>Ga0316228_1003767_pt1 | contig 11833 bp, 8 predicted proteins | sample TBH18021metaG_FD_206005 | JGI IMG/M metagenome (GOLD analysis project Ga0316228, IMG submission 206005) | Freshwater microbial communities from Trout Bog Lake, Wisconsin, USA - TBH18021 | ecosystem: Environmental > Aquatic > Freshwater > Lake > Hypolimnion/Profundal zone | place: USA: Wisconsin... | reverse complement strand
GGGCCATATCGCACAGGGTTTTCGCGCCAGCCTGGTGCGCGTCAACGATGCCTTGCAAGTGCGCACAACCTGGATTGATGGTGCCTGCGTTTTTGATACAATCCCTTAGGCGTGTCCTTAATTGGTATTACAATGGTTATCGCCTATTGACAGGCGACGGGCGCCATGTCAGCAATTCACCCCAAGATGGAAGCGGTCCCCCGCCTGCCGATAGCCGGCTGGAGGCCCAAACAATCGAGGGGGTTATTCACATGGGATCTTGCATTCTTCGCCACAAAGCCGGTGATGCGCGCCGGGCGTTGTTGGCCACCACCAGCCTGCTGGGCATCTTGCTGACAGCGCCTGCGTTTGCGCAGGCCGGCAACACCCCCCAATCCTCGGCCGATCAGTCGGCAAACGCGCAAAACACGGACACCATCATTGTCACCGGCATCCGTGGATCGATGGCCAGTGCCGCCAATCTGAAGCAGATCAATCTGGGCGTCACCGAAAGCGTGGTGGCCGAAGACATCGGCAAGCTGCCAGACCTCAGTGTCGCGGAATCGCTCGCCCGGCTTCCCGGTGTCGCCGCCCAGCGCGTCGATGGACGTGCGCAGGAGCTGTCCCTGCGCGGGATGGGGCCGAAATTCGCCGTCACCCTGCTCAACGGCAACGAAATCGTCTCGACCGGCGATGACCGCTCGTTCCAATATGACCAATTGCCCGCCGAACTGGTCAACACCATGACTGTCTATAAAACCAGCGACGTATCGCTGGGCACGCAGGGGCTGGCCGGCACCATCGATATTCGCACCGTGCATCCGCTGGATGTAAAGGGGCGCAAACTCGCCATCAACGCGCGGTTCGAGGCCAATTCCTATGGCACGATCGTCCCCGGAACCTCGCCACATGGCGAGCGGCTGAATGCCACCTATATCGACCAATTCCTTGATGGGCATTTGGGGCTGGCGCTGGGCTATGCGCACCTTGGCGCGCCCGAACAGAACAAATATTTCAACCCATGGGATTACGGTCTTGCGGGCGATCTGGGTGTGACGGGGGCTGGCGGCGCGGCGATACCGGGCAACCCCTACGCGCTCGATGGCCTTGAACTGGGCGTGCAGAATACGAAAACCGCGCGCGACAGCTTCCTCGGCGTGCTGGAATACCGTTCAGATGGCAGTTACCATTCGGTGCTGAACCTGTTGCACACCACCTTCACCGAACATATGCGCGGTAATGAGATCAACGCCACGCTGGCCAATTGGGCGGTGGGCACCACGCCTGTTGTGACGATGAACAGCAGCAATCCGATCTCTGAAACGGCGGCCAATGTCACCCCGGACATCACCTTTCGCGGCGACGATCGCAAAGACAGTATTGATTCGATCGATTGGAACAATGAGGTCAAATTCGGCGAGTGGCAGTTGACCGTCGATGGCGCATGGTCACGCGCCAAGCGCAACGAAACCATCGCCGAGGCTTATGCCTCGCCCAATGCTCCCACCACGATCACCGCCACTTTCGCCAGCGGCTTTGGCTCGTTCGGCCAGTTCAGTAGCCCGCTGAATTTCGACAATCCGGCGCTGTTTTCGCTCAGCACTTATTGGGGCGGCGGCGGCGGTTATGAATCGGTTGTGGCAGTAACCGACGAAACCAAATCGGGCCGTGCCACCTTGCACCATGGTTCCTTTGGTAAATTCCTGACCGGGCTAGATCTTGGTGTTATCTATGCCCAGCGCAGCAAAAGCCTTGCGGACATCGGCACCAATTACGCCCTAACCAATGGCACGCCCTGCATATTGGGCAGTTGCGCGCCAGTTCCGGTGAGTATGCTCAATGGCATGTCATCGCTGGGCTTTACGGGTGCAGGCAATGTCATGTCGACCGACATCATCGCCGATATCGCCCATTCGGGCCAATATGCGGCCACCCCGGGCAGTTCGATGAACCAAGCCTATAACTGGCAGGTGACCGAAAAAGTTCTTACCGGATTTCTCAAGTTTAGCTTCTTTTCCCATGCACTGATCGATTGGAAGGCGACGCTTGGAACGCAAATTGTGCATGTTGACCAGGCTTCCACGGGAACGCGTCTTGATGCCAATGGCAATTCTTTGCCGGGCAGCGGCAGATCCACCTATACCAACCTGCTGCCCAGCCTGATGCTCGATGGTGATCTGGGTAATCGGACACAATTGCGTTTTGGCGTGTCGCGCAATGTCGCGCGGCCCAGCATGTCGGATATGGCCGCGAATATCACCGCCAGCGTCAGCCCATCTACCACCGGGGCGACGGCTGGGGCCTCGTGGTCTGGAAGCGGCGGCAACCCTGGGCTTAAACCATGGGAATCGACCGATTTCGACGTCAGTTTAGAGAAATACCTGAACCATGGCACCTATGTCGCGGTGGCTTTGTTTGACAAGGCCGTGACCCGTGCGATCTTGACAGAAAGCGTCGCTTATAATTTCGCTGGTTACGTTAATCCTACTGGACTCATCCCCTCCAGTACCATTGGCACACTGACCACGCCCACCAACGTCAGCGGCGGCTATGTGCGCGGGATCGAGCTCAGCGCCTCCATCGACGGGGCGTCGCTGACCCATGCGCTGGCTGGCTTTGGTTTATCGGCGAACTATGCCTATTCAGGCAGCAGCTTGCCAGGGACCGATGCCTCTGGCCAACTCAACCCCAGTACCACGCTGGACGGGCTTTCCGCCCATGTGGCGAACGCAACGGTGTTCTACGAAAAGAATGGCTGGCAGTTCCGTATTGGCGAGCGCTACCGATCAGGCTTCTCGGCGCTGCGGCACAATGCCTTCAAGCTGGTGGTAGACACCATCCGGCCCGAGGCGATCACCGATATGCAGGCGGGCTATACACTGCAAAGCGGGCCGCTGAAGGGCTTGGGGATGCAGTTGGAAGCCAACAACGTGTTTGATCGGCCCTATTCGGTCAGCCAAACTGTCAATGGCCAGACCGTGCCGCAGGAGTTCTATCGCTATGGGCGGCAATATCTGATTGGTATGAACTACAAGTTCTGATCCGAAGGGCGGGGGCATGCGCAGCCATTGTCTGGCGGTATTATTGGCGGTGGGCGTGGCCGGAGCCGGCTGGCATGCCCCCACTGTGGCCCATACGGCTGTATCGGACCGCGCGCCCGCGCATGGCCCAGCATCGGCGGCGCTCCGTTGGCAAGTGGCGCTCCGTTGGGAGGTAATCGGGCTTGATACCGACCCCGTCACACATAAGCCGCGTACTCACGCCATATTGCGCCTCACCAACCGGGGCGCGGCGTTGCCTGCCGGATGCAGCTTGTGGTTCACCGCCATGGCCGACCCGGCGACGGCGGACCCGCGTTACGCTGTGCGCCGGGTGGCGGGCTCGCTCTATGCCATAGCTTTGCCTGATCGCCTGCCGAGCGGCGGCGTGATCAGCATCCCCATCCTCCACTTCGGTGAATTTGTCCGTGACGACAAGGGCCCTACCGGCGCCTATATCGTGCTGCCACAGGCGCCGGGTCGCGGTATTCCGGTGGTGAGCTTTCAGACGTCAGGCATCACGCCAGCGACACCGGGGGCAAAGCCTGCCATGTTTACCGACCCGGCGGCGGTATGGGCCGCGAACCGCGCATGGCAAAGCGTTTCGCTCGAGGCGATCCCGCCAGTGCTTCCTACCCCCAAGGCGTGGCATGTGATCGAGGCAAGCGCCTTTACCGCTCGGCTGGGGCGGCCCAATGGCTTGGCTGGGGCCGCGGGCGAAACGACCTTGGCGCGGCATATCGCGCAGCTAGCAGGGGGCGGGCACGGGGGCCTGCCGTTCCACATCGCGCTGGGCGCCATTGCCGGCGAGACCAGCGGCGAGGCCTATCGCCTCACGATCAGCCGTGAGGGCGTATCGGTGACGGGGGCCTCTGCGGCGGGGTTGTTTTATGGGCTGCAATCGCTCGATCATATCCTGTTTGCTGGTCGGCAGCGCGATGGCCGCTTGCGCCTCCGCGAAACCACGATCACTGATGCCCCGCGCTTTGGTTGGCGCGGGCTGCTGATCGACCCGGTGCGTAATTATATCAAACCTGCCCAAATCCTGCGGCTGATGCGGCTGATGGCGCTGTTCAAGCTCAACCGGCTACACTTGCACCTCTCCGACGACGAGGGCTGGCGAATAGCCATTCCAGCCCTTCCAGAACTGACCGAGGTGGGCGCAAACCGCGGCCATGCCTTGGACGCACAAGATAGCCTGCCACCCGCACTGGGATCAGGGCCAAAGATAAGCGGTGGCTATTTCACCAGCGCGGATTATCTGCGCCTGCTGCTCGCTGCCCGCCGCCTCCATATCGAGGTCGTGCCCGAGATCGATATGCCCGGGCACGCCCGCGCCGCCATTCGCGCCATGGCATCTCGCGCGGCGCATCGCCCGCAGGAAGCCGGCGCCTACCGCCTCACCGATCCCGATGACCACTCGGTATACCATTCCGCGCAAGGCTATAGCGACAATGCCATGGACGCCGGGCTGCCCGCGACCGATCGTTTTTTGGCGGCGGTAGTGGCTGAACTGGCGCGACTGCACCGGGCGGCGGGAACCCCCTTGCGCCATGTGCATATCGGCGGCGACGAATTGCCGGCGGGCGTCTGGGAGGGTTCTGCTGCGGCGCAGGCCCGGACCGCCCAGTTGGGAGGAGGAGGCAGGCAGGCTTTGTGGGACGATTTCTTCGACCGCAAGCTCGCCATCTTGCGCGCCGAGGGTATTCAGCCAATCGGCTGGGAGGAATTGGGTATGCTGGCGCCCGCGCCCCCTGCTCCGGGGCAACCTCAATCGCGCAACCAATCCCAACCAGCAGTCAATCCGCATTTCGCAGCCGGCAGCGTAATGGTGCAGATATGGAACGATTTCCCGGGTTCGGAAAACCTGCCCAGCCGTTTGGCCAATGCGGGTTATCCGGTCATTTTATCACCCGCGCGCAGCCTCTATTTTGACATGGCCCAGGCCCCAGACCCCAGCGAACCTGGCCATAACTGGGCAGGTGTCACCACGCTGGAGGACGTCTATGATTACGACCCTTTGCATATACCGCCCGGCGCCGAGCCCTTCACCAAGGAAGGCCTTGCAAATGTTGTTGGCCTGGAGGGCACGCTGTTCAGCGAAACGGTCCGCGCACCGTGGCGGATCGATCATATGCTGATGCCCCGGATGCAGGCACTGGCCGAACGCGCGTGGGGGCCAGAGCAGGCGGGAATGGCGCAAGCCGCTTACGCCGCCTTTCTGCGCCAATTGGGGGAAAGCGTGCTGCCCTTTGCGGACGCGCGGCTACCCGGTCTGCGCTATCGTTTGCCGCCGCCGGGCGCTGTGCGTCACGGTGAGCGGATTGAGGCCAACTATGCTTGGCCGGGCGTCACCTTGCGTTATACCATGGATGGCAGTTTGCCGCGCCCCGTCAGCCGCATTCTGCCCAAGGAATTTGTGCCGCCGCCGCGCAGCCGGATCACCATTGCCGCCTTTGCCCCCGATGGGCGCAGCAGCCCTTCTGTCATTCTGGAGCCCGGACCATGACCCTTACCCGCCGCCTGTTTGCCAGAGCGCTGACCACTGCGATGCTCTTGGGGGCATGCCCTGCGTGGGGTGCCATCGGCGATGATTGGGCGAACCTTGCAGCCTACCGGCAGGCGGATGTCGCGCTGACGGTGGGGGATGCGGACCCGAATCGCATCGTGTTCATGGGCGATTCGCCGATGGGCACCGGATCAATAGAGGCATCTCTGGCCAGACCACCGGGCAGATGTTGCTGCGGTTTCAGCAGGACGTCATCGCATTGCACCCAAGTACCGTGGTCATTTTAGCGGGCACCAACGACGTCGCTGGCAATAATGGCCCCGCCAGCGACGAGGAGATCGAGGCAAATCTGCTCTCGATGATCGAACTGGCCCAGCATCATCATATTCGCGTGGTGCTGCTGACTTTGGTACCCGCCGCCCATTATCCTTGGGCTGACAAGGTGCAGCCAGTGCCGCGTATTGCCGCGCTTAACACCTGGATAAGGGCCGAGGCCGCGCGTGAGCATCTGGGCCTCGCCGATGTTTTTCCGGCTATGGCGACGCCCGAGGGAGCCTTGCTCGGCGATTTGGGCGATGATGGTGTGCATCCCAACCCGGCTGGCTATGCGGTGATCGCCAAAGTGCTGGAGCCGGTGCTGATGGGGGGGCAGCGCTGATGGCGCCCCCGCTGGCAATTGGCCAACCGCGACGCTATTTGGCGCTCGATGTCATGCGCGGGTTGACGCTGGTGTTGATGATCGTGGTGAACATGGCGATCAGCCCAGAGTTGTCATACGCCCAATTGCTGCATTCAACATGGAACGGCTTTACGCTGGCCGACGCCATCTACCCCTGCTTTTTGTTTGTGGTCGGCTGTGCGATGGCGCTGAGCTTCGGCCGTGAAGCTGCCCTGCGCCCCCGGTTCGGACGTATTTTGCGGCGCAGCGCTTTGCTGATCGCCTGTGGCATCTTTGTCTCCAACTTCCCCTTTGGCCGGTTTGCCACCGAGGGAGTTTGGGTCTGGCAGGCGGCGAGTGATGTCCGGCTGCCAGGCGTGTTGCAGCGCATTGGCCTAGCCTATTTTCTGGGCGCGACAGTGCTGCGCTTGGGAGGGCCGCGCGGGGCTGTGGCATGGATTGTTGTGACGCTGCCGCTCAGTTGGTGGCTGGCGCTCCAGTTCGGTGACCTCACGCTGGGCGGCAGCGCGGTGTTGAAAATGGACAGCGCGGTGTTCGGCCTCAGCCATCTCTATCGCGGCGAGGGGCGCCCCTTTGACCCCGAAGGATTGCTGGGCACGCTGCCGGCGACGGCCAATCTGCTGGCGGGCTATCTGGCGCTGCATTATATCCGCCACACGGGCAATCTGGCGAAGGCCTTGCGGATTGCGATGCTGATGGGGATGGGCTTGGCGATGGTGGCTCTGCTGTGGGAGGGCCTGTTGCCGATTAACAAAAAACTATGGACCGGGTCCTATGCCTTGCTGAATATCGGGCTCGATACTGCGTTACTGGCCTCTTTGGTCTGGCTGGTGGACCTGAAGGGCATGACGATGGGCACCGGCTGGTTGACCGCATTTGGGCGGAATTCTCTGGCGCTTTATGTGCTGGCCGAGGTGCTTATGTCACTGGCATGGACCTTGCCACTGGGGCGCCAAAGCGTATTCATGGCGATCTTCAACGGACCGTTCGCTGGCCAGGTGACTGAGCGGTTGGGCTCGTTGGCGTTTGGCTTGGTGTTGGTGGCGCTGTGCTGGCTGATAGGATGGTGGCTTGACATCAAACGATTCTACATCCGGCTGTAGCTATTGTTGAGGGCCAGGGCCTATGAATCTTTAGTCAATAGCTGAGATTAAAAGCCCAACATCGGGCTGCGGCGAAGCGTGATACGCCGGTCGTCCTGCTTGATCCGGTTATTCATTGGAAATGCGCCTATTCTTGATGGCAGGCCATGCAGGCATAGCTGGTATCGAATAGGACGCGCCTGTCATCGCTGTGGCCGGGCGCAGCGGCATTGAAGGCCGCGACATTGGCGCCGGCATCACGAATACGCCGTTCCAGCACATCGCGATATGGCCATTGGGCGTAACTGCGAGACAATTTCGCGTTTGCGTAAATCTTTTGCGCCATCTGCCAGTCGCCCGCTTTCACCAGCATGTCGCCCATGTTGAGGAAAAAGCCCTCGAAATTATGCGGGGCGATTGCCGAATTCCAGCATGCGCGATCCGGCCCTTGGGTGGTTTCACGCTGCATATAGGGCGCAAAGCTGCCGGTTGCGCGGTCGATCTGGGCGCCGGCGCATAGATCGGCATCTTGCCATTGCATGTTCAGTGCCGCGCGGAACAGGGGTGTTGAGGCTGGCTTGTCGCTCATCACATAGCCAGCGGTGAACAGGTTGAACTGCGGCCAGGCGGTCACGGCATCCTTCATCCGGTAATAGCCACGGCGGCTATCGGCTTGTTGGCCATGCACCTCTCCCTCGGCCATCTCCGCGCTGGCAAGGAAACCGGCAAAGCGCGCATCAGCAGGATCAAGGGCGGCGGCCTCGGAGAAGTATTTGCGCGCCAGTGTTATGTCGTCGGTGATCGTGGCGCGGGGGCTGGCCAGGCGGTTGCGCTCTGCCAAGCGCCAAATATGCAGCCATCCGGCATGGGCGGCGGTCACCGCATCATCAGGATGGGCGAGATAGACCCCCTCGACAGCTTCCAGCGCTGGATCGATATTGGCGTAGTCGCCGCTGTGGAATGTGCGCCAGAACAGCGCGTCGGCCTCTAATGCCTGGGCTGACCGCGTCGCGGCGGGGTGTTTGTGGGGTGCGGTGGTTTCGGCCACATAGGCACAGCCTGACAGGCCAAGCAGGCTAATAAGCAGCGTAGAGTGGAAACGCAGGGCCATGTTGGCTCTCCTCAAATGCAGCACGAATCGCAGAAATGTTTTCGATGGAAACATTGTGCCGCATACATGTTTCCACCGTCAACATATATTCACATTCCTTGTGATCCTTGACGAAAAGGCCTAGCGCAATGGGCGCAAGGAACCCTACCGCTCATGATCCAACAACCCGCATCCAAACCCTATCATCACGGCGATTTGGAAAGCGCTTTGCTGGTGGCGGCGCTGGATCTGATCGCCAAGGGCGGCCTTGATGCCCTCAGCCTGCGCGCGGCGGCCCGATTGGTGGGGGTTAGCCACGCCGCCGTTTACCGCCACTTTCCCAAGAAAGAGCATCTGGTTGCTAGGATCGCACAGGAGGGATTTATCCGCCTGGCTGCAGCGATGGAAATGGCGGCAGCGCAAGTGGCGCCGGATGCTGTCGCCCGGATGGTGGCGACAGGCTTGGCCTATGTCGATTTCGCGCAGGCGCACCCGCATCATTTGCGGTTGATGTTTGGCGCGCCCCTTGGCCGACCCGGCGATTTTCCCGACATGGAACGCGCCGGGCAAGCCGCCCGCGCCGTTCTGGACACCCGCGTGGATGAATTGCGCGAGGCGGGTGTTTTTGCCACCCAAGATCCCGAGGTTGTCGCCATGGCAGCCTGGGGGCAGGCGCATGGCCTAGCGATGTTGCTGATTTCAGGCCAACTGAGAAGTGGTGCCAACCTGCGCGATCTGGCTGAGAAAGCCCTGACATTGGCTTGGTTGCGTGATCCCCTTGTGCCCAGATAAATGCCATCCAACATTTCCCAGATGGCCCCCAAGAGAGGGTCGATTGAGAGCAAGATTGCTGTGTCGGAAGTTGGATTTGGTGATGGGAAAATAGACTCGACTGACGAGTGTGCCGCAAATTTGGCCAAACGTCAGTTGTTGTCACCGCGAAACTGGGGATTAAGGCGAAAGCATAGATGCTGCGCAAGACCTCGAAATTCGTTGCCTGAACGAATAGGCGGATCTCAAGCCGTAAATGTCAGGTCTGCGGGCGGCCCAGTCAGCCCGATTCTGTAGTTTCGAATCTTCTGAGCCATATATTGACGCCAGCAGTACGAAAACGCAGGAAGGCAGGACACAATCAGGAGTGCTACCCCTTGCATGCTCAATACGATCTGTCAGGCCTGATCAAATATGCTGGACGCGAGCCATGGAAAACGAGGCTTGACGTTTGCTTGGCAGAACATTTCGGACCTGCGACCGAGCAGCTTGACCTCGATTTCGACGAACTGCTCGACATGGTCGGGCCCAATTGGGCAGGCCCCCTTTGGGGCTGTGCTTTCGAGGATCTGCTAGGGCGGGGGTTCGATGGCGAAAATCTTGCTGACGATTATCTGAAGCGCCGCGGCTGGAACGAAAAGCCCGCCGTGAAGGCCTATATCAAGGCCCTGCGCGACACGCCGATGTCGCTCTACGAAGTAAGCGAGGTCGTGCCCGGTCAGTCGATGCGACTGCGTGATCTGCTACAGGATGGCGAACCTGTCACAGTGGAGGAACGCAGCGCCACCCGCAATTTGCGCAATTGGGACCGCATCGCCACGCGCCTGATCGTGGGCAGAAGCGGCACCGTCATTTCTGGGGCCTTGCTGGCTTTCGGGCCAGAGGCCAGCACCCAATTGATCGATGGCTTTGCCAAGATCGGCGCCCAGCCAGACCCAGAGCTTCATTTCGATGTTACTGATCGCGCCGTGCTGCTGCGCCATAGCGCACCGCTATTCACCGCCACATGGCTTATCGAGGCGGCGGGTGGCATGCGGCAGGCGATGCCCGATCTGGTCAACAGCGATGGCGAGGACATCCTGTTCCATCGCCTCGTGTTCCCGCTGTCCAAAGGCGTGACGCAAAAGCAGGTCGCGTCTCGGTTCAACACCTTGTCCGCCTTGTCGCCAGCTTCCGCCAAATTTTGGAATTGGCTGGAAGACAAGCGTGCCAAATCCAAGCGGACCACGAAGCGCGATACGCAGATTCTGGCGTCGGCCATGGAAGATGGCTCGACCATCCTCGGCAATGTTGAGCTGGCCGGACGATTTCTTACTATAGAAGTGAACAGCGCCGAGCGGGCGGAACGCGCCAAACGCCTCTTCATCCCCCTGCTCGGGGAACTGGTTCAAGTTCCGCTAACCGAAATCCGCACCGCCGCGCAGATGATGGCCGAACAGGATCGGGGAGACGAAACGGCTACCGAGCCAGAAATCCCCCTTGCCGAGATGCAGCGCATCGTTGGTGAGATGATGGATCGGCAGTATCGTCAGGTTCTCGACCAGCCTGTGCCCGCTCTTGGTGACAAAACACCCCGACAAATGGCGAGAACCAAAGCGGGGCGAGCCAAGGTGATCGAATGGTTGAAATACATCGAGAATATGACAGCCAAATCGGGCAATGACCAGATGGCTGGCTATAGCTTCGCCTGGATGTGGGAGGAACTGGGGGTAGCCGACCTTCGCCAATGATAGCTTTGGGGAGACTATTTGTTGAACCAAGAGCAGGAATTGAGAGGGAAAGCTGGCCTAGCGAATGGCCGGATTGTTGGCGGCAAGCGTCGCCTTCATGCAATCCCGCCGACAAATCCTCGCGTATTGCCTTGGTGCGGCAGAGCGAGACGCATGTGGGCGCGACAACCCCGCTGACGGCATCTGGCCCGTGCCTGCACCTCTGACAGCCGCAAGTGTCCGAAATTACCCAGCGACAGCAATTGTGCGGGCGTCACAAACCGCACCTTACCACAGACGCGGCAGGTGAGTTCGATCCGCGTAGGCACGCACCTGCAATGATGTAATCAGTTAAGTCGTAACGTTAGCAATACGCGCAGCGAGAACAGCCCCCACCAACGACAACATACTCATCGCTATATAGGCCTGTGCGCCGAATGCGGTGAATAGCGTGCCACTTATTACAGTCACCGCTCCTATTAATACGCCGCTAGATAAGGCCGCATTGAGCAAAAGCCCCGCTGACATGGCCTGTGGCGGGCATATACGCTCTATCAAATGAAGCGATGCAAGATAGCTCGCCGCAAAGCTGAGCGCATGAAGGGTTTGCAAAACGAATACCACAGCAAGCGGCGGAGCAAGGCTCATGGCACCCCATCGCACGGCTGTGGCAAGGCCGCTAAGAACAAGCAAGCGCTCAACCCCGAAACGTTTTCGCCATGGGCCTAACAACCACATGAACATCACTTCGCCAAGACCAGCACAGGCCCATAGCGGACCGGCCCAGTGGCCCAACCCCTGCCGTTGCCACAGGATCGTTGAGAAGCTGTAATAAAATCCGTGACTTGCCTGTATGCACCCCGTCGCAAGGATCACGAGCACAAACCCAGATTGCCGCAGGGGCTCCGCTATGGCTTCGAAAGGCGCGAGGGTTATGTTAGGCGCGGTATCCACAGATGTTACGGGTAGGAAAAAC
>Ga0316228_1003764_pt1 | contig 11834 bp, 9 predicted proteins | sample TBH18021metaG_FD_206005 | JGI IMG/M metagenome (GOLD analysis project Ga0316228, IMG submission 206005) | Freshwater microbial communities from Trout Bog Lake, Wisconsin, USA - TBH18021 | ecosystem: Environmental > Aquatic > Freshwater > Lake > Hypolimnion/Profundal zone | place: USA: Wisconsin... | reverse complement strand
TTGTGCCCTGCAGCAGCACATCGAAATCATGCGGCTCACCGACGGCGCAAAAATCGCTGACCGCCGCGCCAAAGCTGCGCGTCTCGCTCCAGCAGCCCTGGTGCAGCACGCGGGTCAGGCTTTCTTCCAGGCCATTGACGACGACACGCCCGCTGGCTGGCACGGTGCGCAGCAGGTGGTGGAACTGACGCTCAATGGCGGCCAGGTCGTCAAAGATGTCGGCGTGGTCGAATTCCAGGTTGTTGAGAACGGCGGTACGCGGCCGGTAGTGCACAAACTTGCTACGCTTGTCGAAAAAGGCGGTGTCGTACTCGTCGGCTTCGATGACGAATACCGGTAGGGTCGCTGAGGCGGTGGAGCCGGGTAAAGCGGGGCGCGTAGGGGCTCCCAATCTCGCAGATACGCCGAAGTTCATCGGCACGCCGCCGACCAGAAAGCCCGGCTCCAGCCCGGCGCTGTGCAAAATCCAGCTCAGCATGGCGGTGGTGGTGGTTTTTCCGTGGGTACCGGCCACGGCCAGCACATGGCGGCCTTGCAGCACATGTTCGGCCAGCCATTGCGGCCCGCTGGTGTAGGGGACGCCGGCATCCAGAATGGCCTCCATCAGCGGGAACTTGGGCTCGCCGCTGGCCAGGCGGGCGCGGCTGACGACATTGCCGACCACAAACAGGTCCGGCTTCAGGTCCAGTTGCTCGGCACCGAAGCCCTCCATCAGATCAATGCCCAGCGCCCGCAGCTGGTCGCTCATGGGCGGATAAACGCCAGCGTCGCAGCCGGTGACCTTGTGCCCGGCCTCGCGTGCCAAGGCGGCCAAACCGCCCATAAAAGTGCCGCAGATACCCAGAATATGAATGTGCATATGCCTATTGTGCACAATGGCCCCATGCAATCCGCGAAACAAGAAATTGCCAACACCGCCGCGCGGCTGGTGGTGGAGGAAGGGCAGGAATATGGTCCTGCCAAGCGCAGCGCGGCCAAACAGCTGGGGCTGTCGGGCCGTGCGGCATTGCCGGACAACGATCAGCTTGAATTGGCGGTGGAGGAATACATCGCACTTTTTTGCATGGATACCCAGCCACTGGAGTTGCGCCTGTTGCGTGAACTGGCACTGGGCTGGATGCAACGCCTGGAACGATTTCGGCCGCATCTGGGCGGCGCGGTCTGGCGCGGCACCGCGACGCGTCAATCGGACATCTATCTCCAGCTCTTTTGCGACGATTCCAAGTCGGCCGAGATTGCGCTGATCGACATGGGCGTGCGTTTTGAGGTTAGCGCTGTGGCGGGTTTTCAGGGGGGCGTTGTGGATGCCTTGAGCGTGCACGTAACGGTGCCCGCTTGGTCGGCGCATGTGGCCGTGCACCTGATGATTTACGACTTTGACGATATGCGCGGTGCCATGAAACCCGACCTGCGGGGGCGCCGACCGCGGGGCGATGTGGCAGCCCTGCGGGATTTGTTGCATGATCGCTCCCCATGACCGACACCTCGACCGAAGACACGCTTCCTGAATCAGCACCGCACAATCGACGCGGGCTGTTGCTGGGAGCGGGTGCGCTCGCTGCGACGGCGGGGCTGGGGTTTGCCTGGTGGCAGGCCCGCAGCGCTGCGCCAGCGCAAACCGAGCCCTTTGCCGGTTTTTGGGGGCTGCAGTGGAACGCGCCCCAGGGCCCTGCCGTGCAGCTGCAGGCGTTCCGTGGCAAGCCCTTGCTGATCAATTTCTGGGCCACCTGGTGCCCGCCCTGCGTCGAAGAACTGCCGCTCATCAATGCCTTCTTCGATAAAAATCATGCCAATGGTTGGCAGGTGCTAGGCTTGGCAGTGGACAGGCCGTCGGCCGTTCAGGCCTTTTTGCAAAAAATGCCGCTGCATTTTGCGGTGGGTCTGGCGGGTATGGACGGCTCGGAGCTAAGTGCCAAGCTGGGGAATCCTTCCGGTTCCCTGCCTTTTTCGGTGGCGCTAGGCGCGCAAGGCACGGTATTGCAACGCAAGCTCGGACGCCTCAAGCCGGAAGACCTGGATGTCTGGGCTCGGTTAAAATAGCGTCCACTGGCCGACCCAAAGGCCGGAAAATGTCCTGGATTCTGCTCCCGGCGACCGTTTGCCAGCACTTTTTAAAAGTTCGCATTGGCAAGAATTTAATAAAAATGCTGACTTTTGCATGGTTTTGATGTAAATTAGAGCCTTAATACAGCTAGTTGTTGGAGTACCCATGGATTTGCGCAAACTCAAGACCCTGATCGATCTGGTGTCTGATTCCAATGTTTCCGAACTGGAAATCACCGAGGCCGAGGGCAAGGTCCGCATCGTCAAGGGCGGTGGTTCCGTGGTTCACACCTATGGCCAGCCGATGTACCAGCAGATGCCACAGGGCCAGATGCCAGCGGCTCCGGTTGCCGCACCCGCGGTAGTGGAGCCCGTGGCGGAAGCGGTCGCCACAGGCCATACCGTCAAGTCGCCCATGGTGGGTACCTTTTATCGCTCCGCGTCTCCTGGTGCCAAGGCCTTTGCCGAGATCGGGTCTGTCGTCAAGGAAGGCGACACCATCTGCATCATCGAGGCGATGAAGATTCTCAATGAAATCGAAGCCGACAAGTCGGGCACGGTTTCCAAAATTCTGTGTGAAAACGGGCAGGCGGTAGAGTACGGCCAGCCCCTCTTCATCATCGAATAAGCCGGGCCCAACGCGCACATGTTCAAAAAAATTCTGGTCGCCAACCGTGGCGAGATAGCCTTGCGCATCCAGCGCGCCTGCCGCGAACTGGGAATCAAGGCCGTGATGGTGTATTCCGAGGCGGATAGGGAGGCCAAGTACGTCAAGCTGGCCGAAGAGGCGGTCTGCATCGGACCCGCATCCTCCGCGTTGAGCTACCTGAATATGCCGGCCATCATCTCGGCTGCCGAGGTGACCGATGCCGAGGCGATTCACCCGGGCTATGGCTTCCTGAGCGAAAACGCCGACTTCGCCGAGCGGGTGGAAAAAAGCGGCTTCCAGTTCATAGGCCCGACGCCAGAATCGATCCGTATCATGGGCGACAAGGTGTCGGCCAAGCAGGCCATGATCCGTGCCGGCGTGCCCTGTGTGCCCGGCTCCGAAGGCGAACTGCCGGACGATCCGGCCAGCATCCGGCGCATTGCCAAGTCGGTGGGCTACCCGGTCATCATCAAGGCGGCCGGCGGCGGCGGCGGGCGCGGCATGCGCGTGGTGCATACCGAAGCGGCGCTGATCAATGCGGTGCAGATGACCAAGGCGGAGGCCGGAGCTGCCTTTGGCAATCCTGCGGTCTACATGGAAAAATTCCTGCAGAACCCGCGCCATGTGGAAATCCAGATCATTGCCGACAAGTACAAAAATGCCGTCTATCTGGGTGAGCGCGACTGCTCCATGCAGCGGCGCCACCAGAAGGTGCTGGAAGAATCTCCGGCGCCTGGCATCAACCGCAAGCTGATTGAACGCATTGGCGAGCGCTGCGTGGCCGCCTGCAAGAAAATCGGCTACCGCGGCGCTGGCACCTTTGAGTTTTTATACGAGGACGGCGAGTTCTATTTCATTGAAATGAACACCCGCGTGCAGGTGGAGCATCCGGTGACCGAAATGGTGACCGGTGTGGACGTCGTCAGGACCCAGATCATGGTGGCGGCCGGCGAGAAGCTGCCCTTCACCCAGCGCGACATCGTGATTCGCGGCCATTCGATTGAATGCCGCGTCAATGCGGAGGACCCCTACAAGTTCACACCGTCCCCGGGACGCGTGACCATGTGGCATGCGCCGGGCGGCCCCGGCGTGCGGGTGGATTCGCACGTGTACACCAACTACTTCGTGCCGCCCAACTACGACTCCATGATCGGCAAGATCATTGTGCACGGCGACACCCGCGAGCAGGCCATGGCCCGCATGCGCACGGCCTTGGCCGAAACCGTGGTGGAAGGCATCAACACCAATATCCCGCTGCACCGCGAGCTGATGGTGGATGCCAAGTTCATGGCCGGTGGCACCAATATCCATTACCTGGAACATTGGCTTGAGCAGCACAAACGCTGAGAAGACCCTGCATGTTTGAACTGCGCCTGATGTGCCCCGAAGACCGGGTGGAAGAGTTAAGCGACGCGCTGGATGCGCTGGACGCGCTCAGCGTCAGCGTGGAAGACGCCGATGCCCAGACCGATGCCGAGCAGGCCCTGTTTGGAGAGCCCGGCATGCCGGCACCCAAGGGGGGGTGGAATCGCTCGCGGGTGATTGCCCTGTTTGAAAAGGAAGAGTCGGCGCTTGAAGCGTCCACACTGCTGCAGGCACAGGACTTCTTTGCCGGTTGCCAGGTCTTGGGCATCAACGCGGTGCCCGATCAGGACTGGGTGCGTTTGACCCAGTCGCAATTCACGCCGGTGGAAATCACGCCGGAGTTCTGGATAGTCCCGACTTGGCATGAGCCACCCGCGCAAGCCAAGCAGGTGATCCGGCTGGACCCTGGCCTGGCCTTTGGCACCGGAACCCATCCCACCACCCGCATGTGCCTGCGCTGGATTGCCAGTCACCCTGTGCCGGCGCGCGTGCTGGACTATGGTTGCGGCTCCGGCATTCTGGCCATCGGTGCTTCCAAGTACGGCGCGCAGGAGGTGCTGGCGGTGGATATCGATGAGGCAGCCGTGCAGTCCACCGAGCTGAATGCCGAGGCCAACCATGTCGCCCTGATCGCCGGTCTGCCGGACAAGGCGGTCGGCAGCTTCGGCCTGGTGTTGGCGAATATTCTGGCCACGCCCTTGAAGGTGCTGGCGCCACTGCTCTGTGCCCATGTGGCGCCGGGCGGGAATCTGGTGCTGGCCGGCATTCTGGAGCGACAGGCAGACGAACTCATTGCCGCCTATGCGCCCTATTGCCAATTGTCGGTAAGCGACGCCGAAGACGGTTGGATCTTGATGACGGCCACACGCTAGGCGGGTTTGTCGCGCCCAACCATGCGACGCACATGAGCCTGATCACCCAATGCCCGGCATGCTCCACGATGTTTCGCGTCGTGCCGGACCAGCTTCGAATCTCCGAAGGCTGGGTGCGTTGTGGTCAGTGCGAGGAGGTGTTCGACGCCAATGCCCATTTGCGGACCCTGGATCCGGTGGCGCCAAGGTCCGAACCGGTTTCGCCATCCAGCGATGCCTTGGATTGGGGGCCGGTGGCGGTTACGCCTCCTGCCCCTGTTGAACCGCCTGCAGCGCCGGTTTTTTCCATACCGGCCATGGAGGATCGTGACGTTGGCCCCTTGCTAGACGAATCGCGCGCAGATGCTGCTGTGCCGGCATTTGGGTCCGGTCTGGATGCCTTTCTGGGAAAAAATCCGCACGACCAAGCTGCCGACGAAGTGGCACTGCCCTTGGAGCCAGATCAGGCGCAGCTGCCCTCGCTGTCCTTTATGTCAGACGACACTGCGCCGGCGCTTCGAGGACCGGGCAACATGCTCCTGATGGCTCTGTGCGTGTGCATGGTGCTGTCGCTTTCACTGCAGGTTTTGATACACAACCGGGACCGCCTGGCCGCAACGGCACCGGCGCTGCGCCCCTTGCTTGCCGCCCTCTGCGTGCCCTTGGCCTGCCGCATTTCTGCACCCCGGCAGATTGAGGCGCTGGCCATTGAAAGCTCTTCATTCACCAGCGTCAAGCCCGGCGTTTATGTGCTTCATGCGGTGTTGAAAAATGCTGTCCCACTGGAACTGGCCACCCCGGCCCTGGAAATCAGCTTGACGGACACGCAAGACCAGGCGCTGCTGCGCAAGGTGCTGCTGCCGATGGATGTGTTTGGAAAGCCGCAGATTTCTGGCAGCTCCGAACTCAGCGTCAACCTTCCCTTGGGCGTACAGTCCGATGCGGTGGTGACGAAAATTGCGGGCTATAAGCTGTTGGCCTTTTACCCATAGCCCGACACCTTTCGGTGCCGGGCACCCCGTTCTATCAGGGCTTGCTTGCCGTAGGAAACGGCCATGCAGCCTGCGGGTTCAGGGTGGTCTGAGTAGCTGCTGCTGCGGGAGCCTTTGCAGCCTTCTTTGCAGCCGGTTTCTTGGCTGCTTTTTTGGCGACGGGCGCAGCGGCCAATGCTTTTTTAGCTACGACTGCTTTTTTGGCGGGCGCTGCTTTTTTGGCCGGAACGGCCTTCTTGGCTGCTACCTTCTTGGCCGGCGCTGCAGCCTTTTTGGCGGGAGCGGCCTTCTTGGCTGCGGCTGCTTTTACAGGAGCGGCCTTGGGTGCTGCTACCTTTTTAGCCGGAGCGGCAGCCAAGGCTGCCTTCTTGGCGACTACCTTCTTGGCAGGAGCCGCTGCCTTCTTGACCGGAGCGGCCTTGGTTGCAGCTACTTTTTTAGCGGGAGCCTTCTTTGCGGTTACGGCCTTTTTTGCGGCCGGTTTTTTTGCAGTTGCCATAATAATCTCCTTGATCAGGTAACAAAGAGCACTTCATGCATTGGAGTGCAGGAAGTGATTCATGCCGTTGGGACATATCCCAGCGGCATGAACGCGGTGACACACCTCCACATGCGCTTCTCGGAGCGCGTGGTGCAGGTGCGAAGTTCTAAAAAGCATGGTGTAGCTTCAGTCCCAGGAAAGCGCTCCGCCGGATTGGTATTCAATCACGCGGGTTTCGAAAAAGTTGCGCTCTTTCTTCAGGTCAATCATTTCGCTCATCCAGGGAAAGGGGTTCTCTTCCGTCGGGAAGATCGCGTCCAGCCCGATCTGCGTGGCACGCCGGTTGGCGATATAGCGCAGATAGCCCTTGAACATGGACGCGTTCATGCCCAGCACGCCACGCGGCATGGTGTCTTCGGCATAGCGGTATTCCAGCTCGGCAGCCTTCTCGAACAGGACCTTGATCTCGGCCTTGAACGCGGGCGTCCAGAGTTGCGGATTTTCGGCCTTGAGCTGGTTGATCAGATCGATGCCAAAGTTGCAGTGCATGGACTCGTCGCGCAGGATGTACTGGTACTGCTCGGCCGCACCGGTCATCTTGTTCTGCCGACCCAGGGCCAGGATCTGCGTGAAGCCGACATAGAAGAACAGGCCTTCCATCAGGCAGGCAAACACGATCAGGCTCTTCAACAGCGTCTGGTCTGTCTCCAGCGTACCGGTGTGGAAGTTGGGGTCCATGATCGCCTCGATAAAAGGGATCAGGAACTGGTCCTTGTCACGAATCGACTGCACCTCGTTGTAGGCATTGAAGATCTCGCCCTCGTCCAGGCCCAGCGACTCCACGATGTACTGGTAGGCGTGGGTGTGGATGGCTTCTTCAAAGGCCTGGCGCAACAGGAACTGGCGGCATTCGGGTGCGGTGATGTGGCGGTAGGTGCCCAGCACGATATTGTTGGCGGCCAGCGAGTCGGCGGTGACAAAGAAACCCAGGTTGCGCTTGACGATGCGGCGCTCGTCCTCGGTCAGGCCGTTCGGGTCTTTCCAGAGCGCGATGTCGCGCGTCATATTGACCTCTTGCGGCATCCAGTGGTTGGCGCAGCTGGCCAGGTATTTTTCCCAGGCCCATTTGTACTTGAACGGCACCAACTGGTTGACATCGGTCTGGCCGTTGATGATGCGCTTGTCGGAGGCGCGCACACGGCGTGCGGCTTCGGTCAGCAGCGGTTTGATCGGGGATGCGAAAGCGGCGGTGGAAACGCTTTGCTGAACACGTGCACCGTCATCCAGACTTCGTAATTCAAGAGCGGCGTTTGCTTGCGTCAGCGGCGCAGCGGGCTGCGTCGTACGTGCAAAATTTGATGGCGATGAGGGCTTGACTTCTTCGTCCCAGGTCAACATAGAGGTTTCCAATCAGCGGATTATGAGAGCAGTGAAATGAAATGAAAAGGGCTCATGCATTTCACTGCGTTGAGTGTGGTGGATATGCATCGCAAAACGTGCGAAGTGCGATGCAAAAACGGCTATTGGCAGGACTCGCAGGTGGGATCGTCGACACCGCAAAAACGGATGTCGGTAGCGGCGTTATCCGATAAGGCCATCTGTGCCTGCGCAGCGGTAGCAGCGGCCTCCATGGCACTCGACATTCTTGCCGGACCAGCGCCTTCGTTGCCGTTGGATACTGCATTCAGTCGTCCCGCGGTCACGGTGGATTTCTCAGCATGCGTGGCCGACATGGTGCGCAGGTAGTAGGTAGTCTTGAGACCGCGCACCCAGGCGAGTTTGTAGGTTTCGTCGAGCTTCTTGCCCGAGGCGCCGGCCATATAAATATTCAGCGACTGCGCCTGGTCTATCCACTTCTGGCGCCGTGCGGCGGCTTCCACCAGCCATTGCGTTTCCACCTCGAAGGCGGTGGCATACAGCTGCTTGATTTCGGCCGGCACGCGGTCTATCGGTTGCAGGGAGCCATCGAAGTGTTTCAGGTCCATCACCATCACGTCGTCCCACAGCCCCAAGCGCTTGAGGTCGCGCACCAAATAGCTGTTGATCACCGTGAATTCACCCGACAGATTGGACTTGACCGACAGGTTGCCAAAGCAGGGTTCGATGGAGGCATCCACGCCAATGATGTTGGAGATGGTGGCGGTCGGCGCGATGGCCACACAGTTGCTGTTGCGCATGCCGTCTTGTGCAATCTTTTTGCGCAGTGCATCCCAGTCCATGGTGGCCGAGCGGTCCACTTCCACATAGCCGCCGCGGGCCTCGGTCAGCATGTCCAAGGTGTCCAGGGGCAGCACGCCCTTGTCCCACAGCGAGCCCTTGTAGCTGGAATATTTGCCGCGCTCACGGGCCAGCTCGGTGGAGGCCCAGTAGGCGTAATAGCAGATGGCCTCCATGGAGCGGTCGGCGAACTGCACGGCGGCGTCACTGGAGTACGGGATGCGCAAGGAATACAGGCAATCCTGGAATGCCATCAGGCCCAGGCCGACGGGGCGGTGGCGCAGGTTGGAATCGCGCGCTTTCTTGACGGCGTAGTAGTTGATGTCGATGACGTTGTCCAGCATGCGCATGGCCGTGGTGATGGTGCGCTTGAGCTTGTCGTGGTCCAAGACTTTTCCGCTCTCGCCGTCTTTCAGATGGTGCAGCAAGTTGACCGAACCCAGGTTGCAGACAGCGGTCTCGGTATCTGACGTGTTGAGCGTGATCTCGGTACACAGGTTGGACGAATGCACCACACCGGCATGCTGCTGGGGTGAGCGCACATTGCAGGCGTCCTTGAACGTGATCCAGGGGTGGCCGGTCTCAAACAGCATGGTCAGCATCTTGCGCCACAGGTCGGCGGCCTGCAATGTGCGGGTGGGGCTGATTTCGCCGCTGGCTGCCTTGGCTTCATAGGCCACGTAGGCACGCTCAAACTCGGCGCCAAACAGGTCGTGCAGGTCCGGCACATTGGAGGGCGAGAACAGGGTCCAGGTACCCTTTTCCATGACGCGGCGCATGAACAGGTCAGGCACCCAGTTGGCGGTGTTCATGTCGTGGGTGCGGCGGCGGTCATCGCCGGTGTTCTTGCGCAGTTCCAGGAACTCTTCAATGTCCAGGTGCCAGGTCTCCAGGTAGGTGCAGACCGCGCCCTTGCGCTTGCCGCCCTGGTTCACGGCCACGGCGGTGTCGTTCACCACCTTGAGGAAGGGCACTACGCCCTGCGATTCGCCATTGGTGCCCTTGATGTGGGAACCCAGGGCGCGCACGCGGGTCCAGTCGTTGCCCAGGCCGCCAGCAAACTTGGAGAGCAGGGCGTTTTCCTTGATCGATTCGTAAATGCCGTCCAGGTCATCGGGCACCGTGGTCAGGTAGCAGCTCGAAAGCTGTGAGCGCAACGTGCCGGCGTTGAACAGCGTGGGCGTGCTGGACATGAAGTCAAACGAGGACAGCACCTCGTAGAACTCGATGGCGCGCGCTTCGCGGTCAATCTCATTCAAAGAAAGGCCCATGGCCACGCGCATGAAGAAGGCCTGGGGCAGCTCGATGCGCTGCTTGCCGATGTGCAGGAAGTAGCGGTCATACAGGGTTTGCAGACCGAGGTAGTCAAACTGCAGGTCGCGATCGCTTTTCAGCGCGGCGCCCAGGCGTTTCAGGTCGAATTGCATCAGCTTTTCGTCCAGGCGTTCGGCCTCCACGCCCTTCTTGATGAAGCCGGGGAAGTAGTCTGCATAGGCCTCGGCCATATCGGCCTGGGCCACGTCGCGGCCCAGCACCTCGCGCGAGATGGTGTGGAACAACAGGCGCGCGGTGGCGTAGGTGTAGTCCGGGTCTTTCTCGATCAACGTACGGGCCGCCAAAATGGAGGCCTTAAAGACCTCGTCCATGGGTACGCCGTCATACAGGTTGCGCATGGTTTCGGCCACGATGGGGTCGGCCTTGACGTCGGCACCCAGGCCGGCGCAGGCGTTCTCGATGCGCAACTGCAGCTGCACCAGGTCCAGCGCCACGCGTTCGCCGCCTTCCAGCACATGGATCACCGGTGCGGCGGGGCGGGCCTGCTCCACTACTTTGGCGCGCTCCTGCGTGCGGCGTTCGCGGTACAGCACATAGGCACGGGCAATCTCGTGGTGGCTGCTGCGCATCAGGCCGAGCTCGACCTGGTCCTGCACGTCTTCAATGTGGAAGGTGCCGCCGGCCGGGCGCGAACGCACCAGGGCGCGAATCACTTGCTGCGTCAGCCCATCCACGGTCTCGCGCACGCTGGCCGAGGCTGCGCCCTGGGTGCCGTGGACGGCCAGAAAGGCCTTCATCATGGCCACGGCGATCTTGTGGGGCTCAAAGGACACCACGGCGCCATTGCGGCGGATGATCTGGTAATGGGCCAAGGGGTTGGCCTCGGCGCTGGCGTACGCCGTCTGGTCCTGGGAGCCCATGGCAGCGCTGGTAAAGGACGTGCCTGGGGATACAAAAGATTGCATGATTTCCTCTGCTAAATCGGGTGTTGTGGTGGGGCTTGCTGGACCCCAGGATCGGCCTTTTATGGCCGCCATACCTGGGCGGTAAGCTGCAGGTACACACTATATCTGGGGTCTGTCATGGACGCAAGCCACTACATGTAGTGTATCGAAGGAAATGTGCATTCCGCCGGTGTCGACGAAAAACGTGGCTTCTGAAGCCGTTTGGCCGTGCCGGTGGCGCTGCCGGGCGCGGCTGAATTTTTATGCGGCTGGCGGAAAAAACGCAGGCGCAAAGCCCGTGCAGCGCTGCAGCAAGTGCCAGTCAAGCCCCGGCCCGGGGTCGGACTTGCGGCCCGGCGCGATATGTTCGTGGCCGGTGATGTTGCGCACCGGGTACTGCTTCGCCAATGCCGGCAACAGGGCAGTCAGGCTTTCATACTGAGCGGGCTCAAACAGGCCGCCCTCCAGTCCCTCCAGCTCAATGCCTATCGAAAAATCATTGCAGTTGTCCCGCCCCTGGAATTGCGAACGTCCGGCATGCCAGGCACGGTCATCGCAGCTGACAAATTGCCAGAGTTCGCCATCGCGCGCGATGAAGAAATGGGCAGAAACCTGCAGTCCCTCGATTTGTTTGAAGTAGGGATGCGCATTCCAGTCGAGCCGGTTGGTGAACAGGCGTTGCACCGCGTCGCCGCCAAACTGACCTGGCGGCAGGCTGATGGAATGCAGCACCACCAGGTCCACCAGGGCGTCGGCCGGACGGGGGCCGAAGTTGGGAGAGGCACAGGCGTGGGCAAACGCATACCAGCCCCGCTGCCAGCAATTGCCTTGCCCGGCAGGGTTGTGCTCATCCATCGAGGTGTTCGCCGTGGATGTCCGGCGCGTCGATTTTGAGGCGTGCAATGCGGTAACGGATTTGGCGCAAGGTCAGCCCCAGCAGCCTGGCCGCCAGGGTGCGGTTAAAGCCGGTGTCGCGCAGGGCACGCACCAAAATTTGGCGCTCCTTCTCGTCCAGAT
>Ga0316228_1003750_pt1 | contig 11862 bp, 14 predicted proteins | sample TBH18021metaG_FD_206005 | JGI IMG/M metagenome (GOLD analysis project Ga0316228, IMG submission 206005) | Freshwater microbial communities from Trout Bog Lake, Wisconsin, USA - TBH18021 | ecosystem: Environmental > Aquatic > Freshwater > Lake > Hypolimnion/Profundal zone | place: USA: Wisconsin... | reverse complement strand
TTGATAGGAATTTGAAGTAGGGTTTTTCTGCTGTAAATTCCTGTGGATTCTTAAAATTTTTAAGGATTTTGACAATAGTTAAAGCCCCTTCATTTTTTATGCTGGATTTTGAATAGTAGATTTCAAATCCGCTCTTGCTTGATTCTGCGTAATAAACCCAATCTGAATCAGCAGGCACAGCAAAAATAGTCAAAGGACATAATAAAGAAAATATAGCGGCTAATCTCTTAATGCTCATCTTAATTAATCCATATTAAAAAATAATAGATGCTGAATTTAATGATTTATTTTATAAATTATGCTAATTTAGTGAAAATAACACAAGGGAGGCTTGTATGCTGACACAATCAAAACTCAATATTTGGTTTTTAGGCTTTGCCATTGTTCTAATTGCCCTAATTCAACTATCTACCAGTGAACTTGCTAGTGATTGGCAATATTGGGCATTACGAGTGGCTACAAACCCACTTGTAATTGGTATAGCCATTTGTATTGGTTTAGCAATTAAGAATTTCAAAGTGACTTTTGCTCTTTGCGTATTCAGCTTAGCTGTTCTCTCCATCATCTTCTTATTTGATAGTAATTACACTTGGATGATGATATTTCTAACAGCTTCATTCGTTGTGATTACAAGCGTAATTGCCATAGTCAATTTGATTAAGCAAATGAACTGCTGGATTTTGAAAATTGAGTAGCTCTTTTCTCAATTTACGAATCCTTACATTTCAGTTCAAAACCTTCTTCTCTCGTCAATACGCATAGTGATTTAATGAAAGCATTATTTCCTATACTGACATTCTTAATTAATGCTACTGCCTATGCTGGCAGATATGACGAATATCAACCTAACCCTAATGTATTAAATGGAGCATCAGGCTCTGATGACTATGTGCTGGTAACAATGGTTACTGTTATTTTTATAGGCTCATCAGTTGTTGCCCATCTATTTAAGCGCCCCTATTACACTCCTATAAAAGAAGTTGTTATCTTTATAGCAGTTTGCTTAGCAATAGGTTATTTTTGGGCAACACATAATTAATAGCTAATCCCAGTAAATTGAAGATAAAAAGGTGCGCTTTTTTGAGGATACTTTTTGGCTGATTCATAAACCATATACATTGGGTCGCTATTGCTTTGAAATTCCAGCACATCATCTTTCCAAGTAAACTCACTTAAAACATTATCAACAATAATTACTGTTTCGTATATTTGTATGCCAGGTACCTGCTTTACTTTTAATGAATCAGTTACTTTCATCACTTTTCCCCCAACAGCAAAATAGAAAAAAGTATCTCCTTTAGTGCTAACATACTTAAATCTAAATGCGTAGTGTGGCTTTTCAAATAATCCCTGCTTAAGAGCAAATGGGCTCTTTGTATCAATTAAGTATGAAGCTCCGTTAACCCTGCAAGCCTCAATCAAATTATCTTCATCTAAATCCTGACACCAAGCGGGCACATTTGACAGAATATATTTTTCTCTTAACCACATATCAATTCGCTTTCATTTTTTATAACATTAGCATAGCCACATCAAATCCAAGCTAAAAACGCACAACACGCCCTAGTTAATAGCAATACAGCAAAGAGGTGCTTAAACAGCGTATAGGGCTTGTACATAAGTCTGCCTCAGCGTACTTTCAAGTAATCCTACTGAGTCAAGCATTAAGGGATTAGTAATTCAAATGCTACAAAGTTTATGCTTTATGTACGTAAGTCCTAGTTCGTCTGAAGATGAAATTACCGCGATTATTCAAAAGCAGATATTCTAATTAAACGACTCACCTTAATTTATCTTTGTCGTTTGAATTCAATGAAGTGATACTCAGCATCTTCTGAGAAAGACTCTCCAACCTTAGCTAACAGTTCATCTCTTATAAAAAACCGTTTATTTCCTTTGCTATCCCTCAAATATCCGTCTTCAAAAATTAGCTTTGGATACTTAAACCCATTATGCTGATAGTAACTAGCTGTAACTTTTGGAGAACGAATATCGTTTAATTCTGAGTGGATAAAAAAAATTAAATCAAAGTAATTTCTATTATCGGAATTTTTTCTTTCTAAATAGCTATCAAGTAAGTATCTAAAATCTTCATTTAGGATGTATTCAAAAGACATGTTCCATTCAACAGCACGTTTGTCTAATACATCCTGCTTCCTATCCGTACACGTACCAAAATAAAGATGTATTGGAAGCTTAAAAATCTCTTCATTTTGAACGGTGTCCTCCATTACATGTAGTCCGCTATATCAAGCATTACTGGACTGTCTTTGCCAGCCATTACATTAAAAGCAATTACAAGTGTTTTTTGTTCGTTAAGTATCTGTAGCAGTAACTCCAACTGTTCCTTTTGCGTCTCAGTCAGTTCAGCTTTAAGTAGTTTTCGCTGAACTTGGAAATAGCGATGAAAGAATCCCTCAGTCAATCCAAATTCTTTCCATTTATCCAAAAGAATGCGCTGTACTTCATCCAGTTTCAATCTTTCATCATCACTAAAACCCAGTAACTTGCTTTTAAGTACGGTGTCTGAATTAGCAAATATAGATTCCTTCAGTAGTTCAAAGACTTCTTCTACGTTGTCTACTAATTCCATATCTTTATCACTCACATCCAAAAGGAGTGAACTAGTAAAGTTGACAATGTTTTCTGCTTTTTCTTTAAGTGCTGAATTGTCAGCTTGAAACTCAAAGTCATCTTCTGTCAAATAGTTATTACTCATAACGTCCTTTAGCTATCTTTTCTACAAGCGTAGCACAGCAAACTTAAATCAACGCTAAAAGCACTTAAAACAAGAAGCTGAATATCAACGTAGCTGAAGTGAACTAAAAACAGCGTATACGGTGTTTACGCAAGTCTTATAAGACTGTGGCACTTTGACTACAGATTACTTAAATAGCTATATGTAAGGAAATACGGAAAAGCTTACATATACGCACTTAAACAGCGTAACCAATTGATTTATGGAAAGAAAAAGTATTACTTAAGTAATACCTAAAAGAGGTAGGAATTTTGAAACTAAGAAAACATACTAATGACATACAAAACACTACATATGAGGTAGAAATTATGTCAAAGCAAGCAAAAACACTTACAGCAGAAGAATTGCGTAGAGTTTTAGATTACACAGCTACACGTAAGCACAGCACACGCAACCGCTGTTTGGTAATGACTACATTTTTAAGTGGAATGCGTGTTGGAGAGGTTGCCAGCCTGCGCTACAAAGATGTAGTTGATGCTGATGGCAATATAAGAGGTGAAATACGGCTAACAGCTGAACAAACTAAGGGTAATGAGGGGCGAGTGGTATTTGTAAATGAAAAATTACGCAAAGAACTTGAGCAATATGTCCGCTTCATTAAGCCACTAAATCATAATGTGAGGTTTTTTTATAGTCAAAAGGCTGTAAGTGATGGCTTTACAGCAAATACGCTTACACAATTCTTTCACTATTTGTATAAACGGGCTGGGGTAGATGGAGCATCAAGTCATAGTGGGCGCAGGACATTCATTACCAACTTAGCAAGTAAAGGAGTTGGTGTGCGTGTACTAATGTCTCTAGCTGGACATAGAAACATTAGTACAACGCAAGCATACATTGATGTCAATGATGATATGAAGCGCAAGGCTGTGGAGCTTGTGTAACCTCAAAATCTTTGTAGTATTGGATAAAATCATTTTGCTCATATATATCTCGCCAGCAAATTATTAAGTAGCTACCTTCATTGTCATCATCCCAATCGTTTACAGTAACTTTGTTAACACTGATGCTGGCAGATAAACCATTTTCATCAAGTAAATCTGATACAGCATCCGCAGGGTCTTCGTAATTTTTGTTGCTATTAATAAGCAAATGTCTCAAGTCTGAATAAAAGTTCTTAACAAAACTTGGTACTGGCTGGCAATCATTAATTGGGTATGTATTAAAAATCATATCAAACCCCAATATTTTTAGATTGAATATCTTTAATTGCTTTCTCAATAAAGCTATTCATGTATTCATTTGTTAAGACAGCGTCTCCAACCCAGCTCATATCAGCGTCAATGCCAAAATTGTATTCAGACATTAATGCTTTTTCCCATACATCTAAGTCAGTCCGTCCACTACCAAAGTGCCATTTACAACTGTGCCCCTGCTTCCATAGTGACTCTAAGTTAGTAGTTGCTTCAAATAAGTCCCAATCGCTTGCCGTACTAATTTTTGTTAAATCTTCAACACGGCGGTTAAACAACTTACATTTCTTAACAATGCGCTTAAACAGTTTGTTGTTTAGAAAAGTTATAGCGTCAGTCTCAGATTTACTTACTGGGAGTGCTAAGTCAAAAAATTCCTGCCTATCTCCATCTGCGTTCATTGATTCAAATGTAAGAATTACATTTACATTCATAAACACTTTTGTACTGCCTGTTTTAGCTAAATTAACCATCTCAAATCTCCTTAATTAAACGGTGAAATTACCGTACTGTTAGTATCTTCCAAAAACACATTTACTAACACTCACACAATTACTAAACTATTAAAGTGTTAGCTATTTGTAGCGGGTAATACCCGCTACAAATCATCACTCAATAGTCTCTGCTTTAGCAAAAACACCAACCCTGTCTGTAGCTACAAATTGCTTATAAAACTCAATCTTTGGCTCTAAGACTTTTTTGAGTTGATTCAATGAAAGCCCCCCAATGTCCTTACCAACAACATCGTCAACATTGAACAGAAAGTAACTTTCAACATAGTCAATAATTTCAGTCATTCTTATGTAGTTATCAGCCATTGTTTGATGCGGGGCAACCATTACTTCTACTAATTTTTCTACTGTGTTCATCTTTATTACCTTTTTAAGTTAACGGTGAAATTACCGTACTGTTAGTATCTTCCAAAAACACATTTACTAACACTCACACAATTACTAAACTATTAAAGTGTTAGCATTTATGATATTAAAAAAGGTAGAGATATTTCTTCTCTACCTACCAAAGCGTTTGATTAATCTGCCATCACACAGTTAATACCTTCTATTAAAGTAGGCATTTCGCCTCTTGTGCCTTTTGGAGTTGAATTTTTGAACATAGTCCCATATTGAGATGGGTGTACTAAATGTATTGGTGTTTCATACAGCATCATAGTTAGTACAGCAAAGTTAACGCAATCATCGCAAAAGTTAACCCAGCGCTCATTGTTAACATCAGCTTTCCCAGTGTGTTGCGTGAAATATTTGTCTTCTTTCAATAGATGAACTTTCAACCAGCTATGTAAGTACTTCTTACCTTTGCCATCCATCCACTTTGAGTCATCAGAAGAAGTAAACATTTCTTCAATCTTGCTTAGATTTTTATGCTCAGTGAGCACAATGGTACTAATACCATATTGATACATAGATACAGCACTTAACTGCTTTTTATTCATAATAGGCATACAAAACTCACTTTCAATTTAGGTTTATTAATCTGATAAATCACTATTGATTAATCATTGCTATCAGTATCTAATAAAAACACATTTACTAACACTTACACAATTTAAGAAGTATTAAAGTGTTAGCTTTTATAGTAAAAAAAACAGCCAACATGTTTCGTTGGCTGACTAAAAAATGGAGCGTGCTATTGAGTAGATGGGAATTTATAAAGTGCTAAAGCCGCCTTTCCTTTACCTACGCTTTTAGAAACATCATCATCTTTATGCGTCCAAAGTAAGCAACCACTTTCAACTCCATAAGTCTTAAGAAATTCAACAGCTAAAGCAGGTTCATTAATTCCAATGTCTCTAAAGTCACTTCCAGTCCATAAATTTCCATGCTCTTTTCCAGTTTTAATAACAAGAGCATCTGCGTCTACCATCTTCATAAATCCTCCAATAAAAAATCAGCAAAATTGCTGTATTCATAGTGTGCCAAAAGTGAGATACTATTAACACCAACATATTTTTAAGATTATTAAAGTGTTAGCATAAAAAATGACTGATGAAATAGAAAAACCTAAAAGAGGCGTATTAATTTTTTCAACCAGAAGCTATCCAACTTTTGGGAGAAGTAGAAAGCCATTTGATGAGGCAAATCCACCAGCGACGGTTTTAAGTAGTCCGTATTACTGGTGGTTTATGTTCCTTAGACTTAACAAGGAATACAAGAAGACTTGTGAATTGAACGGCGCAGGAAAGCACGCAGACATTTATAAAGATTTAGGCAATGTTCACGCAATGAACTTCAAAGATTGGTGGAATGAAAAAGCACGCTTATTCTCAGAACCTAAAAAAGGTTACAGAATGAAAGTGGCAGAGAGTCTAAATGAAATTGCCCCGTTTGATGATGAAGAGGTTTTGAACTTGGTAATACCCCTTACATGGTCACAGCGTAGCTTAAAAAAAGCATTTACCCAGCTAGTACTAAAAAGGGTTGAAAAGGGGCAGAGAGGTGTAAGTGTTGAGAAGAGTGAGGCGCATTACCGTTTAAGTGGTAAATGGCACATTGAGGCATTGGCTACTGCCTACAAAATATACACAATTAAAAACGGTATTGAAGAAGGTACGAAATTAGCGTGGGCTGATATTGGCATTCAAGCTAAGTTACCAATGTCATACGCAATTAAAAAAGGACATGACAAGCTAAACAGTGATGTTAGAAGAACATTAACGATATTGGCTAAACGACACTTTGACCGTGCTCAGAAATATATCAACGATTCAGCATCAAAAGCATTTCCATAGTCATATACTTAGATATAAAAATTAATAGGATTAAAAATGAGTTTATTAGAACGACTGCCAAAGATATTTGAGCAAGGCGCTAAAACCGCAGAAAAATTATTGGAAAGTTTAGATAGCCATCAAAAAATCTCACTTCAAACAAGAGAGTTGGTATACCCACGCAAACAAGTCAGCGTTGAAGATTTATTCCGCACTACCTTTATTGAACATTCAAATATTGCTAATAGACTTATCTACGGGGATAACTTATTAGCAATAGCGGCACTACTGGCTGGAGATGAGCAAAATGAAAGCATGCGAGGTAAGGTAGATTTAATTTATATAGACCCGCCATTTGACTCTAAAGCTGACTACAGAACTAAGGTTAAGTTACCTAAATTAGATATTGAGCAAAAACCAACAGTCATAGAGCAATATGCCTATAGTGACACTTGGGCGGACGGAACAGCCTCTTATTTAGAGATGATTATTCCCCGCCTGATATTAATGAAAGAGTTGTTATCTGAGCAAGGTTCTATATATGTTCATTTGGACTGGCATGTTGGGCACTATGTGAAATTAGTGCTTGATGAGGTATTTGGAAAAGATAAATTTAGGAATGAAATTATTTGGCGTAGGTCTTATAGTCATAATGACGGAAATAAGTTTGGCGCAATACATGACTCGCTTTTCTTTTATTCAAAAACAGATGACTATTACTTCAAGCCTGTATTTACTCCACGCAGTGAAGAGGAAACTATTGAAGAGTACCCCAGTATTTGTGAGATAACTGGTAAGAGATATAAATCTGTTTCAATGAATGCCGCTGGACAAGGCGACGCAAAAATATTTGGCGATAAAGGGACGCTTGAGCCTCCAAAGGGCACTCACTGGAGATGGTCACAGGACAGAATTACTAAAGCAATTGAAGACGGGGTAATATTTTTTACCTCTAAAGGCACGCCTCGTTACAAGCAATATGCTGACAATATTGAAGGCAAGCAGGTACAAGATTTATGGTTTGACTTTATGGCAATTTCCTCACGCTCAAACGAGGGACTAGACTATGGCACACAAAAACCTGAGAAATTACTGGAAAGAATAATTCAAGCATCCTGTAAAGAAGGTGGAGTAGTTGCTGATTTTTTTGGAGGCTCTGGTACGGCGGCGGCTGTAGCTGAGAGACTTGGAAGAGGCTGGATTACGAGCGACTTAGGAAAGCCAGCTTGTATGGTTATGCGTAAAAGAATGATTGATATGAACGCAAAACCATTCTTATATCAGGCTATTGGGGATTATCAAGTAGAAACAGTTAAAAGCACTTTAGGCAAAAGATTTGGCGTGGGAGATTTGGCAAAAATTGTTATTGAACTTTATGGTGCGCTTCCTTTGCCACAGGATAACAACCCAAATAAAGATAGGGGCTATAAAGGTAAAACATTAGTTATATGCGATTCTCCAACAAAAATTACTGGACTACCAACTCTTAAAAAGGCGCAAATATTGAGAGACCAATTAATGGGTGGGTGGGATAAGGTAGTTGTATTAGGTTGGAATTTTGCGTCTGATATTGGACATTCTGTAGCCCAATTGAATGACAGCAGATTAGAGGTGCTTGTAATACCGCCTGACTTGATGGATAGACTACGAAAAAAAGGAAGCTTTGAAAAATTAAAAGACAACATACGCTTCTCAAGCCTTCAATACTTAACTGTTAAGCATCCAAAAATTATAAAGGGCACGCAGATTGAGATTGAGATTGAATTAGAAAATTATGTTCTCCTATCGCCTGAAGCTATTAATTTGGATGAGGCAAACCGCAAAAGCCTACAAAATGTAATGAACAATGACCCTTTAGCATTAATAGAGTATTGGGCTATAGATGCGAATTATGACGGTCAAATATTTCGCTCAGAATGGCAGGACTACAGAGGGAATACAGACAAAGATAGGGATGACCTTCATGTAGTGCGTAAGGCAATTATTCAAACTGACGCTAAGGAAGGCAAGAGAAGAATTTGTATTCGTGCCGTTGATGTTTTTGGATTTGAATCAGAAGTAGAGTTTGAGGTGTGATATGAAGAAAGACTACCTACCCTTATCAGAAGCACTTACAGCAAAAGTAAAGTCAGAATGTATTGGGCTTGAGGAAGGTGTTGCTGACATTTATGAAAGAGTTAGCGAACCTACAGCTAATTTATTGCGCCATTGGTTTTTACAAGACTTTGTTGATTTGCGTAGAGGCTTGAATTTTCATGTTGGTCAAAAACAAGCACTCTTAAATACAATTTACGCACATGAAGTACTTGGCGCACATTCATTAAAGGATTTGTACTCATTAGTAGCGCCAGAGGCATTATTGAAAGACGGGCTACTTACACATATAAGCCAGCAAAAGTATGACCATCCTAAATATTGCTTAAAGATGGCTACTGGAACAGGGAAGACTTGGGTCTTACAAGCTCTTATGATTTGGCAAATAATTAATAAGATAGAAAGCCCAAAAGATAGTCGCTATACCAAAAACTTTTTGTTAGTAGCGCCTGGTCTAATTGTTTATGACAGGCTCTTAGACGCATTAAAGGGAAAAGTTGTTGAGGGTGTGCGTAATTTTGATACTTCAGATATAAAAATTTACAGTGACTTATTCATACCAGACAACTATAGAGAAGCAGTTTTTAGTTTTGTTAAGAACAACACTTGTGAAAAGCAAGAAATTGGAAAGAAAACTACTGGAGGTGGTTTGATTGCCGTTACCAATTGGAACGCACTAATTACTGATGATGAAGAGGTTGAGATTGAAATTGATAGTTATGGGGTTGATATTGAAGCTTCATCAGTCATCAAAGATATATTACCTATAGCACCTACTACATCAGCTGGTAATAGCTTAGAAGTTTTAGATGGCAGGGCAAATAAAAGTGGGATATTAGACTATCTAATGAAATTGCCAGACTTAATGAATTTCAATGATGAGGCTCATCACATACATGAGGTGCGAAAAGATGGTGAGCTTACAGAGGTTGAATGGCAGAAAAGCCTTATAGCCATTGCCGCAAGTAAGGGTGAAAAATTTATTCAAGTAGATTTTTCAGCAACCCCATACAACCAAATTGGTACAGGTGAAAAAGCTAAAAAGGCATTTTTCCCGCACATCATTGTTGATTTTGATTTAACTGAAGCTATCAAAAGTTGCCTAGTCAAAAGTATTGCTTTGGATGTTCGTAGAGAGGTTAATGAGCTTGAAGAGCTTGACTTTAAGGCTGAAAGGGATGACGAAGGCAATGTTCAGTTAAGCGAAGGACAGCGCAAAATGTTGCGTGCTGGTTTGACAAAATTGCGCAAACTAGAAACAGCCTTCAAAAACATTGATGAGAGCAAAAGACCAAAAATGCTTGTAGTTTGTGAGGATACAAAAGTTACAAGTAAAGTAGTTGATTTTCTTATTGAAGAGGGATTGGAAGAAGAAGATGTTTTAGGCATTGATAGCGGCAAAAAAGAAGAGCTTGGTGAAAAAGAATGGCTACTTGTCAAAGAGCAATTATTTAATGTTGATAAGCACTCTAAACCTCGTGTAATTGTTAGCGTTCTGATGTTGCGTGAAGGCTTTGATGTAAATAATATTTGCGTCATAGTTCCTTTGCGTAGTTCACAAGCAAATATTCTTTTAGAGCAGATTGTGGGGCGGGGATTACGCTTAATGTGGCGTGGCGAGGATGTTTACGATGAAATGCGCAGGCAAAATAGAGAGCTGTTTGATAAAGGACAAGAGCCTAAGAATTTAATTGATGTACTTTCTATTGTTGAGCACCCTCGTTATAGGGATTGGTACAAGCAGATGCTTGGCAATCTTGTTGGAGAGGTTAGCGATGATTCTTCTACAACCGCAGGTGGAGACTTAATAAATGTTGGGCTGGTAACAGGATATGAGGATTATGACTTTAATATTCCCGTAATCCTAAGGGATGCTGAAGAGCTAATTGAGGAGCAAGTTATTAATCCTAAGGACTTACCTCCATTTACACAATACAGTATTGATGATTTGAAGCAAATTATTGGCAAAGGTGATAACTGGATTAGCACTGAACTACAGAGTGAAACTATGTTTGGTAGCTATAAGGTAAGTGGTTCAATTTTGAATGTAGAGGGATATAACGACTATCTTTCACGCATTACCTATCGTATTAGCTATGCCCTATCAAATCCTGTTGAAAAAGGCGGGCGGAAAAATATATCTAAACCTTTCATAGGTTTTGATACGGTTAAGCTTGCTCAAGCAATTGACATATACATCCGTAATTACCTCTTTCAAAAGGAATTTAATCCTTTTGATGATGAAAACTGGCGTGTATTGCTCTTAACGGATGTGCTTAATCATATTGTGAGTCGTACCGCATTGGCTTTTTCAGAAAGCTTTGACAAGACTTTTGAAGAAGAGGCTCAAATTGAGTATAAAAATTTAAGCTTCGTCAAATCATTGACAGTAAGTGAAACTTCATCAATCCAAACAGTTAAGAGCATTTATGAAAGACTGCCATTCCCTAAACGGAGCGGAGGCTTAGAACTTAAGTTTATGGAGTGGTGTAATAAGGATAGTTCAGTTCAGGCTTACTGTAAGTTACATGAATATAAGCATGATTTTCTATGGCTTAGATATGTAAAGGAAGATGGGATGCTTGGTCGTTATTCGCCTGATTTTATTGTTCGCTGTGGAAGTGAAGTTTTCCTTGTTGAAACTAAATCACAAAGAGACTTATCTACTCCCAATGTTCAACGCAAGCTCAAAGCCGCTACCTTGTACTGTGAGCGCATCAATAGACTGACAGCGAATCAGCGTAATGATGAGCATTGGAATTACGCTTTAATTGGCGAGTCTATAGTAGAGCAATATGTAAAAGGGAGCGGAAGCGTTGCTGAATTACTTAATTACGCTAAGGTAAGACAAGCCAACACAGCTGAACAGCCTAAGCTGATTTAACTTTTCTTAACAGCGATAAACTAACCAAATAAAACAAGAAGATAACTACACACTTTGCTACACACCTATTTTAAGTAATTGATTTATATAGATTTTATCAGCATGTTTTATCTTTTAATCCGTTGGTCGCGAGTTCGAATCTCGCCCGACCCACCAGTAATATCGAGGGATCACAGCAATGTGGTCCCTTTTCTTTTGGCTTCTTGGA
>Ga0316228_1003748_pt1 | contig 11865 bp, 12 predicted proteins | sample TBH18021metaG_FD_206005 | JGI IMG/M metagenome (GOLD analysis project Ga0316228, IMG submission 206005) | Freshwater microbial communities from Trout Bog Lake, Wisconsin, USA - TBH18021 | ecosystem: Environmental > Aquatic > Freshwater > Lake > Hypolimnion/Profundal zone | place: USA: Wisconsin... | reverse complement strand
TAGCACGGTGCGCGCCTTCTCCACGTCGAGCACGGGCATGCCGTAGATGGGCGAGCGCTTGTCGGTCTTCGCGGCAGGGTTGGTGACGTCGTTGGCGCCGATCACGAAGGCGACGTCGGTCTGCGCGAACTCGGAGTTGATGTCCTCGAGCTCGAACACCTCGTCATAGGGGACGTTGGCCTCGGCCAGCAGCACGTTCATGTGGCCGGGCATGCGGCCGGCGACGGGGTGGATGGCGTATTTGACCCGGACCCCCTCCTTCTTGAGCTGGTCGGCCATCTCGCGCAGCACGTGCTGCGCCTGCGCCACCGCCATGCCGTAGCCGGGAACGATGATGACCTGGTCGGCCTGCTTCATCAGGAAGGCGGCGTCCTCGGCCGAGCCGCGCTTGTAGGGCCGGTCGATGACCTCCCCGCCACCGCTGCTCGCGACCGCGCCGAAGCCGCCCGCGATGACGCTGATGAAGCTGCGGTTCATCGCCCGGCACATGATGTAGCTGAGGATCGCGCCCGAGCTGCCCACCAGCGCGCCGGTGATGATCATCGCGCTGTTGTGGAGGGTGAAGCCCATCGCCGCCGCCGCCCAGCCCGAATAGCTGTTCAGCATCGACACCACGACCGGCATGTCCGCCCCGCCGATCGGAATGATGAGCAGGAAGCCGATGGCGAAGGAGAGCGCCATGATGGTGAAGAACACCCACGGCGCCTGGTCCTGGGTGAAGTAGGCGATCAGGCCGAGGATCCCGGCGAGCACCCCGAGATTGAGGACGTGGCGGCCGGGCAGCAGGATCGGCGACCCGCTCATGTTGCCGTTCAATTTGAGGAAGGCGATGACCGAGCCCGAGAAGGTGATCGCGCCGATCGCGACGCCGAGCCCGAGTTCGATCCGGCTGACCGGCAGGATGGCGAGGAAGGACGGCGTGGCGATCGGGGTGATGCGCACGGCGATGCCGAACGCTTCGGGGTTGAGGTAGGCGGCGGCGCCGACGAGCACCGCGGCGAGGCCGACGAGGCTGTGGAAGGCGGCGACCAGCTGCGGCATCGCGGTCATCTGGATGCGGCGGGCGGTGACGATGCCGATGACGGCGCCGATGGCAATGGCGGCGAGAATCTCGACGAGCGCCATCTGGTCGATCACAAGGAAGCGGGTCTCGCCCGCGGGCCCGGCGGCGAAGTTGCCAACCCCGAAGGCGACGAGCATGGTGGTCACCACCGCAATCGCCATGCCGATCATGCCGAGGCGGTTTCCGCGCTGGCTGCTGACAGGGCTCGACAGGCCGCGCAGGGCGAGGATGAAGCAGACGCCGGCGACGAGGTAGGCGAGCAGCGCCCAGGCGGGTTGGGCGTGGGCGGACTCAGGCATCGGCATGGCGGGGAACGCGGCGGCAGGCGTCAGCAGCAGCAGGTTCATCCGCCTAGCGCTCCTTCTTCTTGTACATGGCGAGCATCCGGCTGGTCACCGCGAAGCCGCCGAAGATGTTGATGCTGGCGAGCACCACGCCCAAGAGGCCGAGCCACTTGGCAACCGGGTTGCCGCTGGCCGCCGCGGCGATCAGTGCGCCGACGATGATCACCGAGGAGATGGCGTTGGTTACCGCCATCAGCGGCGTGTGCAGCGCCGGGGTCACCGACCAGACGACGAAATAGCCGACGAAGCAGGCCAGCACGAAGATCGAGACAATCGAGATCAGGTCCACGGGGCGTACCTCCAGTCAGCGGGCATCAGAGGCGAAGAATCGATGGGCGGCAAGGGGCAAGCGTGACCGGCAAGCATTCGAGAGAATCGCCGCCGCCTTTCACGACCTGAACAAGGTTCCATGGTTCCCCGGCGTGCACCGCCCCGCAACCTGAACAAGGTTCCATGGTTCCCCGGTGTGCACCGCGCCGCGACCTGAACAACTTTCCAAGTTTCCCCGGTGTGCAGCGCGCCGCGACCTGAACAACATTCCAACTTTCCCCGGTGTGCACCGGGCCAGCGCGCCGAGCGCTTGATCCGAGCCGCCAACACATTGTTAACCATCGCCGTCGCAAGCTGCCTCCAACGCGAAATGACGGAACCGTCACAGCTCATGGCACAAGCGGACCGCTGTAGGACAGGCCCCGGTGACCGGTCCGATCCGGCCCGGTTAAAGTCCGCTAAGCACGGCGTGGTTTCCGGTTTGATAACCTTTACCGTGGCAAAAGCGCTGTCGATGCGCTCGGAATCGCCTCTCCTCCCCGCCGAAGGGATCAAGAAGCCGGCCAAGCTGATGCTGTGGCTGGCGCTGGTCTGCGGCCTGTTCGGCTACCTCGACGTGGGCGAGATCGCGGAAGATCCGATGCGCGTGGCACGCAACAACCTTCACCAGACTCCGGCCAGCGGACAATTGGTCTTTGTCGCCATCGACGACCGCAGCATGCAGAAGCTTGGCGCCTGGCCCTGGCCGCGCGCCGAAGTCGCCCGCCTGGTCGATCAGGTTCGACGCGAGGGCGCCAAGCGCATTGTCCTTCAGATACCGTTGGACGACCGGACCAGCGTGGCCGACGATCACGCCCTGGCGCAAGCGATTGCGCAAGCCGGCGACGTCACCTTGGCGGTGCGCACGAGGGGGGGCATCGGGCGCAAGGGAGAGAAGATCGGTGGTGGCCCCCTGCCCATCTTCCGCCGTTCCGCCCAGATTGCCGATACGGCTGTCTTCTATAATTATCAGCAGGCTGTCTGGAGCGCGCCCTTTGGCGGCTTTGCACGAGATCAGTGGGTGCCCGGGATGGCGGCATCTATCTCGCAGCGAACCGCGCTTCCCCGCACCGGAGACTTCCGGATCGACTATTCGATCAACCCCAACAGCGTATCGCGCCTTAGCGCGGCCGACGTCCTCACCCGGTCCGCCCCCGGCGATCGCTTGCGCGGCAAGACAGCTTACATCGGGCTCGACGGCGAGGTCCTTGGTGATCAGTTCTGGATTCCCGGGCGCGGTCGTATGGCCTCATCCTACGTCCATCTGCTCGCCGCCGAAACGCTTCTGCGTGGTGTTCCGATCGATCTTGGCTTCGCGCCAGCCCTGCTGATCGCTATACTATTTTGCGGATTGTCGCGATGGACCGGACGCCGGCGGCGAGAGGAACTGGCGCTTGCCGCCGGCTTCGGGATCGTCCTTGGCGTGCCGGTGCTGCTCGAAGCCCACCTGGTGTTCGTCGACGTCTTTCCCGGATTGGCAGCGCTGGTCTTCATGAGCGCGCGCCTGGGCTGGCGCCGCTGGAAGAGCGGCGGCATGATCAATGGTCAGACCGGCCTGCCGAATCTCGCCGCGCTGCGCGAGGCCCAGACTCAGCCGAACCGACTGGTGGCGGCGGCGCGGGTTCACAATTATGCCGAGATCGCCTCGACCCTCGCGGACGAAGGCGAAGTCGAACTGGTGCGGCAGATCGTCGCGCGACTGTCGGTCGCCGACAAACCGATGACCGTCTACCAGGGCGACGAGGGGATCTTCGCGTGGTTCGCTGAGCCCGGTCCCGCCGCCACCAACCATCTCGAAGCCCTTCACGCGCTTTTCCGAGCACCGGTGATCATCGACGGCAGGTCGGTCGACGTCGCCCTGACCTTTGGTGTCGAACTCGGCAGCAACCGCGCCAATGCCAGCCGCCTTGGCAGCGCGCTTGTGGCCGCCGACGAGGCCTGGAACGAGGGACTGCGCTGGAAATATTATGATCCGGCGCGCGAGGAGGAGGCAAGCTGGCGCTTGTCGCTGCTCGGCGAACTCGATGCCGCGATCGATCGCGGTGAGGTGTGGATCGCCTACCAGCCGCAACTCGACCTTGCGTCCAACCGGATCGTCGGGGCCGAGGCACTCGCCCGCTGGACCCATCCCGAGAAGGGCCCGATCAGCCCGGCCGAGTTCGTTGCCGCCGCCGAGCAGCAGGGGCGGATCGCGAAGCTCACCGACTTCGTGCTCGACCGGGCGATCTCGACCGCGGCCGCGATCAACCGCCGGGGCCAGGACTTCACCATCGCGGTCAATATCTCGCCGCGCCTGCTCAGCGACCGTGGGCTCGTCCAACGGATCAAGGAACGGCTGGTCGCGCACCAGCTCGCGCCCGAGCGGCTGACGCTCGAACTCACCGAAACCGAATCGCTGCAGAGCGCCGAGGAAGGTCTCGCCATGCTCGATGCCCTGCGCGCGCTGGGCGTGCGCATTGCCATCGACGATTATGGCACCGGCCTGTCGACGCTCGATTATCTCAAGAAGGTGCCGGCGAGCGAAATCAAGATCGACCAGAGCTTCGTCAAGGCGATGAAGCTCAACCGTTCGGACCTGATCATGGTCCAGTCGACCATCGCCCTCGCCCATTCGCTCGGCCGGACCGTCGTCGCCGAGGGCGTGGAGGATCGCGCCACGCTCGACCAGCTGGCCGAACTGCAGTGCGACGTGGTGCAGGGTTACCTCGTCGGGCGGCCGATGGGCGTTCGCGAACTGGTGCAGTCGCTGCAGATCCGGCACGCCCGCAAGGTCGCCTGACTTCCTTCCAATAGTTAACGTTGCTTGCGCTTGCTGCTCTACAGCTTGCTGATTTGTCATGTCTGCTTGCGAAACATGGTAAATAGTTTGCTAACCGTATCGATTAAGGTTAATACCTCCCTAAGCGCGGCGAATCGCCGTTGCTCAACAGGGAGATGGTTTATGTGGAGCTGGCTTTTGGGTTGTGGCTGGTCGGGCCGCTAAGCCCACCTGCTTCCCGCCTCGCGGGATCCGAATTCAAAGCGCGTCGATCGCCAGATCGACGCGCTTTTTCGTTGGCGGCGGGCCTGTGGCGGGGTTAGCGCCGGGCGATGCTCCGACAGGCCGTCACCTCTTTGACCCTCACCGCGCCGCGGCCCGGCCTGCACGAGATCACCCGTGCCATTCTCGACTGGACGGAGGCGCAGGCGGTGCGGGACGGACTGCTGACCGTCTTCTGCCGCCACACCTCGGCGTCCCTGCTGATCCAGGAGAATGCCGCCCCCGCCGCGCGGCGTGACCTCGAACTTTATTTCGCCAGCATCGCACCCGAGGGCACCGGCTATGAGCATGATGACGAAGGGCCCGACGACATGCCCGCGCATCTGCGCAGCGCGCTGACCGAAACGCAGCTGGCCATTCCCCTGATCGGCGGCCGGCTCATGCTCGGGACCTGGCAGGGCATCTTCCTGTTCGAGCATCGGGTGCGGCCCACCCCACGCCAGCTCGCGCTGCACCTGATCGGAGAATGAGATGAGCCTGGAGAGCGTTCGCGCCTGGCTGGCCGAGCACGCCCCCGAGGCGCGGCTGATCGAGGCGCACGCGAGCACTGCGACGGTCGCCGACGCCGCGCTGGCACTGGGGGTGGCGCCGGGGCGAATCGCCAAGACGCTGGCGCTCAGGGTCAATGGCACGGTGCTGTTGCTGGTCGCACGGGGTGACGCGCGGCTCGACAATGCCAAGTGCAAGGCGGCGTTCGGCGGGCGTCCGCGGATGTTGGACGCGGAGGAGACGCTGGCGCTGACCGGCCATCCGGTGGGCGGGGTCTGCCCCTTCGGGCTCGCGACCCCGTTGCCCGTCTACTGCGACGAGAGTCTCAAGGGATTCGCGACGGTCTTCCCGGCGGCTGGCAGCCGCAATTCATCGGTCGAGCTCACGCCCGCGCGGCTGGCCGAGATCACGCAGGCGCGCTGGGTGGATGCCTGCGTCCTGCCCGAAGCGGTAGCCTAGCCGGCGAGTCGCTCGGAGACGATCCGGCCATCCCTGGTGACCCGAACGGCCTTCACCAGCTCATCCTCGTCGGCGAGCATCGGACGGCCCTGCTCCTTGTCCCACAAAGAGGACAGGAAGTTGTAGATGTTGCGGGCGTAGAGCGCGCTGGCGTCGGCAGGGAGGCTGCGCGCGAGATTGGGCGCGCCGATGACGGTGACGCCGTGGCGCTCGACATTCTCGCCCGCGACCGTTCCCTCGACATTCCCGCCCGCGTCGGCGGCGAGGTCGACCACCACGCTACCCGGCCGCATCGAGGCGAGCTGAGCGTCGCTCACCAGCCGCGGCGCGGGTTTGCCCGGGATGAGCGCGGTGGTGATGACGATGTCCTGCTTGGCGATGTGGGCCGAGACGAGATCGGCCTGCGCGCGGCGATATTCCTCGCTGGTCTCCCCGGCATAGCCGCCCTGCCCCTCGCCTTCGATCCCGGCGACGCCTTCGACGAAGATCGGCTTGGCCCCCAAGGACTGGATCTGCTCACGGGTGGCCGAGCGAACGTCGGTGGCGCTGACCTGCGCGCCGAGGCGGCGGGCGGTGGCGATCGCCTGGAGCCCGGCGACGCCAACCCCCATGACGAAGACCCGCGCGGGGCTGACGGTCCCGGCGGCGGTCATCATCATCGGAAAGGCGCGCCCGTACGCATCGGCGGCCTCGATCACGGCCTTGTAGCCGGCGAGATTCGACTGACTGGAGAGCACGTCCATGCTCTGCGCCCGGGTGATTCGCGGCATCCATTCGAGCGCCAGCGCCTCGATCCCGGCGGCGGCGTAGCCGGCAATGGCGTCGCCGCGGCGGAACGGGTCCAGCGAGGCGACCAGCAGCGCACCGCGCTTGGCGCCGGTCATCGTATCAGGCTCGGGCCCGGTCACCCCGAGGAGAATGTCGGCCTCGGCGAGGAGTGCGGCGCGGTCGGCAAGGGTCGCGCCCGCCGCCTCGAAGTCGGCATCGGGAATCGCGGCCGCGGCCCCTGCCCCGCGTTCGACGATCACCGCGGCGCCAAGCGCGATGAACTTCTTCACCGTTTCGGGAATGGCCGCGACCCGGGTCTCCCCGGCCGCCGTTTCCTTGAGGACCGCAAGCTTCATGCGCGGCAGCCTAGCGGGTGAGCAGCACCATGACGAGCATCGCGAGAATGAAGGAGATGATCGCCCCCCACTTCAGCATGCTGATCAGCTTGGCATAGTCGCGGGCGTGGACCTTGAAGTCGACGGGCCCGGCGGGGTCTTCGGAAGTATGAATGGCCATGGAACACTCCGTTCAGCGCGAGATATAGCGGCGGGTTGCATAACAACGCCGTGCCCCGTCGCGAAGCCCTTACACGCAATCTTTACTCCTCTGCGCTTAAGCAGAGCGAGATGCGCGCGGACACCATCCGATTTCTGTTGCTGGTCAACGCCGGGCTCGACGAGCGCCGGCTGGTGTCGGCGACTGCCCTGCGCGCCGGCTGGAACACGCTGGGCGCCCCGGGCGCGAGCGAAGCGGTCGAACTGCTTGAAGGTCCGCACGGCCACGAGGTCAAGGCGGTGCTGGTCGGGGGCTGGAACAGCGAGGCCGGACCGGCAACGGTTCGGGCCTTGCGTGCCGACCGCCCGGGACTGCCGATCATCGTGCTGGCCGAAGCCGGCTCGATCGCCCAGGCGGTCGAGGCGATGCGGTCAGGCGCGTCCGATTTCCTCGCCCGCCCGGTTGCGCCCGAGCGACTGATGGAAGCGCTGGCGGTCAATGCCGACCGGCGTCGTCCGAGCGGCGAACTTGCCCCCTTGTCCGAGAAACTCGCGCCGCAGATGGCGCTCGAGGAACTGATCGGCGCCGCGCCCGAATTTCGTGCGGCGCTGGCGATCGCCGCCAAGTCGGCGCGCAGCCGCCTGCCCCTGCTGATCATCGGGGAGCCCGGATCGGGCAAGGAGACGATTGCCCGCGCGATTCACGGTGCCTCGCACCGGGCCCGCGGGCCGCTGATTGAGATCGACTGCAAGGCGACGCCCGGCAACATCATCGACAGCGAGCTGTTCGGTCATGTCGCCGGCGCTTTCCCCGGCGCCTTCGCCGAGCGGATCGGCAAGCTGGTCGAGGCCGACGGCGGAACGCTGCTGATCGACGAGATCGGGCTGATGCCGCGTGAGACGCAGGAAGCGCTCGACCGCGTGCTCGCCACCGGCGAAGTGCGCCCGGTCGGCTGCAACGGCAGCAATTCGGTCGACGTTCGCATCCTTGCGACCAGCTCGGCCGCCTTGCCCGAGGATTTCCTGCCCGGCCTCGCCGAGCGCGTGTCGACGACGGTGGTCAACGTGCCCCCCTTGCGGGAACGCAGCCAGGACATTCCCTCGCTTGCCCGCCATCTGCTCGCGCGGATCGCCGGCCAGCCCGGGATTCGGCCGCTCTCGCTGGGCAATGACGCGCTTGCCGTGCTGATGCGCTATGGCTGGCCCGGCAATGTCCGCCAGCTCAGCAACGTGCTATTCCGTGCCGCGCTGCAATGCGACGGGTCGGCGCTGACCGCGGAGGACTTCCCGCACCTCGCCATCCAGTCACGCTTCACGAATCGCCACCACGACAATTCGCCCGAGATCAGCCAGGCAAGCGCCGATGCCGCGATGTCGGGAGGGCCGGGTGTCACCCTGCTCCGCAGCGACGGCCACTTGCGCAGCCTCGAAGAAATCGAGGCCGACGTCATTCGGCTGGCCATCAACCATTATCGCGGCAAGATGACCGAAGTCGCCCGGCGGCTCGGGATCGGGCGCTCGACCTTGTACCGCAAGCTGGCCGAGCTGGGGATCGAAACCCCGAGCTGAACGCTCAGAAGCGGGCCGGTCGCCCACCCACGCGCGCATCACTGAAGTTATGAACAGGAAAATTCCTGTTTGCGGACGCGCGTTGTTCCTGTTCCGTTCCCTGCCCGCTATGAAGCGGCGACCATGTCCGCCAAGCACATCCGCACCACCGCCGATCTCGTTCGGTTCAGGGCCTCGGTCCGGGTCGACTGCGGGCACTGCGCCGCCGCCCGGACCATGACCGGGCCAGATGTCGTCAGCAGCTGCGGCGTGTCGGACTTCGAGGCCATGGAGCAACGCCTGCGTTGCGCCCGATGCGGCGCGCGGCAGGCGCGCGTCACGGTGCTACCGCCGATCACTTAGGCGGTCCGAAGCCTTCCTTATATTCGATCTTCGCCGACTTGCGCAGGTCCTTGAGGCGCTGCTGGAGCGAATCGTTGGTCTTCTGGCGGCGAATGAGGTTGACCGCCTCGGTCCGGGCCTGCGGTCCGACCAGCGGCTGCGGCTCGCGGCTGGCGATCGCGCTGGCGATCGAGGTCGGCCCGTTGGGAATGATGAAGGGCTCACCCGCCGTCATGCTGGCGAGGCGCGGGTACATATCGGGCGGAATGACGTTGCTGGCGATCTGGTTGCTGGCGCGCTGGAACGGGACCCGCGCGGCGGTGAGGACCGCGATCAGCTGATCGATCGACTTGGTCGCCATGATCCTGGCCTTGACCGCCGGATCGGCCGGCGTCTGATACTGGATCTGGTCGAGCTTCCAGATCTCGCGCTTGGCGAAGGCCTGCGGATATTTGTTCTGGAAGGCGGTGATCTCGGCGTCGGTCGGCAGCTTGCTCGAATCCATCTGCTGGCTGGCGAGCATGCCGATCAGCAGGTCCTCGTCCATCCGGCGCTGACGCGAAATATAGTCGGGCGAGCGGTCGATGCCTTCCTGGCGCGCCTGCGCGGCCAGCAGCCGGCGATCGATCAAGCCCTGAAGGATGCGGTTGGTCGCCTCCTTCTTGTCGACATCGGCGGGCAGCTTGGCGTTGGCGAGCTCGCCATTGAGCTCGGACGAGGTGATCTCATCCTTGTTGACGACCGCGACCGTCTGGCCCTCGGCCTTCTTCTGACAGGCCGACAGCGCCAGTGCGAGCGACAGTCCGAGAAGAAACGGTTTGTGCATCCAAGCCCCCTGTTAAACTTTTATTCGAGCGTCGGTAGCATTGGTGCTAGACGGTTGCCAGCGTAAGCGGAGGAAGGCGAAGATGAAAACCCCCTATGACTGGGTCACGATTGCGATCTTCGCGGGTCTGATCGTTTTGTTCATGCAACGATCGACCAATCAGGACGAACAACAGGTCCACGATCCCTTGTGGATGTACCTGCTTGCCGGAATCGGCTGCGGCATCGCCAATTACCTTGGCAATGAGGGAATGGATTTGCCCGCGCTGGCGATGATCGGCGTGACGATCGCCTTCATCATTCACTACCTCAAGCCTTTCTCGATCGGGCGGAAGAACTGATCCGTCAGGCCGCCGCGACCAGCACGTTGCGGCGTTTCGCGGGCAACGACCCGACCATCGCTGACACGAACTGCTTCAGTCGGTCGAAGGCCGCCTCGGCATCGGGATCGATGCACGAGACTCGGACCAGCACGGCGTCGGGGATCTTGCCCTTCAGATTGTCATAGGCGACCGCGAGCTTCTGGTCGCGCCAGCTTGCCGGCATCTGGTCGCCAACCCGGGTCCAGTAGATGATCTGCTCCACCCGCCCCGGCGCGGTGGCGGTGAGCTGATTGGCGGGAAAGGCGGTGCCGTTCGCCAGCAAACGCTCGGGGACGATCGGCGACAGCGCGAAACCGCCCGCCGGATAACAGAATTCGGGCCGGTGGATCTGCAGAACCCCCGTCTGACCCGCCGCCTGCGCGATGAGCAGCATGATCGGCGGCTCATTTCCGCGCGTGTACACCCGCGTCAGCACCTGCGAATATAAAGCGGCCGATAACGCATCCTCGGGAGGGACGATCAGGCCGCTGCTGGTCGCAAATTCCCAGCCGCCGATCCTCTTGGGGATGAACGCCTCGAGCTTGGTCGACCCCAGATAATCGATCGGCGTATGGGGCTGGCGGGCGTAGACCGCCGCGGCACTCCCCGCGAAGAGGAGGCCGAGCAGCATCTTGCGACGGTCGAGCAGCGGTGCCTCGGAGCCGGTCCAGTCAACCATGCAGCGGCACCTCGGGCTTGCGCGCGGTGATCCGCGTGTAGATGGCTTCGATGGCCATCATCGTCGCCAGGGCGGCGGCAAAGGTGACGATGCCCGCGAAATCATGGAGAAAGCCCTGCGCCGCAGCCTCGCTGACGTAATAGGTCAGCAGGATGAGGATGATGACCCGCACGAAATTGGCCAGGATCGCGACCGGCACGACCGCGAGCGACATCAGCAGCAGCGCCTTGGGGTCGCTGCGGTGGCGCAGGTAGACGTAAAACAACCCGATCGCGGACAGGGTGATCAGGGAGTTGAGGCCCGAGCAGGCGGCGGCGACGAGCAACTCATATTGCGCGATCTGGATGACCACGCCCGAACTGCCCACCGGATAACCAAGGCTGTAGAGCAGCGAGACCGCGCTTTGCGAGATCGCGATCTTGACCGGATTGGTCAGGGTCGCGACCACCGTGTCGGGCGGGGGCAGCGCGAAGGCCAAGTAGAAGAGCGGAAACCAGATGGCGCGGAGCATCCGCCCGCCGATCAGGAGGTAAGCGCCGGCCAGCAGGGCCGCGTACATGGCGCCGACCTGCAGTTCGAGGATGCCGGTGATCCCGAGCATGACAAAGGCGGCAAGGCTCAGCGCGAGCCCGATCAGCCCAAGCCACAGCTTGCCCGGGTGCTGTCGCCCCTGGGCGGCGCGATATTCACGGACGAGAAGCCACAGTCCGGTGGCGAGCACGATCGGGCCGTGGCCGCCCTGCTCGGTCGACCAATTGTTGCGGGCCACTTCGATCATTGGCGGCAGCATCATGACGAGCACGCCGGCGATCAACAGCCAGTCGGACCATCGGAGAGGCAGGCGTGAACGCTGAAACTGATCTGTCTTTGTGAGCAACAAACTGCCAAACTCCCGCTGCCGTTTGGCAAGGCGCCGACCTTGATCCAAGATGCTAATCGAGCAAGCGCCGCGATGCAATGACAGGACCGACCCATCCATGAACAGTCTCGAATGGGCGTCGCTGCTCGTCCTCGTCCTCTTGGCGCCGCTGCTGATCATCAATCTGTTCTTCGCGGCCGAGGTGCTGGCCGGGTTGCGGCGAGAGCCTCATCGCGCAACTTCCGATCAGCCACTGGACGTGACCATTGTGATTCCCGCTCATA
>Ga0316228_1003744_pt1 | contig 11872 bp, 8 predicted proteins | sample TBH18021metaG_FD_206005 | JGI IMG/M metagenome (GOLD analysis project Ga0316228, IMG submission 206005) | Freshwater microbial communities from Trout Bog Lake, Wisconsin, USA - TBH18021 | ecosystem: Environmental > Aquatic > Freshwater > Lake > Hypolimnion/Profundal zone | place: USA: Wisconsin... | reverse complement strand
CGTTATTCCGGCAACATGTTTCCCTTGGAAACGGGCTCCCGCCAGTTCAATTTCACTCGGCATCCGGCTGCCGTCCCCACCGGCTATGGTCGATGCGCCATAAGGAGAGCACCCGGCTACTTCCCCCACCGCCATCTGCCCTTGATACGAGTATGGCAGACCCACAATGATCATCCCGTGATGCAGCAGTGTGTTGTGGAAGCTTAAAATGGTCGACTCCTGCCCTCCATGCTGAGTAGCGCTGCTTGTGAATACACTGCCCACTTTACCTACCAGTTTTCCCTGGGCCCACAGCTGACCGGTGGCGTCAAGAAACTGCCGCATCTGGCCGCACATATTACCGAAGCGGGTCGGAGCACCGAAGACGATCCCGTCCGCAGCCGCCAGCTCATCGACTGTGCAGACAGGAACAGCGGCCATAGCATTTTGCGCTTCAACCGCGCCCATTTGCGCCAGAACTTCCTGAGGCAGCGTTTCCGGAACGCGGCGCAGGACGACCTCAGCCCCGCTCACTTCCCGCACACCTTCGGCGACCGCCTCGGCCATGCGATGAACATGCCCGTACAGGGAGTAGTACACAACCAAAATTCTCATAAGCCCCTCCTTATTTATAGTCATTATTAAAATATATTGTTTATTATTCACTTCGTCAGCGGTTCCCAATAATCCTGCTGTTTTTTCCCAATATACCTCGACAGCCCCACAGTTAAAGACACTTGCGCAAGTCCGTCCGGAGGCTGGTGTCGTTCTATCATATTGAAACAAGATAACCTTTATGAATAAGAAAATACCCACAAACCAAAAGGCTTGTGGGTATTTTTAGCTCAAGGGTTACACTCTATACATTTCTGCCAGTTGCTTCTTAACCTCAGCATTCTCCAAATATTCATCATAGGTCATGTGCCTGTCCACCAAGCCTTTGGGGGTTATTTCGATGATGCGGTTGGCGACGGTTTGAATGAACTGATGGTCATGCGATACCAGCAAGATTGTGCCATCAAAACCGATTAATCCATTATTAAGGGAAGTTATTGACTCAAGATCCAAATGGTTGGTGGGTTCATCAAAAAGCAAAACATTGGCGCCGCTGAGCATCATCCTGGCGAGCATGCAACGTACTTTTTCCCCGCCGGACAGCACTGCGGCTTCTTTTTGGCTTTCCTCTCCCGAAAACAGCATGCGGCCAAGAAAGCCTCTTATAAACGTCTCGTCCTGATCACGGGAGAATTGTCTGAGCCAATCAACAAGATTCAGTTCCACCCCGGCAAAAAAATCGGTATTATCTTTAGGAAAATAGGCCTGAGAAGTGGTTACACCCCACCTGAATTCGCCACTATCAGGGGTCAGCTCGCCCATCAAGGTTCTGAACAGGGTGGTTTTGGCCAGATCGTTCGGGCCGACAAAAGCAATCTTGTCCCCTTTGGCTACCGTAAAGCTGACATTGTCGAGAATCATTTCTTCTTCGCCCTTTTGGGACAGTTGGTCCACTGTCAGCAACTGAGCCCCGGCTTCCCGATCAGGTTTAAAGGCTATATAAGGATATTTGCGGGAAGAAGGTTTGATGTCCTCCAGGGTCAACTTTTCCAGTTGCTTTTTGCGCGAGGTTGCCTGCTTCGATTTTGAAGCATTGGCGCTAAACCGCTGAATAAAGCTCTGCAGTTCTTTGGCTTTATCCTCTTTTTTCTTGTTGGCGTCTTTGGCCAGTTGCAGAGCCAACTGACTTGATTCCAGCCAAAAATCGTAGTTACCCACATAAAGCTGGATATTCCCATAGTCAATGTCGGCGATATGGGTACAGACTTTGTTCAAAAAATGCCGGTCATGAGAAACAACGACAACCGTGTTGGGGAAATCGTACAGGAAGTCTTCCAACCAGGTTATGGATTCAATATCCAGGTGGTTGGTGGGTTCATCCAGCAACAGGATATCCGGGCTGCCGAACAAAGCCTGAGCCAGCAGAACCCGTACCTTCTCCTGGCTGCCAATGTCAGCCATTTTTTGCTGATGAAACTCTTCCGTAATCCCCAGACCATTTAATAATTTGGCAGCTTCTGTCTCCGCGTCCCAGCCGCTCAGCTCGGCGAACTCACACTCCAGTTCGGATACGCGTATCCCGTCCTTATCCGAAAAGTCCGGCTTTGCATATAAGGCGTCCTTCTCTTCCATTATGGAATACAGCCGCGAGTGACCCATTATTACTGTTTTCAGTACTTCGAATTCATCAAATGCGTAATGATCTTGTTGTAATACTGCCAGCCTTTCGCCAGGAGTGATCACAACATCGCCTGATGTCGATTCCACTTCACCGGCCAGCACTTTCAGCAGCGTCGATTTCCCTGTTCCGTTGGCGCCAATCAGCCCATAACAGTTGCCAGGAGTAAACTTAATGTTTACATCCTTGAACAGTATTCTCTTGCCAAATTGCAACGTCAATCCATTGGTACTTATCATAGTAGTCTACCATCTTTCCTAATAAATGCTCACAACAGAGAATTTTAGCACACTCAGGAGCATAAATCCAGAAAAAAATAGTCAGCCAGCCAAAATCGCTTTACTTTTTTCTAAAACTGGAGTATATTAGAAGGTGCCCAGCGAAATAGACCCAGTGAGGTTAGTCTGTCCTTCTCAAACTATTATTGGAATGGGAAGCCATGATTCCTGCATTGCTATTTGGGTAATAGATTTGAGGAGGCTATCAATATGGCTCAAGACAAAAATTTATCCTGCCGCGATTGCGGCGCCGAATTCGTTTTCACGGCTTCGGAACAAGACTTCTTTGCGGAAAAGGGTTTCACCAATGAACCCGGCCGTTGCCCTGGATGCAGAGCAGCCCGCAAACAAACCAGTGGTGGATTCGGTCGCGGCGGCGGAAACTACCAACGCGAAATGCATCCGGCTACTTGCGCTACCTGCGGCAAGGAAACCCAAGTTCCTTTCCGTCCGAGCGGTGACCGTCCCGTGTATTGCAGCGACTGCTTCAGCGCAACTCGCCGCTACTAGAATGGTACGAAGAGCCCCTGTCATTTGACAGGGGCTTTTTTACGGCCGTTGATAAACCCCCACCTGCTTTGTTGGACCCACAAACCCATCGCTAGCGTACTTGCCAGTACGCGTCGCAGCTCGGTTCGCGGGTCCGTCGTGCATCTGGGGGTTTCTGAACGGCCTGGAATCTATTTTTTCAACAACGAAGCTTTGTTGTTTGGCCTGGGGTTACTCTTTCGGGTCCATGATGGCTAGATCGCCTTCCTCACCGGTCCGGATCCTGACGGCGTTTTCCAGGGAATAGACAAAAATCTTCCCATCACCCACTTTTCCGGTTCTGCACACTCGTTGCGCCACTTGCAGCACACTTTCCACCGGCACTTCACAAACCACGGTTTCCACTTTGATCTTGGGCACCAGATTAATGTTTACCTTCTGGCCGCGGTAATATTCAGTATGCCCCTTTTGCAGACCATAGCCATATACTTGGGTCACTGTGATGCCTGTAACCCCAATGGCATTGAAGGCTTCCTTCAATTCTTCCAGTTTTTCCGGACGGGTGATAATTTCGATCTTAGTAATTTTCCGCACAACAGGTCCTCCTTTTCAAATCGCAATAAAGATTGGCAGGGCCGATACCAATTTCTATTCGGGATCACCGGTCCGTATCCCTTGTCGGCTGTTGAAAAACTTCGCCTAGCGTCGTTTTTGAATAGCCTGAGAAGTTAGATACCTCTGTAAAAAAAGCGCGTTGTACGCGCCTTTTTTCGTCTTAAACCGTTTTGTCTCTAGGCACGGCGGCGGCTTGACTGCGGTTTCACCGTAATAGCCGCATCTTCCAGGGGGCAACCGTTTTCGCAGGCCCCGCAGCCTGCGCAGCGCTCGGTCACCACACTCGGCCGGTTCTGTTCATCCGAGTCGATCGCCTGCAGAGGGCACTGTTCCTGGCAAAGCAGGCAAAGCCGGCCCTCGGCCCAGCCGATGCAGCGAGATCGGTCGATCTGAGCCATCCCAATGAGGGTTTTCTCCACAGGTACCCGGGCAAGGGCTCCGGTGGGACAGACCTGCTGGCAGAGCTGGGTTAGTTCACAGCGGGCCTGGCGCGGGATAATCGTTGGAGTGAGAAACAGGGCCGGACCGCTACTGAGCGGCATAGCCTGGATACATTCCGCCGGGCACACCTTGATGCACCGCCCGCAGCGGCTGCAGCGGGCCAGAAATTCATCCTCTTCCAAAGCTCCTGGCGGCCGCAGAGGATTGGCGCCCGCCGGATGGACCAGACTCGGCGCAGCGGCAACCGCCAATGTCAAAGCAATTCCCGACCTGATGATCTCCCGGCGGGTAAACAGTCCACCCGGGCCGGAGGAGTTCTGAGTTGCCACCAGCTGATGCGCCAGTTCGAACCGCCCGGCTGGACACGTTTGCGAACACCGGCCGCACAGCAGACAGTCCGGTCCGGACGTGCCGGACTCAGGCCTGGCGGTACCGGTTGGGCAGACTTTTTCGCATACCCCGCAGTGCAGGCAGGGCTCCGGGGGACTGACCTTCAGGAGCCGCCACCGCGACAGCAGAGACAACAACAGGCCGGTCGGACAGATGAATACGCACCAGAAACGGGGAAATACCACAAGTCCCAAAAGCACGACACCCAGCAACATCCAGGGGATTTGCTGCCGCCAGATCCGGGACAGTTCTTCGGTAATCAGGTGAAAGGGGCTGAAAACCATTGCCCAGCCGTTGCCCATCAGCATCAGCGCCAGCAGCAGCACCAGCCAGGGGTAGCGATAATTGTACAGGACAGTCGCCCATGCGGGCAGGGTTTTTCCGCCCCGGCCTCGGCCCAGGAGCTGATGAATCGTGTTCTTGGCGCTTTGCAATAAGGCCAGCAGGCCACCCACCGGACAAAGCCAGCCGCAGAATACACGCCCGGCAATCAGGGTGATGAGCACCGTGCCAAGAGGCAACCAGCCCCACGCGGGAAATGCTCCTTCCCACCGCAGGTAGCTCAATAGCAGCAACGGGTCCAGCCGCGAATACCACAGAAGCAGCCCTGCGTCAGAGGGTAGCGGGTAAGTGTGACGGGCAACCAGAGCTACGGTCGCCACAAAGGCGGCAGCCGGAACGAGGGTTCGCCAACAACGAAAACCAGGAAGTTTGATCATGTTATACCTTCTGAATCTTTAGCTTTTCCCATTGAATCTGGCCGAGTCCCGCGTCCGCAGCCATACGGATATAATCGACATCCGCCGGTTTCATCCCGAACAGCGAGGCGGAGTAGGCGTCAATAGCCACCTGGTCGGTGCCGAATATTACCTGTCCGTATTCCTTGATCGGACCCGGTCCCACCGGCCCGTTGTCGGTGATGCCGCGAATGGCGTCCATGATGGTGAGGTGCGGTTTTTTGACTGCCGCCAGATCGGCGATGCACTGGTGCAGGTCGGAACGATGGAAGAAACCCCGGTCCCAGATGAGACCCATGAAGTTTTTCATCCCCAGGGTCAGTTTGGCGCCGCGGTGGTGTTTGAGAATCGGGAAATTAATAAACAGATCGGCATCCAGGGCATCTTTGGAAAACTCCAGATTGGTCAATATTTTGCCTGAAGTGGTGACAGGCCGGAAATTATCGCGGTTGCCGTTATAGGTGAAGACTTTGCCCCCGGCCGCTTCCACCGCCGCCTTGATCCCGGTCCGCTCCAGGCACAGCAGCGGGGTCGAGCTGTTAAGCGGCTGGTCGACGACTTTCACTTCCTTGGCCCCCGCTCCCAAACACATCTTGACCAGCGTCGCGACCATCACCGTATTGGTGGTTGCCGCTTCTTCCGGGGTCCGGGGCACACTGAAGTTGGGCTTGATCACAACAAGGCCGCCTTGTTTGACAAAACGCTGGATCCCGCCGATAGCCTTGAAGCCGCGTTCCAATAAATCAACCGGATCGGTCCCCTGGGCGACAGTCAGGTCAAAAGGTAACGCCGCCGGGACACCGCCGGAAGTCGCTGATGGTTTGGTTGTATTAGGCTCCTGAGCTTTACCCATGCAGCCCAGAACAGGCAATGAAAGACTGGTGAGGGCTGCTGCTTTGATAAACTCTCTTCGACGCATTTCATCATCTCCGTTGTACAAATTGGGCATATTGTCTTTTTCTTTCGACAACCCTGTAATATATCCTTCTTGCTAATGACTATTGTAACAAGAACATAAAGAAACTAAACAACTGCAGCGTGGTTATTGCCCCCTGTCCCGGGCATAATAACCACGCCGCGCCTTTGCGCCTGTCGATGGGTCATAATCGCCCGCCAGGATAAAAGAAGAAGGGCCAAGGAAACGTCATTATGAATCCATCACGGGAATTGCTTGAACAAATCGCCGCAGCCCACTCATTGTATCTACAGCTCAGTTATGACTACTGGATCGGGCATTCCCTATATACCTGGCAGTGGTGGTTACTGGTAGTCATTATGATTATCCCTTGGTATTTCTGGTGGCGGCTGGTGGATCGAAAACGCCTGCTGGAAATCTCGTGCTACGGTTTCATGACCTTTGTTGCAGTACTGGGTTCAGACGCAACAGGCGTGGCCTATGATTGCTGGCAGTACCCTATTCGCCTGGCTCCTAAATTCCCTCATATCCTGCCTGTGGATACTACCCTATTGCCGATTATCTTCATGCTGGTATATCAGTCTTTTGCGAAATGGAAGGATTTTATCATCGCCACCGTCATCATGGCGGCGATTCTGGCCTTTGTCGCCGAGCCTTTAGCTATCTGGATGGGAGTCTATGAAATGACAAACTGGAAATACTACTATAGCTTTCCGCTGTATATTGTCTATGGGGCTATTCTAAAGTTCATCATCCAGACCATACAATCGGCGCAGGCAACAGGCGAGAGCCCTAAGAGGTAACAATATCCCGATACTGAATCTTTCAGCCCCTTTAGTGAGACACAACGCAAAAGAGGACTTCCTGCCGGAAGTCCTCTTTTGCGTTTATGGCAAATCGCTGCATTTTAGTGTAACCAGGTCAGCCGGGTTGCACTTGCCCCGCCTGGGGGTCAATAGGTAACAGGTTTCTGGGTGGTGATTTTCACTGAGGCGTCGCCGCTGATGGTTCCCTGCTGGTCTTGCACCGAATAGGCGTTTATGCTGGTGATGTCGCCGGATGTCAGGGTTCCGCCGTTATTGTCGACGCTGCCCTGGGTTTTGATGGTCAGGTTGTTGCCGGCGCTGATTGTTCCGTCGGTATTATTGATGGTGTCCTGGGAGCTGGTGGTCGTTGTGGTCACCTTGGTGGTCTTGGAGGTGCCGCATTTGGTGACCGGGCTCTTCACCGTAGTAACCACTGTGGTAGTAGTGACAACTCCCTGCACCGTAAGCAGAGCGTTGTTGCCGGCGCTGATCCAACCGTTGGTGTTATCGATGAAATACTGGGTGTTGCTGGGGTTGGCTGCCGGAGGCGGGTTCTGGGTGACACAGAAGGAGGTTACGCCGCCGCTATTGTTGCCAGACTGGCTGGCGTTGGCGTCCTGGGCCGTAATGACCAGGTTGTTGCCTACGCTGATCGTTCCATTGATGTTGTTTAGGGCGTTAATGGTGCTTACAGTGCCGCTTTGGGTCTGGTTATTGCTATTGCCGCACTGGCTGCTGTAATTGTTGTAATTGTTTCCGGAAGAGCTGCCGGCCCCAAGAATCGAGATAGTCAGATTGTTGCCGGCGCTAATGTAGCCGTTGGAATTGTCGACGATATACTGCGAGCTGCTGCTGGTGCTGGGAGCCGGGCTGGAATAATATCGGCCACAGTCGTCGTAGCTGTTCTGGCTCTTGCTGCCGGAGAGTTGGACCTTCAAGGTAAGGTCATTGCCGGCGCTGATGTAGCCGCCGCTGTTGTTGATGAAATACTGGATACTGCCGCCGCCGCTTGTCGACGAACCTTTCGATTCGCTGCAGTAACCGGTAAACCCGTAAGACTGGTTGCCGCCAGACTGGCTGGTGCCGGCCTGGATGGTCAGGTTGCCGCCGGCGCTGATGAAGCCGTTGGAGTTATCGAAAACGTACTGACTGGTACTGGTCGGGCTGGGCGGCGTGTTGTTGGAACCACCGCTGCTGCAGAAGCTGCTGAAACCCGAAGCGCTGTGGCCGGTGTTTTGGGTGCTGTTGCCGAAGCCCTGCAGCGTAACCGTCATGTCACCCCCGGCGCTGATAAAACCTTGGCTGTTCTGGACCGACCCGGCGGTGATATCGGCGTTGGTCATTGCCGCTGCCGAACCATACTGGCTGTTGATAAAGGCGCCCGGTGTCGTCACATGCAGGGCGTCGCCAGCGTTGATATTACCGCCGGTATTATTGATATCGCCCTTGGTGGCTGTCAGAGTGACTACAGTTCCAGCGTTCATATTACCGCCGGAAAGGTCCATTGAAGCGGCCTTGGCTGTGATGTTGCCTGTTGCTGTGGTGGTGCCTGCTAGTTTTATATTACCCCTGCTGTCCAGGGTCACGTCACCGTTCAAAGCTGAGATAGTTCCCAGGCTGTTGACCCCCACACCCCGTTCGGTGCTCACCAGCTTGATTTTGCCGGCGTACATCCCGCCCAGGGCCGCGACGTCGATAGCTGCCTGGGTGGTCTGACTCAACCCGCGGATCGTCTGGGTGGCCAGCGTGGTATAATTCACCGTATTGCCGCCGGCGACGACATTCAGCTCGTTGGCGTTGATCGTGCCGTTGACCGCCACTGTACGGCTGATCAGGTCGACCCGGTCGATGCCGCTGGCGTTAAGATTCCCCTGGATGGCGATCTGGCCGCCGGTCACCCGGAAGGAGTCCAGGCTGCCGCTGCCGCCGAAAACCGGCGTGCCGGTGGTCAGGACCGCCCGCCCGGCGTTAATGAAGCCGGCGCCGTCAACCAGGATACCGTTGGGATTGGCGATGATGACATCGGCCCGCTGACCGCCCACCTCGATCATGCCCCGCAGTTGGCTTACGCTGGTCCCGGTCACCTCGGTCAGGATAACCCTGGCCGAACCGCTGGTCGCAAGGTTAGCATTGCCACCGATCAAACCGGCGAGCTGGGTCTGAACCGCAGTCGCCGAGTTGTTAAAAACAAGGCCGTCCGGGCCGACATTGAACTGAGTTACGACGTTGTGGGAAACCCCTGACGTGTTAGGGGTGGCTGTTTGGAAAACCTCGACGGCGGCTGAAACCGTAAGCGGCTGAGCCATCATCCCGAAAACGAACACCCAGATGGTGAATTTCGCGAGGCCCTTGAACTTGCTGTTTAATAGCCAGTTGCTTGAAAACATACTTTTTTTCCTCCTATAACAAATTATTGTTTTGCTTTTTTTAACAATGCTTGTCCTGCCTCGCGGCAGAGCAACGCGAATAATTACCCGGATCTTGACGATTGCCTGGCAGTCGTCACCTCCACAATAATGTCAGCGTACTCTTTGTTGATGCACAGGTTCGGATATATCAAAGGAATCATCCCGGAATTGTCTAGATTTGATAGCTGGTCTGGAAGCCGAAGGTGGGAGAGGCTGTCCGGAAACCGTCCGGCTTGCGCAGCGGCCAGCCAACGAACAGGTCGTAGGACAGGCTTTTCGTCCCGCCCCGCAGCCCCACCGTTGTCCCAGCCAGAATTCGGCCAGGCACCAACTGTTCGGCAGGCCCATAAACTTCGCCGTAGTCCAGGCCGAGATAGGTTTCCAGCCCCTTGGCGCCCAGCGGTATCGCCAGTTCATTTCGCAGATACCAGCCCCGCTCGGACGACAGCGTCTGCTCGCCATCAAAGCCGCGGACGGTGTAGCGGTTGCCGATGCTGATGAACTCGCTGCCAAAAAGGGTATCCTGGGTGTATTGTCCATGAAAGACGGCACTGTAGCGTCCCTGGATAGTGCCGATATTCAGCGGCTTGGTCAGGCTGGCGTCCAGCAGCCAGATACCATAGTGGGTAGTGGGAAACCCGGAATCTTGGACAGCCGGGTCAACCTGGGCCCCGAACCAGGGGACTCCCCGCTTGTAGGCAAGGGAGGCGTCGACGGTTGCCTGACCTATATACTGCCGGTGGCTGAGGCCGAGCTGGGCGTCAGTGGTGATCTGCCGCAGGATGCTCCATTCAACGTCCTCGGTAAAGCTTCTGTTGCTTCCTTTAGCAATGCTGAAGTCCAGACTTGTTTTGCTGGTCTGGTCCCGGTGCAGCAGCTGGCTGACGCCAAACTGCATGCTGGTAATCTCGCTTGAATCATGAATAGTTGTCGAAGTGCCCTGCACCGTCTGATGCGAGCGGTAGCTGTGGCTGGAGAAGGTGTAGGTGGTATCGCCGTGCGGCACCGAATAATATACGCTATGGCCACTGGTGCCGAGCAGATCGCCTTTGCGGTCGCCGTCACCACTGCGCGAAATATTGAACAGGTCGTTGAGCCCCAGCAGGTTGTCCACCGCGGCTGTCGCGGACAGCTGGAGCTTACCGGTGGCTTTGACCCCCGAGTCGTCCGCAGAGATCGTCAGCCGCCACGGTTTTGTCTTTCTGACGGAAAGCACGATATCGCTCTCGCCGGGATTCTTGCCTGGCAGGATCTGCATATCCACATCCTGGGACGGCACCCGCTTCAACTGCTCAAGCCCCTGTTCCAGATGACGGAGATTCAGGATATCCCCCGGGCGGGCGGGAAACGCGGTTTGCCAGTTGCCCTGGTTGCCGCTGGCGTCAAAACGGATGTCGCCGATGCGGCCAGGGATGAGGACCAGGGTCAGCGTCCCGCTGGTGAGGTCCTGTTCCGGCACGCTGATCCGGGTGGTGATATAGCCTCGGTCAATGAAAGCGTTGGTGAGACGCTTGACGATGATATTAATGCCGACCATGCCGATTTTCCGGCCCTGATAACGCTCCAGTATTTGCCGGGCCCAGGGAAACAGGTCCACGCCGTCGCCTTCCAGAGCTACCTTGCTGATCGGGAATGACGGTGTTTCATCAGGCAGGGCGGCATCTTCAGCCCGTTGTTCCCCGTTTTGCAGAAAAACATCTTTCTGGTATTCGCGCTGCTGGCGGTCTTCGGCCTCCTGGCGGGCGCGGCGGTTTTGTTCCTCGGTATCGGAAAGCGACGGCTGGGCGGCGAAGGCCATAGCCATGCTGATATTGACGGCAAGCCACACAAGCAGGAGAAGGCGGCAGATTCTTTTGACCGTGGCGGCCTGTGGTGCGATTGTCATTGTCCGGCTCCTTGTCGTAAATGCTGATAGGACTCTGGTTCGCCTTATTCCGATAATTCTTCGGCTATGTAGTGCTGTCGCTTTCCATTATAGAAAGTTATGCCCCTAAAGAACATAAGGCCGCGGTCTTATCTTCCCTCCTGGGACTAAGGCCGCGGTCTTATCTTTATCTAGGACTGGGGCTGCAGTTTTATTTTTCTCTAGGACTTTAGTTGGAAGGAGCTTATGTTGGCCGAGCAAACGAGAAAAGCACCGCTAGGCGAAAAGCGGTGCTTTAAAGTGCCGACAGGCCCCAGGCTGTTCAAAAAGGTCGAGATGCTAGGAACAGCGAGGCTTGCGCAGTGCCGCGTACGGGGCGTACGCAAGCAAGCAAACGCAGCTGTGACAACGCAGGTTGACCTTTTTCAACAGCCTGGTCTAATGCTGGAGCCAGCGCCAAGCCAGCATCACCAGTGTCCCCCCACCCACCGTGACGACAAAATTGCGGTACCGCCACGCCAAAACGATAGCGACAAGCCCCGCCCACAGATAGGGGTTGTCATGCGGCAGCGTGGGCTGCCCCTGGGGCGCAAGGAGGGCCGGGGCGATCAGCGCTGAAAACACGGCCACCGGGACGTATTTGAGCCACCGTTCCAGCCAGGTCGGCATGCCGGTAACGCTGAAAACGGCGAGGGTGACAAACCGGGTAAACACCG
>Ga0316228_1003727_pt1 | contig 11920 bp, 12 predicted proteins | sample TBH18021metaG_FD_206005 | JGI IMG/M metagenome (GOLD analysis project Ga0316228, IMG submission 206005) | Freshwater microbial communities from Trout Bog Lake, Wisconsin, USA - TBH18021 | ecosystem: Environmental > Aquatic > Freshwater > Lake > Hypolimnion/Profundal zone | place: USA: Wisconsin... | reverse complement strand
CCCGGGCAGACAGTGACGATGGCCGTGCTGATGGAGCCCGAGGCCGGCTGGCACGGCTATTGGAGCAACCCCGGTGATGCCGGCTTGCCGCTGACGCTCGACTGGGAACTGCCCAGCGGTGCCAGCGCCGGTGCGCTGCAGTTCCCGGTGCCGCAGACGCTGGTGGTGCAGGGGCTGATGAACCACGTCTACGAGCACAGCTATGCCGTGCTGGTGCCGGTCACCGTCCCGGCAGACGCGCGCGCCGGCGGCACCCTGCCGGTCCGCGCCGCCGCGCGCTGGCTGGCCTGCACCGAAACCATCTGCGTGCCCGAGCGGGCCGACCTGATGGGCACCCTGACGATCGGCACGGGCGCGAAAGACCCCCGCTTTGCCGGCTGGCGCGCCGCCCTTCCCGCCCCGCTCGACCGCAGCGGGCGCTTTGCCGCCACCGCCAAGGGGCTGGCGCTGGCGATCCCGTTCCCGGCCAGCGCGCAAGTGGCCGATCCGCACGTGTTCGTCGCCGGGCAGGGCCTGGTCGACTACGCCGCGCCGCAGGCGTTCCGCCGGCAGGGCGACTGGCTGGTGGTCGAGCTGGCGCGCGCCAAAGGCGCCCTGTCGGCCGAACATCCGCAAACATTGTCGGGGGTTCTGACGCTCGGCCCCGGTGCCGGCGGGCTGGCCTTTGCCGCGACGCCGGGCGCGGTGCCCGAGGGCGGCACCCCGCTGGCCGGCAACAGCGCCGGTCCGTTTGCCTGGCGCACGCTGCTGCTGGCCATGCTCGGTGCGCTGGCGGGCGGGCTGATCCTCAACGTGATGCCCTGCGTGTTCCCGATCCTCAGCCTCAAGGCGATGGCGCTGGCGCGGGGCAACAGCCGCCACGCGCGCGCCGAGGGGCTGGCCTATGCCGCCGGGGTGATCCTCGCCTGCCTCGCGCTGGGCGCGGCCCTGCTGGCGCTGCGCGCCGGCGGGGCGCAAGTGGGCTGGGCGTTTCAGCTGCAGAACCCCGGCGTGGTGGCGCTGCTGGTGCTGCTCGCCGCCGCGATCACCGCCAACTTCGCCGGGCTCTACGAACTGCCCGGCCTGTCGGTGGCGCGCAGCGGGGCGGGTGTCGGCACCGTCGGCGGCGCGTTCGGCACCGGATTGCTCGCTGCCTTCGTGGCGACGCCCTGCACCGGGCCGTTCATGGCCGCGGCAATGGGCGTGGCGCTGGTGCTGCCACCGCTTGCCGGCCTTGCGGTGTTCGCCGCGCTCGGCCTTGGCCTGGCGCTGCCGTTCCTGCTGATCGGCTTCGTGCCGCCGCTGCGCCGCCTGCTGCCCAGGCCCGGCGCGTGGATGGAGCGCTTCCGCCGCGCGATGGCGGTGCCGATGGGGCTGACCGTGCTGGCCCTGCTGTGGCTCGCCTCGCGCCAGGGCGGCTGGGCGCTGGCCCTGGCCGCCGCGGTGCTGGCGCTGACGCTGCTGGGCCTCCTCGCGATGGCCGAACGCGCGCGCCGCGCCGGCCGCCCGGTGCTGGCCTGGCTGGCGCCGGCGCTGGCCGTGCTGGTCGCCGCCGCGCTGCTGGGCGCCCCGCGCCTCGCCGCAAACCCCACCGCCCGCGCCGAGGCGCTGCCCGGCACCCAGCCGTTCAGCGAAGCCGCCCTGGCTCGCGCGCGCGCCAGCGGCAAGCCGGTGTTCCTCTACTTCACCGCCGACTGGTGCCTGTCGTGCAAGGTCAACGAGGGCGTGGCGATCGACCGCCCCGCCACCGCCGCGGCGTTCCGCAAGGCCGGCGTGCAGGTGCTGGTCGGCGACTGGACGCGCGCCGACCCGGCGATCACCACGTTCCTCACCGCGCAGGGCGCCGCCGGCGTGCCGCTCTACCTGTGGTACGCCCCCGGCGCCGCCACCCCGCGCACGCTGCCGCAAGTGCTGACCCCCGACACGCTGCCGGCCCTGGCCCGCGCCATGCAAGAAGGCGGTTGACCACCCCCGCCCCCTGTGGCAATCGCGCCCCACCCGAGCGGGTGTAGCTCAATGGTAGAGCAGCAGCTTCCCAAGCTGAATACGAGGGTTCGATTCCCTTCACCCGCTCCACTCCCCCACATCGACTGACTCACCCGCGTGTCGCTTTGCCGCGCTCGTTGCGCGCCGGGGCTTGCCAGTTTTGCGCCGGCATGGTGGAGGGTGGGCATGACCCTGCCGCCCGTTGTTTTGTCGCCCAAATCCTCCACCTCCAGCGCCGAACTGGCGGTGCGCTTGCGCCGTGCGGCGTTCAACCGGGCCTTGGCCGAGGCGGATCTGGCCGCGATCGAGCCGCTGCTGATGCCCGATGTCGTGCTGGTGACCGGGACCGACAGCGCGGTCGTGGCCGGGCGCAAGGCGCAGATGCTGGCGTGGAAGCGCGAGTTCGCCAGCCCGGACCGGCTGGTCTACACCCGCACCCCCGAACTGGTGACGCCTTCCCCCGTCCACCCGATCGCGCACGAGGCTGGCAACTGGCAGGGCTGCCATGCGGTGACCGGCGCGATCGTGGCGGAGGGGTGCTACAGCGCCAAGTGGCGGCAGGTGCAGGGCGCGTGGATGCTGGTCGCCGAAATCTTCGTCACGATGGGCTAGCGTCCGGAAGGCCGGACGTCTCGCGCGGCGCCACGGTGAGGCCGGCGGCGCAGAACCCGCCGTCACGGCCGGCGCGGGCCGGCGACCAGACCTGCCAGGCGCGGGTGCGCAGCACCGCGGCCGGCGTATCGGCGGGATGGGCGAAGCAGTGGCTGCGCCCGTCGGGCAGGCACGCCCGATACCAGATCCAGCCGGGCGGCAGCGGGGGCGAATCGGACATCGGCGGCCTCTTGCGGCAAATGCGGAACGGGCGGGGACGGATCGCATCCGGATTAGAGGAAAATTCCTATTTCTGAATCGCAGCCTAACCGGAACATAGCGAGAATGGCAGCATCCAATCTTTGTGGATAGGATTTTTCCTATATTCAGCCGGTATTCCCCAAGATGCGAAGGAACCGGCGATGATCGACACGGTGCTGCCCTGCCCCCCATCCGAGCCTGACTGCGGCGCGCCGGCGGCGCCGGACCGCGCCATGCCACCACCCTCGCTGGCCGGGCTGACCTGGACCGAGCGCACCACCTATCGCGCGCTGGTCACGGCGGCCGAAGCGGGTCTGCCCTGCCCGACCAACATCGATATCGAGATGCTGTGCGGCTACAATTCGTGCTCGATGGGCCCGGTCATGGTGCGCCGGCTGGAGCGCAAGGGCTTGATCCGCGTCGAGCGGTTCCAGCGTTTCCGCATCGTCGAGATCGTCGCTTCGGGCCGCAGGACGGCGCGCAGCGACAGCATGAAGGTCGATCGCCCGCATGTGCCCAAGGGCGCACGCACGCCGCGTCCGACCGACCGCAAGCCCTATCGCGCAGCGGGGCAGGTCTGATGGCGCGGGCACGCGAAGGCAAGGCGGCGGCGGAGCGCGACCCCATGGTCGAGGCGGCGCTGCTGGAAGGGCTGGCCGAGGGGCTGACGCTGCGCGCGCTGTGCCGCCGGCACGGGGTTGCGGCAGCGCTGGTCCACCGCTGGCGGATCGAGGACAAGCCCTTTGCCCGCCGCTATGCCCTGGCCCGCGAGGCCGGGTTCGAGGCGATCGCCGAGCAGGCGCTCGATATCGCCGACGACGAGGACGGTGACTTCGTCGAGCGCGAGAAGGCCGATGGCAGCGCCAGCCTGGCCAAAAACCCTGACAACGTCGCGCGCGCCCGGCTGCGGGTGGAGACGCGATTGAAACTGCTCGCGAAGTGGGCTCCCGGCAAATACGGGGACGCGACCGGCCACGGCGACGCCCCCGACTGGAGCGAGCGGCTTGCCGCCGCGCGGGCGCGGGTGTTGCGCGGGCGCTGACCACGCCCGGCGCGGGGCACCGGCGCCCTTTCGACAAAGGAGTGCCGGTGACCGAACAGGACCTTGCCGCCGCGATCGGCGGTTTCACCCACGATCCGCTCGGCCATGCGCTGTTTGCCTATCCCTGGGGCGAAGGGCCGCTGGAAGGGCTGGCCGGCCCGCGCCGCTGGCAGCGCGCGGTGCTGGAGGAAATCGGCGCGCACCTGGCCGATCCGGCCACGCGGCACACCCCGCTGCGCCTGGCCCGTGCCTCGGGCCACGGGATCGGCAAGTCGGCGCTGGTGGCGATGGTGGTCAAGTGGGCGCTCGACACCTGCCCCGACGCACGGGTGCTGGTGACCGCCAACACCGAGAGCCAGCTCGATACCAAGACTGGGCCGGAAATCGCCAAGTGGGCGCAGCTGGCCCTGACCGCACCGTGGTTTCGCCAGACCCGCCGCGCGCTCGTCTCGACCGCGCCGGGCCGCGAGCAGGGCTGGCGCTGCGACCTGGTGACCTGGAGCGAGCACAACACCGAGGCCTTTGCCGGGCTGCACAACCAGGGGCGGCGGATCGTGCTGATCTTCGACGAGGCCAGCGGTATCGCCGACAAGGTGTGGGAAGTGGCACTGGGGGCGCTGACCGATGCCGGGACCGAGCTGCTCTGGCTGGCGTTCGGCAACCCGACCCAGAACAGCGGCGCCTTTCGCGCCTGCTTCGGACGCCAGCGCGCGCTGTGGCGCACCGCGCAGATCGACGCGCGCGAGGTGGAAGGCGTCAACCGCGCCTATCTCGACGAGCTGGTCGCCGCCTATGGCGCCGACAGCGACGTGGTGCGCGTGCGGGTGCGCGGCGAGTTCCCGTCGAGCAGCACGATGCAGTTCGTGCCGCTGGACCTGGCCGAGGCGGCGCGGCGGCGGCCGGTGCCGCCCGGCCTGCCCAGCGACCCGGTGGTGTTCGGCGTCGACTGCGCGCGCTTTGGTGACGATGAAAGCGTGCTGGCGATCCGCTGCGGCCGCGATGCCCGCAGCCGGACTTGGAAGGCGTGGCGCGGGGTCGATGCGATGCAGCTGGCGGGCGACATCGCGCTGGAGGCGGCGCGGCACCGGCCTGACGCGATCTTCGTGGATGCCGGCAATGTCGGCGCCGCGGTTGTCGACCGCCTGCGCCAGCTGCTCGGCCCCGACGTGCCGGTGATCGAGGTGTGGTTCGGCGCCAGGGGGCGCGAGGCAGAGCTGGAGCCGGGGGTGACCGTGCCGACCGCGAACAAGCGCGCCGAGATGTGGACGCGGATGCGCGCTTGGCTGGCGCAGGGCGCAGTGCCCGACCACGAGCGGCTGCGCGACGATCTGATCGGCCCGACTTATGGCTTCGCCGCCGACGACACCCGCGTGCAGCTGGAGCGCAAGCCCGACATGAAGCGGCGCGGGCTGGCCAGCCCCGACTGGGCCGATGCGCTGGCCTGCACCTTTGCCGAAGCGGTCGGCCCGCGCGCCAGCCCGGCCTGGCTCGCCGCCCCGGGCGGCCACGACGACGGCGCGGGCCGCTATGGCGAGCTGGGCTAGCGGGATTGCGCTGGCCTGTTTCGGGGGGTGGGGTGGGTGCCTGGCTTCCACCACCCCCAACCCCCTCCTTGCGAAGAGGAGGGGGCTTTTGGCGTTGTGCTTGATACTCCCCCTCCTCTTCAGAGGAGGGGGTCGGGGGTGGTGGCGGCAAACACGGACCTTTCGGCGCCAAACATTCTGCGTAGCGCCGAAAAGGCCGATGGCTGGACCCCGAAACAAGTTCGGGGTGACGGGGATGGTGAAACGACGGGTGGGCATGACGGCATCCGGCCATCGCGCTAAGGGCGCGCCATGACGACCAATATCCATTCGCGCCCGCAGCCTGCCTTTGCCACGCGCTGGGCCACCGCCGCCGACCTGCCCGTGCTGGAAGCCCTGATCACGGTGGCGATCGACAACCTGCAGGCCGGGTTCCTGTCGCCGGCGCAGATCGCCGCCAGCCACCGGATCATGGGGCTCGACACCCAGCTGGTGGCCGACGGCACCTACCTGATTGCCGAGCGGGACGGGGTGATCGCCGGATGCGGGGGCTGGAGCCGGCGCGGCACCTTGTTTGGCGGCGACCACAGCCACGACTTGCGCAACCCCGCGCTACTCGATCCCGCGCGCGATCCGGCGCGGATCCGGGCGATGTATACCGCGCCGGCCTTCGTGCGGCAGGGCGTGGGGCGGCTGATCCTGTCGACGTGCGAGGCGGCAGCGGCGCGCGAGGGCTTTGCCACGGTGGAACTGATGGGCACGATGAGCGGCGTGCCGCTGTATCGCGCTGCGGGCTATGCCGCGGTGGAGGAGGTCGAGGTCATGGCCGATGGCGTGGCGATCCCGATGGTGCGGATGCGCAAGGCCGTGCGGGGCTGAGGACCGGGTTTCGGCCTGTTTACTCCGCCGCCCCCTCCGTCAGCCCTGCGGGCTGCCACCTCCCCACCATGTGGGGAGGATTGTTTTGTCAGAATTCGGACCAGTCATCGTGGGCGGGGGCGAGGGCCGTGGCGGTGCGGGCCGGCGCCGGCGCCGGGCGGGGTGCGCTGCGCACCGGGAGCGGGGTGACCGGCGCAGGCGCGGCGGCCGGGGCGGGCGCGGGCGCACGCGGGGTGAGCTGCGGGAGTTGCGGGGTGGCCGCGCCGAGGCGGAAGCGGCCGATCGCGGCCGACAGGTCGTTGGCCTCGTTGGCGAGGCTGCGCGAGGCGGCGGCCGATTGCTCGACCATTGCGGCGTTCTGCTGGGTCGAGCGGTCGAGCTCGGCCACCACCGTGCCGACCTGGCGCAGGCCCTCGGCCTGGCCCTGGGTCTCGGTGGCGATCACGCCGACCTGGGCGTTGATCTCGGCCACGCGGGTGACGATCTTCGACAGCACTGCACCGGCATCGCCCACCAGCGCCACGCCCTGCCCGACCTGCTGGGTCGAGGCGGTGATCAGCGCCTTGATGTCGCGCGCGGCGTCGGCGCTGCGCTGGGCCAGCGCGCGCACTTCGGTGGCGACGACAGCAAAGCCGCGTCCGGCCTCGCCGGCACGGGCCGCCTCGACCCCGGCGTTGAGCGCGAGGAGGTTGGTCTGGAAGGCGATGCCGTCGATCACGCCGATGATCTGGGTGATCTGCTCGGCCGAATGCGAGATCGCGGCCATCGCCTCGACCGCACGGTTGACCACTGCGCCGCCGTCGCTGGCTTCGCGATGGGTATCGGCGACCGACTTCTGCGCATCGGCGGTGGAGCGGGCGGTCTTGTCGAGCGCCTCGGTCACCTGGGTCATCGCGGCCGAGGCTTCCTCGAGGCTGGCGGCCTGGCGCACGTTGCGGTTGGAGAGGTTGTCGGCGGCGTCCTGGATCTCGCGCGCGCTGATCAGCACGGTGCTGGCGCTGGTGGCGACCATCGCGATCACCCGCTGCAGCGCGGCCAGCGCGTCGTTGTAGTCCTTGCGCAACCCGGCATAGCGCTCGGGCAGGGCGGCATCGAGCGGGGACGCCAAATCGCCGTCGGCCAGGCGGTTGAGCGCCTCGCCGAGGGTGCGGATCACGTCCTCGATCACGGTGCTGCGCTGGACGGCGACGGCGTTGTCGCGGAAGGTCGACATCGCCGTGGTCATGCGACCCACGCAATCGCGGTAATGGGTATAGTCGACGGGCGAATCGAGGTCACCGGCGGCCAGCGCCTCCATCCGCAGCACGGTGTTGACATAGGGCGTGCAGATGCGTTCCTTGGCCACCAGCACGGTGGCCAGATTGACGACGCAACCGGCAAGCGTGACGCCGACCGCCAGCCACGCCGGCACCAGACCGCCCGCCGCCAGCAACGCGCCGAGCAGCGCCAGTCCTGCCCCTGCGGCATGGAACCAGGCCATCGTCTGGAACTTCACGCGGATCGGTGCGGTGGTCTCGAACCAGTGCAGCACGGTGCCCTCCCTCCAGGCTGTCGGCAACTCGCCCCTACATGAGCCGCCGATACTCCATCGGACGTAGCCCGGTTGCCCGGCAAACGAGGGAAACGGTTGCATAGGGACTTGTCCTGACTGCCCGAAAGGGCAGCGATTCAACCGCTGTCCGCCGCCGCCTACGACCGACTCCATTCTCCATGGAGGTGCCCGTTCGATGTGCAGCACACCCACCGTTCCCACCGCGCCCGAACGCCAGGCGCTGAAACTGCCCGACCAGGGCGCCCCCGCCGGCACGATGGACAACGCCCGCTGGCGCCGCGCGCTACTGGCCGGGATGGTAACCTCGCCGCTCGGCCTGGCCAGCGCGGCGCCGGTCTCGTCCACCCGGCTGGGAGGAGGCGCGCTTGGCTGATCCCCGCGCCCTGCGCGCCCATTGCGAGGCGCGGCTGGCCGACATGAAGCCGGTCCGCCACGATTACGAAGCCGAAGTCGAGCAGATCGCCCGCTTCGCCCAGCCGGCGCGGTCGCGCTTCCTGTCGGGCGGGCGCGACCGGTCGGGGGCGCGGCGGCGGCAATGGAACCGCACGCTGTTCGACCCGCACGGCATCGCCGCGTTCCGCACCCTCACCAACGGCATGACCTCGGGCCTGTCGAGCGCCTCGCGCCCGTGGTTCGCGCTCAAGACCGCCGACGACGCGCTGATGGAGGCACAAGGCGTGCGCGGCTGGCTCAGCGCGGCCGAGCGCCGGCTCTATGCCTTCCTGGCGGCGACCAACTTCTATGGCGCGGCCAAGGCCGGCTATGGCGAGATGGGGCTGTTCGGCACCGAGGCCTGCGTGATGGTCGACCACCCGCAGGCCGGTGCGGTGTGCCACGCGCTGACCTTTGGCGAATACTGGATCGGCCTGTCCGACGCGCTGGTGCCCGACACGCTCTATCGCGCCTGCCCGATGAGCGTGAAGCAGGCGGTGGAGACGTTCGGCAACGCCGTCTCGCCCGCCGTGCGCGCGCTCTACGACCGCAGCCGGTATGACGCGGTGATCGAGGTGTTCCACGCCATCGAGCCCGACCCGGACCATGACCCGCACCGCTTTGGCGCCAAGCCGTGGCGCAGCGTCTACTGGGAAGCCGGCGCGCGCGGCGATGCCGTGCTCAAGGTGGCGGGCTATCACGAGCAGCCGTTCTGGGCGCCGCGCTGGGACGTCGTCGGCGGCGACACTTATGGCCATTCGCCGGGGATGGAGGCGCTGCCGGCGCTGCGCGAACTGCAGATGCAGGCCAAGCGGCGCAACGAGGCGATCGACCAGATGGTCAAGCCCGAGAAGATCGTGCCGCCCGGCGTGCGCCTGACCGGCGAGCCGGGGCGCACGGTCACCGCCTCGGGGCTGGATCGCGACGGCGTGATGATCCCCTACCAGATGCCCTACCAGGCGGTGGCGGCGATCGGCGAGGAAATGGACAAGTGCCGGCGCCAGATCGATGCGCTGAGCTTTGCCGAGCTGTTCAACGCGATCACCCTGATGCGCGGGGTGCAGCCCCGCACGGTCGAGGAGATCGCCAGCCGCAACGAGGAGAAGCTGACCCAGCTCGGCCCGGTGATCGAGCGGGTGGCGACCGAAAAGCTGCAGGTGGCGATCGACCGCGCCTTCGCGATCCTCGGCCGCGGGGGCATGCTGCCGCCGCTGCCCCCGGCGTTGCACGGGCGCGCGGTGCGGGTCGAGTTCGTCTCGATCCTGCAGCAGATGCAGCGGCTGGTCGGCATCGGCCAGATCGAGCGGGTGGTGGGCTTCGTCGGCAACCTGGCCGGGGCCGCGCCCGATGTGCTCGACCGCATCGATTTCGACGAGGCGCTCGATGAATATGCCTGGCGCGCAGGCGCACCGGCGCGGTTGCTGCGCCCGGCCGGCGCGGTGGCGGCCCTGCGGGCCGAACGGCAGGCCCGGGCCGACATGGCGCACCAGGCCGCGCAGGCGGCGCAGGCGCTGCCCGCCCTGAAGGACGCGGCGGCGGCGGCCGAACTGCTGTCGCGCACCGATGTCGGCGGGGAAAGCCTGCTGGCCCGGCTGGTGCAGCCATGACCGCGCTGCCGCGTGCCGAGGCCGCCGCGCTGCTGGGCCAGGCCGGGTTCCGCCGCTTCCTGCACGCCGCGATTCAAGCCGGCGGCGTGCTGGGGCAACAGGCCCAGGCCGGCCACGCCGACCCGGTGCTGCTGGCCTTTCGCGAAGGCCGCCGCAGCCTGGCCCTCGATCTCCTCGCGCTGGCCCATCGCGGCCAGGACGCCGCGGTGCGCCGCGACGACCCGCACGGCCTGACCACGCTGGCCGCCGTGCTCGCCACCGCCCTCGATGCAAAGGACCGTGCCCTTGAGCGACCCCGTTTCCGCACCCGCTACGACGACCTTGCCGACGACGCCTGCACCGACGACCGCGACGCCCGCACCGGCGGCACCGGCGCCGGTTCCACCCGCCCCGATCCCTCCGGCCCCAACCCCGCAGACGCCCCCGCCGCCCCCTGACAGCCCCGCCCTGTCCGGCCCGCCCGAACGCTACGAACTGGCGCTCGACGGCCTCGCGCTCGATCCCGCGCTGCTCGACAGCGCCGAGCCGGTGCTGCGCGAGCTGGGCCTGTCGAACGCGGCGGCGGGCAAGCTGCTGCCGCTGGCGCAAGGGGTGATGCAGCGCACCGAGGAAGCGCTGCTGGCGCACTTCGCCGATGCCGCCGCCGCACAGAAACGCGCCTGGGCCGAGGAATTCGCCGCCGATCCCGAGATTGGCGGGGCGCACCGGGCCGAGAGCGAGCACCTCGCGGCGCGCGGGCTCGACGCGCTGGGCTTTGGTGAAGGCCATCCGTTTCGTGCGGCGCTGGCCGACAGCGGCTTTGGCAACCACCCCGACATGATCCGCGCCTTCCGCCGCCTGGGCCAGTTGCTCGGCGAGGACGGCAGCTTCGCCCGCGCCCACGTCGGCAGCGCCAGCCAGCGCCCGCTTTGGGAACGCCTCTACCCCCAGGAAGCGAATTAAGGAGACAGCTTCATGGCCATTCTCGGCTCGAGTTACTGGAACCTGATCGACGTGCTCAAGGCCGGCGGCGACGGCCTCGGCGATGTCGTCGAGGCGCTCACCCAGCTGACGCCGTTCATGAAGGACGCCAACGTCATCGCCTGCAACAGCGGCACCGAGCATCGCTCGACCATCCGCACCGGCCTGCCCCAGGTCTCGTGGGGGGCGCTCTACCAGGGCATCGCCCAGTCCAAGGGCAACTATACCGAGGTGAAGGACACCACCGGCTTCGTGGAAGGGCTGTCGTCGGTCGACGAGCGGCTGCTTGCGCTCAAGCCGGCCGAGGCGGCCAAGCTGCGGCTGGTGGAAGGCCAGGGCTTCCTCGAATCCATCGCCCAGACGGTCGACAGTGCGATCTGGTATTCCGACACCAAGATCAACGGCAAGCAGTTCCACGGGCTTGCCCCGCGCTACAACGCGCTGTCGAACGCCAACGTCGTCCACGGCGGCGGCGCGGGGGCCGACAACACCTCGATCTGGTTCGTGACGCACGGCGACATGCAGACCAGCGTGATCGTGCCCGACGCCGTGCCCGCCGGGGTCCAGCGCGAGGACATGGGGCGCCAGCGCGTGCTCGACGGCAACGGCAACCCCTATTACGTCAAGGAAGAGAAGTTCACCCAGCACCTTGGCCTGTGCGTCAAGGACTGGCGCTTCAACGGGCGCATCGCCAACATCGACGTTTCCGACGTGATCGCCGGCACGGTCGCGCTCAACCCGCTGCTGCGCAAGCTCTACTACAAGCTGCAGGGGCGCCGCGCCTATCACATGGAGCGCGAGGGGCAGGTCAGCCCGGGCCGCACCGTGATCTACATGAACCGGGTGATGCTCGAGGCGCTCGACGCCGAGACCAGCAACGGGCGCAGCGGCGTCGACAACTTCGTGCGGCTGACCCCGATGGAAATCCAGGGCGAGGAAGTGATGACCTGGCGCGGCATCCCGATCCGCGAGACCGATGCGCTGTCGAGCGCCGAGGCGCTGGTCGCCTGACACCCCTGCCCCGCCCCTTGTTGCGCCTTCTGCGGAGAGCTTTCCCATGATCCTCGATACCTCGCTGCTGCTCAGCGACGGCCAGGCGGTGACCGTC
>Ga0316228_1003717_pt1 | contig 11936 bp, 14 predicted proteins | sample TBH18021metaG_FD_206005 | JGI IMG/M metagenome (GOLD analysis project Ga0316228, IMG submission 206005) | Freshwater microbial communities from Trout Bog Lake, Wisconsin, USA - TBH18021 | ecosystem: Environmental > Aquatic > Freshwater > Lake > Hypolimnion/Profundal zone | place: USA: Wisconsin... | reverse complement strand
GGAGGCGCTGCTGCCGCTTTTGATTTCACTGCTCGCCGGGGTTGGGGCCATGATATCGGCGGGTCTGCTGACCCCGTTAATGTTGTTTGTGGTTGCCTCAGTCAGCCTGATTGTCAAAGATATCGTTCTGCCGCTGTTGTTTTTGGCGGCTGTTCTGCAATGTGTTGATTTTTTTTCCGACAGGTACCAGGTCAGCAATCTTGCCCGGCTGCTGCGGCAGGCCGCGATGGGTATTCTTGGCCTGACGTTGGTCGTGTTCGTTGGGGTGATCACAGTCCAGGGAGTAGCCGGGAGCGTAGCCGACGGCGTGGCGCTCCGCACTGCCAAATACGCCACCGCCACCTTTGTCCCGGTGGTGGGCAAAATGTTCGCTGATACTGTGGAACTGATCATGGGGGCGTCGCTGCTGATGAAAAACGCCGTCGGGCTGTTCGGCATCGTCACAGTGGTCACTATCTGCGCCTTTCCGCTCATAAAACTGATTTCACTGGTTATGATCCTGAAAGTGGGCGGGGCGTTGGTGCAGCCGATGGGGGACGCACGCATGGCTAAATGTCTTGACTCTATGGGCGACAGCCTGCTGCTGGTTTTTGGCGGCGTGATGACAGTGGCGCTGATGTTTTTTCTGGCAATTACGATTGTTATCGGAGTGGGCAGCGCGGCGATGATGCCTCGCTGACGACAATAGGGAAATGGGTGAAACGGTTTGATTGCCGCTATTACCGACTGGGTTAAAACAATCATCTTGGTAGTACTATTTGCCTCGTTTCTTGAACTCCTCCTGCCGGTAAGCAGTATGCAGCGCTTTGTCAGGGTAATAATGGGACTGCTGGTTATGCTGACCATCCTCAATCCTGTGGTCGAATTCATCCAATCCCGCTCCATACCGGAGCAAGTTCCGGCGCTGGGCAGACGATTCACTGCCGGGGCGGGCCAGGTACCGGAAAATACTGCTGCTATAGCTGACCAAAAGAACCGCCTGGCGCTGGAGATCTATAAAAAAGATCTGGCGAAGCAGATTCGGGCGGTGGTTTTGGCGATGGACTCAGTTGCTGATGCCAGGGTAGCGGTGGAGCTGAAAAATGACGGCGACGGCCGGTCATCAGGGGCGCTGGATAAGGTAACGGTCTGGGCTTTGCAGGGAACAAACACCTCAGGACAAAAAATACAGCCAGTATCTATTGCCGGTGGCGGTGACTCCAGACCTGCCGAACTGTCGGCGCCGCTTAAAGAAAAAATAACCAGAACTGTACGGGAATTATACCAACTGCGTGACAGTCAGGTGGAAATAAAGCCATGGAGCCAATAATCAGCAGGGGGGAGAACATGAGCGGGTTAGAACATTTTATCACCCAATCCCGGAAGTTGTGGCCGAAGATTCTGCAGAAAGACGGAGCATACAGCTGGCGGATGATTCTTGTGGGAGTGTTGGGTATCGCCCTTCTGTTAGCCGGCAGCCTGCTTGATTCGGCTCCGGTTAAACCGAGACAGGAAATCCAGACTGAGACGGCAAAAAATCTCCCTGTTGTCAGCCGCAGCTATGAAGAAGCCCTTGAGGCCAAACTTGCCAACTTATTGTCCCAGGTAAAGGGGGCGGGTTCAGTTGCGGTGAGTATTACCCTGGAAAATAGTAATACTGCCGAATTCGCCAAAAACACAACCCATGAAAATCGTACCATCCAGGAAAAGGATACCAATGGCGGATTGCGGACAACAACAGAAACCAAGGAAAGTGAACAGGTTTTATTAAGCAAGGAGAATGGTGTTGACCGGCCGGTTATGGTGAGGGAAACAAAGCCGCTGATCAAAGGGGTGCTGGTAATAGCCGAAGGGGCTCAGGACTCGACAGTGAAGGCGAACCTGACCAGAGCAGTGGAAGCTGGACTGGGTGTTCCGGTGTATAAAATAACAGTATTACCCCAAAGAAAGTGAGGTGAACGTCATGGCGGTAGTGAATCTGCGCAAAATTGGCAAACCCTTGCTATCCGCAATCTGCGTCGTGGTGTTTGCAGTTGTGGCGTCAAGTATCTTTAGTTATGGCCGGGAATACCGCGCAGCAAGGGTGGATCGCTCCAACGCCATGCAAGTGGTGAAACCGCTGCAGAACGATCCGGTGAACATTGTACCTGCTGCCGATTTTTTTACCGAGTACCGGTTGGAACGTGACCGGATCCGCAGCGAGCGGTCCGAATTGCTCCGAGACGTATTCAAAAGCACCAAAAGTGATGATTCCCGTCAGAAGGCCCAGGACGCCATTCTCAAACTGACTATCGATAAAGAGCGGGAGTCGGAAATGGAAAACTTGATCAAGGCCAGGGGATTTTCCGACGCTCTGGTGTTTATGAGAGATAACACGGTAAGCGCGGTGGTTAAAGCTCAGTCCCTGAGCCGCGAGGAAGTCATGCAGGTCGCGGATATTATCAGCAGGGTGGCAGGCGTCAGCCCGGAGGATATAACCATAAGCGCAAAACCGTAACAGATTCGGACATCAAAAAGCTGTCGGTTAATACCGGCAGCTTTTGGGTTGAGGCGGGGTGGTGATTTGTCGGTATCGGAATATATTTTGCCGTTCATCTTGGGGAAAAGGCGTCAACCTGTTGCATCAATATCCTGAAGACGAGAAACATTAAAAGAGGCGTTGATGCAAGTCATCAGGAAGTAATTACACATACAGAGGCAAACGGTGGTCCTGCCGTCGCCGCAACTGGGTTCCATTTGCTAATAGACGGAAAAGTTTGGTATAATATTATAGTCATAAAATCCTTGAATCATTGATATTATTCTAGATAAACAAGGAATGGAGGGGTAGGGTTGGAGAAGAAGCCTGAAAGAACCGAGCATAACGACGTAGGGTCAATTCGTATAGCTGATGAGGTTGTCGGTATCATTGCCGGCCTTGCGGCTACCGAGGTGGCCGGGGTTGCCGGGATGAGCGGCGGCTTGGTCGGCGGCATTGCTGAAATGCTGGGGAAAAAGAATCTTTCCAAAGGCGTCAAGGTGGAAGTTGGCGAGCGTGAAGCCGCTGTTGATCTTTATATTATCGCCGAATACGGCGTGCGCATTCCCGATGTTGCCCTGGGGGTACAGGAGAATGTCAAACGGGCTATCGAGTCTATGACCGGCTTGGAAGTTGTCGAGGTCAATATTCACGTCCAAGGCGTCGGGTTTGCCCCGGAAACCAAGGAAGAAGACATTCGAGTGCGTTAGAGAGAGGAGAGAGCATGGGAATTTTTGATCGGATCATCTTATCCATCTATACTTTTTTGCTGACATTTTTGTCGCTGGGCGTAGTTTTGCTTTCGTTGCGCCTAATTCCTTTGGATTTGATGTGGACAGGCATTTCCTTTATTTACGGTCAGTGGGAAGCAGGTCTTGTCGGTGCGGTATTTTTGCTTATCAGCCTGCGGCTTCTTTTGGCTGGTCTGCGGTCGCGGCGCGGCAAAAACAGTATTGTTCATCACAATGAGATGGGTGATGTTCTTATTTCCCTTGACGCTGTAGAAAATCTTGTTGAAAAAGCCGCCCGTCATGTGCGGGGCGTTCGGGGCATAAAAGTATTTGCCAGCCATTCGGAGCCTGGACTGACTTTGTCGGTGAAGGCGGTTATCAGCCCGGAAAGCTATGTGCCTGCCGTGACTGCCGAGATTCAGGAACGGGTAAACGCCTACATAAAAAACACTGTTGGTGTCGAATTGACCGAAATGCGGATCTTTGTCGAAAATATCTCCAATGATTTTAAAGCTAAGCAGCGGGTAGAATAGGAGGCAGCGGCATGGAACGCAAGTTGTTTGAAGAAATCTGGCAGCAGCATAGCGGCAAGATCATTGGTATCAGCATCGGGTTCACTCTGGGTGTGCTGATTATCAGCTTCGGTTTTTTCCGTACGCTGTTCATCATGTTGTGTGTTGTGGCAGGTTTTGTCATCGGCAAGCGCATTGACGAAAAGGAAGACATTATGGATATTTTGGACAAGCTATTACCGCCAGGATACCATCGTTAGAAAAGAGAGGGAACCTTATGAGTCGCAGGAAGGCACGGGAAATGGCTTTGCAGGCGCTGTTCCAGATGGATTTCAACGAAACCGAGCCTGAGGTTGCCCTGGAAGCGGTTTTCGGTGAGTTTAGTAAAATTGGTGATAAAACCAAGGACTACGCTCTGAATCTGGTCAGTGGCACCCAGCGGGAACAGCAGGAGATCGACCAAATTATTGCCAGTTTGTCGGCTGACTGGTCGGTTGACAGAATGGCCGGCGTTGATCGCAATATTGCAAGAATTGCGGTCTATGAACTGAAATACGGGGAGGAAAAACTCTCGCCAAGTGTGGTTATCAACGAAGCGGTAGAACTTGCCAAGACTTTCGGCTCCGACGATTCCAGCCGCTTCATCAACGGAATATTGGGCTCGATGGTCAGGAAAGACCGGAGTAGTCCATGAAGCTCGCTTTGGGTCTGGACACAAGTTGTTATACCACGTCAGTGGCGCTGATGCGACAAGACGGGACTCTGGCGGCGGACGCGCGTCGACCGCTTGTCGTAAAGCCGGGGGGCAGAGGACTCTCCCAGTCGGAAATGGTATATCAGCATACCCGCAACCTCCCGATGGTATTTGCCGACGCTATGGCAACGGTCGGTGAAGGGATCGAACTCCTGGCGGTGGGGGCGTCGGTTAAGCCCCGGCCGGTGGAGGATTCCTATATGCCGGCCTTTTTAGTGGGCGGTGGCTATGGCAAGGTTCTGGCCTTATCTCACGGCGTTGCCTGCCACGGTATCAGCCATCAGGAAAATCATATTTTGGCCGGGATTTGGTCGGCAGGAGGTCCCTGCGCAGATCGGTTTCTGGCGGTCCATGTGTCTGGCGGTACCACTGAGGTAACTGCAGTGGACTCATCAGCCGATGGCTTGACGGTGACGCTACTGGGCGGCAGCCTGGACATCGCCGCCGGGCAGTTCATCGACCGGATCGGAGTGACGCTCGGGCTGCCTTTTCCGGCCGGTCCGGAGATAGAGCGCCTTGCCCGGCACGGCCAGGATAATCCGGCAGCAATTCCTGTCACAGTGGAAAAATGTTCGGTTAGTTTCAGCGGTCCGGAAACTCATGCCCGTCGGCTGTTAGATCAGGGATTTGCTCCCGCCTTTGTCGCCGCTGGACTACAGCGATGCATTGCTGAAGCCCTGACAAAAATGATTCGCGCCGCCATCACCGCCACAAAGCGCAATGACGTCCTGCTGGTGGGAGGCGTCGGATCCAACAGTTACATCCGTGGCCACATCGCCGAAGGGTTAGCCGGCGACAGAGCTGTTTCGCTATATTATCCCCGGATTGAATATAGCGGTGACAATGCTGTCGGTGCTGCCTATTACGCGCTCAGCCACTGACACAACCGTCGCTTGCGCCGCATATGATACATAAAGCATTCGTATGCGGAGGTGGCAGATATGTGGATCTACGCTTTAGGTGGTGCGGCGGTCGGTGTCATCGTCGGACATCTGTTTCCGCCGGGGTATCTGTTCTGGTTTGCTGTGGGAGCAGTTAGCGGCTGTCTGGCTCAACGTTGCCTGGCCCGTCGTTATTAGTGACATTCAGACTGGTTTGTCTGTTTTTTTTTGGGCTGTTGTAATATGATATAATATAGATCGAAGAAACTGACAGGTGATTGCATGAATATTTTGAGCGTAAGCGCAGTTACCAGCTACATCAAGGCACTGTTTGACCAGGATGAAACCCTTGGCAGCCTGATGGTGCGCGGTGAAATATCCAATTTTAAAAGGCATTACTCCGGGCACTGTTACTTTACGCTCAAGGACAATGATGCTACACTCAGGGCGGTAATGTTCAGGAGCCGGGCCCAATACTTGAAATTCGACCCCAAGGACGGGCTCAAAGTGATTGCCGGAGGGCAGATCGCGGTTTTTGAGCGGGACGGCCAGTACCAGCTCTATGTGGCTGAGCTTATCCCCGAGGGCGTGGGCGAGCTTAGCCTTGCTTTTGCTCAACTCAAGGACAAGCTGACAGCTGAAGGCCTATTTGACGAAAATCGCAAAAAAATGCTGCCGCTGTTGCCGGTACGGGTTGGGGTTGTCACCTCGCCGACCGGGGCGGCGCTCAGAGACATTATCACTGTTGCCAAAAGGCGCCATCCGGGAGTTCAACTGATGTTAGTGCCTGTGCAGGTCCAGGGCCCCGACGCCCCCAGGCAGATTGTGCAAGCCATCGAGCTGCTCGGCCGGCAGAATGCAGTAGATGTGATCATTGTCGGTCGGGGCGGCGGCAGTCTGGAAGAATTATGGGCCTTCAATGACGAGAAAGTGGCCCGGGCCATTGCCGGATCGCTTATTCCGGTTGTGTCTGCAGTCGGTCATCAGACTGATTACACCCTGGCTGATTTTGCAGCCGACCGTCGCGCTGCGACTCCGTCTCAAGCCGCCGAAATGGTGGTGCCTGACGTCAGGGAACTGCGCAAATACATAATGAGACTGAAGAGTACACTGGAATCGTGCGTACAAAGTGGACTGGCCCAACGCCGGGCACGCCTTGACCAGTGTCTGGCCAGCCGGGTATTCGAACGGCCGGAGAGGCTGCTGGCTGATAAGCGATTGATGCTGGACGGTTATCTTCAGAGGCTGGAACAATCACTGCGCCGGGATATGATCACCAAACGCCACAGCTTCAACGTTGCCGCCGAAAAACTCGCTATTCTCAGTCCGTTGGCGGTGTTGTCCCGAGGCTATAGTATTATTCGCACCTTTGACGGGCGGGTAATCCGTTGCGACACCGATACTACCGCCGGAGATAACCTTGAGGTTATGCTTGAGCAGGGCAGACTGAATGTAAGAGTACTTGGACCGGAGGAGGAGAGGCAGCATGAAAAAGAAGTCAAGTTCTAGAAATCCAAGCGATAATGCCATTGCTCATGTATCATTTGAAGACGCCCTTGGAAAATTAGAAGTAATTGTAAGAGAATTGGAGAATGGCGATCTGCCGCTTGAGGAGGCGCTGGAGCGTTTTGCGTCCGGGGTGACAATGTCGCAGGTCTGTCTTGCCAAATTGAACGCCGCTGACCGTGAAATCGATAAAATTCTCCGGGAAGAACAAGGCGAAATTGTCGAGTACCCTCTTGAACTGCAGGAGGAAAAATAATGTTAAAAGATTATTGTCGTAGCCGGGTGGCCCTTATCGAAGCCGAACTGGACAAGCTCATAGCCGTGGTCGGAACGCAGCCGCCGATGATTTTTGAAGCCATGCATTATAGCCTGTTTGCCGGCGGTAAGAGACTACGCCCAATATTACTGATGGCCGCCGCCGATGCCGTGGGTGGGGACGGAAGCCACTACATGCATACGGCCTGCGGACTGGAAATGATTCATACCTATTCACTGATTCACGACGATTTGCCGGCGATGGATGATGATGATCTGCGGCGCGGCAAACCAACCAATCATAAGGTGTTCGGCGAGGGAATAGCCGTGCTGGCTGGTGACGGTTTGCTCACCGCCGCCTTTGAGATTATGTTGTCCCAGCCTGGAGTGAAGCCTGATGTGCTTGTCAGGGTTGTGCGCAGCATTGCCGCCGCGGCTGGAGCGACCGGTATGGTGGGCGGCCAGGTGATTGATCTGATGAGCGAAGGCCGGTCCATTGACGCCGCTACCCTGAAATATATGCATCAGGCTAAAACCGGCGCCCTGTTCCGGGCTGCCATAACCAGCGGGGCGATTTTGGCCGGGGCTTCTGCGAAGCAGGTGACTGCTCTCAGTGAATACGCCGAACAATTTGGCCTGGCGTTTCAGATAACTGATGATGTACTCGATGTGGCTGGTTCAACCGAAGACATCGGGAAACCGGTGGGCAGCGATGAAAAGAATAATAAAGTTACCTATGTTACTTTGTATTCGCTGAGTGAAGCCGAAAATATGGCCCGGAAGGCTGTAGAATCAGCATTGGAAGCCTTATCCGATTTTGGCGGCGAAGCCGACGTTTTGCGGGAATTGGTCAGTTATCTAGTGAATCGCAAAAGCTGAGAAGGGGTATCTATGGCTGAGATTTATGTCGCCATTGGGAAGAATGTAGTGCTATTGACCGCGATGACAGCCTGGTTTACCGCACAATTTCTCAAGATCATAACATCCTATTTGAAGCACGCCGAATTCAAGGCCGAGCGGTTGGTGGGCGCCGGGGGGATGCCCAGTTCTCACACCTCATTGGTAGTGAGCCTGGCAGCTGCCATCGGTTTCGAGAGCGGCTTCGACTCACCGCTGTTTGCATTGTCGATGGTGGTGGCGGGCATCGTGATGTATGACGCCGCCGGGGTCAGGAGAGCCGCCGGCAAACAGGCCAAAGTCATCAACAAATTGGTTCAGGAATTGCGGGTAGAACACACGATAAAAGAAAGCCGACTGAAGGAACTGCTCGGGCATACCCCGCTGGAGGTGCTGGCCGGTGCGCTCCTGGGGTTTGGTATGGCCTATGCCTTTCACCGTTATTACTGATGTGAAGCCTGTGAAGGTTATGCTATAATAAAAGGGATTGATTATTTCCAGACGCCTGGATGAAAGAGGGGATCCAGTTGGGGAACCTGCTTGATGCCATAAATGGACCAGAGGATTTAAAACATCTTTCTATCAGCCAATTGGAAAAGCTCGCCGGAGAAATCCGCGAGCTTCTTGTACATACGGTTTCCCGGACCGGAGGGCATCTGGCGCCCAACCTTGGGGTTGTTGAACTGACCATAGCGCTCCACCGGGTCTTCAATAGCCCTAAGGACAAGATCATTTGGGATGTTGGACACCAAGCCTATGTTCATAAAATCTTAACAGGCAGACGCGACAAGTTTGGCACATTGCGCCAGTTAAACGGTCTGAGCGGTTTCCCGAAACGAGGGGAAAGTTCGCATGATGCTTTCGGAACCGGGCACTCCAGTACGTCGATATCGGCGGCTCTCGGTTTCGCACTTGCCCGGGACCTGGCGGGGGAGAAACATGAAGTGCTTGCTGTGATCGGCGACGGGTCGCTAACCGGCGGGCAGGCCTATGAGGCTCTGAATCACGCCGGACATCTTGGTGTGAACCTCACTGTCATCCTCAACGATAATGAAATGTCCATCTCTAAAAATGTTGGCGCCATGTCCGAATATCTGGCAAAGGTCCGCAGCGATCCCACTTATTCCAAAGTAAAACATGATGTTGAATACTTATTGAAACGCATCCCGGCAATTGGCGAAAGTGTCGCAAAAACCGTCGAACGGTTGAAAGACAGCCTTAAATATCTGATTGTGCCTGGCGTAATTTTTGAAGAACTCGGGTTTACCTATATTGGCCCTATTGATGGTCATAATATATCCTTGCTTACCGAGGTGCTACAAAAGTCAAAAAACATAAATGGTCCTGTTCTGGTGCATGTTATCACCTGCAAGGGAAAAGGATATGGTCCCGCTGAATCCAGCGCCGACAGGTTTCACGGCGTGGGACCGTTTTGCGTCGAATCCGGCGAGGTGATAAAAAATGGCGACAAACCTTCCTATACTGCCGTTTTTGGCGAAGCCCTGCTGGGGATAGCCGAACAGAATTCAGCAGTGGTAGCCATCACCGCCGCTATGCCGGACGGTACAGGCTTGAAAAAATTCGCCCAAAAATATCCAAAGCGTTTTTTTGATGTGGGTATTGCCGAACAACACGCCATAACCCTGGCTGCCGGAATGGCGGCTGATGGTCTGCGGCCGGTGGTGACGATGTACTCCACCTTCCTGCAAAGAGGTTATGATCAGATACTGCACGATGTCTGCCTGCAAAACCTGCCGGTGGTGTTCGCTATTGACCGCGCCGGCATTGTCGGCGAAGACGGGGCCACCCATCAGGGAGTCTTTGATCTGTCCTTTCTGCGCCATATCCCTAATCTGACAATCATGGCGCCCAAAGATGAGAATGAATTGCGGCATATGCTCTATACAGCAGTAAAAATGGATGGCCCGGTGGCCATTCGCTACCCCCGTGGCAGCGGTCTCGGGGTCGCAATCGACGAACCGATGAAGCAGCTGCCGCTCGGTCTTGCTGAGGAACTCCGCACAGGCAAGGATGTGGTGCTTTTGGCTGCCGGCGCGATGGTAGCGCCAAGCCTGGCCGCCAGCGACCTGCTTGCTGCGCAGGGCATCTCTGCCTGGGTAATCAACGCCCGGTTCATCAAACCGCTGGATGAACAACTGATTCGCAGCCTTGCCCGCAGTGTCGGGGTGATTGTTACCGTGGAGGACAATATTCTTGCCGGAGGATTTGGGTCGGCAGTTCTTGAATATATCAATAGCCAGAGCCTGAACTGGGTGAAATTACTCAGGCTCGGTATGCCGGATACATTCATCAAACACGGCAGCAGAGCAGAGCTTTTTGCGAAGTATCATCTAGACGCTGAGGGGATAGCTTCGAATGTCGCGACATATCTTCATCGCTATGGGGCCCGCTAGATGAGCAAAGAAAGATTGGATGTCGTCATGCTCCAGCGCGGTCTGGCAATAAGCCGGGAACGAGCCAAATCCAGCATTATGGCTGGCAAGGTTTTTGTCGGTGGCAAAAAAGTGGACAAGGCCGGCACCCTGGTCGCCGCGGACGCCGATATTACCGTCACAGGCGACGGTATCGGCTATGTAAGCCGGGGCGGGCTGAAACTAGCCAAAGCACTTGTGGCCTTTGGCATTGATCTTCATGATAAAGTAATGGCCGATATCGGGGCCTCCACCGGAGGATTCACCGACTGCGCCCTCCAGAACAGGGCGGCGCGGGTATTCGCCATTGACGTCGGTTACGGCCAGCTCGCCTGGTCGCTGCGAACCGACCCCAGGGTAGTCTGCATGGAAAGAACAAACATTCGCGATGTCACTGGTGAAACGCTGGGAGTCGTGATGGATTTTGTGGTTATTGACGTTGCCTTTATATCTCTCGATAAAGTATTGCCGGTGGCAAAGAACCTGCTTTCCCCAACAGGTCAACTTGTGGCTTTAATCAAACCCCAATTCGAGGCCGGCCGGGAAAAGGTGGGGAAAAAGGGCGTTGTCAGGGATCCCGAGATCCATTATGAAGTTATCTGCCGGATACTGGCCGTTTCCCGGCAGCTGGGCTTTCACCCGGCAGGGATTACTTATTCGCCGGTAAAAGGGCCTGAAGGCAATATCGAATATTTATTGTATCTGACCGTGGCCGGCGACGGCAGCGACACTGACGACAACATGGCCCGGCAGGTGGTGCAGGAAGCGCACTCTTGTTTGAATAGCTGAGTGGAGGAGATTGTGTGGTCACAATCGGTATATTTCCCAATACTAAGAAACAAAACGTCAACACCGTACTGGGTTTGCTTGTTCAGCATTTAAACGAACGGAAAATAAAGATCCTTCTTCCTGATGACGCGGCGACAGAGCTGGGGTATCCAGATTTGGCCTGTGACCGTGAGAAGATCAAAGACGAAATCCAGCTTGCCATCACTCTTGGGGGGGACGGCACGCTACTGTATACCGCGCGGGATATTGCCTTAGCCGGGGTTCCGGTTTGCGGCATCAACCTTGGGCAACTCGGCTTTCTTACCGAGGTCGAAGTGCCTGAACTGGGCCCTGCTATCGACAAATTGATCGCCGGAGATTACTATATTGAAGAACGGCTGATGCTCGACACCGTAATCCTGCGGGCCGGTGAGGAGATTCTTTTGCCTCACGCCCTCAACGATGTTGTTATAACCAAGGGAGGCATTTCCCGGATGATACGGCTTAAACTGTATCTTGACGGTGACCTGACTGCCAAATATCCTGCCGACGGTCTTATTGTCGCCACCTCCACAGGGTCGACGGGATACTCCTTGTCGGCCGGAGGACCCATAGTCAATCCGAATCTGAAAGTAATCATCATTACCCCTATTTGTCCCCACACCCTTGACGCCAGGTCGCTCATCGTGTCTGAAAATGAAGA
>Ga0316228_1003713_pt1 | contig 11953 bp, 11 predicted proteins | sample TBH18021metaG_FD_206005 | JGI IMG/M metagenome (GOLD analysis project Ga0316228, IMG submission 206005) | Freshwater microbial communities from Trout Bog Lake, Wisconsin, USA - TBH18021 | ecosystem: Environmental > Aquatic > Freshwater > Lake > Hypolimnion/Profundal zone | place: USA: Wisconsin... | reverse complement strand
CAGCCAGAACCTCATCGGCCTGCTCGAGCGCCGGCTCGACATGGTGGTCTACCGCGCCAAGTTCGCGCCGACCATCTGGGCCGCGCGCCAGCTCGTCAGCCACGGCCACGTCCGCGTCAACGGCGGCAAGTGCAACATCGCCAGCCGCCGGATCGACATCGGCGACGTGATCGAGCTCGGCCCCAAGGCGCAGGAGATGGCGCTCGTCCTCGAGGCGCAGAGCCTCGCCGAGCGCGACATCCCCGATTACGTCGTGCCCGACGGCACCACCAAGGTGACCTACACCCGCGTGCCCAAGCTCGACGAAGTGCCCTATCCGGTGCGGATGGAGCCGAACCTCGTGGTCGAGTTCTACTCGCGCTGATCCGACAGGATCAACCAAACGCAAGAGGGCGGTCCCGCTGGGGCCGCCCTTTTTCGTTGCCGCTCAGGCCTTGGGAAGGTCGATCAGCAGCCAGCGCCTGAACAGCGCCCGCTGCGCCGCGCTCGGATAAGCGACGGGCACGATCTTGAGCTTGCCGCGCGGGGCCGATCCCAGCTTCAGCGTCTTCTGCATCAGCTGGTCGCGCCGGAAGAAGCTGACCGTCACGCTGTCGCCCGGCTGCTTCTCGGCCAGTGCCGCTGCGAAGCGGTCGGCGGTGACCCGGTGCCCGTCGATCGCGACCAGGATATCGTCGGGCCCGAACCCCGCGTCCCACGCCGGCCCGCCCTGCTCGACCAAGGTCAGCCGGAACACGCCGCCGTCGGCTGCTCCCGACCAGCCCGCCCAGCCGCGCGTCGCGCTCTCGCCCTTGGGCGGATCGGCCGCCATCCGCAGTCCCACCGGCGTCAGCAGCGCATCGAAGTCGGTCTCGCCCGCTTGGCGGACATGCCGCTGCCACCACGGTCCCCAGTCCTGTCCGGTCAGCTCCTTCAGGATGATGAGGATGTCGGCGTCGGTGAAGCCCGCGCGCCGCCCACCGAACTTGCGATAGAGCGCCTGGTGCACGTCGCGGTAGCTGACCTTGCCGCCGGTTTGCTGGAGCAAGGCGATGTCCAGCGCCCAGGAGGCGACGGCGCCCTGCCGATAGATGTCGACCGTGACATTCTGCCCATAATCGCCGCCTTGCTTGATCCATTCCTCGAACGATCCTTCGGCGACCGACTGGACCAGCCGCCCCGGCCGATGCCGGTGGCTGTCGATCAGCGCGGCCAGCGTTTCGAAATATTCGGACGGCTGCATCAGCCCGGCGCGGAGCAGCAGGTGATCGGCGAAATATTCCGTCGACCCTTCCTCGAGCCACAGCAGCTCCGAATAATTCTCCTTGGTGTAGTCGTACGGGACCATCGGCGCCGAGCGGTAATCCTTGACGTTCCAGGTGTGCACGAATTCGTGCGCCGAGGTGCCGAGCACGCCGAGATAATTGTCGCGCGGTTTGAAGGTGTAGCGCGGGAACTGGATCACGGTGGAGTTGACGTGCTCGGTCGCTCCGCCCTCACCATCGGTCAGGTGATAGATGAACAGGTAGCGGCGAAACGGATAGCCGCGCCAGATCGACTGCGAGGCCGGGACGATCTTCTGCAGGTCGGCGACGATCTGCCGCTCGTCGGCATTGCCCTTGCCCCAGAAGACCACGTCATAGTCGCGGCCGTCCGCCTTGAACCGGTAGCTCTGGTTGATCCCGGTCTCGATCGGCGAATCGACGAGGATATCCCAATTGGGTGCGACGAAGCGCCCAGCATCGTCGCGCTCCATGCCCGAGAAGCTCTTCCACGCCGCGGGCGCCGACAGCGCGACGCTGACCGGCTCGGAACGATTGGCCTCGGTGTACATGAAGACCGCGGACGCATCGAGATACGCGTGGCTGTCGTCGATGTGGCGGCTGCGACGGCCCAGCTCGTTGGCATAGAGTTCATACCCGATCCGCACTTCGCCGCCGCCCGGATTGACAATCCGCCAGGTCGACTTGTCGGTCTTCTGCCAGGCGAGCGGGCGTCCGGCGGCATCGCTCGCGACAAACCGGCTGACCCCGTTGGCGAGGTTCTGAATCTGGTAACGCCCCGTTCGCCACGCCGGCATGATCACGTCGAGCGTCTTCTGCCCCGCCGGGAAGATCGCACCGATCTTCGCGGTATGATGCTCAGGCGCGGTCAGGTCGACGCGGTAAGCGACGTCGGCCCGGGCCACACTCGCGGACGCCAGCAGCAGCGCTCCGATCGTCAAACTCACCCTGGTCGACACATCATGCTCCTGTTCCGTTCGGCGTGGACTGTGCAGCGGTTGGCGGTGATTACAAGCGCAGGCTTGGCCGTGCCGTCGCTGACTGGTACCGGCGCGGCCATGACGACCTTGCTGCCCGAATGGGCCCCGCATCGGGCGATGTGGATCGGCTTTCCCTCGGATGCCGAGCTGTGGCTCGAGGATCTTGCCCCCGCGCAAGCCGAGGTCGCCGCGCTCGCGGCCGCGCTCCACGCCGACGGCAAGGGTGAGGAGATCCGGCTGGTCGCGGCCGACGAGACCGCCGCTTTGGCCGCCCGCGCGCTCGCCCCCTTCGCGACCGTGATCGTCGAGCCGTTCGGCGATATCTGGCTGCGCGATACCGGCCCGATCGTGCTCGGCGGCGGCGGCGCGCCACGACGCGGCCAAGGCTTCGTCTTCAACGGCTGGGGCGGCAAATACGACCTGCCCGGCGACGACAGTATCGGCCAGCGCCTCGCCGCGACCGAGCAGCTGTCCTACGCCCGCGCCGACTGGGTGCTTGAGGGCGGGGCGATCGATTTTGACGGCTCGGGCACCGTGCTCACCACCGAGCAATGCCTGCTCAACCCCAACCGCAATCCCGGCCTCGGCCGCAGTGGCATCGAGCAGCGCCTCCTCGCCGACCTCGGGCTCAAACGGGTCGTGTGGCTCGGCGAGGGCCTCGCCAACGACCATACCGACGGGCATGTCGACAATCTCGCGCGCTTCGTCGCCCCCGGCCGCGTTGCCATTCCGGCAGCGACCGCCGACGACCCCAACCGCGCGGTCTACGTCGACGCCGCCAGGCGCCTCGCGGCCGCCGGCCTCGACGTCGTCTCCATCCCCTCCCCCGGCCGGGTCGAGCGCGACGGTGAGCTCGTGCCGGCGAGCTACATGAACTTCCTCATCGGCAATGCCGCGGTGGTGGTCCCGCTCTACGGCGCCGAAAACGACCAGGCCGCGGTCCACGCGGTCGCCGCGCTGTTCCCGGGTCGCCACGTCACCGGCCAGCGCGCCGACCACATCCTCACCGGCGGCGGCAGCTTCCACTGCATCAGCCAGCAAATTCCGGACTGACGCCCGTCAACACCGTGCACTCGCAACTGTCCCAAAGCCGCTCATCCTGAGTAGTGGCGAAGCCACGTATCGAAGGACAGATGCGTGCTTCGATACGCCGCCGCCGCGGCTACTCAGCATGAGCGGGTAAGGAGCAACTCCACCCACCCCGCTGACCCTCAGGTGTGGCGAAGCCACGTATCGAACGAGGGTCGTCTCCCCTCCCATCCCGCTCATCCTGAGTAGCGCCGCAGGCGCGTATCGAAGGACAGGTACGCCCAACCTACCCCGCTCATCCTGAGGAGGGGCTGAGCGAAGCGTAAGCGGAGACGAAGACCCGTCTCGAAGGACAGGTGCGTGCTTCGGTACGCTGCTGACGCGGCTACTCAGCATGAGCGCGAGAGGGGAGCAACATTACCCACCCCGCTCATCCTGAGTAGCGCCGCAGGCGCGTATCGAAGGACAGGAGCGTGCTTCGATACGGAGCCGCCGGCTCCTACTCAGCATGAGCGGGTAGGAGCGCCAGCCACCCACCCCGCTCATCCTGAGTAGCGCCGTAGGCGCGTATCGAAGGACGCGAAGCATTGCGCGCCGCGCCATCTGAGCCATCATCGGGTTGGGAGAAAGCCCATCACCGACTATGTGGCCCCTTATGACCAAAATCACTGTCGCCGCGCTCCAGCTCGCCTTTGGCGAGGACGCCCCCGAAAACATCCGCAATGTCTCCGACCTCGTCCGCGAGGCCGCGGGCAAGGGCGCCAAGGTCGTGCTCCCGCCCGAGCTGTTCGAAGGTCCCTATTTCTGCCGGACCGAGGACGAGAGCTTGTTCGCGACCGCCAAGCCGACCGCCGAGCATCCCAGCGTCACCGCGATGCAGGCGCTCGCGCGCGACCTCGGCATCTGGATTCCGACCAGCTTCTTCGAGCGCGACGGGCCGCACCATTACAACAGCCTCGCGATGATCGACCCGCAAGGCAAAATCGTCGGCGTCTACCGCAAGAGCCACATCCCCGACGGCCCGGGCTATGAGGAGAAGTTCTACTTCCGCCCGGGCAATACAGGCTTCAAGGTGTGGGACGGCCCCGACAAGACCACCGTCGGCGTCGGGGTCTGCTGGGACCAATGGTATCCCGAGACCGCGCGGGCGATGATGCTGATGGGGGCCGAAATCCTCTTCTACCCGACCGCGATCGGGACCGAGCCCCACGATCCCGACCTCGACACCAGCCGCCTGTGGCGCCGGGCGATGATCGGTCATGCCGTCAGCAACGTCGTGCCGGTCGTCGCCGCCAATCGCATCGGCACCGAGAGCGATCAGCATTTCTACGGCCACAGCTTCATCTGCGACGAGCGCGGCGATCTCGTCGCCGAGTTCGGGGCCAGGGAGACGGGCGTACTGGTGGCGACCCTCGACATCGACCAGGCGCGCCGCCACCGCGCCGCTTTCGGCTTCTTCCGCGATCGGCGGCCCGAGCTTTACGCGCGCCTCGCGCAGGACCTCTGACGCCGGCGGGCGGGGCCGTTTCTGCTGCTTTGTCCTACGCCTTTCGGCCTGTCCTACACGCGTCGCGATGGATTATGGACGGCAGGTTGTTTGACAATTTGAACCCCGCTCCGCGGCTCAACCCGGCCCCCGCGATCCGCTTCGCGCCCGCCTTTCGCGGCGCGGCGTGCGCTGGCGGCCGGACGCTGCGTATGCCAGCGCCTTAGGCCCCGCGAACCTTGTTCAGGAAACCGACCCACCCGAGGGGTGCGAACCAGGGAACCTTGGAACCTTGATCAGGAAAGAGGGCCCACCCGGGGGTGCGAACCAGGGAACCTTGGAACCTTGTTCAGCTTCTTACCCCACCCGAGCATGGGGGGACCGAATCGCTACAGCGCGAGTCGCCAGTAGATGCTGTCGCACCACTCGCCGCCGACCAGCCACGTCCGCACCGCGCGCCCACTTTCGACAAAGCCGTGGCGCTGGAGGAGCCGGATACTGGCGGAATTCCGCGGGTCGGTGTCGGCGGTGAGTGCTCCCCCGCCCTGCGCCCGGCGATGCGCGATGAAGGCGGCGAGTGCCTCGCTGGCATAGCCCTGTCCCCACGTGTCGGGGGCGAAGATGTAGCCCAGGTCGGGCAGCCGCCAGCTGCCGAGCTTGCCGATGACGCGGCCCTCGGCCTCGACGATGAAGTCGTCGCTCCCTTCGTGCGGCGGGTTGATCATGCTCGCGACGAAGGCCTGCGTGGTGGCAAGGTCGGGATGTGGGACCGTGGACCAGTAGCGCATCGCCTGGGGCTGCCGCATGATCCCGTGCAGCGGCAGCGCGTCCTCGGGGCGAGCCCGGCGCAGCAGCAGCCGCTCGGTGCGGAGCAGCTCAGGCGGGTTTGAGGTCGAGGGCACGGGCGAAGACCGCCTCGAACATCGGCGCGTCGAGGCGTCCGGTGTTCTGGTTGTAGCGGCTCGAATGATAGGTGCCGAGGAGGACCCGCCCATCGGGGGCGGTGACCTCGGAGCCGTGGCCGAACTTGCTGTGCATTGGCCGCATTCCCAATGCCTTGGCCGCCGCGCTGTGAGCGATGGCGCCCAGCGCGACCAGCACCTTGAGGTTGGGCAATTGCGCGAGCGCGGCCTCGAAGTAGCTGCGGCAGGTGGCGATCTCGCCCGGCTCGGGCTTGTTGGCGGGGGGCAGGCATTTGACCGCGTTCAGGATCACCGCGCCCGTGAGCGCGACATCGTCCGATGGGTCGGCGCGGTAGGTGCCGGTGGCGAAGCCGAACTTGAGCAGGGTCGCGTAGAGGAGGTCGCCCGCGAAATCGCCAGTGAAGGGGCGTCCGGTCCGATTGGCGCCCTGCTTCCCCGGCGCCATGCCGACTACCGCCAGCCAGGCGCCGGGATCGCCGAAGGCGGGTACGGGCGCGTTCCACCAGTCGGGATGCTCGGCGCGGATGTCCTCGCGAAATCGGACCAGCCGAGGGCACAGGGGACAGTCGCGCGGCGCCTCGGCCTTGGGCACGGGGGAGGCGGTCGGGGCATAAGCGAATGGCATGGCCCGCCGTCCTTGCGGGGCGCGGCGCCGGGACGCAAGAATTGCCTCGCGACGCCCGCCTGTGACAGGGGGCGCGGATGATGCATCTTTACGCCATCGGGATCGGCTCCAACCGCCCCCACGGCCGCCATGGCCGCCCGGCGGGGGTGGTCGCGGCGGCGGTGGTCGAGCTCGACCGGCGGTTCGGGCTGTTCGACGCCTCCCCCATCCTGCTCAATGCCGCGAGCGGTGGCGCAGGACGCGACTTCGCCAATGCGGCGGCACTGATCGACAGCGACCTAGCGCCCGAAGCGCTGCTGGTGGAGCTGAAGGCGATCGAACGCGCCTTCGGGCGGCGGCTGGGCAAGCGCTGGGCGGCACGGGTGCTCGACCTCGACATCCTCGCCTGGAGCGGCGGCCGACACGCCTCGCGCCGCCTGACCATCCCCCACCCGCGGCTGGCGACCCGGACCTTCGCGCTCCAGCCGCTAGCCGCCATCGCGCCCCGCTTTCCGGTCACGGGCGCGCAAACGGTACGGCATTTGGCCGAGCGGCTTGCCCAGCGGCGTCCGCGCGACTAACTGCTCATCTCGCAAGCGCGAACGCGCGGGCCCTTAGCTCAGTCGGTAGAGCAACTGACTTTTAATCAGTAGGTCGCTGGTTCGAACCCAGCAGGGCTCACCAACCCCGCCAGTCCCGCCGTTTTCCCTAGCGGATCGGGCGCTTTTCGAGCTTCCGCGCCAGCGTGCGGCGGTGCATGCCGAGCCGCCGCGCGGTCTCGGAGATATTGAAGTCGGTCGCGATCAGCGTCTCGTTGATCTTTTCCCATTCGAGCGTCTTGATCGAGGTCGCGCGCCCGCCGAGCGCGACATCGGAATTGCCTTCGGCGCGGCCGAAGGCAGCCTCGATGTCGTCGGTGTTGCTCGGCTTGGGGAGGTAATGGGCGGCGCCGAGCTTGATCGCCTCGACCGCGGTGGCGATGCTGGCGAAACCCGTGAGGACCACGATCCGAGTGGCGAGATCAGCCGCGTGCAGCGCGGCAACGCAAGGCAGCCCCGATTGCGTGCCGAGCTTGAGGTCCACCACCGCGAAATCGAACCCGTGCTGCGCGAGGAGCGCGTCGAGCCCGGCCGGGCTGGTGGCGGTGGCGACGGTGTAGCCGCGCCGCTCGAACGAGCGCGCGAGCGTTCGGGCGAAGGCTTCGTCATCCTCGACGATGACGAGGCGGCGGCCGGTGTCGCTCATGCGCCCGCCCCTCCCCCGATCAGCGGCAGGATCATGCGGACGTTGGCGCCCCCGCCGACGCGATTGCGCGCGTCGAGCGCGCCGCCGAGGCGCCGCGCGACGCTGGCGGCGAGGAACAGGCCGAGGCCGTGGCCGGCGCCTTTGCGCGAGCGGCTGATCTCACCGAGCGCGCTCAGCTGCTCGGGCGCGAAGCCCGGCCCCCAGTCGATCACCTCGAGCACGAGCTGATCCCGCTCGATAGTGGCGGTCAGACCGATGCCGTGGGGCGAGGCTTCGCCCGCATTCTCGAGCAGGCTCCACAGCGCCTGGCGGAGCGCGGGCTCGCCGGGGACGCGGGCCCGGCCGAGGGTGGCGACGGTCACCTTGAGCGGCACCTGCTCGTGGAGCGTTTCCCAGTCGGCTTCGAGCGCACCGACCAGCTCGGCGACCGCGACCGAACCCATCGGCTCGCCGCGGGTCTGGCCCGAGGTGTCGAGGATGTCGCTGACGATGTCGCGGCAGCGCTCGACCGCCGCTCTGGCATCGGCGAGCTCCTCGGCGAGCTGGGGATCGCCCTGGAAAGCCGGATCGCGCTGCCAGTCGGCGACGAGCACCGAAAGCGACGACAAGGGGGTGCCGAGCTCGTGCGCGGCGCCGCTCGCGAACAGGCCCATGCGGACGATACCGTCCTCCTCGAGCGCGCGCTGGCGGAGCTCGGCGACATAAGCGTCGCGGGCGCGCAGGTTGCGGCTGATGCGGGTGATGAACAGGACGAGGAGCACCGCGACCATGATGAAGGCAATGTCCTGGCCGAGCACGGCGAGGCTGGCGGCGAGCGGCGAAGCGACGCCGAGTTCCAGCGGAAGGTGTGCGAGGCTGAGGAAGAGAAAGGCCGCAGCCGAGGCGGTGACGAGCAGCCAGGCGCGGCTCGGGCGCAGCAGGATCGCGCCAAGTACGATCTGCAGGAGGTAGAGCGAGATGAAGGGGTTGGTGGCCCCGCCGCTCAGGTAAAGCTGGGCGGTGAGCGCCGACATGTCGAGCAGCAGCGCGACAAACAGGGTATCGGGGACGACCCAGTCGCGCTGGAGCGTCAGAGTGAAAAGGATGTTGCCAAGCGCGAGCAGGCCAACCACGCCGAGCATGGCGCCCAGCGGCAGCGGCACGCCGAGCAGGCGGTTGGCGACGAGGATGGCGACCAACTGGCCGAGGCAGGCGATCCAGCGCAGCTGGACGAGCTGTCGCATGTTGGCGAGGGTCGCGGCGGCGGGCGAGCGGCCGGTGGGGCGTGGTTGACGCGTCAGGGCGAGCAGGGGCGCGTCCATCAGGCGGGTCTAGCAGGTCGGCGCCAGATCAGCACCAGGCCGAAGATGCTCAGCGCCGAGAGGCCGAACCAAGTCAGCGCGTAGATGAGGTGGGTGTTGCGGAAGCGGACCACAGTCAGCCCGCCGCGGGGCCAGGCGGCGGAATCTTCGTCAGCGGCGGCGTCGACGAAGAAGGGGGCGACGTCGCGAAGGCCCCGCGCGCGGGCGATGGCGGCGACGTCGCGCGAGTAGAAGAGGTTGGCATGCGGATCGTTGGCGCGGAGGAAGCGGCCGCCGGGCTCGCTGGCGCGCAGCAGGCCAGTGACGCTGACCGGTCCTTGCGGATCGGTCTGGCGGACGGGGGCCTTGGGGACGAAGCCGCGGTTGACGAGGATCGTCCCATCGGCGGTGTCGAGCGGGGTCAGCAGCCACCAGCCGGGTCCAAGGTCGGTGAGCGCGTCGACGCGGGTGGTGCGGGGATAGTCGAAGCGGCCGGTCAGTCTCAGCCGGCTATATTCAAGCGCCTTGGGGTCGAGCCGTCCCCACGTGGTCGACGGGGGCGGCACCACCGCCGCAGCGACGAGCCGCGCGTCGACCGTGCGGATGAGCGCGAGCTTCCACTGCAGCCGCTCCACCTGCCACACCCCGAGCCCGGCGAAGAGCAGCGCGAACAGCCCGCACAGGGCCGTCATCAGGAGCCGGCGGAGGGGCGCCCGCGTCAAAGGTTGCTGCCGACCTCGCTCGCGCCCATGCCCGGCATCATGTTCGTGTTGAGGTGGTACATGATCCACAGCGAGCCGGCGATCGTGATCAGCAGGAGCACGCCGGTGAAGACATAAGCGAGCAGGGTCCAGCCGCCCTCCCCGCTGGTGTTGACGTGGAGAAAGCAGATCGTGTGGACGAGCACCTGCACCACCGCGAGGACGATCACGGTGAGCACGATCGCGGTCGCGCTGATCCCCGGGCGGGTCATCACCAGCCAGAAGGGAATGAAGGTCAGCACCGCCGAGAGCGCGAAGCCGATTAGGTAGCTCTTGCGGCTGCCGTGACCATGCTCGTCACCGTGGGCATGGAGCTCGGTGTCGTGGGGGCTGCTCATCGCATCATTCCCAACAAGTAGACGAAGGTGAAGACGCCTATCCAGATGACGTCGAGGAAGTGCCAGAACATGCTGAGGCACATCAACCGGCGCTTGTTGACGAGGTTGAGCCCCTTCATCCCGACCTGGACCATCATGATCGCGATCCAGACGATGCCGACAGTGACGTGGAGCCCGTGGGTGCCGACGAGGGTGAAGAAGCCCGACAGGAAGCCCGACCGCTGCGGAGTCGCGCCCTCAGCGATGAGCTTGTGGAACTCGAACATCTCGATTGAGACGAAGGCGATGCCGAGCAGCGCGGTGACCGCCAGCCAGAGCTGGACCTGGCTCTTCTTGTTCTCCTCCATCGCGATCATGCCGAAGCCGTAGGTGATCGACGAGACGAGCAGGATGGCGGTGTTCACCGCCACCAGCTCGAGCTCGAAGATGTCGCGCGGCGCGGGGCCGCCGGCATAGCTGGTCGAGAGCACGCCGAAGGTCGCGAACAGCGCGGCGAAGAGCAGCGCGTCGCTCATCAGGTAGATCCAGAAGCCGAGCAGCACGGGGCTGCTGTGGCCACCGGCGTGCCCGTCTGCCTCGATCAGGTGGAAGGTGTCGCGGTCGTGGGCGGCAGGTGCTGCGGCGCTCATGGTCTTCAGGCTCCCGCCGGCGTCGGGGTGAGGAAGCCGAGCTTCTGCTGCTCGGTCCGGGTCACCTCGTCGGCCGGGATGTCATAGTCACGATTGTAGTCGAAGCTGTGCCAGATGGTCACCGCGATCAGGCCGATGAAGGCGAGAACCGCCGCCCACCAGATGTACCAGACCATCGCGAAGCCCAGCCCCAGCGCGAGTCCCGACTGGATGATGGCGGTGCCGGTGTTGCGCGGCATGTGGATCGGTTGGAAGCGGTCGGTCGGATGCTCGTAGCCGCGGCTCTTCATGTCGTACCAGGCGTCGAGATCGTGGACGACGGGCGTGAAGGCAAAATTGTAGGCCGGCGGCGGCGAGGTGGTCGACCATTCGAGCGTGCGGCCATGCCAGGGGTCGTTGCCGACCCGCAACTGGTCGCGCTTGCGGTAGCTCACCACCATTCCGATGAGGAAACCGGCGATGCCGATCAGGATGATGAACGCACCGATCGCGGCCACGACGAAATAGGGCTGCAGCGTCGGATCATCGAAGTGGTTTACCCGGCGCGTGGTCCCCATCAGACCGACGATATAGATCGGCGTCCAGGCGACCCAGTAGCCGATCACCCAGCCCCAGAAGTGCACCTTGCCCCAGAATTCGTCGAGCTTGTAGCCGAACGCCTTGGGGAACCAATATTCGATGCCCGCGAACAGTCCGAACACCACGCCGCCAATGATCACGTTATGGAAGTGGGCGACGAGGAACAGGCTGTTGTGGAGGACGAAGTCGGCCGGCGGCACCGCGAGCAGGACGCCGGTCATCCCGCCGACCACGAAGGTCAGCATGAAGGCGACCACCCACATCATCGGCAGCTCGAAGCGGATCTCGCCCCGGTACATGGTGAACAGCCAGTTGAAGATCTTGGCGCCGGTCGGGATGGAAATGACCATCGTCGCGATGCCGAAGAAGCTGTTGACGCTCGCCCCAGACCCCATGGTGAAGAAGTGGTGGAGCCAGACGAGGTAGGAGAGGATGGTGATGACCACGGTGGCGTAGACCATCGACGAATAGCCGAAGAGCCGCTTGCCGGTGAAGGTCGAGGTCACTTCCGAGAAGATGCCGAACACCGGCAGGACCAGCACGTAGACCTCCGGGTGACCCCAGATCCACACCAGGTTCCAGTACATCATGGCGTTGCCGCCAAGGTCGTTGGTGAAGAAGTTGGTGCCGACGTAGCGGTCGAGCATCAGCATCGCGAAGGCGCCGGTCAGCGTGGGGAAGATCGCCACCGCAAGGACCTGACTGCAGAAAGCGGTCCAGGTGAAGACGGGCATCTTCATCATGGTCATGCCCGGCGCGCGCATCTTGATGACCGTCGTCACCATGTTGAGCGCCGACAAGGTCGTCCCGATACCCGCGATTTGGAGCGCCCAGAGG
>Ga0316228_1003707_pt1 | contig 11965 bp, 17 predicted proteins | sample TBH18021metaG_FD_206005 | JGI IMG/M metagenome (GOLD analysis project Ga0316228, IMG submission 206005) | Freshwater microbial communities from Trout Bog Lake, Wisconsin, USA - TBH18021 | ecosystem: Environmental > Aquatic > Freshwater > Lake > Hypolimnion/Profundal zone | place: USA: Wisconsin... | reverse complement strand
ACGCAATAAGGTGACGATTTGCTCGGGTTTAAGACGTTGGCCTTTTGCCATATTTAGCACTCCTTTAAGTGAGAGATTATCAAAAATCCTCTCTTATGGAGTGGTACTAAAAATCAGGTCAGTTCAGACATCTTCACCAAAGATATCCATTTGACTGTTTATTGATACTTTATTGAAAGGCTTCTTTTCTGCAAAGATGCCATAGCCCACTTCAATCCACCAAGTATCAAACGAGACATTGCGTAGGTCACCAAATAATTCAAAAGTTCTTTTTGAATCATCGCTGGGAAATTCTTTTGTCTCCCACATTGTTTGGTAGTAAGGCGATAACTGCAAAGCATTAAACCAAGTTTCATACAGAGTGCCTTTAGCACGCTCTAGCGATTCAGGTATGGAATAACTCATCTTCAGGCATGCCCTTAAAGAAAAGCGCAGCCTGTCCTGGCTTGGGTTTGGTGACCTTTTTGGGTGCTGGCTTTACAGGTGATTTAGGTAGTTCCATTTTCATCAAAACCCTAAAAGAGAGGGGGTCAAACGGCTCGAGTATCTATTTAACGCAACTGACAGCATATCGCAAATAGGTGCGTTTATTGAAAGGAATTGCCCGTGTTAGTTAATAACCAAACCCCTGTAGTAAACCCTTCAATCAACTTGGCAGCTTTAAATGTGCCTGCAACGGTTGTCGTGTCAAGCACGACACCTGCAGTCCCGTCTATGGCTGGCGGGGAATTGAAGTCTTTAGAAACTGCTCGTATCAGCTGGGAAACCACTGAATTAGCAGCTTCTAATAGTCGCTTGTATTCCATCTTGCAGCAGGCTTATCAGTTTTACTTGGTAATGAAGCAAGACGCCAGTAAGGATGTACGCAAGGAGAAGCTCGCAGTTATGGAGGCTTTTATTGAAGAGCGTGGCTATACAACTAGCTTTGGCGCCACTACGCACGATATGACCCGTGTCATTAAATGCGTGTTTGGCGTAGATCGTCGCCGTGTTAGTGCATACAGCATTGCCTTGCGTGAAGCCTTGCGACAAGAAGTAGCTAGCACCGACTTAATCGCTTTTTTAGAGCAAAACGGTGGTGTTGAGCAAATTCGTATGGGCGGCACTAAGCCATTGTCACTGACTAAGCGGGCTGAGTTAGTTAAAGCACAAGTGAGCGATGCGGTGATTGGCACAGTGAAGTTTGACGCTTTAGCAGTTAAAGCAAATCCAGACTGGAACGACAAGCAAGTTGTACTTGTTGCTACTTATTTGCCTACAGGCGAATTTGAAGTAAATGCCGTGGTTAAGCACGAAGGTGCTGTGAAAACAGCATTAGCAGCTTATTACACACTTGCAAAAGCAAAAGAGCGTGAACAAGCAAATGCACTTAAAAAATCAATGGCTGAAGCTGAAGCAAAAGAGAGGGTGGTAGCAAAGGTTGAAGACAAGCTAGCCAAGCAAATTGCTAAGACTGCAGAAGAAGTTGCTGCAAAAGAGCAATTAGCTAAAGCAGTAGCTTCATTTGACGCTGTTTTTGCAACTGAAGTAAAGGCAGAAGCTAAAGCAGAGCCTGAGTTTGCTTAAACGAATGGGGGCTATGGAGAACATAGCCCCTTTTATTTTTTAATATTTGGAGGATTTATGTCTTTTTTTACACCTAGTTGTTTGGATGATTTTTTGATTAACGAACAAGCAGAGCGTGATTTGCTTGAATTGATATTAAGTCGTAAATTGCCGTTCCCGTTTAATGGCAAAAGTGGCATCTTGCTACACGGTACTTTTGGCACAGGCAAAAGTACATTAGGCTTCTTGTTGCCCCATTTGCTAGAAACTGCTTATGCAGGCAATTACCCTGCTACTAGCGATATTGGGCAGATGCGAGCAGCAGAAGAAGCAATACCTGAAATCTTTCGCTGTGGGGGTGGTTTAAGTAGTACGGCGATTGTAAAAACCATTAGCACCTGCAATAGCAGAATGCCGATACATCATTATGGCAAAACTGACTACTTTGTATTTGATGAAGTAGATAAGTTAACGCTATCAGCGCAGCAATCACTAAAGTCAGTGATGGATTTAAAGCGTTGTCAGTTCATCTTCACTACGAACTATCTTGACCGAATTGACGATGGCATTATCAATCGCAGTTTTGTGATTGAAATGAATCAGTCGGCGGATGCTAATGCCTATATATTGATTGGGCAAAGTATCTTGCAAAAGATGGCGCTTGCTTCCACTGCTTTGCCAGTAGCAACTATTACGGCAATGGCGCATAAAGCAAAAGGCTCTTTGCGAACCTTTGCCAGTGATGTAATGATTGCTGGGCTTGGCGTAGGCGGAGTATTGCCACAATAGGTTAAAAGTTGTAGTGTCGTGTCAATCACGACACTACATTGCTACCAGTTCGCTAATTCACTATTGGTAGCTAGCAATTCAGCCACATTCTTGCCTGCTACGGCTCTACAAGGCTTTGCTGTTAATTGCCAGCTATCTTCCACTCCCGCCTCACCATCTAATACGCACAGTATTAACTTATTGGTTTTCATATCCAAAGTGCTAAAGCCATAAATGGGTGTTTTAGTCTTTGTCGCTAAGTCATAGCGCACTACCCAGCTGACCAACATATCTTTATTCACTTCATCACGCACTTGATTGACGATCTCAAGCTGGTGTTCTTTCGCCAAAAACTCCCAATGCTCATAAGTATAAAAATCCAAGACATATTTGACTTTGGGGTTCTTAATGTCGGCGGCTGCGTTAAAAAATGCTTGATGGCGCACACCTTTAGCGTAGGTGGTGCCGAATTTGGCGTTTTGATATAGACGGACTGCGATTTCTTTCTGCATATTGATTTCTCCTTATTGGTTGCAGTGAGTGGCGCAGTTACGTAGAAGTTGCAGAGGACAAGAAAGAGGTTTCTTGTTTCTCGTTGCGTAGTTCCGAAGTCACGTAGTTGCTAGTCAGAGTTACTCATTTGTCCCAAGTAGTAACTCATTAGCAACTAGTAGTAACTAGCCGAGACTGGCAACTATTTTTCTATAGCCACTCATTCGCAACTCACTTCGCCACTCACAGTTATTTAGCCCTGCTAAAGAAAAACCAATATAAAAAGACGGTGATATTTGGTGATTTTGGGTAAATTGAGGTCGACCAAACCGAAATTCTGGTAATAAATTAAATGTGCCCATTAACAAACAAGGAGAAGCAATGAGCACATTAGATTCACTCAAGCTAACTACAGCTAAAAAACCAACTCACATTCCCGCAATCGTCTTTCGCAGAAACAAGCTGAGCAATAAGTTATGGGAGCAAATCCAGCTAGCTAAAAGTCAAATTGATGGATCGCCGTTTGTGGTGACCAAATTCAAAAGCATTAAAGATAAAGAAACGGGTTTGCGTCGCCAAGTAGAAATTCCCAAAAGAATTCGTGAGTGGTGGTTTCGTAATGACGCTGGCAAAGTCTGCGTGTCCGTCAAATATGGCACGAAAGTGATTGAGCTTGCTAAAGGAAAGCACAGCGTGGAAGTGGAGAATGCGCAGGCATTAGTAAAGGCGCTAGAAACTATCAAATCGGCTGTAGAACAAGGTGAGTTGGATGCTCAGATTGAAACGGCTAGCGGAGCTTTAAAACTGGGATTTAAGAAGTAAGGGTTGGGGTGTCGTGTTTGACACGACACCTAATGTTTATCCTGCAATACCGAGCTTAATTCTTGCGTATTGATTGTTTTGCTCCGTATCGGCCAACACCCAGCCAGCAAGAAGTTTTCTTGTCATATATTGCTTGTTATACAAAAAAGACATAATCAACTGGAATAGGCCAAAAGTAATACAAGTTAATAATAAGTGAAGGGCTCCAATGCCAATTTCACCTCTAAAAATCGGCACGAGCCAACCAAAAAGGCAATAAGTCCAGCACCATCCCACAAAACCATTTTTAGTCAAACCTGACTGTGGATGGCGAATTAGAACTTTACGTTGGAATCCCATAACGGCAATCCCAAATATTACTGGTGAAAAAATAATTAAAAGAATAATCCAGTGCCAAATTGAAAATGAACCCATTTTTACCCCTTTTGGTTATGGTTTCCATAAGTCTAACCCATCCCCCATGCCAACCTCCCCGCACTCTTCATAGGGGTTGGCTTGCTGTAATGGCACTCTATCTTTATTGCTGATATTCCCATCTGATTATGCTTTTGGCAACTAAATACTTTTATGCGCAAATACAAAGCAACTGTCAATGCAGCAGGCTTATGGGTAGAAACCATCCTATATGCACAGAACCAAGCTCAAGCAATAAAGTTATTTCAAGCTATCTTTGGCGCTAAGAACGTACCGCACCAGCCACAGCAGATTAATTAGTTAAGTTCATATTCGTATTGAACATAATTCTCTATCGCTAAAAATAGGGGGCTACAGAAGCCATGTTCATCCCCATTATCAATATCATTTTCGTATCGGCCTTCGGCGGCATCAAAAATGCCATCTACTATATCTACAAAGAATTTTTGCGAGGGAATTTCGCCTAATTGTTTTCGATTTTCACGTAATAAATTTACACTTTCTTCGAGTGCTAGCGGGTATTCGCTAATAATTTCATCAAATTTTTTTAAAACCTTTTGTGTAAATTCCATTTCAATTTTCACGAGCTCCGTATTGAGTAGATTAATTAAATCCTCTCGAGAGGGGACACGCTTTTTTTGAGCAGGTTTTTTTGCGGCCATTTAATAATTTCCTTTAATTTTTTATAAATACTATATGAGATTCAATGAGATAGCCCCAAAAAAACCGCTTACACCACAGCAAGCACGCTTAGACGCATTAAAAACGCAAAAAGACAATGTGAATAAAGCGTTAGACATGGAACGCAAGCGGCAGAAAGTGGCAAAAGCACAGCAAAACCTACAAAAAGCCGTTTCTGCGTAGCAGGGCAAGCAAAACAGGGTTAGACACCCACTTGCAGGATTTAGCACCGTAGATAGACACGGACAGAAAACTTCGAAGAGTTTGCACAGACTTGCACATTTGCATAGCACCACTGCAATCATTTATAATAATCAGTTCGGCGAATTAGCTCAGCTGGTTAGAGCGACGGAATCATAATCCGCAGGTCCGGGGTTCAAATCCCTGATTCGCCACCAGAATTATGTTGTAAAACAAAGACTTAGAGCTAAAAACTCTAAGTCTTTTTTTCTTGCTTTTTATTACACACCCATTACACACTTTTTGACTAAAAACCTTACAGGCTATATGCTGTATGGGTTAGGTGGAAATAAAAGTATTACTTAAGTAATACCCTGCCACCCTCATTTAACCCTTATTAAGCGCACATAAGCACTATGGTTGAACGCAAGGCTACAAGCAAAAGCATTATTGACGGTGAGTTGCTGGTGGTTTTGCGTGAGCGCAGTACTGTTTACCAGTGTCACTACAAGATAGACGGCAAGTGGCAGAGGACGAGTACAAAGCAAAGGGACATTAAAAAAGCTATAGAGGTAGCTAAAGACATTTACAAAGAAGCGCACTGGAAAAAGAAAAACCAAGTCGCTCCTATTACTCGCTACTTTAGAGATGTAGCTAAAACCGTAATAAAGAAGCTACAGGACGCTTTAGACAGCGGCGAGGGTAAAGCTGTGTACAAAGACTATATAACGGCTCTAAACCGCTATCTCATCCCAATTTTAGGGAAATACTATGTAGACAGTATTGACTACAAAGCATTTGCGTATTTTGAGGAGAAGCGTAAAAAGAAAATGAAGGGTAAGGATGCTACAAAGAGTACGCAACTTACACATAATGCCGCGCTGAATAAGGTTTTTGATGAAGCTGTATACAGGGGGTATATGGTTGAGGCAAATAGGCTGGCACTAAAAGCAAAAGGCAAGGCAAGTGAAAGGCGAGTGGAGTTTAGCGTAGAGGAAGTTAAAGCATTGCGTAGTAATTTTGATGCTTGGATTGATAAGGGTAGGGCGGATACAAAAGAATTAAGAGCTTTACTAAGAGATTATGTAGAGGTGTTGCTAGACACGGGCGCAAGGGCTGGTAAAGAGCTGTTGGATTTGAAATGGGCACACATAGAAATAAAAGATGATCCACAGGTTGTACATACAGGGGTGATAACAGCGCCAGAAGCGGGCGATGATACTGGCAGTGAAGTGGTACAGCTAAAGAGAAATAGAACTGCTTATATAAAAATATTAACTGGTAAAACATCAAAAAAGAATGGTGCTTTAGTTGGTAGAACTGCTATTGGTAACTTATACACCGTACAAGCATTGGAGCGCATAGCTCAGCGTAACTATGGGATGACGCTACAAGAAGTAATAAACAAGCACCCACAAGACTACATATACAGATACAAAGAGTATCAAAGTAAGCGCAATAACAAAATCAATACACCCGTTAAGCTATTGCCCCCAACAGACTTAGTGAAGTTATTTAGACAGTATTTGGAAGAGCACAACTTATACACTGACCCTGTAACAGGCAAAGGCAGACCGCCGTATTGCTTAAGACATACATACGCAACAATTAAGCTGTTACACGACAACATACCGCCATCTATCTTAGTAAAGCAGATGGGTACATCATTGGGTATGCTGGAAAAACATTACGATCACATCAATACAATTAAAGCCGCCCATCAGTTACGGGATGATGAGAGTAGGCAGTTGATACAGGCTGGTGGTAAGGTAAATGAGAAATATGAATACAGAGAAGTAAAGCGCAGTAAGAATAAAAAAGTATCTTAGCTATACCTCTCAGCCCCACAAATAAAAAAATAAAAATACACATAAAAACCAGCAAAAACCCAACATTTATATGGAGTTTTGTACATTTTTAATTTCATAGACCCAGCTGTAACCTTAATAACTCTTATTACCCAAACTGCGGGGGTATGGATAAAAAAACAATGGGGGTTAGATTAAAACTGGTGGGGGTATGGTTCTGCGTGGTGCTTGAAAACTGCGCTATAAATTTTTAGCGACTTAAATTGAAAATTTGTTGCTGTGCTTTAACTAATTTCTGTTTATCACGCTCAGCCTTTAATTGTTTACTAACATTATCTTTTTGCTTTTTTAGTCCATCAATCCGAGCTTGCTGTGGTGATAAGGGTTTTATGGGTTTAATGGATTTTAAGGTGCTTACAACCTCATCTATTGTTTTATAGCCTTCGGTGTTTTCATTTGTTTGTGTGGGGCTATTAACTACGCTATTCATACCAAACTGGTACTGTAGTAGCAAACGGGCGTGTATAGCACTATCAGCAAAAACAACAGTTTTTACATAAGTACCGCTTACACGCACAGTTGCTACATACTTGTTCATACTTCTATTTACCAAACCCTAGCTTAGTAGCTGTGCTTACTTCCTCTATAGCCTCATCTAGCGCACCATTTAGTACATCTGCTTTAAGTGCTTTAAGCGTACTGATCAACTCATCACCGTTGCTAAGTTCAATACAGTTGGCTTTAGTTTTTTTGTTAAGCGTAAGAGTTTTAGAGCCATACTTAATTGCTAAATTAATTTTTCCACTATCACCAATCCAAAACCATTCTTTTACACGCTTGACTGTCTCAACAGTCATACGCTCACCTGTTTGCTTGTTTGTATAGGTCTTTAAGCGTGTGGGCGCAAAAGTTTTACCAGCTTGTTTTGCTTCACATAACTCTATTTGCTCGTGTAGCTTAGCGCATAGCTTATTGCGTCTATGAACTAATGGGCTAACTGTGTGATGACGCTTACTTACTACTAATTTCAATGTGTTTAATGTGCTCATTACTAACTCCCCAGTTGTTGTATGAGTCTTTACTGTAGTTTCACTCACGCACAGAGAACAACCAGATTTATCCAGTCAACTCTCATCTAAATGTAATAAATTCACTTTTATTTAGTCTTTTATTTGATTCTGCTAAATACTTTTATGAAAGTTACAGCAGAAACAATAAGAGAGTTTTTAGATAAGCAAGAAAAGCATATAACGCACTTCTTAGTAGCGCATAGTCATTACTCTGCTTATCACAAAGATGCTAAAGATATAGACAGGATGACATTTAACTTACGCAAAGACTTAAGGCACGCAAGAAACTGTTTTAACAAAGAACTTTATGGCAACGGCGCAAGACGCAAACCACAACTACTACAACCATTACTCATCCCAACAATAGAAGGCACTACAAATAAAGCAAACCCAAAACTAACTATTCACTACAACATTTACTTAGGCAACTTACCAAAAATACTAACAACAGAAGATATAAAAACATTATGGGCACACTGCTGGGTTGATAAAGCACAGCAAAGAGATGACATATACATTACAGAACCGTTAGCTAACACCCAATCATACTTACTACATTACGGCACTAAAGAGGCACAGTTTGGAAACTTTAGCTGTTGGGATTTTGAAAATACTCAGATCCCTTACAGCGCACTAAACGCTGACTGAAGTTGCGTTAGGTGGTTATGGGCTAAGCATTGGACGCAATGCTTAGTTATATGACTATTGGTTGAAATATTGAAAGTGTTACTTAAGTAATACTTCAAATAAAAAAGCCACCTGTTACAGTGGCTTTTAATGAAGACTTAATTGTTTAATTAAAATTTGTAACCAATACCTACAAGCGCGTTATAGCCATTTGCGCTGGATGTATTTGAGTATGTATATGAATGTCCAGCAACAGTTCCGCCATATGTAGTTGTTTGGTTACCCAAGCTAACATAATTTACTTCTCCAAAGCCGTATAAGCCACCTTGTATGATTTGCTTATAGCCTAATCCAAGTGAATATCCTGTGTAGTTTGTGCTATTAGAGGATCCATCTTGTGCTGTGGATTGGACTGAAGCGCCAGTGTAGCCAACTTTTCCATATAACAAGCCGTCCGTTCCAATTGGGGTAGCTGGTGATAAGAAGATGTTGTAAGAGTTTTGTTTTTTATATGTTCCAGTAGAAGTGCCGTATCCGGTGATGCCAATAGAGTAGTTGGCAGAAGAGGAATTAAATGGATCGTACTCAACACCTAAACCCAATAAAAAATCTTCAGTAAGAGCCGCATAGTAACCAGCACCAATAGCGCCAGTGAAGCCGCTTGCTGAATTAATTGTTGTTGCCAACGGAACTGTTCCAACGCCAGCAATAGATAATCCGCTACTTGAGTAAGATGGGCTTGTGCTCTCATAGCCAATACCAACCTGTCCGTAAAAGCCCTCAAATTTTGACTGTGCCATTGCGCTTGTACCTGCTACAGCAAATAAAGCGGCTACTAATAATTTCTTTTTCATTCTCATACCCTTTTTCTTATATAAAAACAACAAAAGTGATTTTGTTTGGTTATAGAAATTAGGTATATAAAAAATAGATACGAACTTCGTAGCTTAATTTCGTAGGAATTTGAAACTACTGAAATTACAGTAGTTCTGTGATTACTAATATTGACTACTGTGGAAATTAAGCAACAGCAAAGCGTTGTTGCTAATCTTGCTTTTATACGCAAGGAGAGTGCCGCACATTTACCAATTGGTCATTCATTTATACCTTTTGACATTTTGATAACAGTGGTTGAGTGTTTTACAAGTGACAAGGAATTAACAGTTAAAGCATTGTTTGCTACTTTGCCCTACAGTGATATGGGCTTGCGTTATCACTTTCGTAAATTAGTTGATACTGGTTGGATTGAATTACATACAACTACTGATGACGCAAGAGTTAAACAAGTAAAACCAACAGAAAAACTTGCTAAGCAATTTGAATTATTTTCAAAAAGTATTAGTCCATTGCTTAATGTGTAGCAATCAAATTCACGCTACAAGTACTTAAAGCGCCACAGCGAATAGCAATACAGCAGAACAGCAATAAAACAGCGTGTAGGGCTTATACGCAAGTCTGCGTAATTCTGTAGTCAATAAGCCACAACCCCACTAAATACAGCAATGTAAGGATTTACAAAAAACCTTACATATACGCACATAAACAGCGTAACCATTTGATTTATGGAAAGAAAAAGTATTACTGAAGTAATACTTAAAAGAGGTAGGAATTTTGAAACTAAGAAAACATACTAAAGACATACAAAACACTACATATGAGGTGAATACTATGTCAAAGCAAGCAAAAACACTTACAGCAGAAGAGCTACGCAGAGTTTTGGATTACACAGCTACACGCAAGCACAGCACACGCAATCGTGCTTTAGTGACTTGTTCATTTTTAAGTGGAATGAGGGTGGGTGAGTTAAGTAGCTTAACTTACGCTGATGTGGTGGATAGTGAAGGTAAGGTACGGGATGAGATAAGACTTAAAGCTGAAAACACTAAAACTAAAGAAGCAAGAATAGTATTTGTAAATGCTAAGTTGAAAAAAGAACTACAACAGTATGCTGATGCTTACAAACCTGCTGATACACAGCTTAAGTTTTTCTATAGTCAAAAGCGTAATAGCAATGGCTACAACGCTAATACGCTTACACAGTTCTTCCATTACTTATATAAGCGTGCTGGTGTGTTTGGTGCCAGTAGTCACAGTGGACGCAGAACATTTATTACTAAGTTAGCAAATCAAGGGGTGAGTGTAAGAGTGTTAGCAAGCCTGGCAGGTCATAGGAACATTAGTACAACACAAGCATATATTGATGTGAATGATGATATGAAAAGACACGCTGTTGAGTTAGTTTAATTTTACTTTTTATTCTTTTGCTTCTTTGCTTTAATAACTTTCTCAACAAACTCCTGCTGGTCTTCATAAAGCGTTGCTTGCTGTCTATTGCTCCAGTAGTCATCTTGCTTAGTACTCTCTTCATATCCAGCACTAACAAGTTTGTCCCATAACTCATCTGCCCATATCTTTTCTTCCAACTCGTTTATTCTCTTTTCATGCTGTTCTACTCCATCCACTATTTCTCTAGCATATATGTTGAGTATGTGTTTTTCCATCTCAGCATTCATTGGTAGCATCATTACCAAGTTCATGCTTGCGTTAAAGTTATGACCACCGTCTAAGACTCTGTGGGCGTTGCCAATCCCAATCCATAAACCATCTTTACTAATTTGTTTTTCAGCTTGCCACGCTGTAGTCGTCCAGCTAAACATGGGCTTTGTTTCTCTTACCTCTATTAAACGCATAATCACAGCACGAGCACGAGCCATTCTTTCTGCTCTTGTCTCTACATTGTTACTAATGTTGCGTTGATCTTCTATTACTCTTGTCATTGTTTTGTGCTGTACCCAAGCAATGAACTGTTCTGTTTTTATGTTGTTGTACTCAGCGCCTTCCAATACCTTTGCGTAGTTGCTCACTGTTTTAGTGCTAATGCTTGCTCCGCAGATATAGCGCACAACAAGAGAGGCATTGGGAGTATTGCTTTGTACTTTTATTTCATTCTTATAAAGCTCGTTCCATAGCGACGCAAAGAAATCATCAGCTAGATCACTCTTACTTACTTCGCTGTAAACGCTATATGCTTCATTTAGTAATACAAGAAGCAACTCTTCATACCTCTTGTTTAGTTTTTCCATCCTTACTTTTGTTGTAGTAAGTCTGCCAGCCCAGTCACGCATTGCTAACTCATTAGCTGTTTCTGTTTTCTTCCATACAGCCAACTTATGCTCTTTGTTTTGATTTACAAGCGCAGTAATTGCTTTTTGTGTTTTCAATACTTTTGGTTTGGTTGCTTTAGGTGGAGTAGTTTTTTTGACAGCCTTAGTAGCAGTTGCTACTTTTTTAGTTGCTGTCTTGCTTGTAGCTTTCTTTTTAACCACCATAAATCACCTATTAATTTAAGTATTAGTACAATTATGGATATGGGGTGGTAGGAATATGAAAAAAGTATTACGCAAGTAACACTTTACAAACCAAATAAAAGCAGAAAATCATTACACACTTTATTACACACCAAAATAAAGTCTTTAATAATCAACAGCTTATAGACAGCGTTTGTAATCATAATCCGCAGGTCCGGGGTTCAAATCCCTGATTCGCCACCATACAAAA
>Ga0316228_1003706_pt1 | contig 11967 bp, 10 predicted proteins | sample TBH18021metaG_FD_206005 | JGI IMG/M metagenome (GOLD analysis project Ga0316228, IMG submission 206005) | Freshwater microbial communities from Trout Bog Lake, Wisconsin, USA - TBH18021 | ecosystem: Environmental > Aquatic > Freshwater > Lake > Hypolimnion/Profundal zone | place: USA: Wisconsin... | reverse complement strand
TCAGCAACCAGCTCCCGAACCTCGGCTTCGCTTAACTGCTGGGGAAGATACTGCATCAGAACCACGATTTCCTGCCCCAGTGCATCCACCAAGTCCTGTCGGTTGCCTTTTTTGAACTCCTCGGCGGCATCCCGGCGCAGTTTGACTTCCTTAGCCAGGACATCCAGAACTTCGTCATCGGAGAGGTCTTTTTGGCGGTCAATTTCGGCGTTTTTGATACTGGCACGGACCATCCGAATGACCGAAAGGCGAAGTTTACCCGCCTCGCGCTCTTTCATGGCCAGCTTCATATCTTCGGTTAACCTGTCTTTAACAGACATATATAAACCTCCGAAACTAATTGAACTTACGCTTGCGCGCTGCTTCGGATTTCTTCTTGCGTTTTACGCTGGGTTTTTCATAGTGTTCCCGTTTCCTAACTTCGGAAAGAACGCCCGCTTTCTGGCATGTGCGTTTAAACCTGCGGAGTGCGCTATCAAGTGTTTCGTTTTTCCCTACCTTGACTTCTGACATTTAATCTCCCTCCCTCCACATGAACCTCGGGGAAGCTTTGTTACTGCTGTACCTGAAAATTATACACGAATATGCCAGCCGCTGTCAATATTAGCCTGGAGGCCAATGCATAAACCTGCCACCGAGAATATGCCAGTGGATGTGATAGACCGTCTGGCCCCCGTTATTCTTGGTGTTCACCACGGTTCTAAACCCGTCTTCCTCCAAACCAAGCTCGGTCGCAATTCGCGGAATAGTGGTCATGATGTGGCCGAGGAGGGAATTATCCTCATGGCAGGTTTCCATGAGGTGGGAGATATGACGCTTAGGGATAATGAGGACATGAACAGGAGCAGCCGGCTTGATATCGGGGAAAGCGATGAGATGTTCGTCTTCATAGATGATATTTGCCGGTATCTCCTTGTTCGCAATCTTGCAGAAAATACAATCTTGCTGCATGCAGCACCTCCTCTCGCCCCGCATCAATATAAGCTACTGTAGTCATACACATCTCTATACAAAAATATTCTGCCTGTTTATAGGATATCCTGCCGCAAAAATTTCTGTGACGGAAAATTTAGTCAGTTAATTCACCCCAGAGGCCCTCTTTGTACAACTTTTGCATTTTAACCCGCCGCAGCTGTTTATGCAGACTTTGATCGCCTGGGACGTAAACCCGGATATAATTACCGGTAAAACCGTCGATCACGCCTTTATTTTCCACTTCCAGCAATACTTCCGCTTCGCGTCCGATAAACCGGGCGCGAAAAGCGGCGGCCTTCTCGCTGGCCAGAGCCGTCAGCGCCTCTACCCGGCGTTTTTTTTCCGCCTCGCCAATCTGGTCGGGGTACCCTGCGGCCACGGTGCCCTGTCGCCGGGAATAGGGAAAAATATGAATCCTGGCAAAATCGATGCTTTCTACCAAAGCCAGAGTATTGGCGAACAGCTCAGCCGTCTCTCCCGGAAAACCAACGATGATATCGGTCGAAACAGCAAGATCAGGCACCTGATCCTGAAGATCCCGGATAAGCCTGCTGTACTGTGCGGCGGTATAGTGCCGATTCATGGCCTGCAGAATTTGATCATCCCCGGATTGCAACGGCAGGTGAAGATGAGGACACAACCGCTTGTCTTGCCGCATAACGGCGATAAGTTCATCAGAAACTTCGATGGACTCCAGCGAACTCAAGCGCAGGCGGATAACTCCCGCAACAGCCAAAATGGCCTTGACGGCATCGGTCAGCGTCAGTCCTTCGGCGGCATCCCGGCCATAGGCTCCCAGGTGAATGCCTGTCAGCACGATTTCCTGAAAACCCGCGGCGACCAGTTTTTCCGTTTCCCTCACGATGCTGACCAGCGGGCGGGAACGCAACGGACCCCGGGCGTAGGGAATAATACAGTATGTACAGTAGTTGGTGCATCCTTCCTGGATTTTCAAAAAAGCCCGGGAGCGTCCGGGGGACGCGAACAGCGGAATATCTTCAAACTCACCGGCTGTCATTATATCGCTGACTGCGGTTATTTTTCCGTGGCTTTCCATCGCCTCTTCCACCATGTCCACCAGCCGGTGGCGCTCGGAGGTCCCCACCACCACATCCACGCCTTCAATGGCTTGAACCTCGGCGGGAGAAATCTGGGCGTAGCAGCCGGTGACCACAATGGTAGCCTCTGGGCTCATGCGGGTGGCGCGGCGAATCAACTGCCGCGATTTGCGCTCACCCAGATGGGTAACAGAGCAGGTATTGATAATATAGACTTCGGCCGGCTTGTCAAAGTCCACGACCGCATAGCCACGCTGCTTGAACAGGCCTTCGATAACTTCGGTTTCATATTGATTGACCTTGCAGCCTAAAGTTGTGAACGCTACGCGTGGCACGATGAATGCCTCCCTTTCAGCCACCCAAATCGCCGTTTTGATACAATACGATGGCCAAAGCCGCCAGTGACGCCGTCTCGGTCCGCAGGATACGCGGCCCCAGGCTTACGATGCTGGCTCCTTTTTCCCGGCACAGCTTGGTTTCGGCGGGACTGAAGCCCCCTTCCGGCCCGATGATCAGCAGATACGATTTCGCCTGGCAGCCGGTTAAGCTGTCTTTGAAACTGGCGGTGGCCTCGCCCTCATAAAGCATGATGATGGCGGTATCCGGACCAGCTTGAGCCAATACTTCGCTCAGGCTCCGGATTGGCGTGACTGTTGGCACCAAGTCCCGGCCGCACTGTTTCGCGGCCTCCTGGGCGATTTTTTGCCATCGCTCGCGCCTGGCCGCCTTCTTAGTCTCATCATATTTTACAGTGCTAAAATCAACAGCCATGGGTATCACGCCTGCGGCGCCGATCTCCACGGCTTTTTGCACAATGTATTCCAGCTTATCGCCTTTCGTCAGCCCTTGCGCCAGCCAGACCTCAATAGGCGGCTCGTGCTGCTGCATGACCGCTTCTCCTATCGCCGCCGTGACTGTATCGTGTCCTACGGCGGTTATTTTGGCTCGGCAGGCTTGTCCACCCTTGCCGACGACAATAATATCATCCCCGGGTGACAGTCGCAAAACCCGGCTGATATGATGGGCATCCCGGCCTTGAATTGTAACGGTTTGGTCCAGCGGGGCGTCAATGAAAAACCGGCGCATCAGCTGCCTCCCCAACGGGCCAGCATTGTCACCCAACAGCCTTCTTCCGCTACTCTTTCCAGAGTGAGACCGTTAGATAGCAGCGCCTTGGTGACATCGCCCAGGCGATCGGCGATAATACCCCCGGCGATAAACAAACCGCCGTCAGACAGCCGCCCAGGAACTGCAGGCGCCATCTGGACAATCACATCAGCTATAATATTGGCGACAATAATGTCGGCCTGCCCGTCAACGCCGCTTAGCAGGTCGCCTTGGCTAGCGGTGACGATAGCGGCGACTTTGTTGATCGCGATATTCTCGGTGGCCACCCGCACCGCCAACGGGTCGAGATCCACGGCCCGGACTGCGCCGGCACCGAGTTTGGCGGCTGCTACCGCTAGAATTCCCGAGCCTGTGCCGATATCGAAAACGGTCGCCCCTGGCTGCAGGGTATCTTCCAGCATTCTCAGGCACATTACGGTTGTGTGATGGGTTCCGGTGCCAAAGGCCATTCCCGGGTCAAGCTCGATGACCACGTCGCCTTTTCCGGCGGTATATTCACGCCAGGTGGGCTTGATCACGACCCGCTCACCGATCTTGACTGGCTGGAAATGCTCTTTCCAGGCCGAGGCCCAGTCCTCTTCCTGCACTTCCCGCCAGCGGATCAGCCCGCTGCCTTTGTCAATATCGTGGTTAATCAGTTCACTTACACGTTGCTCAAACAGGCGAAGCTTAGCGTCCAGATCAGCATCGACCGGCAGATAGGATTTGACCGTCACTGTGTCGGTGTCTTCTTCCTCCGGAATGGCGCAATAATCCCAGTTACCTGACCGGCGATAAGAATTGACAAGTTCCGGATCTTCGATCACTACCCCGCTGGCTCCCAGATCGTGAAAAATATTGGCCACCGGCTCGGTAGCCTCATGGGTGGTCTGGATACTGATCTCGGCCCACTTCATGCACAATCGCCCCTCGTTATTATTTTACACCCCAAAAGCGTCCTTGACCTTTTTAAAGAAACCCTTCTCTTCAGGATTGATATCTTCGCCGCCAACCTTGGCAAATTCCCGCAGGAGTTCCCGTTGGCGTTCGGTCAGTTTCTTGGGGGTGACAACTTTGACCCGGACGTGCTGATCGCCTCGTCCGTGGCCTCTGAGGTGCGGTATGCCTTTATCTTTCAGGCGGAAAGCGGTCCCGGACTGCGTCCCCTCCGGAATGCGCCAGCTGACCTTTCCATCAAGGGTGGGCACTTCAATTTCATCACCAAGGGTTGCCTGCACAATGCTGATCGGAACCTCGCAAATGACGTCATCGCCTTCACGTGTAAACAGTCTATGCGCTTTTACGAAAACATAAACATACAAATCACCGGGAGGGCCGCCGCGGGTTCCGGCCTCGCCTTCGCGGGACACTCTCAGGCGCGACCCGGTGTCGACCCCGGGCGGGATCTTGATCTTAATTCTGCGCCGGTTGCGGGTTTTACCTTGTCCGTGGCATTCGGAACAGGGGGTGTGCACGATCTTGCCTTCCCCACGGCAACGGTCACAGGTTTTAACATTGACCATCCGGCCGAAGGGGGTGTTTTGCGCCACCTGTACCTGACCGGTTCCGCGGCACTGCGGACAGGTTTCCGGATGGGTACCCGGAGCGGCGCCTGACCCGTGGCAGGCAGTGCAATCCTCGGTGCGGGGAACCTGAATCTCAGTCTCCAGACCGAATGCGGACTGCTCAAAGGTCAGCTCCATGTCGTAGCGCAAATCGGCGCCCCGCTCGGGCCCGGGAGCGCGGTTGCCAAAACCAAACCCAGACTGATTGAAAAACATATCAAAGATATCATTGAAGCCCCCGCCGCCAAAACCACCGGCACCGCCGCCCTGACCGCCGCCTTCGAAAGCCGCGTGGCCAAGCTGGTCATACTGCTGGCGTTTTTCCGGAGTGGACAGCACCTCGTAGGCTTCGTTAACTTCCTTGAATTTATCCTCCGACTCTTTGGTGCCGTCGCGGTTAACGTCAGGATGGTACTTGCGGGCCAGCTTGCGAAAGGCTTTTTTAATTTCATCATCAGACGCCGTCCTGGGAATACCCAGAACTTCGTAGTAGTCGCGTTTGCTCACAGTCACACCATTCCCTGTCCGACTGGCGATAAACTTCGCGCTGCATTGCCGGATTGGCCGGAATCCTGGAGCATACTCCCTTGAGTACGCCTGGCGGTTCCGTCCAATCCAGCGCGTTGCGCAACTTGTTTCTCACCAGTCGCGGAATTCTCCTCTTCCAAATAATTCTTACCTTGAGACCGGCTATTATTTTTTGTCGTCTTTCTTTTCTTCTTTCTTCTCGTCATCCATAATCTTATAATCGGCGTCGACGACTTTCTCGTCCTTGGCGGCGCCGTGGGCGTCGGCTCCAGGAGCGCCCTGCTGCTCAGCATCGGGTCCACCGGCCTGGTTGTATACAGCCGAAGTCATCTCATAAAGCGGCTTGGTCAGTTCCTCGGTATCAGCCTTGATCTTCTCGATATCGTCGCCTTTGATGGTTTCTTTCAACTTGTCAGCCGCCTGCTGCACTTTTTCCACCAGCGCCTTGTCGGCCTTGTCGCCCAGGTCCTTGATGGTTTTCTCCGCCTGGTAAACCAGCGAGTCAGCGCTATTGCGCACTTCGACCTCTTCCCGCCGCTTTTTGTCCTCGGCGGCGTGAGCTTCAGCTTCTTTCACCATCCGCTCAACCTCGTCTTTGGCCAGTCCGCCGGAAGAAGTGATGGTAATCTTCTGCTCTTTGCCTGTGCCAAGATCCTTGGCGGAAACATGGACAATGCCGTTGGCGTCAATATCAAAGGAAACCTCAATCCGCGGTACGCCCCGGGGCGCCGGAGGAATACCGGACAGTTCAAACCGGCCGAGAGTCTTGTTGGATGCGGACATTTCCCGCTCGCCCTGCAGTACATGGATGTCGACCGAGGGCTGGTTGTCGGCGGCGGTGGAAAAGGTCTGGCTCTTGGAAGAAGGAATTGTCGTGTTGCGTTCAATGATTTTGGTGAATACCCCGCCCAGGGTTTCAATCCCCAGCGACAACGGGGTAACGTCAAGGAGCAGCACTCCTTTGACTTCGCCTGCAAGAACGCCGGCCTGGATAGCGGCACCTACGGCCACGCACTCATCCGGATTGATGCCGCGATGGGGTTCTTTGCCCAGAAATTTTTTGATGGCTTCCTGGACGGCGGGAATCCGGGTGGACCCACCGACAAGAATAATTTTGTCAATATCTTTCGCGCTCAGGCCGGAGTCGGAAAGAGCCTGCCGGGTCGGACCCATGGTGGATTCCACCAGATCGGCGGTCAGTTCCTCAAACTTGGCCCGGGTAAGGGTGATATCAAGATGTTTTGGCCCGGCTTGGTCAGCAGTGATAAACGGCAGATTGACGTTGGTGGACACCACTCCGGATAGCTCGATTTTAGCTTTTTCCGCCGCTTCCTTCAGACGCTGCATCGCCATGCGGTCCTGGGAAAGGTCGACGCCGGAATCTTTCTTGAATTCGGCGGCCAGCCAGTGCATTACCCGATCATCAAAGTCATCGCCGCCCAGCCGGCCATTGCCGCTGGTGGATTTAACCTCAAAGACTCCGTCGCCCAGTTCCAGGATGGACACATCAAAGGTGCCCCCGCCCAGGTCAAATACCAGGATGGTATGGTCCTCGCCTTTGTCGAGACCGTAGGCCAGAGCCGCTGCGGTTGGCTCATTGATGATCCGCAGCACTTCGAGTCCGGCGATAGAACCGGCGTCTTTGGTGGCCTGGCGCTGGCTGTCACTGAAATAGGCGGGCACGGTGATAACCGCCTGGGTGATTTTTTCACCAAGGTAGGCTTCGGCGTCGTTTTTCATTTTCTGCAGAATCATCGCCGAAATTTCCTGGGGAGTATAATCTTTGTCATCAATGTGGACTTTGTGATTGGTGCCCATTTGCCGCTTGATGGAGCTGATGGTCCGATCAGGATTCGAGATTGCCTGGCGCTTTGCAAGCTGCCCCACCAGACGCTCCCCTGTTTTCGAGAATCCGACTACCGAAGGGGTCAGACGGCTTCCCTCAGCGTTGGCGATAACCACCGGCTCGCCGCCTTCCATAAAGGACACCACTGAGTTTGTTGTACCAAGGTCTATACCAATTACTTTTGCCATATTTTATTCCTCCTAAGATAAATATACCTATACCAAACAGCTAACCGTTATTTACAACTTTAACCATACTGGGACGTAATACTTTGGAATGAGCCATATATCCTTTTTGCAGTTCTCCCACAACCAGACCGTCGGGTTGACCGGCGTCTTCCACCCGCATTACGGCTTCATGCAGTTCCGGATCGAACTGGGCGCCCAGGGCAACAATCGGCTTGACGTCGAAGCGCTCCAGGATTTGCGTGAACTGCCGGCAGACCAATTCCAAGCCGGCAAGCAGTTGGGCGGCGTCCTGGCCGGACGCGGTGGCCAGAGCCCTTTCGAAGTTGTCCAGTACCGGCAATAACTGCGTTACAATACCGCTGGTTACTACCATGGACAACTCTTCTTTTTCCTGTCTTGTCCGGCGCCGGAAGTTGTCGAAATCGGCCTGCAGTCTGAGCAGTCGGTTACCCACTTCTTCCAATTGGCTGTTTTTCTCATCCAGCGCCAGCAGCAGCCCCGCAGTTTCAGCTTTGCCGAAACAAACTTCCGGGCTGTCCTGATTTTCTCCGTCAACAGCAGCGGTATCCTTTTCTTGGAGATTGGGGTCGGCTTGTTCCTTTTTATGCTTATCATTCATTGCTATTTCACCTCATGGTTAAAAATCCGGCATGGTGGTGGCGCCTGCCCCGTCAGCTCTCGCTGCGTTGGCACCTTCTTCTTTCTTCTTGATAATGGTATCAATCCGCAGGATGGCCACGGCGACTTCGCCGGCAGCCTTGATGGCATGCAGTTTTACCGGCACCGGGTCGACCACCCCGCGGGCCAGCATGTCGGCAACCGCTCCGGTATCACAGTCGATTCCCAGCGAATCATCGTTTGCCTGGGACTGGGCGGCAAGAACTTCTTCCACTTTCTCCAGGGGATTGAAGCCCGCGTTTTCGACGATCTGGGCCAGGGGGCGCTTCAGGGCGTTCACCACGCAATCCACACCGTACGCCGCCATGCCTTTGATCTTCTCCCGCGATTTTTCCACTTCCCGGGCCACGGCGATTTCGACCGATCCGCCGCCTGGGACGTAGCCACCTTTCGCTGCAGCCTGGACGCTGGCGGCGGCATCTTTGGCGATGCGTTCCCGCTCGCCGACAACCTCCTCGGTCGCCGCCCCGACCAGAATGGTCGCCATGGGCTTTCCTTTGCCTCCCAGGATGCGAACCTGTTCCAGTTTCTCGTCCTCGTAGACCCGCTCGGCAAACCCGAGATATTTCTGCAGATCGGCCAGTTCTTTCTTCAGTCCGGTCCGCTTAATGACTCGCGCGCCGCTGTGCTCAGCCACCCGCCGCATATCCTTCGTTGACACCCGCTGTACAACCATAATTCCGGCGTCAGTCAATATTTCTTCCGCCGAATCGTGAACCCCGCGGTCAACCAGAACTGCTTTCACACCAAGTTCAACGATTTTCTGCACATTCAGTTTAAACTCATCCTGAAGCTCGACATAGCGCTTGAAGCCGGCCTCGGTCCCCAGCGCTCCGTCTTCGATTTCCTCAGGCTCCAGGGCGTCATCCACCAACAGCAGCGTCGCGTCCTTGCTCTCCTGAGGCATATCCTTGTTCATCCGCTCTTTGTCGACGATTACTCCGAGGAAGACTTCGTTTTCGGCCCCTTCTTCAGCGGTGATAATATCCAGAAGCTTAAAATTGGGCTCACTGAGTTTTTCCAGGCCGATAAGTTTGGCTGCTGAGACAACCAGTTCAGCGATGTCCCGGTGCTCGCGGCCGGCGATCATCGCGATATTTCCCAGTACGGGATCATCAATGTCCCGGATCTGGCGGCCCCGTGCTTTGACCTGCTCCATGGCCGTGCTGACCCCAAACTTTATTCCCTCGATTACCCGGGCCACCGGTACTCCGCGAAGCACCTGGCCAACCCCTTCGGAAACCAGTCCGCCGGCCATGATGGTAGCCGTGGTGGTACCGTCGCCGACCTCGGCCTGCTGGGCCTTGGCAATATTAATCAACATTTTGGCGGCAGGGTGATTGACATCCATCTTATCCAAAATGGTTACGCCATCGTTGGTGATAATGACCTCGCCAAAACGATCCACCAGCATGGTATCCAGACCCTTGGGTCCAATGGTGCCTTCAACCGCAGCCGTTATCGCGCGAACCGCGTTGGCGTTGGTCAAGAGCGCCGCCAGCCGCTCATCGACTTCAGCGCCGCTCCCGGCTTGTTTAAAATTCATCCTGTTTCCCCCTATATCTTATTCTTGTCTATCCCGGCTTTATGTATGAGTAAGCCAGCCTGGGACAAACTTCTCGCCTGCGGAAACTAAAGCTTATATTTTTTCAGGATGACACCCAGGTGACTATGCATAAACTCCAGGACGGCAATGATCTTGCCATATTCCATCCTGGTGGGTCCCAGCACCGCCAGAGTCCCGATTTCCTGTCCATCCACCCGGTAAGTGGCCTGTACCATACTGCAGTCTTGAATGCCGCTGTACTTATTCTCATGACCGATGGTAACAACCACACCATCGCCGCCTTTCATATGAAGAATATCGAACAGCAGTTTTTCTTCCTCCAGCATCGTAAGCAGACCCTTGATTTTATCGACATCGCGAAATTCCGGCTGATTGAAAAGCTGGGTGGTGCCGCCAAGATAGACGCGCTCGTTTTTCTCGGTCACCAGCGACTGTCGCAAAATAGTCAGTGCAGCCTCGAATAAAGCGGGATTGGCAAGAATATCCTGCTTGACTTCGCGCAGCAGCGAAGCTTTGATCTCGTTGAAAGACAATCCCACCAGGCGGCCGTTGATACTTTGGGCGATCTCCTGCAGATCCTGCCAGGAGGTCCCTGCCGGAATATCGATCACCTTATTTTCCAGAGAACCGGCGTCGCTCACAACCACGACAATCGCCCGGTGATCATCCAGCGGCAGGAACTGCAAATATTTGAAAGAAGAGGATGCCATCTGCGGCGCCAAGACCATCGAAACACTGTGAGTCATACGGGAAATGATCTTGGCCGTCTCTTGAAATACCTCTTCGATGTTTCTTACTTTGGCCTCGTACCAATTGGTAATCAGCGCAATATCGTTATCCGATATCTTCGGCATACTCAGCAGGCAGTCCACATAAAAGCGGTAACCGCGCGGCGAGGGAATCCTGCCGGCGGAGGTATGCGGTTGCTCGAGATAGCCGAGTATCTCCAGATCAGCCATCTCATTGCGAATAGTGGCCGGGCTGATCCCCATCCCGTGTTTACGGGCAATAGTACGCGACCCGACCGGTTCGGCTGTGGTAATGTAGTCATCGACGATGGCTTGGAGAATTTTACGCTTCCGTTCATCAAGCACAGGCCATCCTCCTCTTCGTTGTTAGCACTCTACTCAATAGAGTGCTAACATCTACTAAAAAAATACCATTCTAAGCCGTCAATGTCAAGATTATTAGCACTATTTCTGCCGTATTAATTGGAGAAAACTCGGCTTGCGCCGAGCTTGGTAACAGCCGAAAGGCCGGATCATGATTTGGGCTCGGGAAGAAAAGCGGCAAAGACGATATTGCCGAATTTCATCCCTGTCTCGGTGAGCTGGATACGCTCCCTATCCTTGGTCAGCAGTCCTTGGACTGAGAATTTTTCTACCACCTTGCCGTAGCAGGTGAAAAAATTTACGCCGAAATGGGCGGCAAAGTCTTGAAACGACAATCCTTGGGCGGTCCGCAGCGCCAAAAAAGCATATTCGGCCATAGCCACGTCAGGTTCCGGGGTTTCGCGGCATTCCAGAGGCTCACGACCCTGGCCGATTGCTGCGATATATTCGGCAATATCAGCGGTATTGGCCAACCGGTCACCCTGAATAAAAGAATGGGCTGCAGCCCCAAAGCCGAGATAGGGGTGGAAGCGCCAATATTTAAGATTATGGCGGCACTCGGCGCCCTTTTTCGCATAATTGGAGATTTCGTAGCGGTGAAAACCGTGTTCAGGCAAAAAATCATTGGTCATATCGTACATCGCCACCTCTTCGGACTCATCAGGCAATTCCAGTTTTCCCGCCTCATGAGCCTGATAAAACGGCGTGCCTTCTTCAATCTTTAAGCCGTAAGCCGAAATATGGCGGACAGGCAGTGCCACCGCCTGCTCCAGACCGGCACGGAAACCTCCGGCCGATTGTCCCGGCAGACCATACATCAAGTCGATACTGATGTTGTCAAAGCCTCCGGCTGCCGCTTCCTCCACCGCCCGGACAGCCTCAGCTGCCGTATGAATCCGGCCCGCCCTGGCCAGAACGCCATCGTCAAAGGCTTGCACGCCGATGCTGAGCCGGTTTACCCCAACAGACCGCAAACCTGCCAATGTCTGTGCATTCAAGGTTCCGGGGTTGGCCTCCAGAGTCAGCTCGGCGCCGGCTTCCAGACAGCTGCAGCGATCCAGGCAGGCAATGACCCGTTCCAGCTGCTTCAGCGGCAACAGGGACGGCGTACCACCGCCAAAATACACTGTATCGACGCTGGAAGCGGACAAAATACCGCCCTTGCCGGCAATCTGGCGGCACAGGGCGGTGGTATAATCCTCGAACAACGCTTCCGCGCCGGCAATGGACGGGAAGTCGCAGTACAGGCATTTGCGACGGCAGAAGGGGATGTGAATATACACACCGAGTTTGGGGCGGCCGTCGATAAGTCCCCATCTGCTTCGTTGAGCCTCCGGGAGCTC
>Ga0316228_1003695_pt1 | contig 11988 bp, 10 predicted proteins | sample TBH18021metaG_FD_206005 | JGI IMG/M metagenome (GOLD analysis project Ga0316228, IMG submission 206005) | Freshwater microbial communities from Trout Bog Lake, Wisconsin, USA - TBH18021 | ecosystem: Environmental > Aquatic > Freshwater > Lake > Hypolimnion/Profundal zone | place: USA: Wisconsin... | reverse complement strand
TGAACGATTTCCTTTACTGTCCCAGACGGGCGGGGGTGAAGGAGGTGGAGGGTGTGCGTAGCGCGAATGTGCATATATTGCAGGGGGATAGGGCAAACGGAATGGGTGTCGCTGAGGAGTCGGCTTCTGGACGAAATGAAAAAGGAAGAGGATTCCATCCAGTTTTATTTTTTGGTCGAGAAGGCGGTGAGGCGAATCGAACATCGAGGGATCGGCAAGCCAGTGGATTTGATTGAACCCCCTTATTTTGTGAACCAACGTCCGCGAACTCTATGCGGCGGCTTTTCATGCGGGGTTTCGCGGAAGAAGCAACCCTCTCATTCTGAGCGTATTGCGAATGTTCTTTGACATTTAAATCCTGAATCCGAAACGAAGAGTTGAGGGTTCGCGGAAAGGGTGCTATAAAGCATCGTGGTCACTGGCCAGCCAGGGATCGCAGTCGCCCGGCGAGCAATCGCCGGGCGCGGATTGAAACCTCGTTGAGCAGCCGGTGCCAGGTGCCGCGGGGGTCGCCCGGCGCGCAATCGTCGGGCGCGGATTGAAACAACGGTAAGCGCGCGCATCTCACGCTCAAGGATGTCGCCCGGCGAGCAATCGCCGGGCGCGGATTGAAACTCCAGCCGGAACTACCCGCCCCGTGCCATTTTGTCGCCCGGCGAGCAATCGCCGGGCAGGCGCTGCTGTTCCAAAGCAAATACGGGGAGAGATCGACACGGCCAAGCCGCTACCCACAGCTTCTATTGGCTCGCTTGACCGGCCTGTGCGGTTGCTGGCAGAGGGCTGCGGCGAATCGGAACTTTTCCTACAAAGGTCCGATTCAGAGCGGAGCCCGACGAAATCCGTCGGGGCCGCCAGGCGATGCGTCTGCGTATCTTTGCGTCAGATATGAAAGGCGCACGCCCCTTCGTCAGCGATTCCGAAATCCATGCATTTCTCTCCGCCATCACAGGCCGGTTTGCAATTCGCAACCGCGCCGTTGCAATTTTGGGCCTCAAATGCGGCAGCCGGATCACCGAGCTTCTCAGTCTTCGGGTGGCCGATGTGTATCGCGACGGCCGCTTCTTGGATCGGGTTTGCTTTCGCCGCCGCACCCGGAAGGGAAAGGTCGAAGGCCATTCGCTCCCGCTTCATCGCGCCGTTAGGATGCCGCTCGGACGCTGGCTGGTAACGATCCGCCGAGCAAATCACGGCTGCCTTGATCCGCACGCCCCGTTGTTCCCGAGTAGGAAAGGGGCGAAGGCGATCGGCCGCAAATCGTACTGGTCCATCATGACCAATGCCGCCCGCCGCGCTTGTATTCCCGCCGTCGCGACGCACAGCATGCGTAAGACAGTTGCCCGCCGCACCTACCAGTCGAGCGGGCATTGCCTGCTTGTGACCGGACGGGTGCTCGGACACCGATCGGTGGTCACCACCGCCGCCTACCTCGGCTACGGCTTGGATGAGGATGCCGACCGGGCCGTTCTTTCCCTGTAGTTTCGCTTCTCCCCGACGTGCCCGGTTGGAGGTCAGCTAACTAACTCCGACCCCACGGAGTCTTCCATTTTTGGTATCCCTAAATGGGGATCAAGCCATCAATTACCGCACAGCGAGTGCCATACTGCCAGCCTGGCGTCGCCACCGCCAGCCGCAGCCAAGCCGCAGCCACTCACCCGAGGCCGAAGTGCCTGCCTCGTATCTTGCGCCACCATGAAAAACGCAAGCAGGACCCAGTGGTTGATCGACAGCAAAGGCGCAGGTCGGAGGGAGGCAGTCGCCTCGACGTTGCGAAAACACGGAGCATTTCTTTTTTGGCATCCGAGAGACGTAGACCGCGCCCTGAATGCAGGCGAAGCCGATGCGACCATCAACGATTTGTGCGACTTGATTGCCGATGCGACTGACGGTTTCCCGTGCCCGTCGGCCGATGCGCTTAGCGCCGCGGTCCGCGGCGATCGCACGCTCATCGAATCGTTTCTGTTGTCCACGGTGCGGCGAAGGGTGGTCCGCTTTGCGCCGACCGGCGAGATCCCCTCTCCCTCCTGGTCGCTTGAAGCCGGTTGGGATTTTCTCGCCGATGCCGCCGCCAGTTACCGTCCGGTCGGGAGCGCCGATGCAAGCCAGTTTTTCTCGTGGGGCTGGAACGCCTACTTGTGCCGCCTTGCACCTGTGCTGGGACGCCGCTATCTCCTCCAGCACCGGGCCAGTAATGGGATCGAGACTCGCACGGATTCGGTCGCCCCAGAGCTTTGGTGGCACGACAAGAGCCCCCAGCAATTGGACCGCGTGCGAATTTTGGACGCTCTGCGGTCTGCGCTTTGCACCCCCGAACGGTACGAACTTTTCTATTCGGTCGCCTATGAAGGAGGAAGCGCGCGCCAGTTCGCCCGCAAAATCGGAAACAGCAAATCCGGGGTAAGCCGCAATATCTCCGCCCGAATCGTTTGCGAGATGAAGACGTTCCTCGCTGACCCAAGCAGCGCCGCAAAAAAGGCCGCCGCCGGAAATTTCGGCAATATAGCCCGCTCAACCGCAGCCCTCTTTTTCGCAGAGGAGTTTCGTCGGGCCGTGCCGCCGCCAATTGGTTCTTCGGGCTCCGCGCAAACGAAATGCATCGTTAACCCGACTCACTAATCCCCGTCTGCCGGCCCCTCATGCTATAAGTATCTTCGGAAAGAATGAATCCGATATTCACTCCGATTGCCAAATTCAGCCCGGAAGCCATTGCCGCAGCGTGCCAATTGCTGCCCGACGAACCGGCGCTCCATGGGATCCGAATCGCCGGGCTGGCGGCTATGGAAAGCCAAAAACGACTCTGGCGTCCGGTGTTTTACAAGGAACAAAGAAGCACAGCCCAGAACCTGTACGCATCGCTGACTCTTCTCGCCCGCGACACCCATAACCTTGAGCACGCACGCATCAGCAACCGGCACGCATCCCGATGCGCGGTGCTTCTGGATTTGATCCGACAATTGCACCGCACGCAGTCCGATACGACCCGCGCTGAAATCGCCGCGGTCGTCTACTATCAATCGCAGCGTATCGCGGAGAATGCCCCTGAACCGATCGAAATGGACACCCCGGAAAAAATTGTCGCGTTTTCGAGATTCCAAGACGGCGCACACGATTTCTTTGATTGCCATCGGACTCTCGCCCTCTCGCTTTTAGGTTACGTGCCATCCGAATTCTTCACTGCGCTGACCGCTTCCGGCTTCGGAGACCATCTCACCATCGGCTCTTTCACCCAATCCCACTACTCGAACCACTGGCTATTGCACGATCCGCAGCAGACGAGGAACAACTCCGATTCGACGTCCGGCAAACAAGCGGTGCTTATTATTGAGTCGCGACCGGATCAGATCGATTCTATTCTTTCGATAGGCTCCGAATCGTTCACCCAATGCAGGTTGGATCGATTGTCCTCGGGGCTCGCAGCTTTTGCTCTGGGGGAAACGGAGTCATCGACCCAATGGACAAACCTGGACGGGCCGTAAGGACGGCCAGCAAGGATTGAAGCGAAAACCAAACGATCCGAGGCATTTCCTAACCACAGCACTAATCGAAGCAAGAGCATGCCATTGTGGTTCAACAGTTGGGGGGAGCTTCGCCACAAAGCGCTTCACCGACTGGTAAGAGCCGGTAAAGGCGCTCTCCTCCAACAGATCCTGATATATGCGCTTGGCGGTCAGACCCGCCTTGATTTTCGACCGAATCGCCTCGCTCAGAGAATCGCACAGACTCTTGCGGCCAGCCTCTTTTTCGGCGCTTGTGGCGCTCAGGAGAGTCGGTGCGCCAGCCTGCTCAGCCCCTTGCGAGCCAGAGGTCGCAATGGTGGTACATTTTGAACCCGGCTCCCCATCGGAGCCGGGGGTCGAAATAGCGGTACACTTTGGCGGACTCGCCTCCAAACCTCCAAATACCGCCCGACGGTGCGCCGATGCAGCCCCAACTCGCGCGCAATGCGCCGCTGGAACCACCCTTTTTCGTGTAAACTGCGGATCGTTTCTTGTGAAGCCACTTTCAGGACGTTGGACATGCCGCATTCCAACCGCCCTCAAGCGTAAGCGTCAAGCCGAGCGCATCTATCCAGAATCCTGCCAGCATTCACAGGATCCGGATAGATGCGCTCGGCTTGACGCCTACGCCCAAGAAAGCAGTTTTCCGTTTCAAAAAGTGGCTGGTTTTGAAGCCCTTAATTTCGACCATCACTGGCTGGTTTTGAGCGACCGCCGACATCGAGAACTGCCGCCGCCACGGGATAGATTCCTACGCCTACCTTCGGGACGTTCTTACGACGCTGCCGAAGTCAACCAACTGAAAAATCGCCGACCTTACTCCGACCGCATACGCCCGAGCGCTTTCGAAGCCGACTATGCGCCGCGCATTATAAACGTCATAGCCCCCCAGCTATGACGTTTATGTCACTTATGTCGAATTTCCGCCCCACCACGTTATAGGTGCTCCAGTTGACGCTTACCCTCAAGCGGTCAGAAAAAGCTATTTTTCCCTCCGAAAACGGTAGCTTTTGAAGCCCTCTATTTCGACCTTTGCTGGTACACTTTGACCCACAGGCGACAAAGAACTCTGGGATCTCTCCAAGCACGTGCGCGATGCGCTCTTCAAAAAGCGGAGAAGACCAAATCTAATCCGAGCGTTTTGGAGCCAAACACACCTCAATTTCCCGGCAGTTTCCTGATGTGTATCTAGTTTGGAAAAGTCAGTAAGGCAGCACAGTCTCAAGAAATGTAGATTTTCCACCTTCAACCGCTTGAATCACCGCGGGCTTTCTGGCGTTTCGCCGGTTGTCGATGGTGATGCTGCCTGTGATCCCCGGAAAATTCTTCGTCGACGCAATAGCGTCCCGTAGGGCGGCACCCGCGGTGGCGCCGGCGCGTTTGATTGCGTCAGCTAGGAGCACCGCGCTGTCGTATCCCAGAGCGGCCATGTCGTCCGGCTTTGAACCAAACTTCGCCCGGTACGCAGCCAGAAATGCCACGATACTCGGCTCCGGGCTTTTCTCCGAGAAGTGGCTGGAGTAGAAACAACCGTCCAATGCGTTGCCTGCCACCTTCAGCAACGGCTCGCCCACCCACCCATCGCCGCCAAGAAACGGCGTCTTAATCCCCAATTGACGTCCCTGCCGGGCGATTAACGCGACCTCCGTGTAATAACCAGGTAGGAAAACCGCATCGGGTTTCGCAGACTTGATAGAAGTAAGCTGCGCCCGAAAATCCTTGTCGCCCGTGCAATAGCTCTGTGCTTTAACAACCTCGCCTCCGTGTTTGGAAAGATAGGCGACAAACGCCGCTGCCAATCCTTTGCTGTAATCCTGCCGTTCGTCGGTCAGGACGGCGATTCGCTTGAACTGGCGCGACAGCGCGAACCGGCCCATTACCTCTCCCTGAAACGCATCGATGAAGCAAACGCGAAAGATGTAGTCTCCTGTCTCCGTAACCTTGGGGTTGGTCGCCGCCGGCGAAATCATCGGCGTCTTTGCCTCCTGACAGATGGGGGCAGCCTCCAGCGATTTCGAGGAAGATACCTCGCCAAGAATCGCCACAACTTTGTCGCTATACAAAAGCTTGCGGGCAACGGTCGCCGCCTCGCCGGCCACCGAGCGGTCGTCTTGAACAATCAACTTAAGCCGCTTCCCAAGCACTCCGCCCTTGGCATTGATCTGCTCAATCGCCAACGCCGTGCCGTTGCGTGCACAGACTCCAAAGCTTGCGCTGGGACCGGTAATCGATGTCAACTCGCCGATCCTAATTTCATCCCCGCCATACAAAGCCGTGTTTGACGCCAAGACGCCAGCCAATAGGATTCCATAAAAACTATTCATCACAAGCCCCATAAAGCGCATCAGCGCCACTCAAGCTTTTCGATTCTCACATCAAAACCTTCAAGTCGAGCGTATGTTCTCCGCAGAGCCTCAATGACGGCGGTCTCAGTCTTTTCAATCACCGTGACCACTCCCATGGCAAAGCCGTGGCGTTCCTTCTCTTCCGGTCTTTTCCAATAATAGAAAACGCGCGCACGAATTTGAGGCGCAGAATTTTGAGAAATGGGCGATTCAGACATATCTAACGGAGCGGAGTGTTGTTTTCGTAAGGATTCAGCGGTCCCACCGCGTATTGGTCCCGAGGGTAAGGAATGAAATCCGGATGATGAAATTGCTGGGCTACTTCGTCGGCGAAAAACGCTCCGAGAGGCGTAACTTCAATCGACTGCACGCTTTTCCTAAGCAGCCCGTGCTTCTCAAGTGCGGCGATCTTGGCTTTGAACACATAGTTGAGATCCATGCCGGTAAGCCGGCCATAGTTCCCGCGCCGCACGCTTCGGTTCTTGATCGGAAGGATAATCCCCCAACGAAGCTGGTCCTCCGCACTACGGCGGTAACCGCGGTTGATTGGCAGGCGTCCGCTTTCGATCAGAGAATAGTACTCATCGAAGTTCTGAGTGGCCAATCCGAACCGGTCGCGCAAGCTGCTGAAAGCAGTGAGGCCGATGCCAAGCTGATCAAACTGAACACAGCACTGGTTGTGCGCATAGACGGAATAGTCGCCCGCATGCCGCGAAAACACGCGCCGAAGGTGCTCCGTGTAACCGTAGTGTTTCAGCATCAATATCGCCGACTGCTTCATGACGAACTGATCTTCGTTGCATGGATATTCCTCCGGTCTATGCTCGACGTAGTTCTTTACCGCACCCTGGTGGTCTCCGTAAGCTTCAATCTTCAGGCGATAAAGCTGAATTTCGTGAACGCCCAGACTGCAGGCTTCCTCGACGCAGTCCAACCAGTTCTCCACGGTTTGCCCGAGGTACCCGAAGATAAACTCGATATTGACTTGAAATCCGGCGGCGAGGGAGTCCTTGATGGCCTGGAACGACTCCTCCCGTCCATGATGCCTGCCCATCTTCTTGAGCACTGCCGGATTCAGCGACTGAACACCAATCGTTAGGCGATCGACGCCGTGTTTCCTAAGCAACGCCAACCGTCTTTCACCATCGGGGCCGATCAGCGTGTTGGGATCCACGTCATAGTTGAACTGCCGGCAGATGGACAGGTCGACGCGCTCGGCAAAGCCGTCGAGAAAACGATTTAGTAGATCCAGTGTCAGGTAGGTTGGCGTTCCACCTCCAACAAGAATGGAACGCGCCTTGATCTTTTCAACGCCTAGGCGATCGCGCCAAATATCAGTCTCCTTAAGGAATGCTTCGATGTAACGCTTTTTCTCCTCAATTCGCGGCCCGAGCAGCAGCGGGTAATGGCAAAACACACAATGCGAGTTGCAGAACGGAACATGCGCGTAAATATCCATAACTCCATCCTTGGGCGGCGTATAGTCTTCCAAGAGTTCAGCCTCGCCCATGGGCGGATACATTGTGATCGGCGGGTAGTGGACCGACGGGTAGAAGTCTCCGTCTTTTTGAATTAGACCCAAGTCCCGGACGCGATGAAAGTCTTGGACTCGTTCGCGTGCGGCTTCAATCAGCGTAGCGCGATTCGGCGATGGCGCGATAACGGGAGAAGGCGCCGGGTGTGAACGCAAGAGTCTGGGATTAATTGCCGGACGCGTAACCGGCTCCAACCGGGCCCAACCGGATTGACGATCGAGGTATGTGGTCATATTCATAAAAAGTGCCCTGCTGCTATTGAAAGTTGCACAATACGGCGACGCGCTCAAAGCTGTTAACGAAGGCTGTCCCTACACTACGCTTCTCTCTATAGTTATGTTTACTCATAACGCAATGCATCGATTGGATTCAGCGAGGCGGCCTTGCGCGCCGGATATAATCCAAAGAAAGTGCCTACGGCCGCCGAAAAGGAGACCGCGATAAAAATAATCGTCGGCTGGATAACCGCATTGTAAGTAGTGAAATTGTTTACAGTTTCAACAAAGAGCATGGCGAAGGCAATTCCTATGACGCCGCCAATCACACTAATGGCAACCGCCTCGGCCAGAAACTGAATCAGAATGTCCGAATCGCGCGCTCCCACCGACATCCGAATGCCGATCTCCCGCGTGCGCTCGGTCACCGACACCAGCATAATATTCATAATGCCAATGCCGCCAACGACAAGCGAAATACTGGCGATAGCGGCCAAGAACACAGTCATTAGTGAAGTAGTCTTGGTAACGGTGCGGATGATTTCCACTTGGTTTTGGACCGTGAAATCGTCGCTGGCGGCTTTGGCGAGGCGGTGCGACTCCCGGAGAATGACCTTGATCTCGTCCTGCGCATCGTCGATCTCCTTGGCGCTTGTCGCTGAGGCGGTGACGATGTCGATGAATCGTCCGCCCTTAAGCCGGTAGAGCACCGTTGTAACGGGTGCGATGATGATGTCGTCCTGGTCCTGGCCCATCCCGCTCTGTCCCTTGGCCTTGAGCACTCCTTGCACGATGAACGGGATGTTGCGGACTAGAATTTTCTTCCCCACAGGATCCTGACTTGGAAACAATTCATCCGCAACGGTTTTTCCAAGCAGCGCCACCTTGCGATTTCCGTCGACATCGTTCTTGTTGAACAACGAACCTTTCTCGGTGACCCAGTTCTTCATCTTGAAGAAATCGGGGTAAACGCCACAGCATTCGGTGGCCCAGTTCTTGCCGCCGCCAATGATTTGGCCGCCAGTACGCACGATAGCCGAGACGGCGCTCAGTTTTCGAGCGTTTCGCCGGATCTGGTCCACGTCGTGGACAGTCAGCCGGTTGTAGCTGCCGGCGCCCTGATTCATTCCGCCGGTGCGGCTCGACCCGGGAAAAACGATAATAACGTTGTTCCCGAGAGAGGCGATCTCTTTCATGATCTGCGCCTGGGTCCCCTCGCCGATCGCCGAGAGAATAACCACGCCACTTACCCCAATGATAATGCCAAGGGATGTCAGCAAGCTGCGAAGCTTGTTTTTTAGGATTGCGCGGAATGCCGCCTTAAGGAGGTTGTCGAAGAACATAATGTACAATAATTAGCCGCCGGCGGGTTTGGGAGACGGCGCATGTTTTGGCGCTTCCATCGCTGCCCGGCCTGCGTCCGCCCGATTTTCCACGGGGACGTCGTAAAACAGCTCGCCATCGCGCAAACACACAATGCGCTTTGCATATTGCGCAATGTCCGGCTCGTGCGTTACAAGAATAATAGTGATTCCCTCGCAGTTAAGCTCTTGAAAAAGCGCCATAATCTGGTTCGATGTATGTGTATCCAGGTTGCCTGTGGGTTCGTCAGCGAGAATGATCGCGGGATGGTTCACCAGCGCTCGCGCGATCGCGACACGCTGCTGCTGGCCGCCGGAAAGCTGATTCGGCTCATGATCTATACGGTCCGCAAGCCGAACACGCGCCAAGGCATCCACCGCCATTTTGCGCGAGTCTCTGTCCCTAGTCCGGTCATAAACCATGGGCAGCATGACATTCTCCATCGCCGTGGTGCGCGGCAGCAGATTGAACCCCTGAAAAACGAAGCCGATCTTCTTGTTTCGAACCGCCGCCCGCTCGTGCTTGCTGAGGCTGCTGACAAGGCGCCCGTCAAGGTAGTAATCCCCGGACGTCGAAATATCAAGGCAACCCAGCAGGTTCATTAATGTCGATTTCCCAGAACCCGACTGCCCCATGATCGCAACAAACTCTCCGCGTTCAATCGTCAGATCCAGACCACGCAAGGCGTAGACCTCCGTCTCGCCCATCACGTATGTCTTCGTTAGCCCTATAACTTCAATAACTGAACTCATACATTCAGCATGCCACACTCATCCAAAACTACGGACCTCCCGGACCGGGTCCGCCGGGCCCTCCCGGCGGGGGGCCGACAAGTTTTCGATTGCCGCTCTTGTCAACCTTCGCTACGTCGTCGTTTGTAACCACAGCCGCAACTACTTGCATGCTTTCATGGAGAGGACCTGACGACAACACCTCCGTGTTAGACCCGTCGCTGATTCCCAGCTTTACCTCGGCAACGCTCAACCGTCCCTTTTCATCCATATACCAAATCTGCCCAGTGTTGTCGTCCAGATCCGCGGCCCTGTCGACCGCTGCCTTGATTTGAGCGATTTTCTGGTCGGGCATGTGTTCGAGCCGTGCGATCAGCACTTTGTCAGGCACAAAGCTGAGCGCAGTCTTTGGGACACTCAGGACATGATTCCTCTGCCCAATCACAAAATCTACTTCGGCAGTCATCCCTGGCAACAGAAGGTTGTTTGTGTTGTTCACGGAAACCACGACTGGAAAGTTGACCACGTTGGCCAGCTTCTCAGCGGCGAGCCGAATCTTTTTTACGTTGCCGTAAAATGTCTTTCCTGGGTAGGCTTGGACAGTAAACTGAACCTTTTGACCGTTCTGAATCTGCCCGATGTCGCATTCGTCGACAGCGACAAGAATTTCCAAGTGCGATATTTCTTCGGCGATCTCAAAGAGCCGCGGCGTCATGAAGTTGGCGGCCAAAGTCTGCCCTTCTTCAACATTTTTTACCAAAACCGTCCCGGCTATCGGCGATCGGATGGTGCCATAGGCCAAATTCAGCTTTGCGCGCTCAAGGTTGGCTTCGTCCACTTTCACTTGTCCCTCCATAGCACATACCCGCGCTTGTGCCACCAGAAAATCAGATTCTGCGATCGTCTTCTTCTCAAACAGCTTGCTGTCCTTAGATAGATTGATCTGCGCTTCCTTCAGTTCGGAACTCGATCGCGTGAGCTGCCCCTCACTCCGCACCACGTCGGTCTTCAGCGGATCCAAATCCACAATCGCAAGAACTTGTTCCTTCTCGACATGGTCATTGTAATCGACATAAACTTTCTTGACCGACCCCGAAATTTGGCTGCCCACCTCGACCTTTGTTATCGGGCTCAGCGGTCCGCTGCTCGAGATCGTCTTTTTGATGTTGTTATAGGTCACACTGACAAAGCGGTAATCCGGCTTTCCAAAAGTTCCGCTTGCAATCGGAGCCAGGAGAACAGCCAGCGCCGCGACGATACTGGCGCCGACAAATACGGGTAGTGCAATATGTTTGCGCATTAGGAAGAAAGTGACCTGCTTACACCAGCGGCCCCGTGCTTATCGTAAGATTGGTCTTGGTTAAAAGTTCCTCGATAAATTTAGCATTGGGAGTGATGCGCTTCTTGGTATAAATGGGAAAAAGATCTGCCAGTTCGGGCGGAGTTCCGTCGTGAATGGTGATCGTATTTGCGCCCGCCTCCAGCCCCGCCAGCAACCCGCCATGTTTGGCCGTTTCCAGCGCGCTGGTCGTGGGCATGAGCCGTTTCGGATACAGAATTCTCATCAATGCCATAAAATTAAGCGCCATTTCCACGTCTCCCTTCGGCTCTTTGTGGAAATCACAGGCTTCTCCTGGAATAAACACCGTGCAACTCATCATGGACAGGTCGTCGCTTCCAACCAGATACAGGTCGTCGACGATGTCGTCGATCGTCTGGCCGGGCAGGCCCACCATGTTGCCGCTCCCCACCTTGAATCCAACTTCTTGCAAAAGGTGCAGGCACTCCATCCGTCTCTTGAGAGTGTCGCTTGGCTTTAGTGCCCGGTAAAGCTCTGGGTTTGAGGTTTCAAACTTCAGGACGTAGCGTTCCGCCCCTGCGTCCTTTAGCCGCTGGTACTGAGCCATTGTCAAGTTGCCCAGACAGAGAATGATCACAAACTTGGGGTGGCACGCCTTGATCTTTCTCACGCATTCCTCGACAAATGTCACAAAGTTTGGAGACGGGTTCTCGCCCGACTGCAACAGCAAAACCCGCCGCCCGCAGCCATAAAGAAAATCGGCCATTTCAAGAACGTGGCACTCGTCCATCGTGTAACGCTCGATATTCGAACCACGCGACATGCTGCAGTACCTGCACATCTGCCGGCAGATGTTTGAAAGCTCGATAACGCTGCGAATTTCCACCTGTCGCATCGAAAAGGCATCGTCCCGCCGCTCACGGGCCAAAGCGAACAGGTTTTTCTGGTCGTCGTTGCGAAGAAACATCGTGGACCGAAGCAACGCACGATCAGTATCGCCGCATCT
>Ga0316228_1003690_pt1 | contig 11992 bp, 10 predicted proteins | sample TBH18021metaG_FD_206005 | JGI IMG/M metagenome (GOLD analysis project Ga0316228, IMG submission 206005) | Freshwater microbial communities from Trout Bog Lake, Wisconsin, USA - TBH18021 | ecosystem: Environmental > Aquatic > Freshwater > Lake > Hypolimnion/Profundal zone | place: USA: Wisconsin... | reverse complement strand
CTGGCCATCCTTGCCAGTGACTAAAATCTTCATTTAGTGATATTGCTTTTGCAGCCAGTCGCGATAAGAACCGCTAACCACACCATCAACCCACTGAGGGTTATCTAGATACCACTGGACAGTCTTGCGGATACCGGTATCAAAAGTTTCAGCAGGACGCCAGCCTAATTCTTTTTCAATTTTGCTGGCATCAATAGCGTAGCGTCGATCATGGCCTGGGCGGTCTGTAACAAAAGTAATCTGGTCCGCATAAGGCTTGCCATTAGAGCGGGGCTTAAGTTCATCCAAAATTGCGCAGATAGTATTAACCACATCAAGATTAGCCTTCTCATTCCACCCGCCAACATTGTAGGTTTCCCCCAATCTTCCATTGGCCAATACCTCGCGAATTGCAGAACAGTGATCCCCCACATATAACCAATCGCGTACTTGCTGGCCATCACCATAAACAGGTAAAGACTTACCATTTAAAGCGTTCAATATAACTAGGGGGATTAACTTTTCCGGGAAGTGGTAAGGGCCATAATTATTGGAGCAATTAGTAGTCACTACCGGGAATCCATAGGTGTGAAACCAAGCACGAACTAAATGGTCTGATGCTGCCTTAGAAGCAGAATATGGACTGTTCGGCTCGAAGGAATTGGTCTCCTTAAAGGCGGGATCTGAGGGTGATAGAGATCCATATACCTCATCTGTTGAAACATGATGGAAACGAAACCGCGCTTTTTCGGCATCTTGAAGATCAGCCCAATACTCGCGCGCACATTCCAATAAATTGAAAGTGCCCACTATATTGGTTTTAATAAACTCCGCAGGGCCATGAATAGAGCGATCAACATGACTTTCTGCTGCAAAATTAACAATTGCTCGAGGACGATGTTCGGCTAGTAACTTTTTCACCAATGCCTTGTCGCCAATATCCCCATGCACAAAAATATGTCTAGGCTCGTTTTGCAGAGCCTGTAAATTTGCTAGATTACCGGCATAAGTCAATTTATCTAGATTGACCAAACCTTCGGCATCAGATGGTCCAAGCCAATTAAGCGCAAAGTTAGACCCAATGAATCCTGCGCCACCGGTAATTAAAATCATATTTAAGCCTAAATTACAGTATATATTTGAATTATAAGGTTTTAGAATGTCAAATTATCATCCAAATAAAACTCTTGAGAAACTTTTTGACCTCCAGACCTGTTGTAATCATCCCAACCCATAAAACGACCCCCCTGCCAGAAGAGGTGATATCTCTTGAACAGTGTCAAAAGGTATTGGGGGCGCGAGATATTTATTTGATCATTCCTCAAGGCATGAATTCAGACGCCTACAAAAGCATTCTTCCAAATTTAAAAATTTATGAAGTGCCAGCAAAGTACATGTCAAGTCATCAAGCCTATAACCAATTGATGATTTCCCCGGTTATCTTTAATTATTTCAATCAATACTCACACATACTCATTCACGAACCTGATGTAATCGTCTTTAAGGATGATTTGGATTTTTGGTGTGCTCAAGGGTTTGACTATATTGGTGCGCCATGGTTTGAGAAAAATAAAGATGGCGCCTACAACTTAAAAGCGACTGGAAACTTTGGCTTCGCACTTCTAAGCACACATTCAGTTAATAAACTATTCCTTGAGAACCCGCGTTGGTACAGCATATCAATGATGATTCGAGATATATTCAGAGGGCTAAGAGGGAAAAGAGCATCGCTATCCAGAGCGCTTAAAGCATGCGGAAATGCTGGGAGGATTTCTGGTGCCAAGGATTTGTATAAAGAGCATTGCGATATTTTTTGGAGCTATCTTGTACCCAAAATAGCGCCATCGTTTAAAGTTGCCCCACCACAAGATGCGTTACATTTCTCATGGGAAACGCATCTTGATCAGTGCGCCAAACTAAGCAAAAATAAATTACCGTTCGGCATACATGCTTGGGCTAAGCACGACCCTAATTTTCTAAAGCCTTTTTTTTTAAACCTGGGTATTCCATTCAACCCTGAATCTGGCAATAAAAAGGCTGTAAAAAAATGAAGTATGCAAACTTTCATCAGCAAGATCGCTTGCTGAATTCGCCATTCGAGCTCATCGATCAGCATCACACCTACAACCCAACATTCACAACAAGACTACTTCGCTCTGAATTTCTACAAAAAAACATTGAGATAAATACGCCTGACTTAAACCAAGGAAGAGCGATTGAGTTTGATTTATTTTTTGATGGTCAAGAAGAGGCGTCTTATATAAATACATCAAGCTATCTAATTGCCTCAGAAAACCCACTCATTAACCCGCTTAATGCTAATGCGGAATACTACAAGAGATTTAAAAAAGTTTTTACTTGGAATAAAAATTTCTTTAACCTGCCAAATGTAGTTCCAATCTATGTTCCAAATAAAATTGAAGTACAAGAGTTTGCACGCTTTAAATCTCGCCCTATATTTGCCTGCCTAATTAATGCTAATAAGTTATTCAAAGATCCTCCTGCAGTAGATCTATACCAAGAAAGGATTCACGTCATTCGCTGGTATGAAAAGCATCATCGCGATTTATTTGCGCTATATGGCTTAGGCTGGAGCAAACCAAGCCCTGCATTTACCCCCTGGGGGAAAATTACGAGAAGAATGGGGCGGCTTGGCAGTCAACTATTTGATATCAAGCCATTCCCCAGCTATAAGGGAGAGATTGAAAATAAAAATGATGTATACAAGCTAGCCAAATATGCGTATTGCTATGAAAATGCTCGCGATCTACCAAACTATATAACCGAGAAAATATTTGACTGCTTTATGAGCGGCTGCGTTCCGGTCTACTGGGGATCAAATACAATCAACGAACATATCCCATCTAATTGCTACATAGATCGCAGAAAGTTTTTATCGACCGCTGAGGTTCATCAATACCTCGAATCAATTACAGAATCTCAATATGAGCTATATCAGAAGAATATTTACGAATTTTTAGTAAGCCCCCAATGCAGAAAATTTAAGACCGAAACATTTGCTTCAACCATTATCGATAATATTCTCTTAGATATCAACTGATAAGACATGAAATTTTTTCTCTACTGCAAATCATACGAGGGTGATCTTTTACGAGTCAAACGCCTTGCTAAAAGTATTCATCAATACAATCGAGATGACATACCCTTCTATGTGAGTGCCCCTGAAAATGACTTAGAAAAATTTAAGTTCGAACTCTCAGGATATGCTATCAATTTTGTAAGCGATGAAGACATAGTTGCAGCTAACCCAAGAGCATCACTTTTAGAATACAGATCTTGGGATGGTCGCCTCTCTCAACAAGTAGTTAAAAGCGAATTTTGGCGCCTCACAAATTGCGAAACGTATCTTTGCATTGACTCTGATGATGAGTTTATTAGAGATTTCTATCTGACAGATTTCTTAAATGACTATCATGAGCCCTACTCTGTGATGATGCAATCCAAAGACTACTTGCAACTAGCCATCAATAGGGGGTACGAAAAAGTTTATTCGAACTTTATGCGAGAATCAAAAATGGTGAAAGACCAATTTCATCGTGAAGGGCCAGATTATGATTTTGGTATCCCTCCTGTTATATGGTCTGCGCAAGTTTGGCGTGATCTAGATGAAAAATTTCTGAAACCAAAATCAATGACGCTATGGGATGCCATCAAGATTGCCCCCTCCGAACTTCGTTGGTATGGAGAGAGTCTTTTGCATTTCAAAAGCATCCCACTCCATCCAATAGATTCACTATTTCGTAGCTACCATTACCGATGGCATATTCAGTCACTTAAAAAATTTGGGGAAACAACTGACAAACTCAAAACGCTTTACTTAGGTGTTGTTTGGCAATCCAACTGGGAGTATGAGCTTGATTCAGACAATAAGCGCCAGAAAAAATCATTAGCCTCAAGGTTTATGCGTGCATTTAAGAGACGAATAGTCGACCTAACGCAATGAATAAGGATAGTATCGGTCGATTTTTAATTGATTATGAGAATCCAGATGCCGGCATAGGGCATTCAATGGGTCACATCAATAATGCCTATAAAACCAGCTTGCGAAACAATCTTCAATTTGCATTCACTAACAAACAATTACGAAAATCGACCCAATTTGACTGGCAATGGAAGCTGCAAAAGATCCGTAGACTCATCACTGGCAGGAAACCTCGCGAAACGCATAATTTAGGGGACTCTATCAATGAATTATTTGGATTTGATGCTCAGAGCCCTAAAACCAGAGATGAGGTTGAGGGCTTAATAAGAAAACGGGGTCTAAAAGTTATTCAACTTCCCAAGCCGATTATAGAAATCCCCTCTAATTTGCAAAATGACGATGTTGTTTACAAGGATATTGACGAGGTCATCAGCAATCACCCAGAGGATGGCATTGTGTTCGTCCTGCCGAAAAAGCGCACTGGAGATTTTGAATATGCGTCATCGAGAAACTGGCTCAATCAATGCTATTCGAACGCCAGAATACTGCACCCACTTAATCTTTCATATCAGAATGACGTCTTAAGTATTGCCGTTCATATTAGGCGCGGTGACTTATTACCTGGCAGGGAATACTCTGATCTTGCCAATCGTATGCTTCCTGACTCTTGGTATATCAGCATTATTGAAACTATTCTTAACGCAAGCACGAAAAAAATATCACTAGTACTCATCAGTGAAGGAGTTAATGGTCAATATCGCTCAGAATATGGAGAAGTGTTTTCTTGGACCAAAAGATTCCAGTCGAATCGAGTGAAGGTAATCGAGATGATTGATGCCCCCTTCAATGAATCCTTTCACCATATGAAGAGCTCTAAAATATTGATAGGATCTAAAAGTGGTATGTCTCATTTAGCCGGCATATTAAATGAGGGCATCAAAATTATGCCAAAAATGTGGCACTCTTACCGTGGCACTAATTTAGCAATAGAAATTGAAGATAACGAGTTAGAACCAAAACTCGTAGAAGTTCAAAAAATGCTTTTATCAAATCTTATTTAGATTTTGCTAATAATTTCAACATATAAGGACACCAATAGCCTCTCAACTCTCATTCCTGGCTTTAAAAAAAAGTTTTGGCGGTTTTGAAAGCGGCTGTAGATCTTAATATTGGCAGACAGTGAAATACCTGGAATCTTTTGATTTAGCAACAACATAAACGGAATTGCGCTGCGTAGCCTATCAAAAAAAGACAAAGGCGAAGGTACCAGATTCTGATCTATCCCTAAAAATTCTAAGTAACGACTTTTGGCTAACTTAGATATATTTTCTGCTTCAGTTTTTTTAAGAACGCTGATTTGACTCGAATGAATTCTGTAAATAATGAGTTCATTTTTTAGGTTTGCAAATAAATATCCAGCCATGGCAGCCTCAATCCAAAGACAATAATCTTCAGCATGCTTGTTAGCAGCTCGATAAGGTATTTTTTTGAAAACCTCTGCCCTTGCCATAACGCATGGATTCGATATTGGGCAGTATGCTGTCAAAAGTGCTCTGATATCTGAGTCTGTATATCGCTCCTTTGACTTTTTTGTACGCCCTATATCCTGGCGAAAGCTTAGGTGAGCCCCTCCGCAAATATCAGCTTTACCAGACTCCAAAAATCTTAGCTGTGACTCTATGCGATCAGGCAAAGCCTTATCATCAGCATCCATCAAGGCAATATATTTGCCTTTTGCCATTTGAGCTATTTCATTTCTTGCGCTGATTAAGCCCCTATTAGATTCGCAGTAAATAGGAATAATTCTAGGGTCAGAAAAAGACTCAATAATTTTTCGGGTTCCATCCGTTGAGCCGTCATCCAATATCAATAGCTCGAAATTAGAGTGCGTCTGATCCAAAATACTTTGTATAGCTTCAGCAAGATATCGTTCTGAATTGAACGCTGGCATAGAAATTGTTACTAAGCAATTATCGATCTGCCCCATTAGACGGCTCTCAATTAAAGCCATCTGGATTCATGGATTGCCAACGCCAACTATCTGCAGACATTCTGTCTAAATCGAATTCTGCCTCCCAGGACAATATTTTCTTGGCTAATTGAGGATCGGCAAAGCATGTAGCAATATCACCAACTCTTCGTGCAGTAATTTCAGTCGGAATTTTTAATCCACTAGCTCGCTCGTAAGCTGCAATCAAATCAAACACGCTGTAGCCAATACCCGTACCTAGATTTAAGGTAACAGAGGGGCCCCCTCTGATTAAGTGATCAATTGCCTTAACGTGCGCCCTCGCAAGGTCAACGACATGAATATAGTCTCTCACGCCAGTTCCGTCAGGTGTGGGCCAATTATTCCCAAAAACCATTACCTTGTCTAATCTACCAGCCGCCACTTGGGCCACTACTGGCGATAGGTTATTTGGACGACCCCTTGGATCTTCCCCAATCAATCCTGAGACATGAGCCCCAATAGGATTGAAATACCTAAGGTACACAACCCTCAAATTGTTATCGGCTTTTTCCAAGTCCCGTAATATCTGCTCACCAATAAGCTTTGTCTGGCCGTATGGGTTAGTAGGTCGTAAATTCGCAGTTTCTTGAATAGGTACAATCCCTGGATCGCCATAAACGGTTGCGGAAGAACTAAAAACAAAGTCTTGAACTTTAAATTCTTGCATCACACGCAATAGGCCAATAAGAGACTCAAGATTGTTGCCGTAATAGTCAAGAGGATATTTAACGGAGTCACCCACTGCCTTAAGTGCAGCAAAATGTATCACTCCTGTAATTTTATGATCCTCAAAGATACTTCGCATGAACTGAAGATCCTGAACATCCCCTTTATAAAAACAGATCTCTTGATTGGCAATACTCTGAATTCGCTCAAGAACTCGCTCACTGGAATTGCAAAAATTATCAACACCAATTACTTGATATCCAGATTGAATTAATTCAACCCAGGTATGAGAGCCTATATACCCTGCAGCCCCAGTCATAAGAATGCACTTAGATTTAATCAACCGCACCCCCCTTTGTATACCGCATTCAAAATATCTCGCACCCCATCCTCCACGCTGATTGGCTCGTATCTAGGAGTTATCATGTTTTTAGACTGCCAATCTTGCCATATCTGCTCAAGGGTAGCCTGAATACTCATGGGACTTTCAGAATGGCTGAGATAGCATGCCCTATCAGTCAACATTTTATCTAGCTGCTCATTTCTATGGGTAATAGCCCAGATAGGTCGTTTTATCCATAGATACTCATAAAATTTGGAGGGAATATATTCAGCACACCACTCATCAGTCCCATGAAGCAATACCAGCACGTCAGCCTGTTGCATTTTGATTGAAACCTGCTCGCGACCAGAAAGGCCTGTCTTCAGATCCTTTTCTAGCCGTCCATGCGCAATAAGCACATCTCTTAATTTCAAATCATCCTGAAGTTTCTTTGTCAGTGGATCTAGAGGCGCACCATATGCATGTATACGAAGATAGTCCCTAGCCTGAGGATATTTACTAAAAAGCTCACTTAAGTGCACCATAATTTGGGACAAAGAACGATCCGCAGCCAAAGAGCCAAAATGACATAAATTTAAATACTCCCCAGGGGCATATTGACCATCTGCTTGAATGCCATTTGGGGGGTTTGCGCCTGGGATCATTGATATTCCTAAGGCGCCTTGACTGGTGTTTAGGCTGGGATTGCGCTTTTTTGCATAAGAAAGAGCGCCATTAGTAAACCACCATACCAAATCAGCGTCTTCGCAAATTTTTCGTTCTAAATATTTACGAAAGCGAGCATCTCGATTTTTTGGTATTTTTTCACCATTGTCATCAGGATTACTGCGAATAACTAAAGGATCATGAATTTCTGCCACCCAAAAGATGCCCGTAAACCATTTAAGCCACAGTCCCGCCAAATGGGCTGACCAAGCCCCACCTGTTGAGTACACAACATCTACCTTACCTTGCCTGATCAATGAAAGCCCATGAAAGAAAGCTGGCATTACCCATGACCACTGACTGGAGTACCCAAGAATTAATCTTTCCAACAAGATAAATGGGGACAAAAGAATAGATACGAAACGCGTTGTTAATTTATATATAAAGTTTCGGCCATGGCGATTTGCCACCCAATGACGAAAATCAAAGCGAAATCCTGATGGGCCCCAAGGTAAAAATTGCTTATGAACGAATCTTTGATCTCCCGAACCGGTAATCGCACTAAAGACTATGGGCTGAATACCTGCAGAAAGTAGATATGGAATTTTATCCGTGATGGTCTGGCTCGCTGCTCGGCCATCCATATTGAAAGCATGCGATAGGATAAGCCATCTCTTGCCTTTAGGAATGTCAGCAACAGAAAAAACTCTGTCGGTCATTTTGATGCTGACTGTTCAGTTTTAATGGGCATCAATGTAAGCCCAATACAAAATGGGACGATAAAGAACAAAAGCTCAATAAAGTGATTACTTGACACCTCTGTAATTAAGTAAGCAATTAATATCACTGGAAAAATCCATCTTACAAATTGCATCCAAAAATATACTTGATTGGATGCTCGATAAAAGGCCACACCAAAAGGAATGAGCATTAAAAGCAATCCAGGAATACCTACGCCAAGCGTGAAATCGAGCAATCCACTGTGGGATGCACCCCTAAATCTTCCAATAGGTGGATGAAAATTTGGCCATTCTTTTATAGCTAGAGCACCAAATGAGTGATGAACCAAACCATATCCCAGTGGATTTTCTTTGATCAATCTTAAAGCTGCCACGGCCCAAGCAGACCTCTCATATGTACTCACATTGACTACAATCCCTTGGGAATTTTTTGGGAAAGGATATGCATCCCCGTTTTTCCAGCTATGGAAATTGTCTATATCTATACCTATTTTTATATCCTCCAATAAAAATGACCACGCTTTATTAGCTTCAACATGCTTCTTGGCCACGTACCCGCCAGCAAGACTAACTATTACGCTAATAATTAGCGTAATAATAAATTTCTTAAAATTCCAAGAATAAGAAAAAATAAAAGAGGCAAGAAAAATAGCTAGTGGCGCCAGTAGGATCGCCATTCCATTTTTTGTATTAGAAAAATACTCAGAAAAAATAACCAAGAAAACGCCTATTGCCAATATTGCAATTGAATTCCAAGTTAAATATCTCAATAACGACCTCTTCAATCGAATTAATATCAAGGTAAAGAATATTGCGCCGAAAATAACTACTGGTGGCTTACCAGCGTAAGGGGCCATATAAAAATTAAAATGTAACCATACTTTTGTCTGATAAATCTCATATAGGTAGCGAATAAAATAAATGATCGTGGTTCCTCCAAAACCTACAATTAGGAGATTGTTGAACCAATCCATGCAAAACTTAGAGTTCGCCCCGCCCTCAGAAGACTCCGATTTCCCCATAACCAACCCAAGTCCTAACGCCATCACAGCGGCTAAGAAGGCTCTTATCCAAAGGCCAGCCATCTCTTCGAGCTGCTCGGGATAATTTGAAGATAGAAAAATTAAATGAAATAATAACCACCCAAAGAAACTAGAAAAAACCCAAACAGGCCAGCACCTTGCAGAACTCAACTGAATATCAGACTTCCTAATAATCTGAAATGCCGAGAGAAATCCAGTTAACAACATGAAATGTCTGAGGGCAATTGTTCCAGGTAAGGGCCAGATGGCCAGCAGTACGGTAGAACTAATAACCAATGCCCATTCATAGACATTGTGCTTATTGAGCAGTAGTATGGGTTTAGCGGTCATCTAGGCAATCTAATAGGCATCACTGAAAGCTATTATCCACGAGGATTACAATTGAGTTCGATTAATTAGCAATACAAAATATCGAAATAATGCAATATTTTCCCCTTGGGCATCTCATCCTAAAACCACTCTCTTGGCTAAGAACGCCACCGAACTATAGGGGAATGAAGTACTTCATTTGTGGCCAACAGCTATTTTGTGTAAATCAACGCCCGATCAGCAATAGTAGGATTATTTTTAGAGGCCTGCAGTTTGCGAAAAATGAAGTTCTCGGCGCGATTAGCCTCGAGGAAGACATGTATTTGTTAATGCTTCACGAAGATAATATTGCACATTTTTTTCACGATATATTTTTCCCGCTTTATATGATTTGGCGAAAAGATAAAAAAAAGATTTTTGTATCCATTCATGCAAACCAATTTCAGCGTGATTTCCTGACATCAGTAATTGACCGGAAGTATTTGATATTTGCAGAACCACATACTACTTATGCATTCAAAAACCTAATACTCATCCACGAAGGTAGGGATTTACAGGCATATCCCAATTTTTTAGAAGTGTGCAGAGAAATTAAAGGCTTATGTTTTGCAAGCAATGGCATAAATGAAGCACGAACCCGAAATATTCTTTATGGACGTAATGAACTTGAGCGAAAAAACCTGCTAGATATTGATCAAGGCTTCTTAACAAAAAAGAGTATTGAGCTTGTATTTCTTTCGAAACTAAGTTTTTCAGAGACTATTGCACTCTTGGCTGAAACAAAAAACTTTATATACATGGTTGGAGCTGGCGTCTTCTATCTATTGTTCTTAGACCATACAGTTAATGTTTTGGAGATCAATCCCGTTAGAAATAATTCATGGGCCCAAATGTTTGGACTCAGTAAGCTCTGTAACTTAAAAGTATTAATAAGTCAAAACATCAAAAATACAGACCTTGCAATGCAAAGTGATGCCATTTTAGATAGCCATGTTGTCTTTGATGAGACAATTAAAGCCAACATTGTGGCGCTACTTTAATCATTCATGAACCAAAGAACTGTGCACAAACAGGCCATCGGTCCAGCCAGCAACCCCTTTTTGATAGTGGAATTGATAGAGCGAAACTAAAATAAACCCATTTCCAATCAAAAATCATATATTTCAGAAAACTTTGCTGATTTCTTATACATATCTGAGTAACTGTTTTCATAAAGAATTGTCTTGCCGGGTATTGATCCAAGAGCGCAATTAATTGCTTTCACGCTTTCGTATTGATTCGCAGTACGAATAAGCGTCTTATAGGTCTCCGGACTCGGCTCAAATGAGTATATGAAGCTTTTGGGAAATTGTTTCTTATATTTAATAATGGATTGCCCTACATATTTGCCCCTACATCAAATATTACAGGTCTACTATTCTTCAAAAGTCTTGATATATCTAACAAAGGGTTCTTTCCTAGGCCTTCATTATCAAAATAGGTTAAGGCTGTTGCAATTTTCCTGGCATATTTATTAAATTTTGATTTAAATGACATACAGTCAATTTCCTGCAACGATAGACATCACGGCCATACGCACTGCAATACCAAAAGTCACTTGGTTGAGAATCACAGATTGAGGTCCATCAGCCACAGCGGAATCAATCTCAACGCCGCGATTCATTGGGCCTGGGTGCATCACAATTGCATCGGATTTAGCCAAAGCTAAACGCTCCTGCGTCAGTCCGTACTGCTTGAAAAAAGCAGCGCCCTCAGGAACCTGACCAGCCTCCATGCGCTCCTTTTGAATGCGTAAGGTCATGACTACATCAACCCCCTTCAAGCCTTCTTCTACACTATGAAACACCTTCACACCGTGCATATCTAAATCGCTTGGCAAAAGACTCTCTGGCCCAATTGCACGAATATCAGAACAACCCAGAGTGCGTAATGCGCAAATATTGGATTTAGCAACCCTACTATGAACAATGTCGCCAATAATGGCGACCTTCAGCCCAGAGAAATCTTTCTTAAAGTGGCGCATGGTGTACATGTCTAGCAATCCCTGAGTGGGATGTTGATGGCTACCATCTCCAGCATTCACCACATGAACATGCGGCGGTACATGTTGAGCAATTTCAATCGGCGCCTTAGAAACACTGTGGCGCACAACAAATATATCCGCCTGCATCGCCACTAAGTTATCAATGGTATCCAACAAACTCTCACCCTTAGCGGTTGAGGAGGTCTGAATATCTAAATTAATGACATCTGCTGATAAACGCTTGGCCGCAATCTCAAAAGTAGTACGAGTGCGTGTGGAGTTTTCGAAAA
>Ga0316228_1003689_pt1 | contig 11995 bp, 11 predicted proteins | sample TBH18021metaG_FD_206005 | JGI IMG/M metagenome (GOLD analysis project Ga0316228, IMG submission 206005) | Freshwater microbial communities from Trout Bog Lake, Wisconsin, USA - TBH18021 | ecosystem: Environmental > Aquatic > Freshwater > Lake > Hypolimnion/Profundal zone | place: USA: Wisconsin... | reverse complement strand
GTGTATTTTATCTATAATGAAAGCATATTTTGGTGAGATTTGGCTTATAAGGCGATGAATGAATGTGAGTGCCATGATGCGATATTTATTTGATCCGGTCGTCCGTCTCATGAACCGGCTAAAATATGTCTACAAATTTGCGCTAATAGGGCTGCTGATTGTTATGCAGGCATCAGTGCTTATTTTTATGCTTGTTACGGAGTTGAACAAGAATATCGATTTCGCCAACCGGGAACGTCTGGGCATCGAATATAGCCAGGCCTTGGTCAGCTTGCTCGACGAAGCTCAGGGATACCGCAGGCTTCACTACTTGTATTCGACGGGCGATCCATCGATGAAAGAAGCGTTATTGACGAAGCAGACCAAGGTGGATGCCGCCTTTGGGACACTGGAGACGGTCGACCGGCGGCTGAACGGTCAGTTGGACACGACTTGGAAGGTTGAGCTGCTGCAAAAAGAATGGGACAGTTTCAAACAGCAGGCTTTGCAGTTTGAACCCGATCGGGCTCAGGTGGCTTTTGCTCTGAACAGTCGCTGGATTAACGAGATAACCAGCCTGATCCAACATGTGGGCAATTCATCCAATCTTGCATTGGATGCCGACCTGGATACGGCTTCATTGGTTGATGCTGCGCTGCGCAAGCTGCCTGCCCTGGTCGATACCTTAGGCCAGGCTCAGGCCCTTGGCGAACAATTGCCCGATACACCGGGGCTTTCACCTTCGGATAAAGACCAACTACTGGTCGTGGCCGGTGTTGTGCGTTCCAACCTGGAACAGTATGACCGTGGCACCCAACTGCTATTTCGGCGTAACGAAAAAGTGAAGACTGGGCTCAAGGGGTTAAATGATGCGTTAGATGACTCGGTCCCGATTTTCATCTGGAATTTCGAGCAAAAGGCGACTGGGACGCAAGGTGCGCTAATCCCGAAACAGCTGCTGGTGACAGGCGGACAGCAGGCTGCCGGCAGCGTATTGGCCCTGTACCGGGAAGAGCTGAAAGTGATAGAAGAACTTCTGAATATCCGTGTCGAGAGGTATGTGCGTGATCGAAATGCTGTGATTGGGTTTACGGTGGGCGTTCTTCTTCTGGTATTTTATCTTTTTCTCGCTTTCGACATGTCGGTGCGCAGAGGCGTCTATCACCTGAATACGGTGATGGCGTCCGCGGCGCAAGGGGACCTCAGCGTCAGGGGCGAGAATTATTCGAAAGATGAGATGGGAACTTTGACCCGCGCCGTCAACAGCATGCTCGACTCGCTGGAGAACATGTATGAAGAAGTACGGCAGTCCCGTGACCGCCTGGAGATTTGGAATCAAGAACTGGAAGGGAAAGTGGCCCAGCGCACAGCCGCGCTGCGCAACCTGCTTGACCATGCCGGGCAAGGGTTCCTTTCTTTCGGCGCCGACTTGAAAGTGGCGGGTGAATACAGCGCAGAATGCGAAAAGATTTTTAAACATAAAATCGCCGGAGAATCGGTTCCGGCTCTGTATTATCCCACAGACCGGGGTGAACAGGTTTTTCTGGAAGCGCTGTTCGGCAAAATATTTTCGGAACACAGCGATCTAGTGAGAGCGACTTATCTGTCTTTGCTGCCGGAAGAACTGATCCTAGGGGACAGTATCATCCGAATTGGGTATAAAAGTATCGTCAATCCGGCCAGACCCGGACAAGACGAGATAATGCTCATCCTTACTGATCGGACGCAGCAGCGGGCCCTGGAACAGCGAATGCAGGAAGAACAAAACATTCTTTCCATGGTGGTAAGGGTGGTGACCCATTCCCGCGACTTTTCGGCGGCACTACGTCAGTATTCCGCCTTTTGCCATGAAGGTTCGATACGCATGTTCCAGGAGAGCAGCATGTCTAGTGAAAGCCTGGATGAGGTTTTCCGCGTGGTTCATACTTTTAAAGGAACCTTCGGCCAATTGGGGATGCGCAATACAGCGGCCGAGTTGCATGATTTGGAGACTGTACTGGCAGACATCCGCGACAATACCGACAGATCCGGAAACGAAGCGTTAACCCGGCGGTTGGAACTATATACTCCGGAAAGAATGCATGGCTGGCTGGAAAAAGATATGGCTGTCTTGAAAGACATTCTGGGCGAGGCCTTCTTCTATCAGGAGGAGACTTTGGTTGTCGAGAGTGCAAGGCTGCTTGATATAGAGGAAAAAATTCAGCGTATTCTCACCCCTGGGGAATGCCGGCTCTTGATACCCGAGTTGCGCCGGCTGAGATACAAACCTTTTAAGGAACTGTTGGAGAGTTACCCGGAATACGTGATGAGCCTGGCCGAGAAGTATGATCGCATGGTCAACCCCTTTGAAATTGAAGACGGCGAAACCCTTGTCGATCCGCTCAAATACTACGATTTTGCGAAATCATTGGGGCATGTGTTTCGTAACGCCTTGGTTCACGGTTTGGAGCTGCCAGATGAGAGACTGGAAGCCGGTAAAGAGGAAAGTGGCAATATCACTTGCACTGTCTGCGAAGAAGGGGATGGCTTAACCCTAATTATCAAAGACGACGGGCGGGGCATTGATGCTTCCCGGATTCGCGAGATCGCCGTGAGTAAAGGAATCGTCGCGAGGCAGTCGCTGCTGGCGATGTCTGACGAGGAAGCCGTTTTACTGATATTTGCCGATGGTTTTTCCGGTGCCGAAGAGACAAGCGAATTGGCCGGGCGCGGAGTTGGGCTTTCCGCGGTGCGGGAAGAACTAAGCAAGGTTGCAGGTTCGGTGCGGGTGCATACCACCAGCGGCCATGGCACCGAATTTCGCTTTTTCCTGCCCTTGCCGAACCTGGAAGAAAGTGAACCGCAGTCACTGGCTAAGATGACGAAGCCCTTGGTGGATGCAGCGATAAATTTATTGACAAACGCGGGGCTTCCGGTGATCAATACTGTTTTTCGTGAAGGAGCGGCCAGTGGGAAGGTGACGCTGCGCAAGGTCACAACCTTCGTCGACATCAAGGGGATGGTGAGTGGAAAAATGGCGTTGAGCGCCGAAGAGGTAATTGTTGAGTGCCTGGCCGCCGCCTATGGGAGAGAAGAACCTGTAGGGGCACTTGAAGATAAATGGATAGAAACTGTTTTTGCCAGGTGCGCCAGCGATATCTTTATCAGTGCGAAGGCCCAGCTTCCCGATCTGGATGACGCAGTAAAAGCGGAATCCCTGATTACCATTTCGGCCGAAGATGCCTCGGTTAAATATCCCCAGGCCCAGATTTCGACCTGGATGCTGGAAACCGAGCTGGGTTGGCTCAATTTGAGTTTAATATACTGACTATTATCTAGAAAGGATGATTATTAATGGCACGTATTCTAGTTGTAGATGATTCCCTGATGATCAGGAGGACTCTTCGCATCATCTTCGAAAGGGCTGGGCACGTAGTGGTGGCCGAGTCAGCCAATGGAGAACAGGCGCTTGCTCATTACGCCCAGTTTAGCCCCGACTTGGTGACTCTGGATATTACCATGCCGGGACTAAACGGTATCGAAACCCTCAAAAAAATCTTGGCGTCTGACCCAGGCGCCTGTGTCGTCATGGTGAGTGCGCTGGGACAAAAACATATGGTTTTTGACGCTCTTCAAGCCGGAGCCAAAAACTACATATTAAAGCCGTTGAATGAAGAGCGGCTGCTGTCAGTCATCTCGCTTGTGCTGGAGAACAGCCAGACTCCTTTAATGCCCACTACTGCGGCTCAGTAGTTTCCGTGAATATAAGCGGCATGATAAATTAGACCATGAAAAAGGAGATAATCCATGGCCATACATTATTTCGCGCATTACCTGTTGAACAAAGGAATTCTATCTTCTGAGCAAATGCAAGAGGTGCTGGAATATGAGCGTTCGGTCCGGGTCAAATTGGGGGTTCTCGCGATAAACGCCGGTTTTATGACAGCCGCTCAGGCAGAGGAAGTTCACGCTTTGCAGCGTTCCCAGGATAAACCCTTCGGCGCGATCGCCGTTGGGAAGGGGTATCTGACCGGCACGCAGCTAGATGACCTGCTGGCAGCCCAGGGACGAAGACATTTTGCTTTTATCCAGGCGATTGCCGATAAGGGATACCTTACGCTAACCGAGCTTGAGAGGATTGTTGCCGACTATCGGCGCGACAACAATATCTCGGAAGAAGAATGGGCCACCCAGGATGACGCGACGCAGGAAGAGATGCTAAGAGGACTGCTAACTTTTCCCCAATCAGCCGAGACCTCTGAAATTTTCTGTAAATATGTCAGCTTGCTGCTCAGAAATATTGTGCGGTTTTTGGGTGACAATCCAGTGGTTCTGGAATCCGTTTCCGCGGAATTCGAGTCCAAGGTGCAGTGGCTGGTGACTCAAAAAATTGTCGGCAACCTCACCTTAGATGTCGCTTTGGCCATGGAATCCCCGGTGCTGCTGGAAATTGCCCGACGTTTCAGCGGCGAAAACCTGGCTGAGATTGATGATCTTGCAATCGACTGTGCCGGGGAATTCTTGAATGTTCATAACGGGGTCTTTACCGGCAACCTATCTCACGCCGGCAGTGAGGTTGACCTGATGCCACAACAAGTGCAGCGCGATGTCAGTTTCCACGGTGCTGCACACAGGCTTTCCATCGGATTGACTTTTGGCCAGATTCATCTTTTCATATCGCCAACAGCCTGAGAAGTTAATGGAATAGATGCCTCAATAATGAAAGATCCATCCCTTCCGGACGCGCACAATGAATTGACAGCCATAAAACACTCTCTCCGCCAATCGGCGGAGAGAGTGTTTTATGGTTGGCGGCCACGTATACGCTTTTTGCTCGGTTTGGAACCGAGGTCAACGGTGCTTGCTTCCAGCCCGTCCGGTTCAAGCATTTCATTAGACGGCTCTTCGCCGTCGACCTGAATCGCATCCTGGTGTCGTTCTGTTAATTGCTCAGCACCGACTGACCCGGGGTCTTCCAGCGTCGAGGTCTGTCCATATTTTGCCTCTTCCACAATGCCGCGCATTTCGTCGCGGATTGCCATAGCACCTGCGGTTGCCGCCACCGCCAAACGATGCCCATGATTTTTTGCGGCCTTGGCAATCGTGCAGTTTTCTTCGGATTCGTCATCAGACGCAGGGTTGATCGGACTTTTTGCCTCAGCGGCGATATCTTCTATATTCTCCCGGAAAGTAGCTGCAGTGCCTTGGATGGCTCCTACAACCATCATAACACCGCGCGTCGCCGTGACCGCAGCCGAGCGCAACCCTCTCCGAACCGGCGGACTGGCAATAGCCAGCATAGTGCCGACCAGGATTAAGCCGCCAGGCGACGCACCCTCAATCATATTCGCTCCCCACCGCAAAACATTCATAACATGCACCTCCTCATTCTTCTGTTCAGTGTTGCCCGGTTGGCGGTTGTTTATGAAAAACTTAACATACATATTATGGTAATTGACTTGCTTTTTATATTAAGCTTCTGTTAACATTGTATTAAGAATATTAAGGGAGTGGGCCAATGAGGACCGAGATTGGTTGGCGAGTGTTGCTTAATGAGAGTAAGGGAAAAACATCGCGCCTTATTTTTTCGGGTTATAAGTACCGATCACTTATTGACATTACTATCCAGTCCGAGAAAGTAGACAAAATTATCAGCGCTGTTTTATCTAGTAGCTGGAATGCTGAACAACTCATGGCCTTTTTGGATCTGGAATCCCACAACATATGTCGTGAGGCTCTGTGAGATACGGATTCGCAATTTCCGACCATAAGTGTAGTTCAAGATAACAGGAACAGCATAAATTGTTACACTATAGAAGGAAGGTTACCAATGGGAAAGAAACTGACTGATTCCAAGACCGTTGAGAAACTAGCCATGATTGCCGTAGCGAAAACCGGCCCGGACGACAATATTGCGGAGATTATCAAGAAAGTTATTTCTGACTATCTTGGCGCAAAGGCAGCCCTTAAAAAGTATAATGACACGGTGCTGTCTCCCAAAGTTGCCCTAAAACTTCTAGGGGACAAAAGGCAAGAGCAGAAGAGTAAAACTAAAATAAGAACAAGAAAGAACGCAGCCGGCGAATAGCGCCGGCTTTTTCATTGCTAATAAACGACGGCTGAATGTAGGGCTTATTAAAGCATTTAATTAACAATACTTTAACAATAGGCGTCCAGTTGGAATGCTATACTTTAGTTAACGAAAAAAGATCAACAGGGGGAACTTTGTGGACGCGCAATCACTTACAGATCCGCAGTTACTGCTAAAAGAGTTGCTGGCCTTACGCCAGGCTGTCTATCAGGAAGGCATGGAAATGTTCCGGCAGTGGCTTCCGGCCATTTATCGGCACTCCTTTCGCTACAGCGCTTTAAATCTGGCCTTTTACCTGGCTCTTAGAAGACGTGATATAAGAATGCTCCAACGGGCGCTCAAGCCTTGGGGACTATCCTCCTTGGGTCGTAGCGAGGCAGGCGTGAGTGCCAGCCTGGATGCGGTAATCGCTTCTTTGAGTTATATCTGTGACCGGCAAAAAGAGGTCGGGATCAAGCATCCTCCCATCCGAAACTTTTATCACGGTGAATGGAGTCTCAATCGTCAGTCAAAAGTGGTCTTTGGCCCAAAGCCAAAGTCTCGGACAGTCAGAATCATGGTGACGTTATCTACTGAATGTTCCACCGACTATGAGCTGGTCAAACGACTTCTTGCGACCGGGATGGATGTGGCGCGCATCAACTGCGCCCACGATGACAAAGCGATCTGGGGAGCGATGGTTGCCAATGTCAGACAGGCCGAACAGGAAACAGGCCGAACCTGCAAAATATTTATGGAAATAGCCGGACCCAAGCTGCGTATTGACAGAATTATGCTCCATGGATCAGATGCCAAGGTTTTGGCCGGCAGTAGGCTTTTCATCACGAAAGGCGATTTCAATATTGCTGAAGCAGTCGATCTGATTGTCAGCTGCACAATGCCTGAAATATTAACCGACCTGGTGGAGAAAGATGTAATTAACATCGATGATGGTCAAGTTATTGCTGAAGTCGAAAGGATTCATCCGGAAGGCATTCTGGTTCGGGTCACCTCCACGGCGAAGGAAAGGGCTGTCAGCATCAAACCAGGCAAAGGCCTAAATTTCCCTGGCAAGCATCTTGAGCTGCCTCCCATTACCGACAAAGACAGAGTTGATTTGGACTATATCGTTCAAGTAGCTGACGCCATAGGTTATTCATTTGTAAAGTCCGCTGCCGACATCAGGTTGCTACAGGAAGAACTGGCCCAGCGCCTTGATAAGAACCTTCAGACAATGCCCCTGATGGCTAAAATCGAGACAGATGAAGCAGTTAAGAACTTATCGGAAATTATCGTTCAGGCCGCGGCCAAACAGCCTTTTGCGGTCATGATTGCCCGGGGTGATCTTGCGGTGGAGGTAGGATACAAGCGTTTAGCAGAATTGCAGGAAGAAATACTATGGATTTGCGAAGCAGCCCACGTACCGGTGATATGGGCCACCCAAGTGCTTGAGAATCTGGTGAAACACGGCATTCCTTCCCGGGCGGAAATAACGGACGCAGCTATGTCGGAACGGGCCGAATGTGTGATGCTGAACAAAGGCCCTTTTATTGTTGAAGCTGTGGCAATGCTTGATGACATTCTGACCCGAATGGATGCCCATCAGCACAAAAAAAGCCCTCAACTTCGCGCATTAAGCATTGCCGGGAAGAAGGATTGATTGGAAAGTAATTGCTATAATGCCTGTTTTGGCCTGGACGTTATTTCCTGGTTGTCTTTTGCGCCGGGAAGTTTCTGGCTGGGGCGATAGCTATGGGGCTAGCCGGTTGCAGTGATTGTTAAGATTTGGTTAGACGGGAGAAATAACGCTGATTTCTGGGACTTTTGTATTAGTTTAACAAGAAAATGGGACTTATGGGCTATTTTCCTGGTGCGCCTGTCCTACTATAATTGACTTGCGATCAAGTAAGAAAGCATTGTTGGTTCTATTAACGGTGAGGTGCTGATATGACCCTTAAATGTGTGGATTTTAACGTGCAAGAAGGAAGCTTGGATACTTTGAGTGCTGTGCCAATAAATGAGATGACAAGATTGAAGAGGCCTCAACAGAGAACTTTGGTTTTAGGAATGACTTTTTCCACTGAGAAATTTGGCCCCATGACTAAGTTCTACTATTTCCTTATGGCACTATCTTGTGTGGTTGGTTATATGGTGGGAAGTTAATTGGTCCAATCGACGATAAGCTGACATCATGAGATTCCAAGGACATAGTAGAGATAGCAAAATTTAAAATAGATACTCAAAGATGCTTCAAGGTGGTGGGGAAAGTGGCTGCTGCTGAAAAACGGGGCTTTATCCGGTTAATGTGGACTTTTCGGTAACTCTTGAAGCTGATGGCGGCGACCCTAGGGCCAAGACTTGGACGGCAGAGGCGCTGAACGTCAGTCTTGACGGAATGCTTCTCAAGAGTGAAGACTCTTTACCTATAGACACACCACTCCTGTTGCAATTTCCGGCTGAATGGGGCAAGTTTCGCGTAGCTGCCGTTATTGTCAGGCGGGAGGGGACATACCATGGGTCCATGTTTCTCGACATGGGGCAGGAAACCCGGCAAGCTTTGGATAAGTTCATCTATCAGCAATGGCGTAACAGTGCTGGCGGCGGATCGCTTCATACATGACGTTGTCCGGTTTAAGTTCGTTTCAGGTAAACTTTCCTGATAGCTGTTGACGGTTGGTGAGACATTTAGAATTATCCATGCTGCGTCACAAATTAACTAGCCAGGGTTCACCATCGTGAACCCTGGCTAGTTAATTTTACGGTACCCTGTCTTATTATTTATCTACCCATCCCGAAATTCTCAAGGGCCAGGCACTTTCCATTCTTACAGGCCGAAAAATATTGCATTACGCTGCAGCCATAGAAGGGGTGCAGGAATTACCGGGAAGTAGCCGGTTGCCATAACGGCTACCGTTGCCATGGCTGATAGGGATTATTGAGGTATTTTACCGGAGTGACCGAAACTCCTTGTATAGATTGCGTCAGTTCACCCGGCTGCGACAGCCAATTGAAGCGCTGGTAATCCCAGACCCACGGCACAGGCGTTCCCGGGGAAAAGTTGCTGTCAAAGTAACCCCAGCGGCCAAATGTATGATTCTTTCCGATATCTTGCCGGCGGCTCCATAATTCATCCAAAGAAACCAGTTGATAACTGCAATCTGCCTTTCCAGAGCGCGATTTATTGCTGTTTGCCGTCAATAAGGTAATCTCATGCGTTCCGGGGCTGATGGACACCGTGGGATGGCTGTTCCCATCCCATTTGTGCCATTTTCCGTTGCTATAGGTTAACAGCATCTCCAGAATTTCAGGGCCATTGGTACCCTTGCGTACTACGGCTAGGATTCCGGTCATATCATTTTCGTAGGCACTTCCGCCAAGAAAGCGGGGATAATATTGATAATATCCGAGATAATAGTGCGTCTCACTTTCCACCACCGAATAGTACATCGCCATAGTTAAAGAGAAAAAGCGTACATTATACCAATTATTATTGCTTCTCCAGTCTTGGTCGTAGTTAACCAGCGTACAGACATCGCTAATCGCATCGCTGTTATTCTGCTGCTGGTTCATCACCGGCGCCCAGCGTAAAACCACATCAGGCGTGGCTGCTTCCGTAACCGCGCTCCACCAAGACAACAAAACAGTCATCAGTATGACAGCTGCCAATTTGCTGTTCTTCATTCATCATCACCTCACTGTGCGTTCATGATTTTCGGTGTAAGCAAAATAACCAATTCTGTTTCTGTTACTTCTTTACTTGTTGAACGAAAAAATGTGCCAATCAGGGGAAGATCGCCCAACAAAGGAGTTTTCAAAGCTGTTGAAGTCTCCTGGCGCTGGATCAACCCTGCCAAAACAATCGTTTCGCCGCTCTTTACCCTAATGGTTGTTTCAGCTTGGCGCGTCCGAATGTTGGGGTTTCCTGAGGGAGTGGTATCGGTCTTATTGCTTACCTCCGGCAGAATATGAGTAGTAATAATATCGTTCTCATTGACAACAGGAGTGACCTCCAGCTTGATACCAACATCAACATACTGCACTGAAGTTACCGATGCACCATTGATAACCTGTGTGCTTTCCACCGCCAGCTTGTCCCCGATCAAAACATGCGCTGTTATCCCGTCCAGCGTGGCAATCCGCGGACTTGCCAACAATCGGCCTTTTTGTTTTTGAATCAAGTAGTTCAGTGTGCCCTTAATATTGGCCACAAGCTCGGGATGGTTCGGGATGCCAAGCTTGACCTGGAAGGCCGAAGACGGGTCGCCTAACTGCCCTCCCGGCAGCGCTAACGCAGAGCCCCAGTTAATTCCGAGATTGCTCAAATCGTCCCGGTCTACCTCAACAACCTCTACCTCATACATGATCTGACGCGGTGGCGTATCGAGCTGATCCAGTAATTCCATAACCCGCTGATATTCGGTATAAGTTCCTGTAACAATCACGATGTTACGTGCAGGATCTACCACGACTTTGTTTCCCTCGATCACGGCAGATAACTCTGGCCCGACCTGATCCGCCTTTGAATATTTCAGGTGGACAACAAAGGCATGTACACCAACAGTCTTGTCTGTGCTGTCTGACCAGTTCCAACTTGTGATTTCTTGTGGCTTTTTTTCCGATGTGACTGTGGGCATAACCTTCGGCCCTGTTGTCGCTGTCGGCGGTGCCGACGGTGGTACCTTAGGAGTTTGAGCATCGACATTCAGCTCGGCTGAAACAACGCTTATATCTGCAACAAACACAAATAGTACTAGCAGTATTAATGCAATGACCTTTCGATACCAGTTCAAAATCATTACCTCCTAGGACAGACGCCTATCTATCCATATCTGCTTTGGTGTGTCAGCTTCTCAACATGATAGAACTTCGGTTGGGGGCCGCTGGCAATGATCGCCGACGGCCCCCAAGTAGCGTTTAATCACATCCCGGTATCAACGAAGGGTTCACGAATCCTTCACCATTCAAAAGTTACTCTTATATTAAACACAGGAGGAGCTAACCGACTCTCCCTTTTAATGATCCTTCTGGGTAACGAGTTTGTAATTATTTACTCATGTTGATAGTTTTTGGAGCCTGTATTTGCACAGTAATACCATCAAAATCACCTGTGGACAGAGTGGTGTTGCTAGCTGGGATCAGGTTGCCAAGATTCAGGTTTGACAGTTGGACAGCCCCGGGGTTCACTGTGGAACTCAACAAAGCGTTTTTGAACACATCCCGTGATGTATTAAAAGAGGTCCATACATGGGTGAAATCGTACCAAATATAACTTTCTGTGGAGGTGGCTACAGTGATATACCAGGCACCGTTGTAGTAAACGGCTCCCCATGCACGAGCGTGGTGGATATTGGTGTTGTACCAGCTTTTATCGGCAAAAGCAGTGTTAGGCGATGTACAGTTCTCCTGGAACTCGGTGCCTTGGATGTAGGTGGTATAACCGCCGGTATGCATCGCGCTCTGACCGATTGCGGGATTAGCACCAGCCAAAGCTTCCCTAAATCGAGCATTGGCATTGTCAGACGAGGTAGCATAGGGATCCACCCAAACCATGTTGATCATTTCTTGCATTATCTTATTGCCGTACTGTGAAAACGTCTGACCGATGCAATTAGCCACAGTCACTCCATCGGACTGGAGCATCCATGCGTCAACAACAAGCCCGTTGGGCAGGGTGGCTCCCTGTCCGGTAGGCATTGCGAAAGCTATAAATGAGAAGGACAGCACAATCAAACAAGTAAGGACAAGCAGTAGAGGTTTACGCACCATTAGTAAATTAACTTGTCTTTTCATAATTTTTATTCCCCTTTATTGTAATTTTGGCGATATTTACTTTTGTGTAACCTTGTACGCTTGATAGGGAGAGTCGGTTAGCTCCTCCTGGGAATAATATAGGAGTAAATTTTTGCGTACCTACAATGTCGACATTGTAGCTTGTTAACCGGCCAGGGTTCACCATCGTGAACCCAG
>Ga0316228_1003677_pt1 | contig 12019 bp, 14 predicted proteins | sample TBH18021metaG_FD_206005 | JGI IMG/M metagenome (GOLD analysis project Ga0316228, IMG submission 206005) | Freshwater microbial communities from Trout Bog Lake, Wisconsin, USA - TBH18021 | ecosystem: Environmental > Aquatic > Freshwater > Lake > Hypolimnion/Profundal zone | place: USA: Wisconsin... | reverse complement strand
ATAAATTCGATATATTGATCAAATTATTTGATTCTTTGTCACTTGCATCATCTTTATTTAGGGTCAGCTGACGCCAATAGAGATCTTGTAATTGAACAATCGTTTCAGGCTTAATGTCGAATATATGTGCATGGGAGAAATTCCTCCTGTCCCGAAAACAGGACTGCCGCCCACGAGGCAGTCCTGTTTTCGGCTGATATTACCAAAAGCCCAGCAGCTTCCACCACACGCCGCCGACGCCAGCCCAGATGACCAGATTGATGAGCGATACATAAAAGCCCATTCGCCACCAACTGCCCTGGTCGACATAGCCGGCCCCAAAATAGATGGGGGAAGGCCCTGCCGCGTAATGGGTCAGTGCCATCATCAGGTTGGAGGCGAAAGCTAGGGTCATAGCCGTCAGGAAGGGCGGCGCGCCGGCAGCCACCGCCACCGTTGCAAATGCGGCGTACATGGCCACAATATGCGGAACCAAGCTGGCAAAGCCGTAGTGACTGTAAAGATAAACCACAACGAGTATTACCAGGGCTGGGAACCAGGATACACCTGTCATGCTGGCGGCCACAACTTGGGCAAACCAGACGAAGAAATCCATTTTGGCCAGCGCGCTGGCCAGCGACATCAGCGCTCCCATCCACACCAGCGTATCCCAGGCCCCTTTTTCCGCCAGGACGTCTTCCCAAATGACCGTCTTCGTGGCCAAGAGGATGGAAACGCCCACAAAGGCCACAACCGTTGCGTTGAGACCGGTTATGGTCGAAGTGCTCCAGAGAAGCAGCGTGACAACAAAGACAAACGACAATACTTTTTCGCCCAAATTCATCGGCCCGAGAGCTTTAAGTTTTTCCACCGCCAACGCTTTGGCCTCCGGCGTATGGGTCAGCTCGGGCGGATAAACCTTGAATAGGAAGTAGGGTATGATCAGCAAGGACAACAACCCCGGCACAATCGCCGCCAGCGCCCACGTCCCCCAGCTGATGCTTATCCCGAGGGCGTCTTTGGCCAGACTGGTGATCAGTGGGTTGCCGGCCATCGACGTCAGGAACATGGCTGAGGTAATCACGTTGGCATGATACGAAGTCTGGATTAGATAGGCGCCCACCCGGCGGGCCGACGGCCCGGGATGGGAGTCAAAGGCCGACGACAAGCTCTTGACTATCGGGAACATGATGCCACCAGCCCGGGCCGTATTCGATGGCGTGGCCGGGGAAATAATCAGGTCGCTCAGCGCCAGGGTGTAGCCCAGCTTCAGGGTGCTGTCGCCGATGGCCCGGATAAGGACATAGGCGATTCGGTATCCCAACCCTGTTTTGATAAAAGCTGTAGCAAACAGGAAGGCCGACACCACCAGCCAGATGATCGAGTCGGAAAATCCGGACAAAGCATCGCCGATAGTCAGGGTACCTGTTATTGTGCTCACGCCCAGACCGATCATCGAGATGGCGCCCAGCGACAAAGGTTGTAGAATAAAGGCCGCAATGACAGAAACAAAGATGGCGAACATGTGCCAGGTGACCGGTTTAAGACCCGTAGGGATGGGAAGTAGCCAGATCACGGCGCCAATAGCCACTGCTATCAGCGCGTTGCGAAGATCACGGTTCATACCTTCATAGCCCCCTTTTTTCATTGCTCATAGCTTGATGCGTTTGCCGTCCTCAGCCGCCCAGTAGGCGGCATAGTTCACCTTGATGGTGTCATAAGCTAACTCAAGGCCTGACAGCGGCTGCCGTCCCACAGCCACACACTCCATAAAATCCTGGATCTCCTGGTTGTAACCTCTGGTCCACTCCTCTTCCAGGCAGACGAATTGCCAGCCGGTCTTGCGGTCCACCTTCTCGGTTATGTACACGCCGGCCAGTTTGGCCTCATCGGTCATATAGCTTACCATGTGATTGTTGGGCGTGATATTGGCGAAGAGCGCCCCCCCGCTGGTGTAGGTTTCCACTAAGTTACGCACCCCGCCGAGAATCATGTCGCCGGAAAATACCGTAGCCTTGGTGCCGTCGGAAAAAGTCACAGTCAGCGTTCCCCAGTCCTCAACATCGACCGGGTTGGCCTTGATATACGGGCGCTCCTCTGGGCGGAGGCAGGCGACCACGTTGCCGACATCGGCGGTCACCGCGGCGATGGTGATGCTCTCGCCCCGGGCCTTGGCCTCTTCCTGCTTCAGATAAAGTACCGCCGACAGAGGATGGCAGCCCATGCGGATCAGCGAGCCGCCGCCGGTCAGCCCCCACTGGGCGGCGTGGGCGGCATGCGAGCCGCTGTGGCTCTCCTCTGCTTTCATGAATAGAATCTTATCCTTGGTCGCCTTGACCATCTCCACCGTCTTGGCAATGGCCGGGGCGTACACCCAGTCCTCAGCGTACATAAAAATCTTCCCGCTGGCCTGGATCACCCGGCTGGTCGCCTCCATCTCCTCCAGCACCCGCTCATACATCAGCGATTTTGGCACATATTTCCCCACCGGCGACTGGTCGCCCTCGCGTCCGAAATAGCCGGTGAAGGGCTTTTCGCAGATGACATGCTTGCCAGCCTTCATAAAGTCGACAATCATCGGGGCGTGCAGCGACGGCGGTGTACAGATATCCACCACGTCTATTTCCTTGTCTTTCAAGAGATCGCTATAATCGCGATACACTGTGGGTATCTGGTACTTTTTCGCGAAATCCACCACATGATCGCCCCGGGACACCACCGCCGCAACCTCGGCGTCGACGCCGTAAACCCGCTTATACGCGTACATATGGAGTTCGGCCACGAAACCGCTGCCTACCAGACCAACCTTAACCTTTTTCAAATAAATTCCCCCTTTACAGTTACTTTTCTCAGCCCGTCTCTCCGCCTGGGGCCAGGTCCCGCACCGACCCTCCCTCCAGAACAGTGCAGTCCATCAGCTGCTGCACCGCCGTGCGCCCCGGATCACGGATATTCTCTAGCAGCAACTCAGCCGCCGCGCGGCCCATTTCCCGCTCCGGGCGCTGGATGCACGTCAGACTTGGCCGCAGCATCCCTGTCCACTCCGGCGTGCCGATCACCACTAGAGAAACGTCTCTCGGCCAACACACCCCCTTATCCTGAAAGTACATCAACGTCCCTTTGGCGGTGTCGTGATGGCCCAGGACCATCGCCGTCACCTCCGACAGGGGTACCTTCTCCGCCATTCTCCGCCCCGCATCTGGCGACAACTCATCCAGAAGTATTAACTCCTTCTCTGCCGGCACCCCGAACTCTCTCAGCGCAGCCTTGTAGCCGTCAACCCGATCACGAACATTAGGAATCGGCGAATCCCAGCCCGAGAAAGCAATCTGCCGGTGCCCGGCGTCCAACAGCCGCTTGGTGGCGAGAAAGCCTGACTGAAAATTGTCATGGCCCACGAAGTCATAAGACGGAAAAGACGGCACCAGCGTCCGCTCCAGAATGACGAAAGGCACCCTATGCCGCCGGAGAAAGGCCGCGTTGGCCTCTTGGGACAGCGCCGGGCAGAGAATACAGCCGTCGATTCGCTGGGCGACCAGACGCTCCAGAATCAGCCGCTCCTGCCGCGGATCTTCATAGCTATTGCACATGGTAACAATATAGCCTTCCTGCCGGGCGACTTCCTCCACATCAACACACATCCGCGTAAAAAAACTATTGCCGAACTGAGCGACCAGAATGGCTAAAATACCACGCGGTTTGCCTTTAAGGCTACTTGCTGCTGCGTTTTTTACATACCCTAGCTCCTTGGCTGCCTGGAGGACCCGTTCTCTCAATTCAGGGCGCATATATCGGCTTTCATTATTCAGAACATAGGAAACGGTGGCAATGGATGTTTCGGCTCTTTTTGCTACATCCCGCATGGTAGCAGATTCCATCGGTTGGACATGCGACTGATTTTTCATTAGTAACCCCCCCTCATGCTAAGACTGCAAATCAATAATTATGTATGGAAACGTTTACATGTGTGCCAAAAATAATTGCCTACCACTCAACTGCTTTTCTCATTCATAACAGCGATAAGACAGCAAACACAGGCATGGAAACGTTTACATTCGCACCAAAAAAATAGTTGAGCTACGCGCCCAAACGCTTATTCCTTCTTTTATTATAGTGAATACAGAATTATGTGTCAATTCAAAACTATGCTTTCGCATAAGATAAATTGTTGGTTGTGACCCGTCCCGAAACTAGATGCCAATTTTTAAGTTAGATCACTTCCCAATTAAAGTTTATTATTACAATTCTACCCCAAAAGTATATATGGAAAAAAGCCTTCATCCTTCTGAAGGCCTTAAATGTACTTGCTTTCAGCAATATGTTTTGTCGCACACAATATTTACAGCGGCATTTACCGCCGTCATATCCGCGAGTCTATTTACAAAACCTATTCTTTAAGAACCTCCACCCATTATTTCTATTTTTCTTGGCTAGATAATGGAATGCCCCCCGATCCTTGTACCAGTTTCAATGTTAGAAAACAGATGATAAACTAACAAAAAGGAGCTGGAGAAGATGGCAAAGAAGAATTACACAACAGAGCAAATTATTATTAAGCTAAGAGAAATCGAGGTGCTTTGCGGGCAGGGAAAAACTATAGCTGAAGCGGTAAGGCAAGCAGAGATCAATGAGCAGACTTATTACCGCTGGCGCAAGGAATACGGTGGTATGAATACGACTGATGCGAAAAGGTTCAGGGAGCTTGAAAAAGAAAATGCCAGGCTTAAAAAGCTGGTAGCTGATTTAAGCCTGGACAATGCTATATTAAAGGATGTAAACTCAAAAAACTTCTAAGCCCGGTCAAGCGAAAGGCAGCCGTTGAGTATATTATTGAAAACCATACATTAACACAAAGACGGGCTTGCCGGGTGTTGAGCGTAAATAGAACTGCTTATCGCTATGAAGCAGTGAAGCTGCCAGATGAAGATAGAATACGAGCAAACATAATTGACAAGGCGTGTAACTTCGGGCGGGTGGGATATCGCATGGTAACAGATATGATACGAAATGAAGGCACAAGAATCAATCACAAGCGCGTAGAGCGGATCTGGCGAGAAGCGGGTTTAAAGTTGCCCAAAAGGCAAAGCAAAAAGCGCAGGCTGTGGTTAGCAGACGGCAGTTGCATCAGATTAAGGCCCGAACACAAGAATCATGTATGGAGCTATGACTTTGTGGAGGACAAGACCTATAACGGCAAAAAGATACGCTTCTTAAATATTATCGACGAGTATACGCATGAGTGCCTGGCATCAATTCCAAGGCGTAGTTGGCGAAATAATGATGTTATTGAGGTGCTATCAGGGCTAATGGTTATGAGAGGCTGCCCAGAATATCTGCGTAGCGATAACGGCAGCGAATTTACCTCGAAAAAGCTGAGGAAATGGCTTTCAAATGTTGGGGTAATTACAGCATACATAGAACCGGGAAGCCCTTGGGAAAATGGATACTGCGAAAGTTTCAATGCCCGCATGAGAGATGAGTTTCTAAATGGTGAGCTGTTTGGAAATATGTATGAAGCACAAGTTTTAACAATGCGATGGGTCCAATATTATAACACGATTAGACCCCATAGCAGCTTAGGTGGCAGACCACCTGCGCCCCAGACTCTTATTCCGCTTTCAGCATAATTATAAAATCATAAGAATGCCTCAAAAAGGTCTAGACTAACATTGATTTTGGACCTAAAATCGGGGGCAGATCAGTACCAACAAAGAAATTACCTCGACATCCCCTCTCTTAATCATTCTTTTAAACCGTTAATTAGCACTCATATTGCGAAAGACCAAAGGTAAAATTCGCCAATAATACTAAATATCCTGCAGAATTAACGTTTTTTTCAGTTTGCTTTCATTCATTTTTCAAAAAAAAAATATCTACCTCGAGAGAACCTACAGGTCCCGATTCGAAGAGTGATATAAAAAACTCCAAATCAGGCGGGAGAAACTTTTATTTTTTGAAGCATCTTTCAGCAAAATTGATATACTCATCTAAATTCGCAACTAATTGAGTATATTTCTCTTCATTGAGATCAATTACATTTGTTGTTCCTGTGACATCTTTTATAATATGGCTAATTTGAAAAGGGGCGTAACCTTTAGACTCTAATTGGTTTATGAGAGACTGCAGTTTTTGATTTTGAACTTGCGACAACATTTTTACACTGCCTCACTTTTTAACAATAAATTTAGTATATAGTAATAACTGGTAAATAGAAACAAAAACCCTTCGTCATTAATTTGCTTTATACGACATTTTTTTGCGACTTTCGCGCTAAGTCTCAATTTATGTGGACGAGAAGTAATCTATTAAATTCGCTTTAAGCGGCTATTCAAAATATTTGCGTCGTATATATAACATCCAAATAACCAGGCTGAAAATAAGCTATGATCATGTTGCTTGTGTTACCGTCCGTGTCAAAAAAACCTTTCCGCATTTTAAAAAGCTGCTCATGCCAATATTTAAAAATATGATAACCAAAAAGCGAATTAGGAGTAATCCACCTACAATTTCTAGCGCAACCAGTCTGGAAATGGTCAGCACTCCAATCTGTATTACCCCGTCCCAGGCTTCATGCACCGGCGTTACGAATCTCCATCCAAAAAGCGGCCACAAGAAGATTCCTGGATGGAGCCACATAACATCCAGAGCATCATGCATAGCCGCCCCAATAAATAAGATCATCGGTGCAAAGTTGTGTCTCCTGCGCCATAGAATCGCCCCTAAACTGCCAAGCAGCAATAAAAATAGCAACGTGTGCCCATACACTTTACTACTCAACAACGAGCCGTTAAGCAGCAGGTAGTCAATCGGTTTATCAATGATGTCAGGTAGTAGAGACGCAGCTAACAGCAGTCTATAATCTACCACCTGTGATGTAAACCTATTTTCCACTGCTTGTACTATCGTAACGGTGATTCCCATATGGGCCAAAGGCAGCATAAAAATCTCCTTGAAGTTCGGTAGCCTTAAATGTTCGAGTAATTTTTGATAGTTTTTCTCATTCCGCAGGGTCAATTATTTGCTACTCGTGTTCTACCGGAAACCCTGATGGGCTATAAATCATCCCTCCACCAAGATAATTTCCATCGTCGTCGTAATTGATAGATACCTGCCGGACTGCCAGTTCCTGAGTAGTCCAATAACCCTGTCGGTCATAGTATTTAATGTCCGTTTTTGATATTTGGCTATGTTGATGTGACTTTTCGCTTTCCATCTTGTCCCTTTCTAATAGTCCAGCAAATGCCAATCGCCGCAGGTTCCAAATGCTTTTCAATCTTCAATACTCAATAGCATTACTTTACGTAGACACATCTCAATCACACCACGGCCCTTATACATCGTGCCGAACTCATCATGTTCCACAACTCGATTAAGTTCTTGTATCCGCCTTAAAATAACAATCGGTATTCATTTACTTGCGAAGATTGCTAACTTGTGTTTAGTCCACGAATCAATCCTCCTAAATTTTGTATGTTCATTTCTTTGGTTCTATTTTATCTTCATTTACTTCCAAATGCTACCAAAAATAAAGTCGTTGATTGTTGAATCTCCTTTTTTTATCCATTAAATATCGACACAAATGTATCTTCTGTGTCGAAGATTATTACTATAAGTCCACCTCGGAAGAAGAATTCGCATTATTTCACGCAGCATAATAATAAATATGGGCTAGTCGGTTAGCTTCACCTGGATTTGGCCGGCAGACCCAAGGAATCCAGTAATGCTGCCGGTTGGGCCGAACTATAAGTCTTGAATTTCAATATGCCGTTCAATCCTTGTATTATCTATATTTCCTGAAGTAAGGTGTAGCTAACCGACCACCCCGCTAATAAATATAAAAAACCGCTATAAAAGCGGTTTTACAAAAACGGGCACGCGAGATTACTTTGACTATATTCTAGTTCTTGTTATACGCAACAATCGACAAACCCGCTTTGAATTCGGCCGGAAACCGAGTTTCGAGCCAGCGCATTAAGAAATGATTTCGTAGCACTGCTTCATAAGCGCTATCTTATTGACATACTCCCCACGGCTAAAGCCGGGGGATTCTAGGATCAATAAAACTAGCCAGCCGAAGCAGGTCTTACAGCTTTTCCCCTAAGAATTGATGCCCCAACTCTATGAATATTAAGTTTCAGAAAAGATAATTATATGTGGATTTTACCCCTACTATATAATCAGTTCTTTATTCTAAAACTTCTGGGCTAACCTTCTTATTAGTATATGCCGACGAAGCCGCCTTCATCCCCCTGGCTGAAGCCAGGGGCTTTCGGCTACGTTCCATGCCGTAATGAGGCAAATTCAGCTCCCGAATCCTATCGCGGATATGGTCTAGCTTTCGTCCTTGACATTGAACTTCTAACCGCAAGAGTCCACGAGCTTCCCGCATCAGCCGATCACCATCCTGAAAGCCACGGTTCCGCAGTTGGTCTTCCTTATTGTAGAAATTAACCGTTACATCTTCGCTGGGTAATTCAAGATAATAGCTACCTGGATCTCTTCTCCTTTGTTCCATATCCCGGGGAATTCTGCCCCGCTGAAATAAATCAATATAAAGTGGCGTATAGTCTGTATATCGATCAACAGTATAATCAACGCGACGAGTAGACCAATGCAAAAGCTCTCCAAAACCTACTCCGTGAAAGTTATCCGCCATTAGTCTGCTAAATACATTAGAGCAACATAAGCATCGTCATACTCCATGTCATTCTCAAAAGCATATTCTTTGACTCTACTGCTAATCTGTTCTGCTTTCTCTTGATCGGTAAAATCGCTGGAAGGTTCAGTACTTTGTTTTTCCTGACTGCCCTGACTATTTTGGCTGCCTTGATTATTTTGATTCCTTACGGCCTGGGCCAGAGCCTCAACAGCCACTTTCTGGATACTAATCATTTCGCCGAGCTGCTCTTGATTCCGTTGGTTGATTTGGAGAAGCTGATTGTTTTGGGCGGCAACTTCCGCGATCCGATCATTCATTTCTTTTTTGTACTTGCTGAGTCGGGCTTCAAACCGTTCCGGATTTTCGATGGATTCTTTCACCACTTTTTCAGTCATGTATATACCATGCTTTTGAATAGAAGGTAGTACCTCGTCAGTTCCCAATCGGTGAATTTTGCTGCCTCGGCTTTGTTACTTCTAAAGGCTAATTTATAAACTGCCGATGCGTCAATCACTGATAGCTCCTGGGTTCCACCGGGGGTGAGGAATTTCCTCATCCCTTTATGATTCGTCGAAACAGTATCTAAAATCTTTCCGTTCCATACTTTATCCAATGCTTCAGCAACATCTTTAGCCGCAAACCAAACTGCTTTATCTTCGTCTACTGCAGTTCGTACTTGACTACCTTGATAGCTAAAAATACGTTGCAAAGCATTTTGGGAATCAGACACATCCGGGCTACTTTGAATAATTGGATCATCTTTTTGGGCAATATTTTCTTCAGTAAATGTTTTCACATCTTCCATAGAAGCCACATCGGTATCAGAACTGGCCGCCGGAAACACTTCAGTAAATATCCAGGTCTCAAATAGCTTTGCCCGGCTCTAATACGTCGACTTATTTTTATTCTTCAGATTGTGGTCGATTAAAATCCGGGTATCAGATTCAGGAATCAGTTTTGTTTCATGCGTCCGGCCGTCTTTAGATTTGATAGCATAGCTAATGTTAGACTTACAATGATAAGTCAACTGCTTGACCAGCGCCGCTATGTCCCAGCGCTCTGGCTACATCAGTTCCGACAGCATAAATAGTGCCGCTAGCTATTGCAATCCTAACTTCACCAAAATCAGAATGCTTGAAAGTTTGAGTGTAATTCCCTGGTCACTGAAAATACTGCTGGCTGGAACTATGGCCTTAGAAGTCGTCTCTTCAATGACTAGTTTTTCGGCCGCAATTTTCTCCCGCCGATTATCTTCTGCCATGTTGGCAGCAGCAGCATAGTCTATCATATCCGCAATCCAGCTCTTAACAACTTAGCATTAGGAGCAAAAGAGGCTTTGCAGACTCCAAGAATGCCAGCAGAAGTAAAAATTCTTATGTTTGCTGATCTTAATGGATTGGTCGATTCCATCCAGGCAAGAGATGAATTCGGCTCCTTTTAAAGGTATGGACGAGATGCCAATAAACTGCTTATTCCTGATGACCCGGGAGTATACCCCAGCGCTTTTATCAACTGTTGAGTAGTCATAAAGACTTTTTCGCCGCGGCGATAAGTGAAGCAATACAAAAAGGTTCAAAAATACAATCCCTGTGAAGCTACAATGACCTGTCTAACTGGTTTTAGAAGCGGTAAATGTTACGTTGGGCCAGACGGTCTATGAAACAGAGAACGATGAAGAGGAAAACAGAGAAGGAAGTCGCTATTGCCCGCCCAAGAGCAGCGACTTCGAAAAAATCAGCATTATTAAACTAATGATAGTGACATCAGTAGCTCTAAGGATTTTGCCGCGCTATGGCGTTATCGTGTCGGTGATTACCGCGTTATCTGCCGTATCGAAGATGAGCGGGTAGTGGTGCTGGTTTTGAACATCGGACATCGTAGAGATATTTATACATAGGGGAAGGCAAAAATGCTTTTCCTCTTTTTTTATACTCGTCGTCCGAGAAGACCCCTCCTAGCTTTGCTAGGGAGGGGTTTAAATAAGGTCAAAAATGGTGAGCAAAATTACGGTTCCGGCAACAAGGGAACACATGGTCCAGAACGCCACTACGCCCGGTTCGAATTTCGTATCGTTGCTCTGCTTCTTTAACATTGCCTTCGTACGTTCATGTTCTTTTTCCCAATACACCTCGTTGAACTTTTTTACGTCATTAAATTCGTTACCCAAATCATGACCTCCCTTAAGATAGAAGAGCCGCCTGGGCGCACAAGCACACATTGAGCCGGATAAAGTTAGCCCGGGGCGTCCCCCTAAAGCTAGATCTTGGTCCCGGCTCCTTGTGTATTAGCAAAGAAATGAGCTACTGCAAGAAAGTAATCATCTTGGCTCATGCCGAGCCGATCACACTCGTTTTTAATAAATTCTTCGGTTTCATCGCGGAGATTGAATGAGCGCGGAGTCGCAGCTACAATTTTATTAGCCAAGGGATCCTTATCATTTCTAAGCAGCCACTCACTATCATGAATATCAATTAGCTCTGCTCTACTCCGATTCTCCAGCCATTCTATTAGTCTGTCTAACCGTAGGTACATTAAAATTCCTCCCTAAAAGGTTTTGGCCAGGACAGCCAGGTCGTTAAACATAAGTTGTTCTGCTTTATGGTCCGTCTCCCCGTAAGTTGGGCACGGAGAGAGTGCATTGACCCTTTACTCTTCTTTCGGGCTTGCCCAGAAACCGATAATCCCGCACAGGCGGGGTCGACGTTATGGCCGGATGTATGGATTATCAACAAAACAAGAAAGCAAAATGCAAGTAATAACCAGCAAGCCCAGCATAGTGCCGATCTCTTTCATTGCCATTTTAGACAAAATACTTCCCCCCTGAATCAAAATAAGCAATTATATAGGCCAAGATCTATGACAAGTTACATACTCTTGCATGGCCGGTCATCGCCAGTGTGCCCGATTACACAGAAAATCAATTGCATATTACACTCTTATAGTAGTAAGGCCACCTGGCGCCAATACGCACATTGAGCCGGCTATAGTTGAACCGGGGCGGCCTGGAACTTAGATTTTTGTTCCGTACTTTTCTTGTGCTTTTAGAATGGGATCCGTTTCATTTTTAAATAGCCACTCGCCATCATGAATATCGATTAGTTCCCCCGTGCTTCGATTTTGCAACCATTCTAAAAGTCTGTCTAGCCATTGGTACATCCAAATCACCTCCGCATCCTATTCTTTTTCTCAAAAAGTACTTTGTCCGAAGACTACGTAAGGTATCCCAACCTATAAAGAGAAAGAGGCAAAAAAAAATTGCGCCAGCAAATTGACCTCGATGTCGAATTAACTGTCGTTGGCAAGTATTTGCTTGAAGTACAATGGCCTGTAAACACAAGGCAAAATGCGAAAAAGCAACCCCGCATTTTTGTATTTTATTGG
>Ga0316228_1003676_pt1 | contig 12021 bp, 14 predicted proteins | sample TBH18021metaG_FD_206005 | JGI IMG/M metagenome (GOLD analysis project Ga0316228, IMG submission 206005) | Freshwater microbial communities from Trout Bog Lake, Wisconsin, USA - TBH18021 | ecosystem: Environmental > Aquatic > Freshwater > Lake > Hypolimnion/Profundal zone | place: USA: Wisconsin... | reverse complement strand
GCTTAGCTCCACCACTATTAAGTCTGCTTAGAGCACCTCGTGCGATTGCGTCCCCATCGTCTAGAGGCCTAGGACATCGCCCTTTCACGGCGGTAACCGGGGTTCGAATCCCCGTGGGGACGCCACTAATTTTAAAAAAGCCATTGTCTGACGGACGATGGCTTTTTTGTTTTTGCTGTCTGTTTGTCGTAGGCTTTTGTGGTATATAGTGTTGCCTTGCCACATCCTAGGTTACATAGGTTACAGCATTTTGCTTTTCTCCATGCCCCACGCCACAAAATCAATTTTCCTTGCGCTCAGTTAACGCTTTGTCATCAAAATTAGCATATAATTGAGCGCGCAATTGCGTATGGGATAAATGATTTTTTGGCTATCTGCTTTGAGCTACTTGATTCTAGCTACTTGATTTTAGCCACTAAATTTTACCACTCGAGATTTTACCACTTGAGTTTTGACTCGCTGATTTTAAGCTATTGGGAAACTGGGCGAAGACTATGGCAAATTTTAACACCCACATAAGCGTCGCTTTTGTCGCCAGTGGCGTCACTGGCTTGGTGATTTATAAGGCAGGGATGCTGACCGCGCCTGAATATTTGATGTGTGTGGTGGCTGGTACCATTGGTGGCTTGCTGCCCGATATTGATTTGGACCACTCGGTACCCGCGACCGTAGGATTTAATGTCGTATCGCTGTTGAGCGCATTTTTTATTGTTATCTTGTGTGTCGGGCAGTTTTCGTTGGTTGCATTGGCAGGATTATGGTTAGCATCTTATTTGCTGATGCGCTACGGTGTGTTTAATTTATATAGCAAATTGACAGTGCATCGTGGCATCGTGCACTCGATTCCCTATCTGGGGATTATAGCGATGACCCTCGTGTACGCTAGCTTTTATGGGTTTAAGCAAGGCGCTGTTATCAGTTGGTTTTTGGGGTTGTTTTTGATGTTTGGCGCCATTGTTCATCTGCTGTTAGATGAGATGTTTAGTGTCAACCTGTTAGGGCTGAGTGTCAAAAAATCTTTTGGTACCGCGTTTAAAGTGTTTAAATTCGATCAAGTAGGCTGGTATTTGGGCTTATATGCCGTGTTGGCTGCCCTGATTGTGTTTGCCCCGCCGTTTAAAGTATTTTGGCAGACGCTACAAGACCCGATTAGTTGGCTTATTTTAAAGAAAAATATCTTGCCTACCGCCATCAATCTACCGAACATTCATTAACATGACACATACGTCACCTTGCCCGTGCGGCTCTACACTGTCTTATGCTGATTGCTGTGCGACCCTGCATTTGGGGCAAAAAACCGCCGATACCGCAGCACAGCTAATGCGCGCTCGGTATGCGGCATTTGTGCTTCAACATGTCGAGTATATCGTTGCCACTACCGCACCTTTTCAGCAACCGCTACTCGATACCGAAGCAATTAGTAACTGGGCAAAGCAGACCGATTGGGCAGGACTTGAAGTCATCAACCATCTAGCAAAACTCGGCAAACGCCACGCCCAAGTGGAATTTAACGCATTCTTTCACTCAACCACTGGCAAGGATGCGCATCATGAACTTTCTACCTTCGTCAACATCCCCAGCGGTCGCATAAACCGTTGGTATTTTCTAGACCCAACAGTCACCATGCAAGTTACCCAAAAACAGCCTTGCCCCTGTGGTAGTGGTGAGAAATACAAACGCTGCTGTGGACAGTTTTTGCATTAATCGCTGCGTCATTGATAACAAAAACTTTAACAACCGCTCTACAATTTTTTTGTTTTTTAAAAGGGCTTTTTTGCTAGACTAATTTTATTTGCGATTTTGCGATAACGACAACGATATTAAAGGAGAGTCCCATGCCTGCCCTACGCCAAGATATTGATCCAGACGGTTTATTAGAATACTCTGTGGTCTACACCGACCGCTCGCTCAATCACATGTCCAAAAAATTCCAAACCGTGATGAATGATTTGTCCACAAGCTTAAAAAACGTGTATAACGCCGATGCAGTGGCAATCGTGCCGGGTACAGGGACTTACGGTATGGAAGCGGTTGCGCGCCAGCTTGCCACTGACCAAACAGTGCTCATCATCCGTAACGGCTTTTTTAGTTTTCGTTGGACGCAAATCCTTGAAAAAGGTCGTATCACGGATGATGTGACTGTCCTGACCGCACACATCGGTGATAACAGCGATTCAATTGGGCAACAACAGCAGTTTGAGCCAGTGGCAATCGAGACGGCTGTTGCTGAGATTCAATCCAAAAAACCTGCGGTAGTATTTGCCCCCCATGTCGAAACCGCGGCAGGCTTGATGCTGCCTGATGACTATATCAAACAACTTGCCGATGCGGTGCATAGTGTCGGTGGTTTACTGGTCATTGACTGTATCGCCTCAGGCTGTGCATGGCTTGATATGAAAGCGTTGGGCGTTGACGTGCTCATCTCTGCGCCACAAAAAGGCTGGTCAAGCACGCCATGTGCGGGGCTAGTAATGATGAATGAAACAGCCGTTGCCAAAGTAGAAGCCACCGAATCCACCAGTTTTGGACTGGATCTCAAACAGTGGCTCACTATCATGCGCGCTTATGAAAATGGCGGTCATGCGTATCATGCAACGATGCCAACCGATGGGCTAACCAAATTCCGCGATACCATCAAAGAAGCCGAAGCGATTGGACTTGATAAGCTCAAAAGCGCCCAATTTGAATTGGGTCAAAAAGTGCTCTCTGTCCTCAATCAACACGATATTATCAGCGTCGCAGCTGAAGGCTACCAAGCGCCGGGTGTGATTGTGGTCTATACTGAGCGTGATGATATGCACAAAGGTGCAGCATTTGCCGCCCAAGGTTTACAAATTGCAGGCGGTGTCCCACTGAAAGTTGGCGAACCTGACAGCTTTAAAACATTCCGTTTGGGGCTATTTGGGTTAGATAAATTAACAGATGTCGACGGCACAGTCAGCCGTTTTAAGCAAGCGCTTGAGAAAGTATTAGCCTAATTATTAGCATATGTATTAGCGCATTGATTAGCATAACCACTGTTTATTTTAAAAGCTCTGTCAATTTAAAAGCTCTGTGTAACAGGGCTTTTTTATTGTTTTAAAATTACTCATACAGCCTTTTTGCCATGCGAAAGGTATTGCAATGGGCTTCCACCACATCGTCGATGTTTTCTGAGTAGCCGCCACCCATCACCACCGCAACTGGGATCCCATGGGCTTTGGCTTGGCTAAATACAAACGCATCACGCTTGGCACAGCCGTCACGGGTGAGCGCGAGTTTACCGAGCTTATCGGTGGCGAGCACATCCACAGCGGACTGGTAAAACAGCATATCGGGTTTCACTTTTGTGATGAGTGCTGGCAGCGTATCCATTAATATGGCTAAATACGCGTCATCGCCTGTCTCGTTTGGCAAATCAATATCCAAATCAGATGCTTGCTTGCGAAACGGATAGTTTTTTGCGCCATGCATGCTAAAGGTAAATACCCGGGGTTCATTTGCCATCAAATGCGCTGTACCGTTGCCTTGATGCACGTCCAAATCTACGGTCAGAATTTGGGTCGCCTGTCCACGTGCCAACAATAAATTACTCGCCACCGCCACATCGTTAAACACGCAAAACCCTTCGCCATGATCGGCAAAGGCATGGTGGGTACCGCCTGCGATATTGAGCGCGACACCGAATTGTTTGGCGAATAACGCACATTCATAAGTGCCGTGGGCAATCACACGTTCCCGTTCAACGAGCCTTGGCGTCATCTTGAAGCCGATGGCACGCGCGTCTTTGGCGGGCAATGTTTGCTGTTTTAGATGCTGCCAGTACCTTTGTGTATGTGTGGTGAGAATTTCGTCTTCGCTCAATCGCTGCGGGGCAAAAAAATTGGCTTGGGTGAATGTACCCTCCGCCAATAACCGCTCCGCAATCATCGGATATTTTTGCATAGGGAAACGGTGACGCTCGGGGACGTCATATTTAAAAATATCAGAATAAGCGACTTTTATCATATTATAAGCTCGCCCCCACTTTGCGGGCGATGGCAATGCCTTCTTCAATGGTTAAGCAGGTCGGATTATCAGGGGTATCTTTAAATAAAATATCGCCATCCCGAAACATCAGACATTCATCCACATACAGCTGTTGCCAGTGTTCGTTGTAAGTCAAAGGAATGGTAGTAATCAAGGTCACTTTATCGGTCTGCGAGGTCACTTCACTAAAATCAATCGCCAGCTCACTGTCAGCGAGTTTCGCCTCACCAAATGGCGCTTTACGGGTGATAAAAAACAGCAAGCTCCCTGCGTACGCCAACTGCCAATCGCCATTGCTGATAAGACAATTAAACAAACCCAACGCCGATAACTCACGACAAATCGTGGTCAAAAACTGGAATAGCACCTCGTCACTGGGCGGCTCACTAAACTGTGATTTGAGTCGATTGAGCAGATAACAAAACGCCATCTCCGAATCGGTTGTACCTACGGGCTGATAGTGGGTGGGCACAGGGCTGAGCTGGTCAATAAAATCCATCTGTAATTGCCCATTATGCGCAAATGCCCATTCCTCGCCCCATACCTCACGGACAAATGGGTGGGTATTAGCCAAGCAATTTGTGCCTTGCGTGGCTTTGCGAATATGGCTAATCACATTCATCGCCTTAATCGGATAACTGTTGACTAAATCCGCCACCGGTGAGCAGAAACTTGGCTTGTCATCGTGAAATTGACGTATCCCAGCTTTACGATTACCCTGTAAGGGGTCGGGATTTTTTTCAAAAAACACAATACCAAACCCATCAGTATGGATATCGGTCTGCCCACCCCGCTTGCGAAACCCCGCAAAGCTAAAATGAATATCGGTGGGTGTGTTGCAATTCATACCCAGAAGTTGGCACATGGTGATTAGGGTTCCTTTCTACTGCAATTTTGCTGAGTCGTTATGGTCTACTAAGTCGTCATCCGCTAGTTGCGAGGTGTCATCGATATTATCGAGCAAAGCTCTGGCTTGCTCAACATCTTCAGAGGCAACCCATAGCACACCGCCTGTATTTAATCCCATCAAATCAACGAGTTGGGTCTGTACGTTGATGCCATTGTTTTGTAAATAGATGGCGTGGGTTTCTGCCAATAAGTTGGACGGGTATTGGGCAAGTTTTTGCCAGTGATTGCTATCGTTCATCTCTATTGTCCTGTAAGCATGGATTTGACAGTGAAAATAGTATAACAATTAGAGTGAATACGCCCCCAACCCTGCATTATTCTTTTTAGGATAAACGTAATCGGGGCTTTCTTTTGTCCTTGTTTTACCAATCTATTTGTTTTACCAATGTTCCTATTGACGATTTGGTAAATTATGCCATGCGATAAAAACACCGCAATGCCTTATTTAACCTTCCCCCAATGAAAGCTGGCTAGGCGTTTCATCAAATCAGGATTTTTCACCATAATATTATCGCCCGTGCGACCTTGCTGACGGTTATAATAAATCACATTCAAACGCAGCAGCCAAAACGTCACGCCCGCCATAGCAAGCATAACTGGCAATGCCTTTTTCTCATCATCGCTCAAAGCGCGTTTGCTCTCGTAGCCTTGTAAAAACGCTTGCATTTTGGCGTCATCAAAATTCACCGCTTCGCCATCATTGGCGTTACCCCAAGTGGTGCAAAAATCATTAATAGTAATCGCCACATCCATCACAAAATGTTCAACACTGACTTCGGTAAAATCAAGCAAACCTGTGAGTGTTGGCTGGGTTTCATCACTAAAATCCCACAGCGTGTTATCGGCAAACATGTCCAGATGACATAAACCTGTTGGCAAATTTTTGCTCGCTACGGTTTCGTAGGCTTGCCAAATATCATTCATCAGTTTGGCTTCATCGCTTGGCATAAACTTGGTTTCACGGTCACGCACCAGATGCCAAGGATATAACTCAACGCCATAGTTTTGTGCAGGGGTTAAAGTTTGCAAGGTTTGGTGAAGAACGGCTAAAGCCTCGCCCATTTGACGGCACATATCGGGCGTGGTTGCTTTCGGGTGACCACCCGAGAGTTTTGGTGACACCACAATGGCTTTGTTGTCAAAATATAGCAAAAACTCGCCATTTTTGGCGGCTAGCGGTGCTGCTACGGGTAGCTGGTCTTTTAAGCGGTTTAGGATAATCGCCATTTTTTGAATTTCATGCGGTTTGCGTTCTTCAAACAAGGTAAATACATAAGACGGCTCGCCGGCTTTGTCCGTGGTTGTTTCAATAAACCAATTACTGTTTTTGATACCCTGTGTGATAGGTATGGCTTTGGCAAAATCCACGCCAAATTGTTGGCAAAAATCACTAAATTGTTGGTCAGTCAACTGGGTATATACAGACATAAGGCATCCTTGAAGCGCAGCACACCGATAAAACTGCGGTAATGGCAAAGTAAATTTGATAAACTTACGGCTATTATAGAAGGAAATCGAATATGTTAGCAAAACGAATTATCCCTTGCCTTGATGTTGACAATGGTCGGGTGGTCAAAGGTGTGCAATTTGTCGACATCAAAGACGCGGGCGACCCTGTTGAAGTGGCGCAGCGCTACAACGAACAAGGCGCGGATGAAATCACTTTTTTGGACATCACCGCCACCCATCATGGACGAGACACCACCTACCACACGGTTGAACGCATGGCAGAGACTGTATTTGTACCGCTGACCGTGGGCGGCGGGGTGCGTAAAGTCGATGACATTCGTCACTTGCTAAACGCGGGCGCGGATAAAGTATCGATTAATTCAGCGGCAATTTTTAACCCTGAATTTGTCGGTGAAGCAGCAGCGCGTTTTGGCAGTCAGTGTATCGTGGTAGCGATTGATGCCAAAAAAGTGGCTGACAATCAATGGGAAATCTTTACCCATGGGGGACGCAAAGCGACCGGCATTGATGCGGTGGCATGGGCGGTCAAAATGGCAGAGTTTGGGGCGGGTGAACTGCTTGTGACCTCAATGGACTCAGATGGCACTAAAAACGGCTATGATATCGCCTTGATGAAATGCATTACAGATAGCGTGAATGTGCCAGTGATTGCCTCAGGTGGTGTCGGTAATTTGCAACACTTGGCAGATGGGGTGCTGCAAGGCGGTGTTGATGCGGTACTAGCCGCGAGTATTTTCCATTTTGGCGAATATACTGTGGGCGAAGCCAAGCAGTTTATGGCACAGCAAGGCATTGAAATGCGCTTATAGAGGAAAAATTATGTCAATACAAGGCCGTATTATCAAATGGGACGATGAAAAAGGGTTTGGTTTCATCAAAGTACCTGACAATGCTGAGAACATATTCGTACATGCATCAAGTTTTGTCGATAAGCGTCTTCGTCCAGCGGTTGGGGATGAGGTAACATTTGAAGTAAAACAGAGCCAAAGAGGGTTAGAAGCGAAAAAAGTCTGCTATCCTAACCAACCCTCTCAGCTGTTAACCACGTCAAATTTGCCTGGCAATCATCGTAATAATACGCGTGCTAGTAGTAGTATTTCGTCTTTCCTACTGAAATTAATTATATTGGTGGGTTTGATAATTGGCAGCTATTACTTTTATACTCAATATCAACAAAAAATTCGACCAACGGATTATACCAAACCTGTTTATGCAGAAAGCACTTCTAACACATCTACTTTAAACTCATCAAGTAATTTTAAATGTGATGGTCGCCAACATTGCTCTCAGATGAATTCACTTGAAGAAGCAGAGTTCTTTATCAAAAACTGCCCTAACACTAAAATGGATGGTGATAATGATGGCGAGCCTTGTGAGAACGATAGCCGCTGGTAACAACTAAAATGGCACAGTAAACCATAGCCCAAACTAGCTCAAACTAGCCAAAACTGCTATGATATTGGCATTTTCGATAATGACTAAATTGCCATGTTTCCACTAATTTTAACTCACCCGCAATGGGATCCTGTCGCTCTGCATTTGGGACCTGTCCAAGCCCACTGGTACGGGCTGATGTATTTACTGGCTTTTGCTACCGCCTATGCGTTGGCTTGGTATCGCACTAAGTCACGCCCAGACTGGAATGCCGACATGGTCGCTGATCTAGTATTTTACGGGGCGATGGGCGTGATTCTCGGCGGTCGTATCGGCTATGTGCTGTTTTATCAATTAAGCGAATTCTTAGCCAATCCGATGTATTTGTTCAAAATCAACCAAGGCGGCATGTCATTTCATGGGGGATTTTTGGGTGTCGCCATCGCAATGCTATTTTTTGCCCGCAAATATAAAAAGAACATTTGGAATGTGCTAGATTTTATTATTCCCTGCGTGCCAACCGGACTGCTGTTTGGGCGTATTGGCAATTTTATCAATGGCGAATTGTGGGGTCGGGTGTCTGACGGTGGTTACAACTGGCTGATGCTGTTCCCGCAAGCGATCAATGAAGACAATGAACTGCTCAAACAAACCCCTGCCCTGCAAAGCCTTGCGCAAACCTTTATGATTGATGGCAACAATTATTTGTTACTCCCCCGCCATCCGTCACAGCTGTATCAGGCTTTTACTGAAGGGGTGGTACTGTTTGTTTTGGTTTGGTGGTTTGCCAGCCGGCCGCGTCCGCGTATGGCGGTTAGTGGCTTGTTTGTGATGGGCTACGGTATTGCACGTTTTATTACTGAATTCTTCCGCCAACCTGATGCTGACCAAGGTTTTATTTTGTTAGGGTGGATGACAAAAGGGCAAATCTTAAGCCTACCGATGATTATCGGCGGTTTGGTTTTATTGATTTGGGCGTATAAAAACCAAATCTATGATTGGGGCAGTCAAAAGAATGTGGACTAACAAACAAAACTAACCAAGGAACTCATCACCCATGATTACGTCAAAGAACGAACAAGCCTATTTGGATTTACTTAAACTGGTGCTAGCCAATGGCATACAAAAAGGCGACCGTACGGGCACGGGTACCATCAGCTATTTTGGCGCGCAGATGCGGTTTGATTTGAATGAGGGTTTTCCACTACTGACTACCAAAAAAATCCATACCAAAAGCGTGATTTATGAGCTGCTTTGGTTTTTAAAAGGCGATACCCATGTCCAATACTTGCAGGACAATGGTGTACGTATTTGGAATGAATGGGCAACCGCCGAGCAAACAGCTCGCTTTGGCAAGCCTGAAGGCGAACTTGGTGCGGTATACGGACACCAGTGGCGCAACTTCGGGGCAAGCAAAAAAGCGGACGGCAGCTACCATTCAGACGGTTTTGACCAAATCAGTTGGGTGGTGAATGAAATCAAAAATAACCCAAACTCGCGCCGTTTGATTGTCTCTGGCTGGAATCCTTTGGAGGCCAACGAAGTGGCCTTGCCGCCTTGTCATACCCTGTTTCAATTTTTTGTCGCCGATGGCAAATTATCTTGTCAGTTGTACCAACGCTCAGCGGATTTGTTTTTGGGTGTACCTTTTAACATTGCCAGCTATGCCTTGCTTACCCATATGATAGCCCATGTGACGGGGCTTGGCGTCGGTGAGTTTGTGTGGACGGGTGGTGATTGTCATATCTATAACAATCATTTACAGCAAGTGCATGAGCAGCTTAGTCGTGAGCCGTTTGCCCTACCCAAACTTTGGCTCAACCCTGACATTACTGACATTTTTGCCTTTGATTTTAACGATATAAAAATTGAAAATTACCAAAGCCATGCCACAATTAAGGCTGAAGTCTCTGTATAAGCTTATAACCCAATGCCAAAACTCACAGCAATAAGGATAAATCATGAGTTATTCTAATGTGGAAGTCGCCCAAATCGTGGCGATGAGCCAAAACCGCGCCATTGGTAAAGACAATCAATTGCCTTGGCACATCTCTGAGGACTTGAAACATTTTAAAAAACATACCAATGGCGGTATCGTGATTATGGGTCGCAAGACCTTTGAATCTATGGGCGCAAAGCCCTTGCCCAACCGTACCAATTTTGTGATTACCACCAATTTGGACTACCAAGTGGATGATGATGCCGTCATTGTGATGCATAACCTAGATGACGCACTGACCCAAGCCTCATCGCTGGCGCATGGTAAAGGTTTACAAACGATTTGGGTGATTGGTGGCGAAAAAGTTTTCCAACAAGCCCTGCTGTTTAGTGATCGATTAGAAATCACAGAAGTCGACCTTGCTGTTGACGGCGCGGATGTATTTTATCCGGATATTACCCAAAATTTTGTTAAAGTCGCTGAGAGTGCGCCTCAAGTCGATGAAAAAAGCGGTATCGGCTATCGCTTTGTGACCTATCATAAGCAAAAAGACTAACGTTATCCGCAATGTGATACGGTCGTTAAGCAACTGCCTACCCTGATTACTGACCCTGTCAGAATAAAGGAAACATCCGTATGTTTAGTAAATTACTGACAGTATTGCTGCTGATTGGCTTTGTGGTTGCCTTTTCTTATATCGTGATTTCGCTAAGCGCACGCGTTCATAGTAAATATAAGACTAGTGACTCAACAAGCGACAACGATAGCGACCGTGGCACAGGTGACGACCCTTCGACTTGCGATAACTCGAGCGGTGGTTGTGGGGATTGCGGATCTGACGGCGGCGGGGATGGTGGCGGCGACTAAGCTCGTCTTAACTTGCGTTATTATTTAACCAATTATCAACCCAACGAAACTCAATTCACCGAAACGAAAGTAGATAACCAAATCACCATTCGACGTGATTCGTGATTCAATGATACAAAAAAAACCACGGTTGATATTACCGTGGTTTTTTTATGCATCTTATTTAGACTGTTCTTGCGATTTTACTGCTGAGGCAACAGGTGGTGCGATATTTGGGGTGTCACCTGTTTTGGCTTTAATCTCTGCTTTGGCTTCAGCCGTTGAGGCATTACGCGCTTCAATGGTCGATGTTTTTGCAGTAGCCGTTGGTGCAGAAGATGGCGTCATAGAAGCATTGTCTGGACTGGCCACTGTGGCGTTTGGACCTGTTGCGGTGTCTGCATTGGCAGTGGCGGTGGTGGTTTCACCTGCCGCAGGTGAGGTTGCCGCAGGCGTCGAACCCGCTGGTTTGGCAGCGGCAGCAGCAGATGCAGCGGCTTTGGCTTCCACTTCAGCATTGAGTTTTGCAACGTCGACATGGTTACCAGCGGGGCGAACAATTGCTGAAATAAGGATTAATAAAACCACGCCTAGAAACGCTAAAACGCCAATTAAAGAGTAACTAAGTTCTTTTTTGACATTGTTTTCCACGACTTCATGATGAGCCATCGTAAACCTCACTGTAAATCATTGGGGCAAGAGTTGTTGAATCTAAATGAATTCAAATCTAATTTTTAACTATTATACGGAACTTTGTAACCATTATATACTAAATTTTTGCAATTGGTGACAAAACCTTACTGCATCTAAGGTTTTTAACGTGTTTTACGAACCAGCCAACTAATCAGTAGCAATAGCGCTGCCAGTGCCAAGATAGGATAACTACCCCAGCGCATAAATGGTGTATTACCAACGCGCGATTGGATCTCACCCCGTAGCACCGTGCGTTCAAAGGCTGGCGCTTTGGCAACAATATTGCCTTTATCATTGATGATTGCAGTCACACCTGTATTGGTCGCGCGCATAAACCAGCGACCGGTTTCAATCGAGCGCATTTGCACCATTTGTAGATGCTGTAATGGACCTGCCGATGTGCCAAACCAAGCATCATTGGATACGGTCAATAAAAAGTCGGTATTTTTGGCATTGCGGCGGGTGGTATCAGGATAGGCGACTTCATAACAAATCGCCACGCCGACTGGGTGGTTCTTGACTTGCAAGGGTGCTTGGTGCGCAGACCCACTGCGAAAACTCATGGTGCCGCCCATCAAGTTTGGCAACGCCCAATCTAACATACCTTCAAACGGGATATATTCGCCCACGGGTACCAAATTTTGTTTCTTGTATAAGCCTTTGGCATCGGCGCCCAAAGCAATCACACTGTTGTAAAATGGCTCGTATTTATCAACTTTTGGGTCGTATTCATTGACATCCACATACGGAATACCGGTGAGCCATGCGGTATTGCTTTCGCG
>Ga0316228_1003673_pt1 | contig 12032 bp, 6 predicted proteins | sample TBH18021metaG_FD_206005 | JGI IMG/M metagenome (GOLD analysis project Ga0316228, IMG submission 206005) | Freshwater microbial communities from Trout Bog Lake, Wisconsin, USA - TBH18021 | ecosystem: Environmental > Aquatic > Freshwater > Lake > Hypolimnion/Profundal zone | place: USA: Wisconsin... | reverse complement strand
CCAAACTGAGGATGCGTTACCTCGGTATCGAGCCGCCGGAACCATGCCTCCCAGAAAATACGCCGCCCCTCCTCCCGGAGAAAACAACCGGAGGCGCTCCGCGAAAAATGCCCCACGGTAAGTTCGCCGCGATTAAGCAGCGAAATCGCCACACTATCGGCAATCAGGGGACGAAACTCTTCCATCAGGTCCAGTGCCAGAGCGGGCCTCCCATACCGAGGTTGATGGTAAAAGCCCAGGAATGGATCGAGTCCAACCGCATGGCACATCCCGGTTAATTCCTTGGAGAGGATGCTGTAACCCATCGAAAGCAGGGCATTGAGGGGATCGCGCGGAGGACGTCGGTTTCGTTCGTTAAACGAAAAATCCATTCCTGCACGCTCGGAGAGCATTGTGCCGAAATGCTCGAAGTAAAGGGCGGCGGCGGTCCCCTCAATACCTCGCAGAGAATCGAGATCGCTTTGACGCTCCGTAAGATCACGCAGATCAGCCAACCGCCGCAGTGTGGCATCCGGCGCATCCCCGTTGCTCAACCTGATCTCTGTCACCCACCACGCCCAATTTCCAGCGCCCATATGCCAAGGGATGCGCAACTTGGTGCGGGCTTCAAAGGGGATGGGCTGGCCGACGATCATGGTGACCTCATTGAAGTGATGGAGGGTCTCATTGCAGAGCGTGAGATGGATTGAACCGGTCCATCCTATTGCTGCTTTATCCCGTCCACATGGCAACCCAGCGAAGGAAGACGTAATCCCCCAGGCAGTGAGCAGGGAGCATCGCCAAAGTTAACGGTTACCACCACCCCGTTTGCAAAGCGCGTCCGCTGGACTGCGTGGTCGGGCGTCAACCACTCGTGGGAGAGCATCTCAGAATAGCCCGTCGCGCGCGCTACCGGAGCTGTCGTCTGGTAGCTCTTCACGAACCGGTCCTTGTTTGCGTCCCAAATCTTTCGATCAAACATGAACATCGGGGGTGTGCCGTAGAGGGCGTTCCAGAGATCCCGGCGATCCCAGAGCTTCGGCAGTTTGTTATTGTAGTCGCCCCAATACCATTGAGCGACCACGCAGTCGTGGTAAACGAGTTCCCAAAGCGGCAAGCGATATGTGTGACCGGTTTGAAATTTTGCGACATTCTCCGGGACATCGTCCCAGATTCGCGCCATGTCGCGGCCAGCGTCGGGAATGCGGTAGGGACCAAGGCTAAGCATGCCCTCGAAATAATCGACGAACGGGACGGCTGCATCGTGACCGGTCTCGCTGCCGCAGACCAAGCCGCATCCTTCGCTGACGTACCGGAGCAGTTCCATCTTGTAGTGTTTGCTATCGGTGCGCGTCATGGGGTGCTTTGAATCATAGCACTCGCGCCAGGGGCTGGCGGTGGTGGTGTCGATAAACCGGCAGTGGTAGGGATGTGTTGCCAAATCGGCAGGGATGCGTTGCTTCGCGTAGGCCAGGGCTTCCCGGTCGCAAAGCGTGCCGCACGGAATCATGCTCCCGTCCTTTGCCTCAACCTGCCAACCGCGCACCCATTCGCCATCCGCACCGATCATGAGGTCATGGTTCTTCCAAGCATCGCTCGTCCAGTCGGAATGAATCCAGCGGAGCAACGGGAAGTTCTCGGGGTTCATGGCGTCCTGGTAGAGGTCGTAGCGGCTGGTGAGGACACCCATGGCGTTTAGCGCTTTGATCTGGTCTGGCGGCAGCGCTGCGCTCCAAAGGATGTGCTGAATGCCGAGGGTCTGCATTTCGTGGCACCATGGGGCGGCCTGCGGATCCCAGCACCAAATATTCACGGCACCCACGAGCAAATCCACGGCGGGGATGGTCTTGCGCTTCTCTTCCAGTGTTTTGAAAAGCCCTGTCTTCTTCGCATACTGGCGATACCGCTTTGCCATGGCGACATAACCGCCGCCGTCGAGAAAGACATAGCGAATGACGCGCTCCGGGCCGAAATGCTGCTTCTGCGGCTGCCACTCTGGAGCGAGGCAGAGGAGGGCATCGCGGCGAGGAACATCCACGGCCGCGTCGTCCGGCGTCTCGACGATGGCCATCCAACCTGCTCCACCCTCCACTGTCCCATACCACGGCATGCAAAGCCCATGGCCGCTATATAAGATGAAGTGCGCCGTGGAAAGAGACTCATCATCGGTAGGGAAACTTATCCCCTCATTCATCGGCAGAATGAGCCATTGGCCCTTGGCAGATGCAAACGGGGAGGGCCAGGCAAGAGGGGCATTCATCTCTCCTTCGGCGCGGACCGCGACGGTCATCTCCGGGGTGTCCTCATCGAGCGACGCCCGGGCCGTCAACTGCCGCATTGACACCGGGTCGAGGAGTTTCAGATCTATCTTCTGTCCCTCGGCCTTTGCATCGAGGACAATCAGAAAAGCCTCGTCCACCTGCTGAACCCATGTCCGGTTTGTCCGGCGATCTTTCACGGCAAACGTGGCGTCGGCAGTATGGAGAGAAACCTCCAATGCCGCATTGCGGATCGTCACCGGCCCCGGCAAAGGCGCTTTGCGCAACGCAGCCAGGCTCCCCTGCCGTGTAAGGGCAAAATCGTCGCACCAGATAGTGGCAGGACCATTTCCGATGAGGCGCGGACAAATCGTCGCGATTCCCGGCGCAATGACGAAACGCGAACGCTGGAAACACCATTCCTTTGTCCCATGAGTGGACATCGCGCCGTATGTCCAGTTGATGACCTTGCCTGCGGCATCCCGGCTGACGACGCCAAGCGTTGTGCCGCCCGTGCCCTGGACGCGGACCCACGCGGTCAGTTCGTATATCTCACCGGGCTGGACTTTCAGATGGAGAGAATGCGCGAGGCTCCAGTCTTTCTCCCCGGTATGTTCGATGCGCAGGGACTGGGCGCTGCCATGGTGCTCAGCTGGATCGAGGACGGCCTTGACGGCGGACGGATCGCGAGCCCAAACCGCCTCCCATCCCTCGCTGCCTTTCTCGAAAGCCCCGTTTTTGAGGAGGGACTCGCCGCCGGGAGCAGGACCCGTGTCAGGCGACTGGGCAAGCGCGGGACAACAGGACACACTGATGCATAACATCACCAGCAGTAAGCGATTCGCGACGGGTTGGATTTCTCCTCCTCTTGGCCGGGATTTCCCCGTTGTTTTCATGTTCATGGTGAGGCGAAGTAAACATTTGCGATTTTCACTTCAACCCACGGTTTGGCAAGGCCTTTCCCGGCCTACACAACGACTTGGTGCGTCTTGCTTGCGCGGATGGGGCCGACGATCATGGGAAAAGCGTAAAGCCGGGGACGAAAGAGGTCAAACCCTTGGCTGATGTCGGAGCTGCTTTGAGCAAGTGGATCAAGATTGATTTCCGGTTCAGTTGTTTGACAATAAGAGCGAAGTTTTTTATGAAGCGATCCATGATCGCAACTTTCTTCTCGGCCCGTCTGCGGCATTTACACGGTTCGCTGATGGTGGCCGACGGCAGGCTCATCATCCTGGGCGAGGATGGCGTTCTTGTCATTGCCGACGCAACTCCAGATGTCTACAAGGAAGTCGCCCGGATTCAGGCAGTGCCAAAAAAGACCTGGGTAACTCCCGTTCTGGCCAACGGCAGAATCTATTGCCGCAACAATAACGGCGATGTCGTCTGCTTCGACGTCACGGGAAAATAATCTTCTTTGGGGTGGATTACTATTTTGCAGTCAATGCAGCCCGGTCATTGCTGGCTCCGGATTTTTCGAGATAGTAGTCGTATCCACCTGGGTAGGGGTAGATCTGGCCTGAATGCACGTGGATCACTTTCGTGGCCAGCTTTCGGATGAAATGGACATCGTGGGAGATGAAGACCAGCGTGCCTTCGTAGCATGCGAGCGCGAGGATGAGTGACTCGACGCTGTGGATGTCGAGATGGGTCGTCGGCTCGTCCATGAGGAGGAGGTTCGGTGGGTCCACCAGGAATTTGATGAGGTTGAGCCGACTCTTCTCACCGCCGCTTAAGATGCCGGTCTTTTTATAGATGTCGTCTTTGCGGAAAAGAAACGAACCGAGAATGCCGCGCGCTTCGTCTTCGCGGATCTTCGGGGCACTATCCATAACCTCTTCAAGAACGGTCTTGTTGGCATCGAGAGTGTCGGCCCGGTGCTGGCTAAAATAGCCAATCTTGGCATTGTGACCGAGTTTGCGTTCGCCCTTCTGGAACTCAATGACTCCAGCGAGGATTTTCAACAGGGTTGATTTTCCCGCCCCGTTCGGCCCGACAAGGACGGTGCGCTCGCCGCGTTCAATGGTGAGATCAATGCCTTGGTAGACTTTGTGCGCACCGTAGGCCATGTGGATCCCTTCGAGCGTGATCGCCCGCTGACCGCCGCGTGGCGGCTGAGGGATGTTGAAGCGGAACGGCTTGCGCGGCGGAACGGGTTTCTCGATCTTGTCCATCCGCTCAATTTGCTTGAGCTTGCTCATGGCTTGCGAAGCCTTGGATGCGACTTGGCGGAACCGCTCGTAGAACTCTTGCAACGCGCGGATTTCCTTTTGCTGGTTGTTAAAGGCGGCGAGTTGCTGAACGTAGTTGGCCTCGCGCTGGCGCAGGAAATCAGAGTAGTTTCCGGTGTAGGAGATGAGCCGCGTTTCGTCGATCTCATAGACGGTCTCAATGATCTCGTCCATAAACTGCCGGTCATGTGAAATGAGAAGGATGGCACCCGAATACGTCTTCAAATATTCCTGAAGCCAGAGCAGTGAGAGGAGGTCGAGGTGGTTGGTCGGTTCGTCGAGCAGAAGGAGATCGGGCTCCATCACGAGTAACCGGGCCAGATGGGCGCGCATCACCCACCCTCCACTCATCTCACAAGCGCGGCGCTCAAATTGATCTTCTCGATAGCCCAGCCCGCGCAGGATTTTCTTGGCCTTGGCCTCAACCTGGGGATCGTTGAGCGCGTCGTGTTTGGCGTGGGCTTCCATGTATTCCGGGATGTCCACGGTGCCCGCCTTCTCCAACTCGTGCAGGCGTTTTTCTAGCAAGACCAGTTCACCCGCCCTGCCCGTAGCCACATCGAGCACGATTTCGTTCCCGACCGGCTCGCTCTCTTGGGGAAGATACCCGACCATGGTCCATTCGTCGCGGTCCATGGTCCCCGCGTCGGGTTCGTCAACGCGCAGGATAATGCCGAAGAGGGTCGATTTCCCTGTGCCATTAGGACCGACTAACGCCACGCGTTCGCCGTAATTAACCTGCATGGAGGCGTTTTCAAACAGGGTGCGGCCACCAACGGTTTTTTTGAGATTGCGAATTGTGAGCATGGAAAAGTGAAACTAACGGGCCGCTTCGATAGCTGCTGAAGGCCAAAAGCACCAGAAAAAGGAAAAGGAATTATTGATGCAACAGCTCCATACAGCCGGTTGGGCCTTTAACACCTTCTCTAACACTTCCGGTGGCCCAGAAAAGGTGAACCCCATAGCGTCGAGCTCGGTGGTGCTCCTGATCTCCAGTGGATCCACCAAACCCCTCCCCTCCCGGACAACTACTTTGCCGCAACACCCGTGGAGAGGATTGCATCCAGTCCCGTGGTGATCCTGACTTTCTTGTCCGAATAATACTGCGAGGTAATCCGGATGTCAGAATGCCGCAGAGCCCGGGATGCAGCAAAAATCCCTAAACTGTTGGCGATAACGGATCCGCACTCCTTTCTGAGTTCGTGAAGCTTCTTCCGGGCCGACACGCCCTTGCTCTCTAGCCAGGCGTAAAGGGCCTTAAAGTCGCTTTCTGCTCGGTAGTTGGCCCTGCTGATGTGGTATCGGGGGGCGTTCTTGGACTCGATGACAAACTCGCTCTTCGCCTTCTTCCGATATGCTTTGAAAATTGCCACCAGTTCCGGTGCCAGATCGACCTCAGCGGCGCTCTCCTCGCTCTTGGGCTGAAAATATTTGGTCCGCTCAATCCGAACAACCGCTTTACCAAAATCCACAGACGTCCAGAGCAGAGTGTCGATCTCGCGCTTCCGTAACCCACAGAGGAGCGCCAGGCAGAATATCTTGAATTGCTCCCGGCAACCGGGAACTTCGCTCAACTCCTTCTTGGCATCGCGGATCAGCGCAGAGGGATCAATCCGGCTGCTGTAGCGCGTGGTTGTGCGCCGCCTTTCCAACTTCACACCAGCGAAGGGGATGGTGTTGGGTAAAGCGAGGCGCTTACGGGCAAGCTCAAGGGCCTTCGGAGTGAACAACGACCGGGCATTGCGGATATGGGCGTTGACAGAATTCGTCGCACGGCTGTGTTCAGCCGGGGAGACCTTGTGCGGCTTGAGGTAGGCAAGTTTCCACTGCTGTATCGCATCGGCGGTCAGGACATCCAACGGAATCGCATCGACCTTCTCTCGCCATTTTTTGTTACCCTCACTCTTGGGAGCGTATCTTTCCTTTCCACCCTTTATCTTGGCGATATCGGCTGCGATCTGCCGGAGTGAGGCGCAATACACGGCAAACGTGGTTACGCGGTAGTTGACCGTTGCACTGATCTCCCGGATAAGGTCACCCACGGTCGAATTCACAGGAATGGCCTCCTTTGCTTGCGGTTTATACGCGGCCAAGGTTTCGTCCCATCCAAGCGAATGAAGGCTCAAATAAATGTCCCGGGCTTTCGCTGCCGCTGCAACCTTGTTGGGCGTGCCTAACGGGAATTGCTCTCGCCTTCTGAGGAACTGCATCTGGGCAGTCCAGTGGGGATCCTCGCCGTCAGCCCGCTTGCGGCGATACACGCGATCTTTCCAATACCGGACATCTGTTTTGCCGAACTCGCTCATTTAGGGCATCACTTTGGCATCACTTTTTGTGTCCTTCAATGTTTTAATTTGTCCACTCCTGTCTTTTCGATAAGTTTGCTATTATCCTTGTTTCCAACTGCTTATAACTCATTTATTGTGACTTATGTGGACATTTTGGAACACAGGGAGACAGCCTCACAAGTAGATTTGTAATCAGACGGTCGTCGGTTCGAGTCCGACTGCTGGCTGTCTTTCTAAGTTGTTTGTTTTATGCAACTTGTGTCGTGAGATGAAGTCCCAAAGCAAGAGCTGTTGGCGTTCTGTCGCCCATTTGTCGCCCGAAAGATTTGTCGCGATCTCGTAAGCTCGGACTGAGTGCCGCCTAGCTCTCAGCATGGCATTTGCTCTGAATAGGGCTATCCGTTTTATCTGCCGCCTTTCGTTCCTATGTATCTCCCTCACCAAAAAAAATCTGCTTTTTCGCTTCTGGAAGTCCTGGTCTCTGGAACGATTTTTATAATGGTCGACGTTGGGATTTACAGTGTTTATCTGTCAGCCTCAAGCGATGCTGGCACTTTGCACTTTCCGCTAGAACCAATCCAATAGGCATGTGACCATACGCTATTGTGATCTCTCCCGGTCAGATATTCGGTCGCTGCCTTTGCCGCCAGATCGGCAAGGGAGATATTCGACATCTTTTCTCCACGCTCTTTTTTCTGGTGTGCTTGCTGTTTGTTCCGAGGGCTTGGTCGGTGGAAAGGCAAATACTCCATGGTCATTTGCCCTCTGCCGTTGGGCAACTGGCTCCAATCGGTCACTATGAGTCCACCAAACGGCTGCATATTTCCATCGGGTTGCCGATGCGCAACCAGGCGGATCTCACCGCACTGCTCCAAGAACTCTATGATCCGGCCAGCCCCAATTACCGTCACTTCCTTACGCCCCAGCAGTTTACCGAGAAGTTTGGCCCCACCGAGCAGGATTATCAGGCTATGCAAGATTTTGCCAAAGCCAACGGTCTGACAGTGACCGCCACGCACCCTAACCGCGTGGTTCTCGACGTGGAAGGCTCAATCCAAGAGATCGAACAAGCCTTCCATGTCACCCTGCGTGTTTACCAACATCCGAAGGAAGGCCGCACCTTTTATGCGCCCGATGCGGAACCCTCGCTCGACTTGGCGGTTCAAGTCCTGCATATCGACGGCTTGGACGACTACTCGCTGCCGCGTCCAAATCATAAAATCAGGCCCACCGGTGCGGTGGTCAACAATGCCACACCTCAATCCGGCTCTGCATCAGGAGGTGCGTATGCGGGGAATGATTTCAGGGCAGCCTACGTTCCGGGAACGACGTTGACCGGTGCCGGGCAGAGCATTGGGTTGCTGCAATTTGACAGTTACTATGCCAGCGACATCACAGCCTATAAAACACAATTCGGTCTTCCCGATGTTCCATTGATCAACGTGCCTGTAAATGGCGGCATCAGCACAACCGGCACAAACAATAGTGAGGTTTGCTTGGACATTGAGACGGCGATCGCGATGGCCCCTGGACTCTCGGCAATCTATGTATATGAAGCGCCTAACTCGACGAGCAACTTTGTGAGTTTGCTCAGCCGTATGGCTAACGATAATCTCTCCAAGCAACTCAGTTGTTCTTGGGGAGGCGGTGGAGCAAACCCAACGGCGGAGGTGATCTTTCAGCAGATGGCGGCGCAAGGTCAGTCCTTCTTCAATGCCTCGGGTGATGCCGATGCGTATACCGGGTCCATCCCGTTTCCCTCGGATAGCCCAAACATCACCCAGGTTGGCGCAACATCGTTGACCACCACCGGCGCTGGTGGATCGTATGTTTCTGAAACCGTATGGAACTGGAACAACGGCACCGGGAGCAGCGGAGGGATCAGCACTTACTACTCGATTCCCGTCTGGCAGCAGGGGATCAGCATGGCTGCTAATCAGGGCTCTACGACCATGCGGAATGTTCCAGATGTCGCATTGGTGGGGGATAATGTCTACGTTTGTTACAACAATGGCGCTTCGGGAGCCTTTGGCGGCACCAGTTGCGCAGCGCCACTGTGGGCTGCTTTCACTGCGTTGCTCAATCAACAGGCCGCAACGAATGGTCAATCCTCTATTGGGTTCATCAATCCAGCTCTCTACGCGATAGGAAAAGGATCGAGCTATTCCTCTGAATTCCACGATACCACTACCGGCAACAACAACAGCAGCAGCAGCCCCTCCAAGTATTCCGCGACGAGCGGCTACGATCTCTGCACCGGTTGGGGAACCCCCATTGGGAACGCATTAATCAATGCGCTCGCAGGTCCACCTCTCATCACCAACACGCTGACAACCACGGGAACTTACGGCGCGGCGTTTAGTTACCAGATTGTCGCCACCAACAATCCCGCCAGCTATGGAGCCGACGGATTGCCGAATGGTCTCAGCGTGAACCCGGCAACAGGGTTGATCAGCGGAACCCCCACGATGATAGGCACAAGCAATGTGACTATCAATGCAAGCAACACCATGGGAACGGGCACCGCAACCCTGGTGCTTGCTGTGGTGGCCCCTCCTGTGCCATCAATTACCAGCGCATCAAGTGTGACGGGTGCTTACGGCGCGGCATTCAGTTACCAGATTGTTGCCACCAACAATCCCACCAGCTTTGGAGCTAGTGGATTGCCGGATGGACTCAGCGTAAACTCGCTAACAGGGCTGATTAGTGGAACAGCGACGGCAACGGGCACAACCAATGCAACCATTAGCGCGATCAACATCAGTGGCACCGGCAGTGTACCCTTGACGATTATCGTGTTGCCGTTACCCGTGATCACCAGTTCCTTGATCGTGACAGCCACCGACGGGAGCCCCTTCAGCTACCAGATCGTAGCCACCAATAACCCGACAAGCTACGGCGCCACCGGTTTGCCCACAGGGCTTATTGTGAACACTGCGACCGGTTTGATCAGCGGGACCCCGACGGTGACAGGGGTAAGTAGCGTTACCATCAACGCAACCAACCCCGGCGGCACCACCAGTGTAACCCTGACGATTACAGTGTTGCCGCCTCCGCCGGTGATTCTCAGACCATTGACAACACTCAGTTCATTTAACAGCGCCAATGGAAAAAATCCGTATGCGGGATTGGTTATGGGGAGCGATGGAAATTTCTACGGAACGACCTTGGCCGGCGGGAGCAGCAACAACGGCAGCATTTACAAAATAACCTCGAGCGGTTCGCTCACAACGGTTTGTTCATTTACTGGAACGAGCGGAGCGACGCTCGGCAGCAATCCCGCCGCAGCCTTGCTGTTGGGGAGTGATGGGAATTTTTATGGGACCACTTACTCAGGTGGGAGTAGTAACAACGGCACTGTTTTCAAGATCACGCCGAGCGGTTCGCTCACGACGCTTTGTTCTTTTAACAGTAGCAACGGAAAAAATCCTTATGCGGGGTTGATACAAGGCAGTGACGGCAATTTCTACGGGACCACCTACTCCGGTGGAAGCAGGGGCTATGGCACCGTTTTCAAGATCACGCCGAGCGGTTCGCTCACGACGCTTTATTCGTTTAGAAGTTCCACTGGAAGAAATCCCTATGGAGGGTTGCTTCAGGGGAGTGACGGCAATTTCTACGGGACCACCTACTCCGGTGGAAACAGCAACTACGGTACCGTTTTCAAGATCACGCCGAGTGGCTCGTTTACAACGCTTTGTTCATTTAGCGGAACGAGTGGCACAACGCTCGGCAGCAATCCCAGCGCAGCTTTGATGTTGGGGAGTGATGGAAATTTCTATGGGACCACCTATCTCGGTGGGAGTAGCAACTACGGTACCGTTTTCAAGATCACGCCGAGTGGTTCGCTCGCGACGCTTTGTTCATTTAGCGGAACGAGTGGCACAACGCTTGGTTGCAATCCCACCGCAGCCTTAGTGTTGGGGAGTGATGGGAATTTCTATGGAAACACCGACTCCGGTGGGAGCAGCAACTACGGGACCGTTTTCAAAATCACGCCGGGCGGGTTGTTCACCATGCTCTACACATTTACTGGTGGGGTTGGCGGTGCGAATCCACAAGGTGCGTTGGTGTTGGGGGGTGACGGAAATTTCTATGGGACCACCTACTCTGGTGGGAGCAGCAACTACGGGACAGTATTCGAGTTGCCATTTTCTTCTGTTGTGGCGACCAGCGGTTTTGCATTCAGCTACCAGATCGTGGCAACCAACAGCCCAACAAGCTACGGAGCAACAGGATTGCCAGGTGGCTTGAGCGTGGATACTGGCACCGGTTTGATCAGCGGGGCACCCACGATAAGCGGCACAAGCAGCGTCACCATCAGCGCGAGCAACCCGAGTGGAACAGGTAGCGCAACCCTGACGATTATTGTGCTGCCATCGCCCCCCGTGGTCATCAGTGCGTTGAGCGCGAGGGCAATACAAGGCAAGGCGTTCAGTTACCAGATCGCGGCAAACAACAACCCGACCGGATACGGAGCGACGGGGCTACCCAACGGCCTAGGCGTGGACACTGCCACAGGCTTGATCACAGGAACGGCCACTGTCACCGGCACCAGCAGCGTCACCATTAGCGCCAGCAATGAGATTGGGACAGGCAGCGCAGTTTTGACGATCATTGTAGAAACTCCTTATGCCGCATGGCAAAATCGAATGTTTACGTCGGTACAGCTTGCCGATTCTACGATCTGCGGTGACGCGGCGGCTCCGGCTGGGGATGAAATTCCAAACCTGATGAAGTATGCACTCAACCTGAATCCTATGACGATGGCCATATCGGGGCTGCCTGTTCTTGAATTGATGACGGATGCTTCCCAAAACAGTTATCTAACGCTGACTTATACACAAGTTATAGCGGCAACTGACATCGATTATATCGTCGAAGTTTCGGACGACTTGCAGATATGGAACTCGGGTTCAGGTTACACGACTGTTGTGAGCGTGAATAACAATCCCGACGGCGTTTCCCAAGCGGTGGTTGTGCAGGATTTAATTCCAATAAATAGCACCCAAAAAAGGTTTATGCGCTTGAAGGTTACGGGGCCGTAACTATTTTCCGCATCCTGATTCCGCTTATTCTCTAAGTCTTCTTTCTCCAAGGTGTAACATGAGGCACATCTCAAAATGGATGTCAAAAAGAAGCCCCATTTAAGAAATGGTGCCGGAAAAGCTTACCTGCATGAACTGGACGAATGGCTGGAACGGAAGGTCTGTGCCTTCAACAAGGGAGACAAACGCGCCTATCACCCGGAGTATATGAAACGATACAACCGGTACAAG
>Ga0316228_1003671_pt1 | contig 12038 bp, 10 predicted proteins | sample TBH18021metaG_FD_206005 | JGI IMG/M metagenome (GOLD analysis project Ga0316228, IMG submission 206005) | Freshwater microbial communities from Trout Bog Lake, Wisconsin, USA - TBH18021 | ecosystem: Environmental > Aquatic > Freshwater > Lake > Hypolimnion/Profundal zone | place: USA: Wisconsin... | reverse complement strand
GGGTGCGCCGCGGCCCCCCCCCGGCCCCCCCCGCGGCCGTGCGTCATCAGCGAAGAAGTCCCGCGGAGGAAGTTGGCCCCCATGAAGGTACTGGTGCCCGTCAAGCGGGTCGTCGACTACAACGTGAAGATCCGCGTAAAGGCCGACGGATCCGGCGTTGAACTCGCCAACGTGAAGATGTCGATGAACCCCTTCGACGAGATCGCCGTCGAGGAAGCGATCCGTCTGAAGGAGAAGGGCAAGGTCACGGAGATCGTTGCCGTCTCGATCGGCCCGCAGCAGGCGCAGGAGACGCTGCGCACGGCGCTGGCCATGGGCGCGGACCGCGCGGTGCTCGTGAAGACCGACGTCGCCTGCGAGCCGCTGGCGGTGGCCAAGCTCCTCAAGGCGGTCGTCGAGAAGGAGAGTCCGCAGCTCGTCATCCTGGGCAAGCAGGCGATCGACGACGATTCGAACCAGACCGGCCAGATGCTCGCCGCCCTGCTCGGCTGGCCGCAGGGCACCTTCGCGTTCAAGCTCGACGTCGCCGAGGGTAGCATCGACGTCGTCCGCGAGGTCGATGGCGGCCTGCAGACGGTGGGCCTCCGGCTGCCGGCGATCGTCACCACGGACCTGCGCCTGAACGAGCCGCGCTACGCCTCGCTCCCCAACATCATGAAGGCCAAGAAGAAGCCGCTGGAAGAGCTTGCGCCCGACGCCCTCGGCATCGACGTGACCCCGCGCCTGACGGTGCTGAAGACCGCCGAGCCTCCGGGCCGCTCGGCCGGCATCAAGGTCGGCTCCGCCGCCGAACTCGTGCAGAAGCTCAAGGTCGAGGCCGGCGTCTTCTGACGCCGCCGGCCCCCCGCGGGCCGCGACCATCACCGGGCCCGGCGCGACAGTCGCCGGTGCCCGGCTCCCCTGTCGGCAGGCCGCCGCACGGCGCCGCCCAAACGCTCAGGATCGCCAGGATGACAACGCTTCTGTACGTCGAGCACGCCAACGGACAGATCAAGGACGGCTCGCTCAAGGCCCTCACCGCCGCCAAGGAGCTGGGCCAGCCCGTCCACGCCCTGGTGCTGGGCTCCGGCTCGAAGGCCGCCGCGGAGGCCGCGGCCAAGCTCGACGGCGTCGAGAAGGTGCTGAACGCGGAAGACGCCGTCTACGATCACGACCTCGCGGAGCCGGTGGGTGCGCTGCTCGCCGCCATCGCCGAGCCCTACGAGGCGATCGTGGCCGCGGCCACCACCACGGGCAAGAACGTGCTGCCGCGCGCCGCCGCGCTCCTCGACGTGGCCCAGGTCTCCGACATCATCAAGGTGGTCTCGCCCGACACGTTCGAGCGGCCGATCTACGCCGGCAACGCCATCCAGACGGTGCAGGCGCCGGGCCCGAAGCGGGTGATCACGGTTCGCACCGCGGCCTTCAAGCCGGCGGGTGAGGGCGGCTCCGCGGCCGCCGTCGAGGCGGTCGCCGCGGCGGCGCCCGAGGCTGGCGGCTCGTCCTTCAAGGGGGAGGAGATCGCGAAGTCCGACCGTCCGGAGCTGGCCTCGGCCAAGTTCATCGTCTCCGGCGGCCGCTCCCTGGGCTCGGCCGAGAAGTTCAAGGAGCTGATCGAGCCGCTGGCCGACGCGCTGGGCGCCGCGGTCGGCGCCTCGCGTGCCGCGGTCGATGCCGGCTACGCCCCGAACGACTGGCAGGTGGGCCAGACCGGCAAGGTGGTGGCGCCCGACCTCTACGTGGCGGTCGGCATCTCCGGCGCGATCCAGCACCTCGCCGGCATGAAGGACTCCAAGGTGATCGTCGCGATCAACAAGGACGAGGACGCCCCGATCTTCCAGGTGGCCGATTACGGCCTGGTCGGCGACCTGTTCCAGGTGGTGCCGGACTTGCAGGCCGAGATCGCCAAGGCCAAGGACTGATCGGATCGACGACCCCCAGGGTCGCTCCCGCTCATCGGGCCGCTGCGGAGGGCACCCTTCGGACGGCGGGCCGGGTCGGGATCGGTCGGGAGCGTACCCCGAGGGTTTCGTCGGTCCGCGAACGCGGGCTAGAAGACTTCTGGAGCATGGGGCGGCCGGCGCGGAGCGTCGCCGCTCCCGTGTTCCGCACGGGTCGGCCATCGGTCCGGCTGGCGCTTGAGGACTCGGATCGGGACATGACTATCGACATCAATCGGGTCGGCATCATCGGCGCCGGGCAGATGGGCAGCGGGATCGCGCAGGTCTGCGCGGCCGCTGGCCTGGAGGTGCGCCTCAACGACCGCGAGGCGGATCGGATCGAGGCCGGCCTCGGCACCATCGATGCGAGCCTCGCCAAGCTCGTGTCGAAGGGGACCCTCGACGAAGCCGGGAGCCGCAGCGCGCGCGAGCGGATCCTGTCGGCGCGCACGTTCGCCGATCTCGGCGATTGCGACCTCGTGATCGAGGCGGCCACCGAGAACGAGGCGGTCAAGCGGGAGATCTTCTCGACGCTCTGCGCCTCGCTGAGGCCGGACGCGATCGTGGCGACGAACACCTCGTCGATCTCGATCACGCGGCTCGCCGCCGCGACCGACCGGCCGGAGCGCTTCATCGGCATCCACTTCATGAACCCGGTGCCGGTGATGCAGCTCGTGGAGCTGATCCGCGGCATCGCAACCGAGGACCAGACCTACGAGTCGGCCAAGGCCTTCATCGCCAAGCTCGGCAAGACCTCGACCATGTCGGAGGATTTCCCGGCCTTCATCGTCAACCGCATCCTGCTGCCGATGATCAACGAGGCGATCTACACGCTCTACGAGGGCGTGGGGTCTGTGGAATCGATCGATACCGCGATGCGGCTCGGCGCGAACCACCCGATGGGTCCGCTCCAGCTCGCCGACTTCATCGGCCTCGATACCTGCCTCTCGGTGATGCAGGTCCTGTACGACGGGTTGGCGGATTCGAAGTACCGCCCGTGCCCGCTGTTGGTGAAATACGTCGAGGCCGGCTGGCTCGGCCGCAAGACCAAGCGGGGCTTCTACGACTATCGCGGGCCGACCCCGGTACCGACGCGCTGAGCCGCATCGCGCCTCGGCGGGCATGAGCTCGGGGGGCTTGAGCTCGGCGGGCATGAGAAAGGCCGGACCGCGGCGGCGATCCGGCCTTTCTCGTTCGTAGGGGAGGGGCCTCGTTACGGCCCGTCCGGGTTCGACGTCCTCCGGCGGATCGGTTCGATCCAACGCATCGTCTCAGGACGAAGCTCGGGTCCCCTCTCCCATAGGGAAAGGTCTGCTTTCGCAGAATGCCGGGTGAGGGGTATGACACTCCAAGAGTAGGCGGCGCCCTGAACGCGCGTCGATGCCGAGCGCCGTCCTGAGACGTCATACCCCTCACCCCAACCCTCTCCCTATGGGAGAGGGGGCAGGGCGCGGCCGAACCCTCGACCGCGAGCGGTTTTACTTCGGCTGGTTCGGGTTGGCGGTGGGCTGCGCCGGCTGCGGATAGGCCGGGTTCTCGGTGGGCACGCCGCTGGTGTTGGACGAGGCCGGCGCATTGGACTTGCCGTTGACCGAGCCGGTCACTTCCTGCCGCGAGGCGTCCTGGCTCTGGCTGGCATAGTCCTTCGGCGCGTTGGCGCCGTTCCACATCATCAACCCGACCAGGGCGACGGCGAGGAGGGCAAGGCTTCCCAGAAGCACGCCGAGCACCGGCTTGCCGCGCTGGCCCTGACGGGCTTCCGTGTTGTTCAGGTTCTCGACCATTGATGTCCTCGCTCGAGGGCCGCGCCGCGATGTACGGCGGCGGCCGCACCGTGGGTGATCTGGGCGGCCAACGCGGCTGTGCTTGGCGAAGTTCCTGCCCGGGCGGGTTTCAGCGCCCCGTCAACAGCAGGATCTTGCCGAGATGGGCGCTCGATTCCATCAGCTCGTGGGCTTTCCGCGCCTCCTCGAAGCCGAAGGTCGCGTGGATCACGGGCCGGATCTCGCCGGCGTCGAGCTTCGGCCAGACGTCGCGGGCGAGCCCTTGCGCGATCTCGGCCTTGTCCGCCTTCGGACGCGGACGCAGCGTCGCGCCCGTGAAGGTCAGGCGCTTCAGCATCACGGGCGTGATGTTGAGCCCGTCAACCTTGTAGCCGCCCATCAGGGCGATCAGTACGAGGCGCCCCTCGACCGCGAGCGATGCCAGATTGCGCTGCAGGTAGCTCGCTCCGATCATGTCGAGGATGACGTCGACGCCGCGTCCGTCGGTGAGGCGGGCGATCTCCTCGGCGAAGTCCGCCTCGCGGTAGTTGATCGCGTGGTCGGCGCCGAGCTCCTCGCAGAAGCGGCACTTCTCGGCCGAGCCCGCCGTCGCGAAGACCTTCGCGCCCTGGGCCTTGGCGATCTGGATCGCGGTCGAGCCGATGCCGCTCGAACCGCCATGGACCAGGAAGCTCTCGCCGGCGGCGAGGCGCCCGCGCTGGATCACGTTGGAGTAGACGGTGAAGAACGTCTCGGGGATGCCGCCCGCATCCGTCAGCGAGAGGGCCTTCGGCTTGGGCAGGCACTGGCCGGCCTCGGCGACCGCGAACTCCGCATAGCCGCCGCTGATCACCAGGGCGCAGACCTCGTCGCCGAGCGCGGGCGCGCCCACGCCCTCGCCCAGCGCCACCACGCGGCCGCTGACCTCGAGGCCCGGCACGTCGGTCGCGCCCTTCGGTGGCGGGTACTTGCCCTGCCGCTGCATCAGGTCCGGCCGGTTGATGCCGGCGGCCACCACCTCGATCAGGACCTGGCCTGGGCCGGGCCGCGGCACCGGCGCGGTCTCCAGCTTGATCACCTCGGGCCCGCCCGCGCCGTCGTAGCGGAGCTGGCGCATGGTCTCGGGCGGGTTTGCGGGCATCGGGATCTCCTCGTTCGTTCCCCGAATACCTGCCGCAGGACGGTCGAGCGACAAGGCGTCCGCGGCCGCCCACAAGCGAAGAGCCCCGGCGCTCGGGCCGGGGCTCCTCTCGGTCGCGTCAGTTCAAGGCCACGCTGGGCGGTCGGCGCTCCGCCCCGACCGTGACGTCGCCGATCATCAGCCCCATCGGCCCGGCGGTGACCGGCACCGCCTCGCCGTCGTGGATGCGCCCGGAGAGCAGCAACTCGGCCAGCGGATCCTGAACGTTCTTCTGGATCACCCGCTTGAGCGGCCGCGCCCCGTAGGCCGGGTCGTAGCCCTTGTCGGCGAGCCACGTGCGGGCATCCTGGTCCACGTCGAGCGCGATCTTGCGCTCGTCGAGGAGCTTCTGCAGGCGTCCGAGCTGGATATCGACGATCGCCCCCATCTCGCCGCGCTGGAGGCGGTGGAACAGGATGATCTCGTCGATCCGGTTCAGGAATTCCGGCCGGAAATGGCTCCGCACCACACCCATCACCTCGTCGCGGACGGCATCGGTGTCCTGGCCCGCGGGCTGGTTCACCAAGTACTCGGCCCCGAGATTCGAGGTCATGATGAGGAGCGTGTTGCGGAAATCGACCGTCCGGCCCTGTCCGTCCGTGAGGCGCCCGTCGTCGAGCACCTGCAGGAGGACGTTGAACACGTCCGGATGCGCCTTCTCCACCTCGTCGAACAGCACGACCTGATAGGGCCGACGCCGCACGGCCTCGGTGAGCGCGCCGCCCTCCTCGTAGCCGACGTAGCCCGGAGGCGCGCCGATGAGGCGGGCGACCGCGTGCTTCTCCATGTACTCGGACATGTCGATGCGCACCAACGCCGTGTCGTCGTCGAACAGGAAGCCGGCCAGCGCCTTGGTCAGCTCGGTCTTGCCGACGCCCGTGGGCCCCAGGAACATGAACGAGCCGATCGGCCGGTTCGGGTCCTGCAGGCCGGCGCGTGCGCGGCGGACCGCGGTCGCGACCGCCTCGACCGCCTCGCGCTGCCCGACGACGCGTCGGCCGAGCGCCTCCTCCATCGCCAGCAGCTTCTCGCGCTCGCCCTCCAGCATCTTGTCGACAGGCACGCCGGTCCAGCGCGAGACGACCCCCGCGATGTGCTGCGGCGTCACCGCCTCCTCGACCATGCCATCACGCGCGACCGCGGATTCGGCGTTCGCCTCGATCTCGGCGAGCCGCTTCTCGAGGCCCGGGACCACCCCGTAGGCGAGCTCGCCCGCGCGCTGGTACTGGCCCTGGCGCTGGGCGGCCGCGAGCTCGTTCCTGGCCTCGTCGAGCTTCTTCTTGAGCTCGGCGGCCGCGCCCAGCTTGTCCTTCTCGGCCTTCCAGCGGGCCGTGATCGTGGCGGACTGCTCCTCGAGGTCGGCGAGTTCCTTCTCGAGGCGCTGGAGGCGATCGCGGGAGGCGGAATCCGTCTCCTTCTTCAGAGCCTCGCCCTCGATCTTCAGCCGCACGATCTCGCGGTCGATGTTGTCGAGCTCCTCGGGCTTCGAATCGACCTGCATGCGCAGGCGGGATCCCGCCTCGTCCACGAGGTCGATCGCCTTGTCGGGCAGGAAGCGGTCGGTGATGTAGCGGTTCGACAGGGTCGCGGCGGCAACGAGCGCCGAGTCCTGGATGCGCACGCCGTGGTGCTGCTCGTACTTCTCCTTGATGCCGCGCAGGATCGAGATCGTGTCCTCGACGGTCGGCTCCGAGACGAAGACCGGCTGGAAGCGCCGGGCAAGCGCCGCGTCCTTCTCGACGTGCTTGCGGTACTCGTCGAGCGTGGTGGCGCCGACGCAGTGCAGCTCGCCGCGGGCCAGCGCGGGCTTCAGGAGGTTCGAGGCGTCCATCGCCCCGTCCGCCTTGCCGGCGCCGACGAGCGTGTGCATCTCGTCGATGAACAGGATGATGCCGCCCTCGGCCGCCTGGACCTCCGAGAGCACGCCCTTCAGCCGCTCCTCGAACTCGCCGCGATACTTCGCGCCCGCGATCAGCGCGCCCATGTCGAGGGCCAGCAGGCTCTTCTCGCGCAGGGATTCCGGCACGTCGCCGTTGACGATCCGCAGGGCCAGCCCCTCGACGATGGCGGTCTTGCCGACGCCGGGCTCGCCGATCAGCACGGGGTTGTTCTTGGTGCGCCGGGACAGGACCTGGATCGTGCGGCGGATCTCCTCGTCGCGGCCGATCACCGGGTCGAGCTTGCCCTCGCGGGCGGCCTCGGTGAGGTCGCGGGCGTACTTCTTCAGCGCGTCGTAGGCGTTCTCGGCCGAGGCGTTGTCGGCGGTGCGGCCCTTGCGCAGCGCGTTGATCGCCGCGTTGATCGAGGCCGGCGTCACGCCCGCGGCCTGGAGCGCGCGACCGGCTTCCGTGTTGCCCTCGACGGCGAGCGCGAGCAGCAGCCGCTCGACGGTGACGTAGGAATCACCGGCCTTCTCGGCGGCCTTCTCGGCGGTGTCGAACAGGCGCACGAGGTCGCGCGTCGCCTGGGGCGAGGCGGAATTGCCGGAGACCTTCGGCTGCCGGCCGAGCCACTGCTCGACCTGCGCGAGCGCCACGCGCGACTGCCCGCCGGCGCGGTCGATCAGCCCGGCGCAGAGCCCCTCGGGATCGTCGAGCAGCACCTTCAGGAGGTGCCCCGGCTGAAGCTGGGGATGGCCCTCGCGCATCGCGAGGTTCTGGGCAGCCTGCACGAAGCCGCGGGCGCGCTCGGTGTATTTCTCGAAATTCATGCACAACCCTCCCGTACCGGCATCCGCCGCCCACGCAGAGGCGCGGCGCCACCGAAACGTCGCCCTCCGGCTATCCGCCGCACGAGGGCCCCGACGCCGTTGGTGGCCGCCGGTCTCCGCCATGTGGTGTTGCATTTGCGCACCACAAGGGGCGCTACCCCCCTTGCGCGCGGGTGCATTTCAGGGCCACGCTCCGCGCATGGCCACGCTCACGATCCACGCCCTCTACCGCTATCCCGTGAAGGGGTTCAGTCCCGAGCGCGTCGCGCGCGCCGAGTTCGAGACGAGCGGCTACTTCCCCGGCGACAGGCTCTACGCGGTCGAGAACGGGGATTCGGGCTTCAGCGCGTCGGTGCCGCGGCATCAACCGAAGACCAAGTACCTGATGCTGATGCGCGACGAGGCCCTGGCCCGCCTGCGCACGCGCTACGACGACACCACCACCACCCTGCACATCGAGGCGGAGGGCGCGTCCTACGCCGCCAAGCTCGACACGCCCGAGGGCAGGGCGGTGCTGGAGGATCTCATGCGGCGCCTCCTGCCGGAATCCCTGCGCGGCGAGCCTCGAGTACTCGAGGCGCCGCCGCGGTACCGCTTCACCGACTCGAAGATCGGCTTCGTCTCGCTCATCAATCTCGCGAGCGTGCGGGCGATCGAGGATTTCGTCGGCGCGCCCGTTGATCCGCTGCGCTTCCGCGGCAATCTCCTGGTCGAGGGTCTCGAGCCCTGGGCCGAGCTGGCGATGTCGGGGGCCGTGCTCGAGGCGCCGAGCGGGCTGCGCCTGCGCCTCACACAGCGCACGCAGCGCTGTGCGGCCACCAACGTCGATCCGGTGAGCGGCGTCCGCGACCTCGACATTCCCTGGACCCTCGACGCCCGCCTTGGCCACCGGGATTGCGGGATCTATGCCGAGGTGATCGCGGGCGGCGCTCTCGGTGAAGGCGAGGGGCTGCGGGTCGTCGGCTGAACGCGACCCGATGGGTCGCGGCTACCGCGCCGGTCAGTCGCGGGCGGCGAGCCAGCGGGGCTCCGGCTCCTCGACCGGCAACAGGGCCGCGACGGCGTCGAGATCGACCGTGTAGCGTTCGGTGAGCATCTGCCAGACCTCGGCGCGGGAGCGGGCCGTCGGGATGAGGTGGTCGAGCGCGTGGGCCAGGATGCTCGGATGGACCAGAGCAGGGCGCTGGCGGAGAGGGTCGGCGTACAGCATCGAAATCGCGCTCCCTTCTGACCACGCGAATATCAAATACCTTGGTTAATCCGCGCTTAAGGAAAGGGCTGCGGCGCATTGACCAGTATTCGGACAGTGCCGGAGCCTCGGTCGAGCGCGCCGGCGGCTGACCCCGTGCTCGGGATGGGCGGGAACCAACCTCGCCCTCCGCGCGTCTCCTTGCGGCCAAGCTGTGCCGCTCGAACCTCGATGACCATCACCATCCCGAACCTGCAGCCCGTGATCGCGATCGTCGCCGGGGTGCTGATCCTGATCGCGCCCCGGTTGCTGAACTATATCGTGGCCGCGTACCTGATCGTCGTCGGGCTGATCGGCCTCGGCCTCTTCCGCGGGATGGTGTGAGCCGTAGGGGCTCTGCCGTCGCGGTGAGACAGCCGCGGGCCGGGATCCACCGCCTTCGGGGCGTTCACCTTGCGTTGCAGCGCGAGATGGTTCAACCCGCGATCCAACGACCGGTCACGGTCACGTCACCTTCTGAATGGACGGAAACGATATGGCGAGCCAGGGCAGCGCGGGCACCGCGAAGTGGGTCTACGCCTTCGGCGACGGCAAGGCCGAGGGCAAGTCGCAGATGCGCGAGCTGCTCGGCGGCAAGGGGGCGAACCTCGCCGAGATGTCCAATCTCGGCCTCCCCGTGCCTCCCGGCTTCACCATCACCACGGAAGTCTGCACGTATTATTACGCGCATGACAGGCAGTACCCGCCGGAGCTGAAGGCGCAGGTCGACGAGGCGCTGGCCAAGGTCGGCGCGCTCACCGGCCGGACCTTCGGCGACGCCGAGAGCCCGCTCCTCGTCTCCGTGCGCTCCGGCGCCCGGGCCTCCATGCCCGGCATGATGGACACGGTGCTCAACCTCGGCCTCAACGATGCCACGGTGGCGGCGCTGGCCGCGAGCGCGGGCGACGAGCGCTTCGCCTACGATTCCTACCGCCGCTTCATCACCATGTACTCGAACGTGGTGCTGGGGGTTGAGCACCACGCCTTCGAGGAGGCGCTGGAGCAGTACAAGGAGCGCAAGGGCGCCGAACTCGACACCGAGCTCGGGGCCGAGGATTGGAAGACGCTGATCCAGACCTACAAGACGATCGTGCGCGAGGAGCACGGTTCCGACTTCCCCCAGGAGCCGCAGGACCAGCTCTGGGGCGCGATCGGCGCGGTGTTCGATTCCTGGATGATCCCGCGGGCCAAGAAGTACCGCGAGCTGAACCAGATCCCGGAGAGCTGGGGCACGGCCGTGAACGTGCAGGCCATGGTGTTCGGCAACATGGGTGAAACCTCGGCCACGGGCGTCGCCTTCACCCGCAACCCCTCGACCGGCGAGCGCGCCCTGTACGGCGAGTTCCTGATCAACGCTCAGGGCGAGGACGTGGTGGCGGGCATCCGCACGCCTCAGGACATCACCGAGAAGGCGAGGCTCGAGGCGAAATCCGACAAGCCCTCCATGGAGAAGGCGATGCCGGAGAGCTTCCAGGAGCTGACCCGCATCTACGGGATTCTCGAGAAGCACTACCGCGACATGCAGGACATGGAGTTCACCATCGAGAGCGGAAAGCTCTGGATGCTCCAGACCCGCAACGGCAAGCGCACCGCCAAGGCCGCGCTGAAGATCGCGGTCGATCTGGCGAGCGAGGGCCTGATCTCCGAGAAGGAGGCGATCCTGCGCGTCGAGCCGGGCGCCCTGGACCAACTCCTTCACCCGACGATCGACCCGAAGGCCGAGCGCAAGGTCATCGCCTCGGGCCTGCCCGCCTCGCCGGGCGCGGCGACCGGCGAGATCGTGTTCAATTCCGAGGACGCCGAGGCCTGCAAGAAGGCTGAGCGCAAGTGCATCCTCGTGCGCATCGAGACGTCGCCGGAGGACATCCATGGCATGCACGCCTCGGAGGGTATCCTCACGACGCGCGGCGGCATGACCAGCCACGCGGCCGTGGTGGCCCGCGGCATGGGCAAGCCCTGCGTCTCGGGCGTCGGCTCGATCCGGATCGACTACAAGGCCAAGACCCTGACGGTCGGCGGCGTGACCCTGAAGGCCGGCGACCGGATCACGATCGACGGATCGACCGGTCAGGTGCTGCAGGGCGAGGTCAAGATGCTGGAGCCCGAACTCTCCGGCGACTTCGCGCAGCTCATGGGATGGGCCGACGCGCACCGGAAGATGAAGGTGCGCACCAACGCCGACACCCCGACCGACGCCCGCACGGCGCGCAACTTCGGCGCCGAGGGCATCGGGCTCTGCCGCACCGAGCACATGTTCTTCGAGGGCGACCGCATCATCGCGGTGCGCGAGATGATCCTGGCGGACGACGCGGAGGGCCGCCGCTCGGCGCTCGCCAAGATCCTGCCCTACCAGCGGCAGGACTTTGCGGAGCTGTTCAAGATCATGTCGGGCCTGCCCGTCACGATCCGCCTGCTCGACCCGCCGCTGCACGAGTTCCTGCCCCACTCCGACGCCGAGGTGGCCGAGGTCGTGAAGGCGACGGGCGTGGCCGAGGACAAGATCCGTCACCGGATGCGCGAACTCTCCGAGTTCAACCCGATGCTCGGCTTCCGCGGCTGCCGCCTCGCCATCGCCTTCCCGGAGATCGCCGAGATGCAGGCGCGGGCGATCTTCGAGGCCGCCGTTCAGGCCGCGAAGGAGACGGGTGCTCCAGTGGTGCCGGAGGTGATGGTGCCGCTGGTCTTCACCCGGGCCGAGTTCGACATCGTCAAGGCCCGTATCGACGCCATGGCGAAGGCGGTGTCGGAGGAGACCGGCGCCCAGCTCGACTATCAGGTCGGCACCATGATCGAGCTGCCGCGCGCGGCGCTCAAGGCTGGCGAGATCGCCGAGACCGCGGAGTTCTTCTCCTTCGGTACCAACGACCTCACGCAGACCGCACTCGGCATCTCGCGCGACGATGCGGCGACGTTCCTGGGTCCGTACACCCAGAAGGGCATCCTGGCGGCCGATCCCTTCGTGACGATCGACCAGGAGGGTGTCGGCGAGCTCGTGCGTATCGGCGTCGAGCGCGGTCGCAAGACGCGCCCCGACATCAAGCTCGGCATCTGCGGAGAGCACGGCGGCGACCCGGCCTCGGTCGGCTTCTGCCAGGAGGTCGGACTCGACTACGTCTCCTGCTCACCCTACCGCGTGCCGATCGCGCGGCTGGCCGCGGCCCAGGCGGCTTTGGGCAAGGTTCTGGGCGGCGAGGGCTGACCGGCGCCGGGCGGCCCGGACTACGCGTCCGGGCCGTTC
>Ga0316228_1003666_pt1 | contig 12047 bp, 13 predicted proteins | sample TBH18021metaG_FD_206005 | JGI IMG/M metagenome (GOLD analysis project Ga0316228, IMG submission 206005) | Freshwater microbial communities from Trout Bog Lake, Wisconsin, USA - TBH18021 | ecosystem: Environmental > Aquatic > Freshwater > Lake > Hypolimnion/Profundal zone | place: USA: Wisconsin... | reverse complement strand
TGAAGGAGCGGTCCTGATACGCGGTGATGATCACCGGGATCGGGGTGCCCTTCTCCATCTGCGCGGTCTTCGCGTTGAAGGCCTTGCAGAATTCCATGATGTTGAGACCGCGCTGACCGAGCGCGGGACCGATCGGCGGCGACGGGTTCGCTGCGCCGGCCGGGACCTGAAGCTTCACGTAGCCCGTGATCTTCTTCGCCATGGGACTGCTCCCAATGAGAATCCGCCCCCACGCGGCCTGAAGCGCGGCGGGTCGGACGGTTGCAGGTCGCGGTGCGAGCCGTGAATCCCGGAGGCGAGGCCGGGCGGATCTCCCGCGGATGATGCCCCAGCCTCAGGAGGATGGGGCAAGTTCGCGGCCGTCGCTCAGGGACGGCCGGAATGACGCGGCGGCCTCGGGGCCGCCGAATTCAGGAGGCTCAGGCCTTCTCGACCTGGGCGTACTCGAGCTCCACCGGAGTGGCGCGGCCGAAGATCGACACGGCCACCTTGAGGCGGGAGCGGGCGTCGTCGATCTCCTCGACGGTGCCGTTGAAGCTCGCGAACGGGCCGTCGGCGACCCGGACGGTCTCGCCGATCTCGAAGGAGATCGAGGGCTTCGGCCGGTCGACGCCCTCGGCGACCTGGCCCTTGATGCGCTCGGCCTCGGCATCGGGGATCGGCACGGGCTTCGACTTGTCGGCACCGAGGAAGCCTGTGACCTTCGGGGTGTTCTTGATGAGGTGGTAGACCTCATCGGTGAGGTCGCACTTCACCAGGACGTAGCCGGGGAAGAACTTGCGCTCGGCATCGACCTTCCGGCCGCGGCGCACCTCCACGACCTTCTCGGTCGGGACCATCACCTCGTCGAACAGCTCGGTCAGCCCGCGCTGGGCCGCCTGGTCCTTGATGGACTGGGCGACCTTGTTCTCGAAGTTCGAGTAGGCGTGGACGATGTACCAGCGCTTCGACACGGTTCCGTTCAACTCCGACAAGTCCGCGGGGCCTCCCCCGATCGACGGCGAGCCGCCCTCAGACGCCTCCGATTCAGACGCCCAGGATCAGGCCGACCACGAAGCGCAGGGCCTGGTCCACGACCGTGAAGAACAGGCTTGCGGCCACGACCATCACGAACACCATGATCGTCGTGATCGTGGTCTCCCGGCGGGTCGGCCACGTCACCTTGCGGGCCTCGTCGCGGACCTGCGCGAAGAACTCGCCGGGCGTGGCGCGCTTCTGCGGCGCGCGAGCCGGCGTCGCCGGCCGGGCCGGCGGCGGATTCGCGGGGCCGCGGGCTGCGCCGCGCACCAGGTCCACCTTCTTGGTCGCTTCGTTCGATGCCATGGCGCCAGTGTCTGTGCGTGTTCGGCCCCGAGGCAGAGACCGCATCCGGGAATGCGAATGTCGGCGCCGAGGACCCGGATGGGCCCGCACCGACGGTCGCTTCAGATCTCGGATTGCGCCCGCTCTAGCGCAACTCCCCCGGCTTGTCGACCGGGCCACCGCGCGGGATCGGGCTGAATGTCTGGCAGGAGTGGAGGGACTCGAACCCGCAACCTCCGGTTTTGGAGACCGGCGCTCTGACCAGTTGAGCTACACTCCTAGCGCACCGCCCAATGCCTCATCGCGGCCCGGCTTGCAAGGGGTTACCCGACGCATAGGGCTGATCGGAGGCGCAGGAGAGCCGCTTTCGCGGCGCCTCCTGCCGCCGGGTCCCGGGACCCATTCCGCTGGCACCGCATACGCCCGGGACAGGGATGGCGCTTGGTCCTGCGCTGCCCCTTCCCCGCATAGGTGGAGCGAGAGCGGACCCTGATCCGGGATCCAGCGCGACGAGCGCCGTGCAGCGGCTCCGGTGAGACTGACCGGCGACCCGAAACAGCAACGCCGGCCTCCGTCGAGTCGGAGGCCGGCGCGGGAGAGGCGGAGCGGCGCGTGACGCCGCCCCGGACCGTACAGGTTCAGTCGTTGATGGCGGCGACGACGCCGGCGCCGACGGTGCGGCCGCCCTCGCGGATGGCGAAGCGCAGCTTCTCCTCCATGGCCACCGGCACGATCAGCGCCACGTCCATGGTCACGTTGTCGCCCGGCATCACCATCTCGGTGCCTTCGGGAAGCGTGCAGATCCCGGTCACGTCCGTCGTGCGGAAGTAGAACTGCGGCCGGTAGTTGGTGAAGAACGGCGTGTGACGGCCACCCTCCTCCTTGGTCAGGATGTAGGCCTCGGCCTTGAACTTCGAGTGCGGCTTCACCGAACCCGGCTTGCACACGACCTGGCCGCGCTCCACGTCCTCGCGCTTCGTGCCGCGCAGCAGCACCCCGACGTTGTCGCCCGCCTGGCCCTGGTCGAGCAGCTTGCGGAACATCTCCACGCCCGTGACCGTCGTGGTCTGCGTGTCGCGGATGCCGACGATCTCCACCGTCTCGCCGACCTTCACGATCCCGCGCTCGACCCGGCCCGTCACGACCGTGCCGCGGCCCGAGATCGAGAACACGTCCTCGATCGGCATCAGGAACGGCAGGTCGATCGGACGCTCCGGCTGCGGGATGTAGGCATCCACCGTCGCCATCAGCGCCAGAACGGCCTCCTTGCCGATCTTCGGCTCCTTGTCCTCCAGCGCCATCAGCGCCGAGCCCTTGGTGATCGGGATGTCGTCGCCGGGGAAGTCGTACTTCGAGAGAAGCTCGCGCACCTCCAGCTCGACCAGCTCCAGAAGCTCCTCGTCGTCGACCATGTCGACCTTGTTGAGGAACACCACCAGCGCCGGAACGCCGACCTGGCGCGCCAGAAGGATGTGCTCGCGGGTCTGCGGCATCGGGCCGTCGGCCGCCGACACCACCAGGATCGCGCCGTCCATCTGCGCCGCGCCCGTGATCATGTTCTTCACGTAGTCGGCGTGGCCGGGGCAATCCACGTGCGCGTAGTGACGGTTCTGCGTCTCGTACTCCACGTGCGCCGTCGAGATCGTGATCCCGCGCGCCTTCTCCTCCGGAGCCTTGTCGATCTGGTCGTAGGCCGTGAACGTCGCCCCGCCCGTCTCAGCCAGAACCTTCGTGATCGCCGCCGTCAGAGACGTCTTGCCGTGGTCAACGTGACCAATCGTGCCAATGTTGCAGTGCGGCTTGGTGCGGGAGAACTTTTCCTTGCCCATGATTCCCATTCCTGCGGCCGGGACCACACGGGGGCCCCGAATCCTGGTCAGCCGCCCCGAAGTTCGGACAGGGGCGAAAAACGCGGTCCGCTTAGAGGGTCGGCCGCCAGGGATCAAGCTCCGTGGCGCGCGGGAGCCCGACGACCGGTCCCGCTGTCAAGCCGCGGAAGAGAGTCTTGAACGCCGAAACATCAATGCTCCGCAGTAACGAAGACGCTTTGGCGCCACAGTGTGGCATCGCGGGCATAGCGGGATTCGCACGGCCGAGCTTAAGTGGCGGCAACAACGCATCACCTCGGACCCCCGCCATGATGAAGAAGTTCCTCCTCGCCACCGCCGCGACGGCCCTGGTCACGACGGCCGCCTCCGCCGCCGATCTGCCGCGCCGCGCCGCGCCGCCGCCGGCCTTCACGCCGGTGCCGGTCTTCACCTGGACGGGCTTCTACGCCGGTCTCGAGTCGGCCTACACCTTCACGGATCGCGAGCGCATCACGACCGTCGGCGTCCAGCCGGGCAACGCCGCCAACGTGGCGCTCGGCCGCCGTCCGTTCCTGACCTCGACCACGCAGGACGGCTTCGCCAACATCGGCGGCACGGCCGGCTACAACTACCAGTTCACGCCGGGCGCCGGCATCGTGGTCGGTGTCGCCAACAGCATCGACTGGACCGACATCACCAAGAACCGGGTCGTGCTCGGCACCGGCAACGTCGCGGGCGGCCCGCCGAACCTCAGCCAGTTCCGCCAGAGCCTCGACTGGCTCGGCACGCTCACGGGCCGCGTCGGCTACGCCTTTGACCGCGTCCTGGTCTACGGGATGGGCGGCCTCGCCTACGGCAACGTGTTCCACGACGCCAACTTCTTCACCCCCGGCGGCCGCCTGCAGTTCGCCGGCCGCTACGACGACTTCAAGACCGGCTTCGCCTACGGTGGCGGCATCGAGTTCGCGCTGCCGACCGACAGCTTCCTGAACACCTTCGCGCTCGGCCGCTACATCGGCATCAAGTACGACGCCATCACGGTGAAGGCCGAGTACCTGCATTACGATCTCGGCAGCCAGAACGTGCTCGTCGGCGCGATCCCGGGCGTCGGCAACGGCGGGTATATCTCGCGCTTCCGCACCGAGGGCAGCATCGTTCGCGCTGGCTTCAACTACAAGTTCGGCGGCCTCTAATCTTCCAAGTAGCGCCCGGGACAGGTGTCCCGGGCCGACCTGCAGGGCGCGTACCGGATCCGGTACGCGCCCTTTTTCATGGCCGAACGGCGCGTCCTATCGAGCACCGCCCTGTTCCCGGGTGCCGGCAGCGGCAGCACAGTGCGACCCGGCATCCAGTACAAGACGTCGTGAAGCACCCAACCTGTTCGACCTGTGCCGTGGTGGGCTGCTTCCTGTGCCAGAGCCCGGATCAGGTTCCGCTTTGCTCCATCGGACCGAGAGAGAGCACGCGCGGCATGAGCCCGTACCGGCGGATCCCGCGGACAGCCGGCTCAGCAGCTGCGCAGATGCGCCACCAGACGTTCGGCGCCCGCCTCCGGAGCACCGGTGTTGAGGATCCTCAGATCCGCCTCGACCGGCACCTCCCGGGTGAGACGTGCTGCGAGATCGCCGTCCTGGGACCGGCCCCGGGCGGCGATGCGCCGCGCCAGGATCTCGGGCGGGGCCGTGACTTCGACGACGCTCACGCGCCGGCAGGTCCTCCGCGCCTCCGCGACGACCCGGCGCGAGACGTTGCAGATCACCACATGACCGTCTGCGGCGAGCCGGCCGGCCTCCGCAGGGAGGGCGTAGCCGAGGCCGTGGGCACGCCAGCTCAGGGTGAAGCGGGCCGCCGCGCAGCCCTCGGCGAAGGCGGCCTCGTCGATCTCGTCGTTGTCCTCGTCGGCCGAGGGCGGCCGGGTCACGAGGCGGCGCGGGAAGACGTAGCGCGGGTCGTCGGCCAGGGCCGCCCGGGCGAGCCGGATCAGCGTGTCCTTGCCGGCCCCGCTCGGGCCGACGACGAGGACGAGGCAGCCCGGCATCAGGCGACCCGCCGGCCGGCGCGCCAGACCTCGCGGACCACCGGCACCCCCTCGGCCCGCTGCACGCGCACGAGGTCAGCCCGCAACCCGGGCGCCAGGGCGCCGCGATCGGTCAGGCCGGTGGCGCGGGCGGGGTTGGCCGTGACGGTGGCGAGCGCCTGGGGCAGCGTGATCGCGGGCGCCTGCTCGGGCAGCAGGAAGGCCGCCATCAGCAGGCTCGCCGGCACGTAATCCGACGAGAGGATATCAAGGTGCCCGGCCTCGGCCAGCGCCAGGGCGGCGACGTTGCCGGAATGCGAGCCGCCGCGGATCAGGTTCGGCGCCCCCATCATCACGGTGATGCCCTGCCGGTGCGCGGCCTCGGCCGCCGCCAGGGTGGTGGGAAACTCGGCCAGCCGGACGCCCTCGCCGACCGCGAGGTCGACATCGGCCAGGGTGGTGTCGTCGTGGCTCGCGAGCGGGATGCCCATCTCGCGGGCGAACTGGACCAGGGCCGGGCGGTTCTTGGCGTTGAGCGCCCTTCCGTCGCGGATCTTGCGCTCGGTGTTGGCGCGGATCTCCTCCATGGGCCGGCCGCCGCGGGTGGCGTAGGTGTAGTACTTCTCCATGTCGCGGAACTGCCGCTGGCCGGGCGTGTGGTCCATCAGCGAGATCAGTCCGACCGGATAGCGGGCCGTGAAGCTCGCCACCGTGTCCAGCACGTCCGTGGAGGGCAGTTCGCAGCGCAGATGGGTGAAGTGCTCGGCCCGGAACAGGTCGCCGGCCCGCGCGGTGGCGATGGCGCCGGCGAGCTGCTCCAGCTCGGAGCCGAGGCCGCTGCCGTCCGGGTCGCTGCCGGCGCGCAGCGAATCGAACACCGTCGTGATGCCCGAGGCGGTGATCTGCGCGTCGTAGGCGAGCACCGCGCCGAGCGGGTGCCAGCGCACCTTCGGGCGCGGCGCGTAATGGCTCTCCAGATGGTCCGTGTGCAGCTCGATCAGGCCGGGGATCAGGTGGTCGCCGCCGCAATCGAGGCCGCGCGCGGGCGGGCGCCCCTCGCCGATCTCGGCGATCGCACCGTCCGACACCGCGAGCCAGCCGCGTTGCACCCGGTCCGGCAGGACCAGGGTCGCGTTCTCGAGGATGAAGTCGTCCATCGTGAAGATCCTCAGGCTGCCCGGGCTTGCGGCGCGAAGCGGGTGACATCGACCACCCGGGTCGCCACAGCGTCGCGCATCTCGCTGTCGTGGAAGATGCCGAGCACGCCGGCCCCGGCCTGGAGCTTCTCGCGCACGAGCTCGGCCACCACGGCGCGGTTCTGCGCGTCCAGGGAGGCGGTCGGCTCGTCGAGCAGCAGCAGCGGCCGGTCGGCGATCAGGCCCCGGGCGATGTTGACCCGCTGCTGCTCGCCCCCCGAGAAGGTCGCGGGCGGCAGATCCCAGAGCCGCTCGGGCAGGTTGAGCCGGGCGAGCAGGTCCTTGGCCCGGGCGCGCGCCGCCTCTTCGGACAGGCCGCCCTCGCGGCCGGCCGCCTCGACCACGTCGAGGGCCGGGACCCGCGGGATGACCCGCAGGAACTGCGACACGTAGGCGATGACCCGCGCCCGCAGCGCCAGCACCACCCGCGGATCGGCACGCACCACGTCGACCACGGCCTCGCCGTCGCGGACCCGGATGGCGCCGGCATCGCAGCGGTAATTGCCGTAGGCCATCTTCAGGAGCGAGGATTTCCCTGCCCCGGAGGGTCCGCCCAGCACCACGCACTCCCCGGGCGCCACCGTGAAGCTGACGTCGCCCACCACCGGCAGCACGACACCGCCGCGCAGGTGCAGGGTGAAGCTCTTGGCGACGTTCTCGAAGGTCAGGAGCGCGGTCATGCGGCGAGCACCGAGGCGACGAGGAGCTGGGTGTAGGCGTGCTCGGGATCGTCGAGCACCCGGTCGGTCAGGCCGGTCTCGATCACGCGGCCGGCCCGCATCACGGCGATCCGGTGCGACAGCAGCCGCGCCACCGCGAGGTCGTGGGTGACGACGACCACGGCGAGACCGAGCTCCGCCGAGAGCCGCCGGATCAGGTCGAGGAGCCGGGCCTGGACCGAGACGTCGAGGCCGGACGTCGGCTCGTCCATCAGCACGAGGCGCGGCGCGGTGACGAGGTTGCGGGCGATCTGCAGGCGCTGGCGCATGCCGCCGGAGAACTGGCTCGGCGGGTCGTCCACGCGGCCAGCGTCGATCTCGACCCGGCCGAGCCAGTCGAGCGCCTGGCCGCGGATGCGGCCGTAATGGCGCTCGCCCAGGCCCATCAGCCGCTCGCCGACATTGCCGCCGGCCGAGACCGCCATGCGCAGCCCCTGGCGGGCGTCCTGGCGGACGAAGCCCCAGTCGGTGCGCATCAGCCGGCGCAGCTCCGCGGGGCCGAGATCGGCGAGGCTGCGCACCTGCCCGTCGCGCATCCGGTAGCGGACCTCGCCTGAATCGGGCGCCAGCTCGCCGGCAAGCAGCGACAGGAGCGTCGACTTGCCCGAGCCCGATTCGCCCACGATGGCGAGCACCTCGCCCTCCGTGACGTCGAGGTCGATGCCCGCGCAGGCGAGCCGGCTGCCGTAGGCCTTGGTGAGGCCGTGGGCGGAGAGGAGCGGCGGGCTCATCGGGCCGCCTCCGCGACGCGGGTCTCGCAGATGTCGGTGTCGGAGCAGATGAACATCCGGCCTCCGGAATCGTCGGTCACCACCTCGTCGAGGTAGTGGCCGCGGGCGCCGCACAGGGCGCAGGGCTGCGTGAATGCCTGCACGCGGAACGGGTGGTCCTCGAAATCGAGGCTGCGCACCCGCGTGTAGGGCGGCACCGCGTAGATCCGCCGCTCGCGGCCCGCGCCGAAGAGTTGGAGCGCCGGGCAGTCGTCCATCTTGGGATTGTCGAATTTCGGCGTCGGCGACGGGTCCATCACGTAGCGGCCCGCCACCTCCACCGGATACGCGTAGGTGGTGGCGATGTGCCCGTGGCGGCTGATATCCTCGTAGAGCTTCACGTGCATGGCGCCGTACTCGGCCAGCGCGTGGAGCTGGCGGGTCTCGGTCTCGCGGGGCTCGAGGAAGCGCAGGGGCTCGGGGATCGGCACCTGGTAGACCAGCGTCTGCCCCTCGGTGAGCGGCGTCTCGGGGATGCGGTGGCGGGTCTGGATCACCGTCGCCTCCGCGGTGCGGGTGGTGGTGGCCACCCCGGAGGTCTTGGCGAAGAAGCGGCGGATCGAGACCGCGTTGGTGGTGTCGTCGGCGCCCTGGTCGATGACCTTGAGCACGTCCGACCGGCCCAGGATCGCGGCCGTGACCTGCACGCCGCCGGTGCCCCAGCCGTAGGGCATCGGCATCTCGCGGGAGGCGAAGGGCACTTGGTAGCCCGGCACCGCGATGGCCTTGAGGATGGCCCGGCGGATCATCCGCTTCGTGCCCTCGTCGAGATAGGCGAAGTTGTAGCCCGGTTCGCTCTCCGGGCGCTGCGCGATCGCGGCGCTCATTCGGCGGCCTCCTGCATCTCGACGGCGTCGGCTTTCCGCTCGAACTCGGCGCGTAGCCGGCGAACAAGTTCCAGCTCCGCCTGGAAGTCGACGTAGTGGGGCAGCTTCAGGTGCTCGACGAAGCCGGTCGCCTGGAGGCTGTCGCAATGGGCCAGAACGAATTCCTGGTCCTGGGCCGGGCTCGCCACCGGCTCGCCGAGCTCCTCCGCGCGGAGCGCCCGGTCGACCAGGGCCATCGCCATGGCCTTGCGCTCGCTCTGCCCGAAGCTCAGCCCGTAGCCGCGGGTGAATTGCGGCGGGGCCGCCCCCGAGCCCTTGAACTGGTTGACCATCTGGCACTCCGTGAGGCGCACCCGGCCGAGCGGCACCGCGAAACCCAGCTCCTCGGGCACGAACTCCACGGCCACCGTGCCGACCCGGATCTCGCCCACGAACGGGTGGGTGCGGCCGTAGCCGCGCTGCGTCGAGTAGGCGAGGCCGAGCACGAAGCCCTCGTCGCCGCGGGCGAGCGCCTGGAGGCGCAGGGCCCGGTCGGCCGGGTAATCCACCGGCTCGCGGGTGAGGTCGCCCACGGGCGTGCCGTCATCCCGGGGTGAGGGCTCGATCAGGCCGTCCTGGGCGAGCAGGTCGGTGACCCGCGGGCAGGTACCGGCATCCGCGCGGGGCTCGGCCTCGGCGGCGGACTCGGACACGGTGTCTGCGGCGAGCGCGAAGTCGACCAGCCGGTGGGTGTAGTCGAAGGTCGGCCCGAGCACCTGGCCGCCGGGCAGATCCTTGAAGGTGGCGGAGATGCGCCGCTCGACCGACATCGCGCCCGTATCGACCGGCGCGGAGGCGCCGAAACGGGGCAGCGTGGTCCGGTAGGCGCGGACCAGGAACACCGCCTCGACCACGTCGCCGCGCGCCTGCTTGAGCGCCAGCGCCGCGAGATCCGGATCGTAGAGCGAGCCTTCCGTCATCACCCGGTCGACCAGAAGCGCCATCTGCTCGCGGATCTGCGCCACGGAGAGTTCGGGCACGGCTTGGTCGCCCCGGCGGGCCTCGGCGAGGAGTCGATGGGCGTTGTCGATGGCGGCCTCGCCGCCCTTCACGGCCACGTACATGAATCAGGCCTCCGTCACTGTCGTGGAGCGCGGGAGACCGGCCACGTGGCCGGGTGCGGTGAGGATCAGGTCGACTCCGAGGGGGAAACCGGCGCGATTCTCCGAGAGCTGCGCCACGAAGCCGTCCGGCAGAGGCGCCGGCGCGATCCGGGCGGTGCCCCGGATGCCCGGGCCGGACAGGTGCAGCCCCTCCCCCTCCGTGAGCGCGTCGAGGGCGAGCACCAGGGTCGTGGCGGTGTCCGGATAGGCCGGCGTCCCGGGGGCGAAGCGGGCTAGCGGCGGGCAGCGCGCAGGCTCGCGGACCAGTGCGAAGGCCGCCTCGGCCGGGTCTTCGGTGAGCGGCGCGCCTGTGTGGAAGCGCAGATAGGCCGCGACCTCCGGCGCCGCGGCGAGGGCCGGATCCAGCCAGACCGGCGTGTCGGCGTCGGTGAGCGTCAGCGCGACGGCGGCCAGCTCCGGCGTCAGCGGCGCGGGCGGCGCGAGGTCGGCGACGAGCGGCCGGACGCGGCCGGGGCGGGCGAGCGCGTCCATGACGGCGCGGAAGGTGCCCTGCGCGTCGTGGACCGGATCGGCGAAGCCGGGGGCGAGCATGCTCAATCCTCTCCGCGGGCGAGGGTCAGGAAATCGACCCGGGTGGCGGCCGTGCGCCGGGCGGCCTGATCCCGGGAGGCCGCGAGCCGCCGGGCGGCGGGCTCCAGGGCGGCCTCGACCCGGGCGCGCCGCCCCGGATCCTGCCAGAGGGCGTCGAGGATCGCGGCGAGCCGCGCCTTCGCGCGGTCGCGGCCGAGATGGTAGGCGAAGCCCGCCGGGCCGTCCGCGAGGCGGATGGCGGCCCGGGTCACGCTGACCTCGCCGACATTGAACGGGCGCCCGTCGCCGCCGATCCGGCCCGAGGCCATCACGAGGCCGGTCTCCGGCGGGCGCAGGTCCGCTGCCGCGGGCGCATCGAGGCCCGACAGGGCCGCCTCCAGATCCGCGCGGCTCGCCTCGGCACAGAGGGCCATGACGGCCTGGCGCGCCGCGGTGTCGCCCTCGGATCCCGGATCTCTCGGGGCCGTCGTCATCGCGAATCCCTCCGTCGCTCGGTTGTATAGGTGTATAGACAACTGGCGTGCGCCGCACAAATGAAGTTTGGATGACAGGATGGATGCGCAGGAGCAGGCGGCCGGCCTCGTCCGGGGGGAAGGGCTGACGGCGTGGCGGCAGATCGCCGACGCGCTGACGGCCGAGATCGCGGCGGGGCGCTACGCGCCGGGACAGCAACTCCCCGCCGAGGCCGCCCTGGCGGCGCGGTTCGCGGTGAACCGGCATACGGTGCGGCGCGCCCTCGCGGCCCTCGCGGAGGGCGGCCTCGTGCGCGCCAGCCAGGGCCGGGGCACCTTCGTGGAGGAGGCGCCGCTCGCCTACCCGATCGGGCCGCGCACGCGCTTCTCGGAGATCGTCGCCGGGGCGGGGCGCGAGGCCTGGGGCGACCTCATCGCCTCGGCCACGATCCCGGCCGGGCCCGAGCAGGCGGCGGCTCTGGCGCTCGCCTCCGCCGCGCCGATCTTGGAGCTGCTGACGGTGCACCGGGCGGACAGCGCCCCGCTCTCGACGGCACTGACCTGGCTGCCGCTGCCGCGCTTCGCGGGCTTCGCGGAGGCCTATGCCGAGCGCGGCTCGATCACCCGGGCCTTCGCGGCCTGTGGCGTCCACGACTACACGCGGCTCTCGACACGCATCCGGGCCCGCCCCGCGGACGCCGCGGAGGCGCAGCGCCTCGACATCGCGCCAGGGCGGGTCGTGCTGGTCGTGTCGAGCGTCAACATCGATCCCGCCGGCGTGCCGATCCAGGCGAACCGCACCCTGTTCGCCGCCGACCGCGTGGAGCTGGTGATCGGGGGGTGACGCGGTGTCCGCTCGCCGGCCCCGGCACACCGTCCTTGCGAGCGGAGCGAAGTGATGACGGAGAGCCGAGGCGCCCGTCAGCGCGCCGCGGGCCCGATGATCGCCCGGCGCAGGCGGGTCGAGACCCAGTCGATCGCCGCCACGGTCACGAGGAGCATCAGCACCAGGAAGGCGACCTGCTGCAGCTCCAGCACGCGGATCAGCTCGGTGAGGTACTGACCGATGCCGCCCGCGCCGACGATGCCGATGATCGTCGCCGAGCGGGTGTTCGACTCGAAGAAGTACAGGACTTGGCTCGCCAGGACCGGCAGCACCCCGGGGATCAGCCCGAAGCGGATGCGGTGGAGCGCCGAGCCGCCCGAGGCGACGACGCCCTCGCCGGCGCGCTTGTCGCAGGTCTCGATCGCCTCGGAGAACA
>Ga0316228_1003648_pt1 | contig 12093 bp, 13 predicted proteins | sample TBH18021metaG_FD_206005 | JGI IMG/M metagenome (GOLD analysis project Ga0316228, IMG submission 206005) | Freshwater microbial communities from Trout Bog Lake, Wisconsin, USA - TBH18021 | ecosystem: Environmental > Aquatic > Freshwater > Lake > Hypolimnion/Profundal zone | place: USA: Wisconsin... | reverse complement strand
GAAAGTAATGGGGTCAAGGGGCCTCTCGGCCCCTTGCGGGTCCAGAGCAGCGCCCTGGCCTTAACTTAGGGCCTATTGGGGGATTGCTTTAGCACGGGGTCCTTGTATCACGAAGGGCGAACGTGATTTCGTGGCGCCATGACAGAGGAGCGCGAGAATATGCTGATCCGGCGGGACCGAGGCATGTTGGCGGTGACGGTGATGCTGGACGTTGCTTTCCATGGCGGGCGGACGGCCACGGTAAATGCCGGCGACATCGCGGATCGGTTGGGGCTGGCCCGGCGTGGCATGGAGCCGCTGCTGCAGGCGCTGTCGCGGGCGGGCCTGCTGGAGAGTGTGCGCGGGCCGCGCGGTGGCTATAGGCTTGGCCGGCCTCGGCGCGATATCAGGCTGTCCGATGTGATGGCGGCGAGCGGCGGCGAGGCCGAGTCGTCCGATGGCCCTTCCGGGCAGTTGCAGGAACGGGTGGTGGATGTGCTCTGGGCGGAACTGGAGGCCACGGCGCGCGCCCATCTGGGCGGACTCACGCTCGACGATCTGCTGCGCCGCGCCGCCGCCTCCGGCCTGCGTCGCCCGGCCACCGAGCCGATCACCTTTGCGATCTGAGCCACGAAGCGGCCAAGGCCCGGCGTTGATCGTGGCAGCCTGAGTTGGCCGGCCTTGTACGTATCCATCCGGGGAAGACCGCGGATCAGTTGGTTCGTTTGCGGGAGGCTGTTGGTTTGCGTGCCCATGTCTTGGCGAGGCGGTTGACGGCCTGGGCGAGGCTCTCGACGTCGGCGTCGGCCGGATCGAAGGGAGCGCCGACCCATTCCAGCCTTTCGGCGTGCTCCTCGTGGTCCGGATCGGCGATCGCCTCCAGGAACTCGCGGTAGCCCCAGGGACCGCCGACATCCTCCGGGGGACAGCGTCCGGCAGCCTCGGTCAAGCGCGGATAGACGATCCCGGGCACCACGTCGATGACGCGCTCGATGCGGACGGAGTGTTCCCACCCGTCGCCGAAGTCATAGAGATATTTGAGCGATCGGACGCCGACATCCGACAGGACATCGACGAGGCGCACCTTGCTGGCATCGAGCGGCCCATCGTCATAGTCCGGATCGGGCATACCCCAGCCGACGTCGCGGGCGCGGATTTCATAGAGGTGGCTGTTGGTCCAGCCAATCGCCGCCTGCAGGACCAGATGCAGGCGATCGAGGCGGATGGTCAGCGGCACCTCGACGCGACGCACGACAGTGGGCTCGACGTCATCGAGCTTGATCCTGAGGTGTGCGATGCTGGCGGTGGTCATGCCGCCAGACTACGGTCCTCGCTGCGGCGCGACCAGCGCCACGGCAACAATTCGTCGAGGCGAGAGGCCGGATGATCGGCAATGCGCGCCAGCACGTCGGCGAGCCATGCGCGCGGGTCGATGTCGTTCAACTTGGCCGAGACGATGAGGGAGTACATCGCCGCCGCCCGCTCGCCACCGCGATCGCTTCCTGCAAACAGCCAGGCCTTTCGCCCGATCGCTATGCCGCGCAGCGCACGTTCGGCGGCATTGTTGGTCAGGCAAATCCGCCCGTCGTCGAGGAAGCGCGTGAACGCAACCCATCGCTTGAGCATGTAGTCCATGGCTTTGGCGACGTCGGCATGGCGCGAGAGCTTGCTGCGTTCGGCACGCATCCAGACTTCGAGGGCGCCGACGAGTGGCGCGACGCGAACCTGTCGCACGGCGCGCCGCTGCTCGGCGGCGAGCCCGTTGATGTCGCGCTCGACGTCGAAGATCGCGTCGATCCGGCGCACCGCCTCGATCGCCAGCGGCGCCTTCGCGACATCGGCGAGCACGAACAGCTTGCGCCGGCCATGCGCCCAACAGGCCGCTTCGGCGATCGGTCCCGGTTTGCGCCCTTCATGGTAGAGTTCGTTGAACCCCGCATAGGCGTCGGCCTGAAGGATCCCTGCATAGCCCGCGAGATGCCGACAAGGGTGCTCGCCGCCGCGGTCGCGCGAGTAGAAGAAGATCGCCGCCGGTTCGGCCGGACCGCCGAACGGGCGATCGTCGCGTACATAGGTCCATAGTCGGCCGGTGATCGTCTTCGCCTTAGCCAGCACCGGCACCGTGGTGTCGTCGCCGTGGATCCGCTCGGCCGCGAACACATGACCGCGGATCAGCGTCACCAGCGGCGACAGCGCGGTGGTGCAGGCGCCCACCCAGTCGGCCAGCGTGGAGACGCTGAGATCGATGCCCTCGCGCGCAAAACTTTCGCTTTGCCGGTTCAGCGGCTGATGGTCACAGAATTTGCCGTGCATGACGCCGGCCAGCAGGTTTGGCCCGGCGCGGCCGCGCGCGATCGGATGGAACGGTGCCGGCGGCTGAGTGATCGTCTCGCAGGCACGGCAGGAGAACTTCTCACGGACGGTCTGGATCACCTTGTAGGTGCGCGGGATCGATTCCAACGTCTCGGTGATGGTCTCGCCGAGTTTGGCCAGCTTGCCGCCGCAGCACGGGCAACTCGTCGGGCTGGGGAGCACGACGCGCTCGCGCGGCAGATGCGCCGGCAGTGGAGCACGCACGGGCTTGGCGCGCATGAACGGGCGCACGTTGGTCGTGTCCGGCTCCGTGGGAGCGGTGGCTGCCTCCCTTTCGGCTGCCGCGGTCTCGAGTTCTTCGAGTTGCAACTCCAGTTGGTCGAGCAGCCGGCGGCCACGTTCGGCGGAGACACCGAAGCGATCACGCTTCATCTTGGCAATCAGCAGCTTGAGGTGCGCCACCATCGCCTCGGCACCCGAGGCGCGCGCCTCGAACTCGCGGCGTGCGCTGCGCTCGGCAAGCAGCGCCGCCTTCAGCGCCTCGATGTCGTCCGGGATGATGTCGGCTGCGGTGCTCACGCCGATGATCGAATCATACAGCGTCGTTGTCGTGCACGTGAATTCTTCGAAAAATGACAGCCCTCCCTGGATCATCCGGCCAGCTCCGGACGCCACGTCCGTTGCGGATGCCTCCAGTCGATCCCTTCGAGCATGTAGCCGAGCTGGGCCGCCGTGATGGCAACCACCCCATCCGCCGGCGTCGGCCAGATGAAGCGGCCGCGCTCCAGTCGCTTGGCATACAGCGACATCCCCAACCCGTCATGCCAGAGGATCTTCAGCAGGTCGCCGCGACGACCTCTGAAGACGTAGATGTCGCCGGCATGCGGATCGCGTTGCAACGCCTGCTGCACCTGCAGGGCCAGGCCGTTCATGCCACGGCGCATGTCGGTCACACCGCTCGCCAGCCACACCCGCACACCAGATGGCGGCGCAATCATCCGCGTAGCACCGACATCACGCGGCGTAGCGTCACCAGGCCGACATCGCGCCCAATCCGAATGCCAGTGCCATCCGGCAGGGTAATCTCGACCTTGCCGTCGCCAGTCAAAGCAGCATCCAGCGACGGTCCCATCGCGGAATGCTTCGTCGGTGCGCCAGCCCCGGGCTCGGCCATCACCCGCATTGGCACGAACGTCGGCGTCAGCTGCTGTGCCAGCACCCCGCGGTGCACCTGGCTTCGCCAGTTCCACAGCAGGCCACGGCTGACCTCATACCGTCGGGCAATCTCCGCAAAACATGCCCCCGGTCGCTCAGTCTCAGCCACGATCTGCAGCTTCTCTTCCAGTCGCCAGCGTCGTCGTCGTTCAACGCCGGTGATGATCTCCATTCTGCCCAATTCCTCCGATCTTAGCGACGCTCATACAAACGTCGTTAAGATCAGCCCGCCATCTCACCCCAGCAAGGCGGCGCCCGCCGGATGGATACGCTTCGTCACCTTCGATCGCCTGCACCAGCGCCTGCACGCCAACAAGGCCGAGTTGTTGATGGTGCTCGAGCATCCCGACATCCCGCTGCACATCAACGGCTCGGAAAACGACACCCGCTGCCAGGTGACCAAGCGTCAGGCCAGCGGCAGAGCCCACAGCGACATTGGCCGCGACTGGCGCTCCTGTTGGCGGCGGTTAGAATCCGCGCATAGACGGCGCGGGGGCCGCTCCGGAGCGAATGGCCCCTACCAGAGCTGGCTCACGGTAGGGGCGGCACGACCGCCTGGGAGCTTCCTCGGGACAGTGTCAGGACCGGATGCGGTCGTGGCGGAGCCGCCTGAGGCGGTAATCGAGGGACCGGGCACCTCGGCAACGCGCCGGAAGCCTGCCAGAATTGAGGGCAAGCACGGCGCCGAGCTCAACCTGCAAGTTCCGCATCGACGCCGTGCCCCACACCGTGCCGGGCACGAATGCAGGACCAATATCCTGCCAATATCGGCGTTCGTCTACGCCGCGTTTGCGACGATGGGCAGAGCGAGCCGCGGTCTGGCCGTCTCTTCCTGTGCGCAAGGTGCCGGGAGCAGGCGATCGTCTGCCGCTGTTGCGACCGCGGCCAGATTTACTGCAGCGCCGAGTGCGCACAGCAAGCGCGCCAGGAGGCGCAGCACGCCGCCGCGAGGCGCTACGCGGGGAGTTCTCGTGGCAAGCGGCGCGGGGCCGATCGCTCACGCCGCTATCGGGGGCGGCAAAGAGAAATAGTCACGCATCAGGGTTCACCCGCGTCGCCGACGGGTGATCTGCTGCCGGCCGACGCGATGGCGATGCCTCGCGACGACGCTTTCCCGGCCGAGCCGCCCGGGTGGTCGATGACGCACTGTCATTGGTGCGGTCATCCGTGCCTGCCGCTGCTTCGTCAGGGGTTCCTGCGTCGTCGTGATCGCCGTCGCGGCCGTGTTGGACCCACCCGAACGGAGCGCAATAGCCCATGGTGACCCCGCCTGACATCGAGGCGCAGATCCTGCGCTACTACCACGCCGAGAAATGGACGATCGGCACCATCGCCGCCCAGTTGCACGTACATCATGGCGTGGTGACACGTGTGCTGGCGCAGGCGGGCCTGCCCCTTTCCGGCCGATCGCCGCGGCCGTCGAAGGCCGATCCTTATCTGCCGTTCATCCGCCAGACGCTGGAGAAATTCCCGAAGCTGACCGCCAGCCGGCTGTATGCGATGGTGCGCGAGCGCGGCTACCGTGGCGGCCCCGATCATTTTCGTCACGTCATCGCCTGCCACCGGCCGCGACCGAAAGCCGAGGCCTATCTGCGGCTGCGCAGCCTGCCGGGTGAATAGAGCCAGGTCGACTGGGGTCATTTCGGATACATGAGTATCGGCCGGGCGCGGCGTCCGCTGATGGCGTTCGTGATGGTGCTGAGCCATTCCCGGCAGATCTTCCTGCGCTTCTTCCTTGATGCCAGGATGGAGAACTTCCTGCGCGGGCATGTCGCCGCGTTCCAGGCGCTTTCTGGCGTGCCCCGTGTTGTACTCTATGACAATCTCAAAAGTGCTGTTCTGGAACGGCGTGGCGATGCGATCCGCTTCCATCCGACGCTGCTGGCGTTCGCTGGACACTACCGCTACGAACCGCGCCCGGTGACGGTGGCGCGCGGCAACGAAAAAGGCCGCGTGGAGCGAGCCATAAGGTACGTGCGGGATTCGTTCTTCGCAGCCCGCAGTTTCTCGGATGTCGACGACCTCAATGCGCAGGCCCAAGCCTGGTGCAACGGCCAGGCAGCAGACCGGCGCTGCCCGGCGGAGCCCGCGCGCACCGTGCGCGAGGCGTTCACCGCCGAAGTCCCCCAACTGATGAGGCTGCCGGACAACCCGCCGCCGGTGCACGAGCGCGTCGAAGTCAGGGTCGGCAAGACGCCGTATGTTCGCTTTGACCTCAACGACTACTCGGTGCCCCACACCCACGTGCAGCGCACCCTGACGGTGCTGGCCGATCCGCACGAGTTGCGCATCGTCGACGGCGTTCACGTCCTGGCCCACCACCGCCGCAGCTACGACAAGGGCGCGCAGATCGAGGACCCGGCGCACATCGGGGTGTTGGCCACGCAGAAACACGCCGCCCGTCAGCACCGCGCCACCGACCGCCTGATCCAGGTAGCACCCGCTGCCCACGACCTGCTGGTGCGCGCCGCCGAGCGCGGCGGCAATCTCGGCGCCATCACCGTCGGCCTGCAACGCCTGCTCGACCGCTACGGTGCCGCCGAGTTGCAGGCCGCCATCCAGGAGGCGCTGGTGCGCGACGCACCGCATCCCAACGCCGTGCGGCTGGCGCTCGAGCAGCGCCGCGCGCAACGCGGCGACGCCCCGCCCGTGGCCATCGACTTGCCCGCCCACCTGCGGGCCCGTGACGTCACGGTGTCGCCACATGCGCTCGAAACCTATGACCAGCTCAAGGAACCAGCCGATGAGTAATCCCGACAATCTGCGCAACCGCGCCAAAGCGCTGCAACTGCACGGCCTGCTGGCGCATTGGGACGAGGTCGCCGGCGCGCCCTGGCTCGCGGCCCTGATCGACTGGGAAGAGCAGGAACGCACCCGTCGCAGCCTGGAGCGGCGCCTGCAGGACGCCCATATCGGCCGTTTCAAGGCGCTGTGCGACTTTGACTGGAACTGGCCGAAGGTGTGTGACCGCGCCGCCGTCGAAGCGCTGATGACGCTCGACTTCCTCAAGGACGCCAGCAACGGCGTGGTGATCGGCCCGAACGGTGTCGGCAAGACGATGATCATTCAGAACATCGTCCACCAGGCACTGCTCGCCGGACATACCGCGCTGTTCACCACCGCAGGCCGTCTGCTTGGCGATCTTGCCGCGCTCGACAGCGACTCCGCGCTGCGCCGCCGCCTCAACCACTACGCAAAGCCAACGGTCCTCGCAATCGACGAGGTCGGCTATTTGTCCTACTCCAACCGCCATGCCGACCTGATGTTCGAACTGATATCGCGACGATACCGCTCCAAGAGCACCCTGGTCACCACCAACCGCTCCTTCTCGGAATGGAAAGAGGTGTTCCCCAATGCCGCCTGCGTCGTCTCGCTGATCGACCGCTTGACCCACTATGCCGAGATCATCGCCATCGAAGGCGAATCCTACCGCGTCAAGGAAGCGCGGGAGCGCAACGAACAGCGCGCCCGCCAGCGCCGGGGACGCAAGCCATGAACCCACCCCGGCTGTCGCTGCCACCCGCCGGCCCACCCCGCTGGGCAACCACCGTCGTCGTCCCCGCAACCTGGACGCCCGAGCAGGCCCTCGTCGTCTTCGAACTGCTCGACGACCTGCGCGAAACGGTCGCGGCCCTCTACCTCGACCAGATACAGGCTCACCTCCGCCAGGAACATGGCGGCGACAACACCGCCACCGATGGTGACGCGCACAACCCCGCCGCCGACGATCTCACCTTCTGAACCGCCCGGTCGCCGCCGTCGGCCACCGGCGTGCGCTATCTTCGTCGGCGCGCCATTACGCCTTCTTCGCCGCCGCCGGCCGCGGTTCAGCCCAAGGCCGGCGGCGCTTGCGTGTACCCCACCACGTCCGCGTGTTGCCACAAACCCGGCGGCCCGATCGCCCGCCTCACAGAGCCACATTGCCCAGGCACCGCCCCGATGAGATCCCTAATCGTAAAACACCGGCAACAATCCCGCGCCGTCTATGCGCGGATTCTAACCGCCGCCAACAGTGTCGCAGGCGCCGAAACTGCCGCCCTGTTCAAACCGCTGTTCGACGATGCCGTCTATGGCGAGCGCTAGCACACGCTCGATCAGGCCTTGCGCAAAAACCCCAACCGCTTCGTTAACAAGCAGCCAACCCCGTCCGCTAAGCCGACCGCCGCCTGGATCAATCCGCCAACCGTTACCCCGAACCGCCGAGCCTAATTGCCGACCCGGCCTGTATCAGAGTCGTTGACACGCTCCGTCCCGCTTGGCGCGCACTAGGCCTATGAGACAGCGAACTTCGGCACCGGAATGCAGCAGATGGACGTGACCGCCGCATGAAGACGGCGGACGGACAACGGACGACACACTCCCGTAGCACCGCGCGGATAGGCTGGATGTTCACCCTGGCAGCAACCGCCTACAACCTAATCCGGATGCCCAAGGTGCTAGCTGCCGAGGCATAACGACAATCGGAATCTGTCCAAAACCGGCCCGGCGCCACGGTTTTCGCCGGGCAGGACAACAAAACCCTCAAATCGGACTTGTCCAAGGACTTACAGGCAACCCAAAAGCCAGAAAACCGATCGCTGTCAGCGGCTTTTCCACTGCCTGTTAGGTACTACCCAACTATCATGTCAGGCTGACTTTCGCCGGTCGTCCACTTCCTCGAACTCGGCATCGACCACCTTGTCGTCCGGCTTGCTCGCCGGCTGTTCACCCATTTCGGCACCCGGCATTCCGCCGGTCCCCGACTGCGCCGAATGCGCCGCTTCGCCAATCCTTATCGCGGCCTGATCGAGGCGTTCGACCGCCTGCTTCAGCCCCTCATGGTTGTTGCTCTCCATCGCCGATCTGGCGGCAGAAACAGCAGCATCGACCTCGCTCTTGATCTGGGGAGATATTTTGCCGGTATTCTCCGCCAAGTTCTTTTCCACCTGGTAAATCAAAGCGTCGGCGTGGTTTTTGGTCTCGACGAACTCACGCCGTTTCCTGTCGGCGTCGGCGTTCGCTTCGGCCTCCTTCACCATGCTCTTGATGGCATTATCGTCCAGCCCGCCACTGGACTGGATGCGGATCTGCTGCTCTTTTCCCGTCGCCTTGTCCTTCGCTTGGACGGCAACGATCCCGTCCGCATCGATATCGAACGTAACCTCGATTTGCGGCACGCCGCGCGGTGCCGGCGGGATGCCGGTCAGGTCGAAGTTACCGAGGGGCTTGTTATCGGCCGCCATCTCCCGCTCGCCCTGGAATACCCTGATGGTGACCGCGCCCTGGTTATCGTCGGCAGTGGAGAAAATCTGGCTTTTCTTGGCCGGGATGGTGGTATTGCGATCGATCAGGCGGGTGAACACACCGCCCAAGGTCTCGATGCCCAGGCTGAGTGGCGTCACGTCAAGCAGCAGCACGCCCTTGACGTCGCCTTTCAATACGGCGCCCTGCACCGCGGCGCCGATCGCCACCACTTCATCGGGATTGACGTTTCGAGCCGGTTCTCTGCCAAAGAACTGCCTGACCGCTTCAATGACCTTTGGCATGCGGGTCATCCCGCCGACGAGGATGACCTCATCGATCTCCTTCGCCGTTACGCCGGCATCTTTCAACGCCGCTTTGCAGGGTTCCATGGTGCGGGTGATCAGATCCTCCACCAGGGTCTCGAGTTTTGCCCTCGTCAGCTTCATCACGAGGTGCTTCGGCCCAGAGGCATCCGCGGTAATGAACGGTAGGTTGATCTCCGTCTCCTTTGCCGTTGACAGCTCGATCTTTGCCCGTTCGGCTGCCTCTTTGAGCCGCTGGAGTGCCAATTTGTCGGTACGCAAATCGATGCCCTGCTCGCGCTTGAACTCGGCGGCGAGGTGGTCGATGATACGCGCGTCGAAGTCCTCGCCGCCGAGAAACGTGTCACCATTGGTGGACATGACTTCGAAAACGCCATCGCCGATTTCCAGGACGGAAATATCGAACGTGCCGCCGCCAAGATCGTAAACTGCGATCCGACCGCCTTTCTTGTCATTCAGGCCATAAGCGAGGGCCGCGGCAGTTGGTTCATTGATAATACGAAGCACGTCCAACCCAGCGATTTTGCCGGCATCCTTGGTGGCTTGGCGTTGGGCGTCATTGAAATAGGCCGGGACGGTGATGACCGCCTGGGTAACAGACTCTCCGAGGAATGCTTCGGCAGTTTCTTTCATCTTGCCGAGAATGAAGGCACTGATCTGTGAGGGCGGATATTTCTGGCCCTTTGCCTCGACCCAGGCGTCGCCGTTGTCGCCGCGTACGATACCATACGGCACCAACCCTTTGTCTTTGGCCACCAGCGGGTCGTCGTAGCGACGGCCGATCAGGCGCTTTACCGAATAAACGGTGTTCGTCGGGTTGGTCACCGCCTGGCGCTTGGCGGACTGGCCGACCAGGCGCTCGCCGTTCTCCGCGAAGGCGACGATGGAGGGGGTGGTTCGCGCGCCCTCGCTGTTCTCGATCACCCGGCCCTCCTTGCCCTCCATGATGGCGACGCACGAATTCGTGGTCCCGAGATCGATCCCAATGACTTTACTCATGGCGAAGCTCCTATCGGCGAACACGCTACTTGCAGCTGCGGGCAAATATGTGCGGGGGATGACCTGGAAGTATCGACCGGCAGGTCTGCGGCAGAAATATGATGTGGGCCCGGTAGAACAGCATCCTATCAGCTATGCGGGCTGTGTCAGGCGGCATGGTGCGGCCGGGCCGCGCGAGCGGCTACCGGTGTGGCCGGCGCCTTTGCGACGACAACCATCGCCGGGCGAAGCAATCTGCCGTTGAGGGTCCACGCCGGCGTCCAAACCCGCAGGACGGTGCCGGGAATGTGGCTCGCGGAGTCCTCCTCAGCTATAGCCTGGTGAAAATTTGGGTTGAAGGCTGAACCGGTCGGATCCTCCCTCTTGATGCCGTTCCGTTCCAACAACCCAAGAAAGTTGCGCTCGATCCCACCCAGGCCCTCACGCAAACCGGTGACACTTTCTGCTTCCCCGGCCGAAGCGGCAGGTAGGCTATCCAGCCCACGCCGAATGTTCTCGGCGGCTTCGACAACGTCCGCCGCGAATCTTTGCATGGCAAATTGCCTCATCTCCTCCACGTCCCGCTTGGCCCGGGCGCGCACGTTGACGATCTCTGCCTCGGCCCGCCTCCAGCGATCCAGCGTCTCATTCAGCTCCACTTCAAGGGCAGCGCTGCGTGCATCGTCGCCCTCCATGCATTGCCCGCCGGAGTGCGGGAGCCCCGGTTCTTCCGCGGCGGCCTCGTGGCGAGCGACATGGGGTGTGAAATGTTCGCGGCTGGTGTTCATAGCGCGTTTCATGAGCCTCAGTCGTTGGGGCGCTGGCTGGTAACAATCCGATTATCTGACCATACCCGCCCGGCGCTCAACCAAGCCAGCCTCGGAAACTACTCAGTGGGAAGCTGTCAGAGCGTCGCCCGCCTGGCACCACACCTTGTTCATCCGAAAATTCCAAACACGGCCCCTATATCTGCGGTCACCGCCATGGCCAACGCTCACCAAAAAATTACACGAATGACACCCGTCGTCTCGGTGGAACCGCCCCTGTACGCCGCCAATGCCTCCAGGAACCGCGAAAAACAGCACTGACGTGCCTGCCACCACATCAGAAGGCTCGCCTATGGGGCCAACGCGCGACACCGACCCTAAGCACCAGGCTGGCCGCCGAGACGGCGCCATCGTTGGCCCCAATACCCACACGCGCAGCCGACCGATCCGCAGTAGGAGGTCATTGTAGACTCCAGTGTGTCGGCCTCTGCCAATGGCACTGAGTAGTTTCCGGGGCTTGTGAGCGAAAGTCACCGGCCGATAGTGGCGTCTGTGCCGGACGATAGGCTTGAAGAGCTCATCGCCATACCCTCACCAAGCCCGTCGCACCGTCCCAGTGCGTCGAGCGCGCCAGTGTTGTCTGGTAACGTATCGTTCTGAAAGGACTCCACCATGACAACCGCTGATGCCATCATCGCCGTATTCGCCGATCATCCCGCGGCGGAGACTGCAGTGAAAAAGCTTGCCGCGTCGGGCTTTGAGATGAAAAATCTGAGCGTTGTCGGTCAAGGATACCATACCCAAGAAAAGGTTGTCGGGTTCTACAATATCGGTGACCGCGTTAGGTTCTGGGGCGTTCGTGGAGCGTTCTGGGGCGGGCTTTGGGGGCTGTTCCTTGGCGGGCTGTATATTACCGTTCCCGCCGTGGGAAGCTTGGTCGTGCTCGGATATCTCGCCGCCACGGTACTCTCCGCGGTCGAAAACGCTGTCGTTGTTGGCGGGTTGAGCGCGCTTGGTGCCGCACTGTTCAGCATGGGCGTGCCTAAGGACAGTGTCATCGCATACGAGGCAGCCGTGAAAGCTGATGGCTTTCTGGTGATGGCACATGGCACCGCCGCGGAGGTAGCTCGTGCCAAGGTGATTCTGGCGGCCTCCAACCCCTCACGCCTTGACGTACATGACGGAGCAAACGTAGACGCGTCTGCCAATATTCCCGTCGTGTCTGTCGGTTGAACCAACCGGCCGCTTGCGCATGGGAAGCCGGTTTGTCGGGACTTTTGACTTGGACAGACCGG
>Ga0316228_1003636_pt1 | contig 12136 bp, 9 predicted proteins | sample TBH18021metaG_FD_206005 | JGI IMG/M metagenome (GOLD analysis project Ga0316228, IMG submission 206005) | Freshwater microbial communities from Trout Bog Lake, Wisconsin, USA - TBH18021 | ecosystem: Environmental > Aquatic > Freshwater > Lake > Hypolimnion/Profundal zone | place: USA: Wisconsin... | reverse complement strand
GTATAAGCCGTCGCGGTAATCACGGGCGCGATAAACGCAAAACTTGACCCTAAATAACTGGGTACTCGCCCACCCGTCAAAAAGAAAAACAGCACCGTACTGAGCCCTGCCATCAAAATCGCAAGATTGGCATCAAATCCCATCAATAACGGCGCAAGCACGGTTGCCCCAAACATCGCAAACGCATGTTGCAGCCCAAGTAGCAGACTTTTATCAGCAGGTAAATACTCGTGGATACGCACAGGATGATGATCTAAATGCCCATCGTAAGGCTGCCATTTTGGGAACCAGCCGCTATCATTGCCGGTATTTTGATGGGTTGGTTGTCTTTGCGAATTTGCCATAACTTTGCTCTCATCTGTCAACTGCGCGAATTTTACACGTTATTTTTGTTTTGTCAAAAAACCCTGCGCTTTGAGCCAATCTTCTGCAGCAGCGACATACGGTTGACTGTAGTAATCGGCAAATTTCTGACGGTATGGCTTACGTTCACGCGCTTCATTAAACGCCAAAATGGTTTGCTCATAATCGGCGAGCATTTGTGGTAACGCGTCGACTTGATACTGATTGTCAAAATACACCGCAGATTTTGGTAAACGCGGTTTTAGGCGCATTTCCACGCTAGGTTTACCGATACATAAGCCGAAAATTGGATAGGTATATTTTGGTAGCTGAAGCAGTTTGATTAAGTCATTGGCAATCATACGCAAACCGCCAATTGGACAGGTGGCATAACCCAAACTCTCTGCCGCCACCGTGGCATTTTGCGCCGCCAATGCCGTATCGGTAGCCAGCGTAATCAATGTATCACTATCCTTAAACCCCTCAAAGCTGCCATCATACGCTTGACTGCTCAAATAGGAGCGATAGCCATCCATCACAAACACCAAAAACACACTACATTGGGCAATCTGTGGGTTGCGCGGTTGCAAATCGACGATTTTTTGACGCAACGCTTTATCGCTGATGTTGATAATGCTGTAGTGCTGTCCGTTTTGCCAACTGGGTGCTTGCTGGGCGCATTTGATGATGTCGTTTAATTGCGAATCTGGCACGGTGGCGCTACTGTCAAATTCTCGATACACTCGATGATTTTGTAAAAGTTCAATGGTTTGATTACTCACAGTTTGATTACTCGTAGCTTGGTTATTCATGATTGCCCCATTAGAAGTGATTTAAACATGATTTGATGATTGTTGATTTTGATAAGGTCGCCAAAGTAGAACCACCCCAATAAGCAAAACGATGGCAGAGACGGGTAACAACGCAAACCAAATATTTTTGCCTGTTGCAACTAGCGCAGTTAAGGGTCCGATAAGCTGCCCAAACGCAAAACTTGCGGTCATCAGCGCACTTAAGTTGTATTTAGGGTAGTGCGTGACTTGGCTTGCCGCCACTTGTAGCCCTGCCATCGTCACCACCATAAATGTGCCGCCCACCATCAGCGCTGACAACATCAAACCTTCCAACGACTGCCAAAGCGCAGGCAATAACGTACCAACCGCCATGATAATTTGCGATACTCGCCAAACGCCGAGCAAAGAAAAGTTGTTATAACGGCGTTGTAACCCCTGCGACAATACTACCGACAAAGCCGCCGCCAACCCAAAAAATGGCCAAATCAGCAAATAACTTTGCCCCGATAACCATTGCTTGGCGATTTGTGGCAAAAAAGTCGCAGGTAAAATATAGCCAAACCCAAATAAGCCGTAGGCGGTTAATACATTCGCCAATTTTAGCTTGGCGGGTGTTATGCTAGAAGAGGTAGGATTGGTATGGGTAGCTTCGGTAGGGTTGGCTTTGGCAGCGGCTGTTGAGGCAAGCTGTGAGTTGATTTTCGCCAGCAAAAAGGTGACAAGCAGGGTGGCGAGCAGCGCAATCATGCCTAAATACTGCCATAATCGACTCGATAATGACTGAGCCGCGATAGTCGCCATCGCTGATTGAAAAATAAAATAGCTACAAATCAATCCTGTAAGGGTGATACCGATACCGACACCCGTATAAATCAAGCCGCTAGTGACTACCCTTCTTGATTTTAACCAATTAATTGCAAACGCGCTGATAGATACCAGCACCCAAGCGCTTGCCACGCCCGCCAAAAAGCGTAGCACCAGCAACCAGTCAAAGCTGCTTAGCGAAGCCAGCCAAGTGGTGAGCGTCACCAAGCTGAGACCTAATATGACAAAAAGCGGATGTCGCTTACTTTTAAGCAGTGACAGTGCACCGACCAAATAGCCAATATAGTTGCTACTTGATAACCACGCCGTTTGCGCAAGATGCACCGTGCCTTCTTGTATCATCAAAGGCAAAATCGGTGTAAAGGCAAATCGCCCGATTCCCATTGCCACGGCAAGCGCGGTACTCGCTAGGATAAAGCAAAATATAATCTGTTGTCGGTCAGATTGTGACATTTTGCGTTACCCCTTGATTTTATTGATACGGCTTGTCAGCGTTTAAGCTTGCATTTTAAAGATTATTGAGCATACTTTGCAAGGTTTCCTTCACATTTTTGGACGACATATTAGCTTGGCTTAATATCAAAGCCTGTTTAACCATTGACTTTTTGTCTGCTACCAAGGCATTCCAATTTGATAAACCTTGAATCAAACGTGACGCCAACAGTGGGTTACGTTTATCCAAATCTTGCATCATACTCAAATACTGATCAACGCCCTGCTGGGTCCAAATTTTGGTAGGCTGCGCGAGCAATCCGCCGAGCACCGCACGCACCCGATTTGGGGTATTGATGTCAAAGTCTTGATGTGAGGTTAACGTAAAAATATCGGCAATGCTCGCCTGGCTGTCATTGGCTTGGACACCAAACCATAAATCCATCACCAATGCATCATGATGAAAGCGTTGATAAAAATCGGCAAGCCATTCGGCTTTTTGGGGCAAACCATGCTCCACCGCCGCATTTAACGCGCCTAAACGCTCAGTCATACAAGACGCTTGTTGGTATTGGGTAATCGCCCAGTGTTTGGCATCACTCACGCCTGCCAATAACGCCATATCCAGCACCACATTTCGCCACGCCCGCACGCCCATGGCTTCGGCGGTATCTTCATAGGCGGTAATCGGCAGTTTGGCATACGCACTTTGCCAAATGTCTTTAAGCTCTACCGCCACGGCTTTTTTGACCGCTTGGTGACGGGCACGAAGTTGGCTAGGGTCATAGTCGGTCTGAATCGCACTGCCCAACTCTCGCTCGCTTGGCATATCTAGTAACCGCGCCGCTAGCATGGGATCGGTTTCTGATAGCGCTGGCAGACTGGCTTTTAATGCCGTGATATAGGCATCGGTATCGGCATTTTGCAATAAAATACGATTGACTAACAACTGTGCCGCTTGCCAACGGTTAAAGCCATTAGTCTCATACTGCATCAAAAACGCCAAATCATCATTGCTATACTCAAAATTGAGCTGAACAGGTGCGGAAAAATCACGAAGCAATGACACTACAGGGTCAAAATCCGCTGTGGTAAACAAATCGTCAAAGTTAAACGTCTGGCTATCTTCGCGCAATAACACCAAATCTTCGTGTACCAGTTGCCCATTGGCACGGTTAAAAATCGCCATTTTGATAGGAATTGGCAAAGGTTTTGGCGCAGGATAGCCTGCTACTGGGCGCGTGTGTTGGCTTAGCGTCAAGATAAGCTTGTCAGCTGTTTTTTCAAAATGCCCTGATAACGTCGGCGTGCCTGGCTGGGTATACCAATCAATAAATTGGTTGATACTACTATCCGAAACGCTTAACGCCGACAACAAGTCTTCTACCGTTACCGCTTGCCCGTCATAACGGCGAAAATATTCGTCCGTGCCTTGGCGGAATTTTTCTTTGCCAAGCGTATTGGCAATCATGCGCACGATTTCTGCGCCTTTCTCGTACACTGTGGCGGTGTAGAAATTATTAATCTCGACAAAATGGTCAGGGCGTGGTGGGTGCGCCAATGGGCTGGCATCTTCAGGAAACTGCGCCGCTCGCAATGTTGCCACATCATCAATCCGCTGTACTGCAGGGGAATGCAGACTTTCGGAAAAAGACTGGTCACGAAATACGGTAAAGCCTTCTTTTAAGCACAGCTGAAACCAGTCACGGCAGGTGATACGGTTGCCCGTCCAGTTATGGAAGTATTCATGGGCAATTACCGCTTTGACATTAAAGTTACGGCGATCGGTGGTGGTCTCTGGGCTAGATAGTACGCAAGCGGTGTTAAAGATATTTAATCCCTTGTTTTCCATCGCGCCCATATTAAACTGGCTAACCGCCACAATCATATAGCGGTCAAGGTCATACGCCCGTCCGTAGTTGTCTTCATCCCATTTCATTGAGTCTTTTAACGCTTGCATGCCGACATGGCACTGCTCGATGTTCTCATGCTTGGCGTATAATTCAAGCAGCACCTCACGCCCTTCAATGGTGACATACTGATCGGTCAATACGTCCAAATCTGCCATCACGCATGCGAATAGATAACTCGGTTTTTTGGTGGGGTCTTGCCACACCGCAAAATGACGGTCGCCCGCAAGCTCGCCTTGGTCGATTAAATTACCATTGGCAAGCAGCGTTGGGTAAGTTTTATCTGCTTCAATACGGGTGGTGAAGGTGGCAAGCACATCAGGACGGTCTGGATAAAAGGTAATTTTACGAAACCCTTCTGGCTCACACTGGGTACAGAACATTTTGTCCGCCCCTTCCCCTGCTTGGTATAAGCCTTCAAGACTGGTATTGGTTTGCGGCACGATGGTGACGACGGTGGTAATCTGACAAGTGTCTGGCGCGTTAACAATCGTTAGGCTTTCTTGGTCTAGTTGGTAGTCGCTCTCGCTTAAAGTTTTGCCGTTTAAGGTAATGGATTCAAGTTGTAATTCTCGCCCAAAGAGTACCAAATCGCCTGCCGTGTTTCTTGTCATGTCAAGATTGGCGGTGACGGTTGCATGCTTTTTATCAGCGCCGTCAAACAACTCGATGTTAAGGTCAATGTGATTGACACTAAAGACCGGCGGTGTGTAGTCTTTTAGATAGATTTTTTGCGGTTGGTTACTATTTAATTGGTGACTATTTAAACTGGGGTCTGGTGTGGGTATATGGGTGGGTACATCGGGCATTTCGGTGTTTAATAGCTGTGGGTTTTCGGTTTGGTTGGTTTCGGTGACGTTGGTCATATAGTTCTTTAGCTCGCAATGTGTTGTTAAAAATTATTCTCATTCAATGTGGCTATTATGCCATAATTAATGACGTTTTTTGGTCACAAACCATAATGACTTTGTTATTACATTTTCATGCTATTTTTTTTATTTTTATCGGATAAAGTTTCAACTCTTCTTGACTCATTTGTGGGTGACATGATGGATAATTTTGTAGGTAATTTATTTGATTTAGATTGGAAATTGATGGTAGTTCACATGTTTCAAATGGTGATAGCATTTGTATTGGTATTACCTGTAGGCTACAATCGTGAGAATAGTCGACAAAACATTGGGCTGCGCACTTTTCCGCTTGTAAGCCTGGCAAGCTGTAGTTTCGCGCTGCTTGCGTTTGAAGTGCAAGGCGAAGACCCCAGTGCGATGGGGCGCATCGTAAGCGGCGTGGTAACGGGGATTGGCTTTATCGGCGGTGGAGCAATTCTCAAAAAAGATGGCATGATTGAAGGGACGTCGACAGCGGCTGCGATTTGGTCGGCAGGCTGTGTGGGCGTGGCAGTGGCGATGGGACGGCTAGAGATTGCGATATTGATTAGCGTGTTTATGGTAGGGATTTTTTATTTTGTTAGTCCGTTAAAACAAAAACTTAGTAAAGATAATGATGATGTTTAATGTAAAAAGTTGGATGATAGCTTAAACTTACCCCAAGAAAAGCTGTTACTTTTCTTGGGATAAACCGCTCATTTAACACCCATCGTCCAGCATCATTGCAGCACAAACTCTCTTAGGCTTACCACTTTATCGCGCACTTTTGCCGCTTCCTCAAACTTCAAATCACGCGACAAGGATTTCATCTCTTTTTCTAACCTTGCAATCTCTTTGGCAAGCAAATCAGGCGAACGCAAAATCGAAATATCCACATCGGGGAACGCATGGGTGACCGCAATTGCTTGGTTATCATTCGGGGCTTCTGCCTCGCCGGTGTCGATTTTATCGGTAATCTGACGGCGAGCGGATGTCGGCGTGATGCCATGTTCCTCGTTATACGCCATCTGTTTGGCACGGCGACGCTCGGTTTCTTCAATCGCCTTTTGCATACTAGGGGTAATGCTGTCAGCGTACAAAATCGCCTTACCATTCACATGGCGCGCGGCACGACCGATGGTCTGAATGAGCGAACGCTCCGAGCGTAAAAAGCCTTCTTTATCCGCATCAAAAATCGCCACCAAGCTCACCTCAGGCATATCCAAACCCTCACGCAACAGGTTGATACCGACCAGCACATCATGCACGCCTGTGCGCAGTTCATGGATGATTTTCATCCGCTCCACCGTGTCGATATCCGAGTGCAGATAAGCGACTTTGATGTTGTACTCTTTTAGATAACTGGTCAAATCTTCTGCCATGCGTTTGGTGAGCGTGGTAATCAGCACTCGCTCATCTTTGGCTTTACGAATGTTGATTTCTGATAGCACATCATCAACTTGGGTCAAGACAGGACGAATCTCAAGCTGAGGATCAACTAGACCTGTCGGACGTACCACTTGCTCAACGACCTGCTCGCTATGCTCAAGCTCGTATTGGGCAGGGGTTGCCGACACAAAAATAGTCGCAGGGGTAATACGCTCCCATTCTTCAAACATCAGCGGGCGGTTATCCATCGCAGATGGCAGGCGAAAGCCATAATTGACCAAGGTTTCTTTACGACTTCTATCGCCTTTGTACATCGCGCCGACTTGTGGCACGGTGACATGGCTTTCATCAATAAATAGCAAGGCATCGGGCGGAATGTAGTCAAACAACGTCGGCGGTGCTTCACCCGCAGGACGTCCCGATAAATGGCGCGAATAGTTCTCAATGCCGTTACAGTAGCCAAGCTGTTGAATCATTTCCAAATCATAAGTGGTGCGTTCTTTGATACGCTGGGCTTCAATCAGTTTGTCATGCGCTCGAAAATACTCAAGGCGTTGTTCAAGCTCGGCTTTGATAGTGCCACTGGCTCTTTCTAGCTTGTCTCGTGGGGTGACGTAGTGAGATTTTGGATAAATGGTAATGCGTGGCACACTGCGCACGTTCTTACCTGTCAACGGGTCAAACCAAGTGATTTTTTCCACTTCATCATCAAACATACTGATACGCACCGCAAGCTGTTCAGACTCAGCCGGGTATATATCAAGCACTTCACCACGCAAACGGTAAGTACCTCGCCCAAAGTCAAGCTCGTTACGCGTATATTGCAGCTCCACCAAGCGTTTGAGCATGGCAGTGCGGTCGATTTTGTCACCCACTACGATGTGAAGAAGCATTTTTAGGTAGCTTTCTGGGTCACCCAAACCATAGATACAAGATACCGATGCAATGATAATGGCGTCACGACGTTCGAGTAGCGCACGCGTAGCGGACAGTCGCATTTGGTCGATATGGTCGTTAATGGCGCTGTCTTTTTCGATAAAGGTATCGCTGGCAGGTACATACGCTTCAGGCTGATAATAGTCGTAATAACTGACAAAATACTCCACAGCATTGTGGGGAAAGAACGCCTTAAACTCGCCATATAGCTGGGCGGCAAGGGTTTTGTTGTGTGCCATGATAATGGTAGGACGCTGGCATTGGGAAATCACTTTTGCCATGGTGTAGGTTTTACCTGAGCCTGTCACCCCTAAGAGCAGCTGACCGTGCATGCCGCGATCAATGCCGTCAACCAATTTGGCAATCGCTTGCGGTTGGTCGCCTGAGGGTTCAAATTCGGTCACCATCTCAAAAGGTTTACTTGAGATTTGGGTGCCACTGGCATTGACACCGGTGATTTGGGCATCATCTTGGATTTGGCGGGCAAGTTGGCTAAGTTCACGTTCGGAGCGGGAAGATTGAGGTGGTCGCATTTTATTGTCTTTATAGTAGTCACAGATGGGTAAATAATGGGGTTGATGGGTGAGAAGTTAAAGCAAAATAACGCGAAATATTGTATCAGTGACTGGTTATATCAAAAAAGACCAACCATTAACAAACCAGCCATCATCAAATTTGTTAAAATTACCCCATTAGTCTATTCCAGTTAGGCATTTAAAAGCATTAGGTTAATTTGGCAAAATCCCTTATAATATCCCCTGACTTTTTCCACTGTAGCGCCAATGACTTGTATGAGTCATTTTACTATTAGTCATATTAATCATTTTTTCGTTAATCATTTTGCAAACTTGCTCGTGCTGTATCGCAGTCCGTGACTTTCTATTTTTGCTTTGTTCTCGTTTTAAAATGTAAAATAGAGATAGGTTTGCAAAGCGATTAATTTTCTATCACCCTTAATGTAATGAGAAAATTAAATGCGTGAATATCAACTATTTACCTCTGAATCCGTCAGTGAAGGTCACCCAGACAAACTCGCTGACCAAATCTCTGATGCTATCCTTGACGCCATCCTTGAGCAAGACATCCATGCGCGTGTGGCGTGCGAAACTTTGACCAAAACAGGCGGCGTGGTGCTGGCGGGTGAAATCTCTACCACCGCCAATGTTGATTTTGAAAAAATCGTGCGTGATACTGTCTTGCGCGTTGGCTACAACAGCTCAGAATTGGGCTTTGATGGCGCAACCTGCGCGGTTATCAATATGCTTGGCAAACAATCTCCCGAAATCGCCCAAGGCGTTGACCGCTCGCGCCCTGAAGAGCAAGGTGCCGGTGACCAAGGCTTGATGTTTGGTTATGCTACTCATGAGACGGATGTATTGATGCCTGCCCCCATTCAGTTTTCCCATCGTTTGATGGAAAAGCAAGCGAAATTGCGTAAAGACGGCACATTATCGTGGCTGCGTCCCGATGCCAAAGCGCAAGTCACGGTACGCTATGATGGCGACAAACCTGCGTTTATTGATGCGCTGGTACTATCCACCCAACACGATCCTAGTATCTCGCAAAAAGATTTGCATGAAGCGGTCATGGAAGAAATCATCAAGCCTGTCATTCCAGCCGCGATGCTGCACAAAGACACGAAGTATCATATCAACCCAACCGGGTTATTTGTGATTGGTGGTCCTGTGGGGGATGCGGGTTTGACCGGTCGTAAAATCATTGTAGACACGTATGGCGGTATGGCGCGGCATGGAGGCGGTGCGTTCTCAGGTAAAGATCCATCAAAAGTTGACCGCAGTGCAGCCTATGCAGGGCGTTATGTTGCCAAAAATATCGTAGCGGCAGGACTGGCGGAGCGCTGTGAAATTCAAGTAAGTTATGCCATCGGTGTAGCAGAGCCAACCTCTATTTCTGTCAACACTTTTGGCACGGGCAAAATCAGCGATGACAAGATTGTCGATTTTATCCGCCAGCATTTTGATTTACGTCCGTATGGTATCACGCGTATGCTTAACCTACTCCAACCCATGTATGAGCAAACGGCGAGCTATGGTCACTTTGGTCGCCAAGGCACTGAAACCGCTTTTACTTGGGAGCGTACCGACCGCGCGTCACTACTTAAAGCAGACGCGGGTTTATAGTTTTATTGACGTAGTACAAGATTTGTAGGGTGCGTTTTACGCACCTTTTTAACGTTTAATTGATGGTAGAAAATTGTAGAGAAAAATTATGAGCGAAAACACCAACCAAATCACCGAAGAAATGAATGCGTTTTATGAGCGCGCTGATGAGTTTATCCAGCTTGCCAATACCCTTCGCACCGATGATATACACGCAGGTAAAATCAATGCCTCCATGCTGTATGCGGTCGCGCGTTTTAGCGCATGGACAGCGGCCACTGGCTTTGTCAAAGGCGCTGATTATGCCAAAGAAAAGCAAGATATTATTGAACATTTCACCAAGAATTTTGAGCGTATGCTGTCGGATAATATCGATGATTATGCCGAAAACTTCCAAAAATATATGCAAATCGGTAACCAATAAAAACTATTTTATCAACAAATTTTCGTTGATTTTAGGGCGATAGTTGGATAGATTAAAAATTAACATCCCACTAAGGAGATTGCTATGTCCGTCAAAATCGCCCTTACTACCCTTCTTCCTGTTCTTTCATTGCTTGGTCTATCCACCTTATCCAGCCATGCCGAAACCGTGGCAGGCTATCGCTTTGAAAATTACCCTGCCCCACTATATATAGGCAAATCTGCCAAACTTAACTATAAAAGCGACCCCATTGCAAAGTTGTTTAAAACTCGGATTACTGAAGCCTATCAACAAGGTGAGATAGGTTTTGGGGGCAACTTTGTGGTGGCAATGTGGGGCTGTGGCACAGGGTGTATTAGTGGGGCAATGGCAGATAAACGTACAGGACATGTGTATCCGCTACCCATTAACGAAGAAACTGCGTATGACTTTGGCTGTTGGTCAGTCGATGATAGCGATGAAGATGAACGAGTGAGTTTTTACCCCAATAGCCGTTTGTTGATTACTCGTACTTGTGAGCAAGCGCCTATTGAAAACAGCAACACCGCTAAACGCCATGTCACCTATTACGTGAATGTATGGAATGATAAAACCAAAAAATTCAACCTTATCAAAACTGTCAAACAAAAAAAAATGGTGATCACCGAACAATAAACCACCACCGAATAACCCAATTTAACAACCCAAGATGAGGCAGGCAAAAATGCTAGGTTGAGCCTAATAAGCTGCTTAAACCCATCAATACCTAGAATAACTTAGAAGATAAGCGTGCTAATAAATTTAGAATAAACGCGACAATAGCACGCCCATCAGCACCATGACCAAGATAATAACACTCACTCGCCATACCCAACGTGGAATCAATGGCACTTTGATATTCTCTTGTTTAAGATGATTATCTAATCCTTGTGTCAATGTGCTAAAGCCTTGCTCTTTAGTCTCTATTGATGGCGCAGGATGGGCTGTAGACGGCGTTTGGATTTTTGCTGCTAACGCTTGATTTTCATACGCATCAATTTGTTGTTTTGCCTCATCTAAGCTAATCCCCTGCTCTTGTGCATGGGTTTTGATGGCGATGACGTAGTTTTTTTTATCGACCAGTTGTTTGATATGACTCGGTAACGTTGATTGTGCCATAAGTAGTTCCTCAAATTTTAATCCGTATATCATGCCTAGTTTGTTAAACTTATTTTAGAAGAATGTAGCAATGAACGCCTGTTTATTGTAAATAAATGTAAATAAACAATCGACATTTCGAGCAAAATATTCATGTTTTAAAAGTTAGAGCGACTAATTATGTAAAAATAGAAGTTTACTATTCAATTTTCGCATACTTTTATTTTTACTTAACTTAATTTTTAAAAATAAAGTACTGACAGCTAGTTTTTTCGTGCGTATACTTATGGATATACTAAGGCAAAGCAGCAAATAACCTGCCCTACACCTAAAGCAGGGCTAATTAACACTAACTTTGCTATTTTCCCCTTCAATCATGTAAAAAGGAAGCAACATGGCACCTATCTCTGCAGGTCGTAAATTCCGTGACGCCATTGAGTCTGAAAAAGCCGAAGGTCGTCCCCTTCAAATCGTTGGCACTATCAATGCCTACACTGCCATGATGGCAAGCCAAGTCGGTCATAAAGCGATTTATCTCTCAGGTGGCGGTGTTGCCAACGCCTCATTTGGTTTGCCTGACCTCGGTATGACGAGCCTTAACGATGTATTAACCGATGCCACCCGTATCACCAATGCGGTTGACACGCCATTATTGGTTGACATCGACACGGGTTGGGGCGGCGCATTTAACATCGCCCAAACTATCAAACAAATGGAAAAAGCAGGTGTTGCTGCGGTCCATATCGAAGACCAAGTGGCGCAAAAACGCTGTGGTCATCGCCCCAACAAAGAAATCGTCTCAACCGCTGAAATGGTTGACCGCCTAAAAGCTGCGCTGGATGCCAAAGTTGACCCAGATTTTGTGGTGATGGCACGAACCGATGCGCTGTCAGTGGAAGGTTTGGATGCTGCGGTTGAACGTGCGGTAGCGTTTCAAGAAGCAGGCGCGGACATGATTTTTGCCGAAGCATTGACCGAT
>Ga0316228_1003626_pt1 | contig 12189 bp, 7 predicted proteins | sample TBH18021metaG_FD_206005 | JGI IMG/M metagenome (GOLD analysis project Ga0316228, IMG submission 206005) | Freshwater microbial communities from Trout Bog Lake, Wisconsin, USA - TBH18021 | ecosystem: Environmental > Aquatic > Freshwater > Lake > Hypolimnion/Profundal zone | place: USA: Wisconsin... | reverse complement strand
GTTGCGGATATTGGCATGGTTTGTACCTTTTGGCTCTGCTTTAACACTGTCATAGTGCTCAGCAAACAGTTTTAGCGTATCTTGTTGGGTCAAATGGTTGAGTAGCGCAAAGCCAAACACTTTTGCACTGCCTTCATTTTCACCTGCCGCATTGTGCACTTCGCCATTGACAAACTCAGTAGGGCGATAGTTATAGTAACTATCGATGATAGCTAGCACGGAAGCAAAATCTAGCGATTTATTTTCTAGTTTAGCCAATAGTTTTGATAGTTCTAGCTTATCAATAGCGCTCATAATTACTCCAAAAGTCAAAATAGCGACCGTCATTAACGATTAAAATAATCGTCCTCAAACGGATCAAACGCTGGGTTAAAATTATTGTTGGTTTGACCAAAACCGCGGTTTTCCACACGGTTTTCTAAATGACGCATTTGCTGACCGCTGTTGCGCGGTTGAGAGGGTTTACTGCGCTCTTGGGGAAAGGCCTCATGACTGGCTGCCCCAAAACCACTGCGGTCTTGACCCATTCTATCCTGGGCTGCAAAATCGACTGGGTGATTATCATAACCCATGCGTTCATGCCCAGTTCGTTCATGCAGAATTCTTTGATAAATCTCTTCACGGTGTACGGCAATGTCTTTTGGCGCATTGACGCCCAGTCTGACTTGGTTACCTTTTACACCCAGTACGGTGACACTCACTTCGTCACCTATCATTAACGTTTCGCCAACACGGCGAGTCAAAATTAACATGCGTCACACTCCTTATGTCGCAACAAGTACCATCAATGTCCTATGATGATTCAACGATAAATTAGCTAAATTCGTCAAATATATTATCATGTATCATTGCCCAATGATACGTTAAAGACAGACTGCAAGGGCATAATTTGAGCCAACTCATCATGCTTGGCGGCTATTTGCCAACAGTCAAAATAGGCATTGAGGGGTCAGTTGCGTTTGTGCCCAATAAACGAGATGCCATTATAAACGAAATGCAGAAGTAAAAAAAAGGTTAACACCCGCAAAACACGGATATTAACCTTATTTTTGTGGCGAATTACAAATTTATTATAATCCAGCAACCTTGCTTTCACCGTCTTCACGGTCAAGACCAAAAGCGGTGTGTAACGCTTTAACCGCTTTTTCCAGTTGTTCTTCTTGAATCAGTACTGAGATTTTTATTTCGCTGGTAGAAATCATTTGGATATTGATGTTGTTTTCTGCCAGTGTTTCAAACATTTTGCTTGCCACGCCTGCATGTGAACGCATCCCCACACCCACCAGTGATACTTTAACCACATTGTTGTTGCTCACGATTTCTTTGCCACCAATCTCAGTAAGATTGTCACCCAAAATCGCTAGGGTTTTATCAAAGTCACCACGGTTAACGGTAAAGGTAAAGTCGGTCAATCCGTTTTCTGCGATGTTTTGGATAATCATATCGATTTCGATATTGGCAGCACTGATTGGGCTTAAAATCGATGATGCAATACCAGGACGATCAGGCACTGCTAAAATAGATACTTTAGCTTCGTCACGGTTAAAGGCGATGCCCGAAATAATTGGTTGTTCCATGCTGTCTCCCTCATCGGTGGTAATTAATGTACCTACACTCTTTTTAAAATCATCATCGAATTTACCATCGGCGTTTTCATCAAAACTGGATAAAACACGCAGTGGTACTTGGTATTTTCCGGCAAATTCAACCGAGCGAATTTGCAACACTTTTGAGCCAAGGCTTGCCATTTCAAGCATTTCTTCAAAGGTAATTTTTGATAATTTTTTGGCTTTTGGTGTCACACGTGGGTCAGTAGTATACACGCCGTCGACATCGGTATAGATTTGACATTCATCGGCAGATAGGGCAGCAGCCAGTGCAACGCCTGTGGTGTCCGAGCCACCCCGACCTAAGGTGTTGATATCACCTTTTTCATCCACCCCTTGGAAACCCGCCACTACAACGACCATGCCAGCATCGAGTGCGGCACGAAGCTGACTATCATCGATATGTTGAATACGGGCTTTGGTGTGACTATCATCGGTACGAATCGCCACTTGTCCACCCGTCATTGACTTGGCGCTCACACCGATTTCATTTAATGCCATGGCAAGTAAAGAAATCGAGACTTGCTCGCCAGTTGAAACCATTTGGTCGTATTCACGAGCGTTTGGTTCTTTACTGATTTGACGTGCCAAATCAATCAAGCGATTGGTCTCACCACTCATGGCAGAGACGACAACCACCACTTGATGACCATTGTCATGCCAACGTTTGACGCGCTGTGCCACATTTTTGATACGTTCGACACTACCCATCGACGTACCACCGTATTTTTGTACGATTAAAGCCATTGTCAATACACCCTATAATATCGCGCACATTGTTTGCCATCGCTATCCAAGACTTGCCATACCAAGTCCCTGATGGATTATTTGGCAGATTGTTTACAATGTCACGAAACGTAAATTAAACGGTACTTTATACCATATTTCCCAATTTTTGGGCAAGGCAAAATTGCCAAAAATACCCAAATGACTGGCGTAAAATTGCAGGGTTATCGTGAACCAAACGTTATCAGTTTAGGCAATCGGTTGTAGCGGTAAGGTTACAGCGCGTTGCACGGCAGGGCGGTCATGCAGGTTTTTTGCCCAGCGTTGTAGATGGGGGTAGTCTTGCACTTGTAAAAACTCGCCAGCGTTATACAATTTGCCCAGTGCCAACTGACCATACCATGCCCAAATCGCGATATCCGCGATACTGTAGTCATTACCTACCATAAACGTGTGAGTCGCTAAATGTTGGTCGAGTAAATCCAATTGGCGTTTGGTTTCCATGGTAAAACGATTAATGGCATATTCAAACTTCTCTGGGGCGTACGCATAAAAATGCCCAAAGCCGCCACCGACATACGGTGCAGCGCCCATTTGCCAAAACAGCCATGACAGACATTCGGCACGTTTGGCGCTGTCTGCTGGGATAAACTGCTCAAACTTTTCGGCAAGGTATAGCAAAATAGCCCCTGATTCAAACAGTTTAATCGGTGGATTAACACTGTTATCCACCAGTGCAGGGATTTTAGAATTGGGATTGATGTCAACAAAATCTGAGCCAAATTGGTCGCCATTCATGATGTCGATTTTGTAGGCGTCATACTGTGCGCCTTCAATACCGAGCTCTGCCAATTCTTCAAGTAACATATTGATTTTGATACCGTTGGGGGTATTAAGGCTGTAAAGCTGCAAAGGGTTGTTACCAATCGGTAAATGTTGCTGATGGGTCGCTCCTGCGGTAGGGCGGTTGGTACTGGCAAATTTGCCGCCGTTTTGGCTATCATGTGTCCAAATTTTTTGGGGCTGATAATGATTGTCCATGATGTTTCCTTATTGATTATGAGTATTTTAAAGTGCTAGGCGTGTTTTAAAGCTATAAGCGTGATTTAAAGCTTCGTTGGTTGATAAGATGTTAGATATGGTTATGGACAAGACTATAAATGCGATTATAGAGACGATTATACACAATGTGCTTTAGGCTTTATGATACCGAATGTTTGGCTAAAGTAAATGGCGCTTTGATTAAGCCTGATTAAACGCATGCTTTATATAGCCGCATAAAAAAAATAACCGCATAAAAAAAGCCGAATAAGTCATTCGGCGTTTTTTTAGGTGTAGTTTTAATTAGGCAAGTCGCTCAGCCAACCAATTTGGTAGTGCTGCTAATACGGTTGGCAATCCTGCGACATCAGTTGCACCGCCTTGGGCAAAGTCTGGCTTACCGCCGCCTTTCCCGCCAAGCTGCTCGCTTAAGTGTTTGATGATATCGCCCGCTTTGATTTTGCTCGTTAAGTCTTTGCCGACACTGGCAGTCAGCGCAATTTTATCGTCAGCCACGCCAGCGAGCACCACGATGCCATCATGCAATTTTGATTTCATGTCATCGGCAATCGTGCGTAATGCTTTACCATCCATGCCTTGTAAGCTTGCAATCAGCACTTTTTGTCCATTGAGGTCTTGCACGTTGTTGATTAAGTCTTTAGCTTGGCTGCTGGCCAATTTTTGCTGCAAACGCTCAAGTTGTTTTTCAAGGTCGCGTGTTTTGTCGGTCATTTGATTGACACGGTCGGCGATTTCGTCGCGCTTCGCTTTGAGCTGACTGGCAAGTTGATTGAGCTGTTTTTCACCTTGCTGCACATATTTGACTGCGCCCATGCCTGTCACCGCTTCGATACGGCGAATGCCTGCCGCGATACCTTGCTCACTGACGATTTTGAATAAGCCGATATCACCCGTGCGTTGTACATGCAGACCACCACATAGCTCGATTGAAAAAGGCTTGCCGTCTTTATCCACTGTACCCATCGATAATACGCGAACCGTATCACCATATTTTTCACCAAACAGTGCCATCGCGCCTTTGTCTTGCGCTTGCGTCATGCTGAGCATTTCTACAGTGGCAGGTTGGTTGGCAAGGATTTGTTGGTTGACGATGTTTTCAATGGTGATAATGTCTTGCTCAGTCAAGGCTTTGTCATACGAGAAGTCAAAACGTAACACCTCACTATTGACCAATGACCCTTTTTGGGTGACGCCTGTACCAAGATGCTCACGAAGGGCGGCGTGCAGTAGGTGAGTGGCGGAGTGGTTTTTGGCACTCATGGCGCGTACTTGGCTTGCGACGCGTGCTTCGCTTGACTGACCCTGGCGGATACTGCCCATTTTGACCACGCCATAATGGATGATGGCTTGACCAGATTTTTTGGTGTCTTGGACTTCAAATACGCCGGTTTCGGTTTGGATGTCACCCAATTCACCCGCTTGACCACCGCCTTCCGCATAAAAAGGCGTTGCCGATAATACGATGACCCCTTCATCGCCTTCCTGCAATTGTTCAGCCGATTTGCCCTCAAGGTATAAGTGGGTGATAGTGCTGCTGAGTTCTGCTTTGTCATACCCCAAAAATTCAGTGGCACTGTCAACTTGAATCAATTGGTTATAATCAACGCCAAATTTACCTGCTTCACGGGCGCGGGCGCGTTGCTGCGCCATGCCTTGTTCAAAACCGGCTTCATCAATGCTGATGTCGCGTTCGCGCACGATGTCGGCCGTCAAATCGGCAGGGAAACCATACGTGTCATACAGTTTAAACACTGTTGCACCCGATAAAGTATCGCCAGATTTTAAGCTATCTAATTCTTGGGATAGCAGTTTGAGACCTTGTGATAAGGTTTTGGCAAATTGCTCTTCTTCTTTTAAGATGGCTTGCTCAATGTTAGCTTGTTGTTCCCGAAGCTGTGGGTAGGCATCGCCCATGATTTGAGCCAGTGGCGCGACGAGCTTATAAAAGAAGTTGTCATTAGCGCCTAATTTGTTGCCATGACGAACCGCGCGGCGGATGATACGACGCAGCACATAACCACGACCTTCATTGCTTGGCAATACGCCATCTGCAATTAAGAAAGAGACGGAGCGGATATGGTCAGCAAGCACTTTAAGTGATGGCTCAGACTGTAAGTCGATATCGTTTGGCAAGCCGATTACTTGCGCCGCGTGCTGCATGAGATGGGTAAACATATCGATTTCATAGTTGCTATGCACGCCTTGCATGATGGCACTAATACGCTCTAAACCCATCCCGGTATCGACACTCGGCGCAGGCAGTTTTTCAAGTGTGCCGTCTTTTTGGCGGTTAAACTGCATAAAGACGTTGTTCCAAATCTCGACAAAACGGTCGCCGTCTTCTTCAGGTGTACCTGGCAGACCGCCCCAAATATGCTCGCCGTGGTCATAAAATACTTCTGTACAAGGACCACAAGGACCTGTGTCACCCATTGCCCAAAAGTTATCCGATTGGTATTGACCACCTTTATTATCACCAATGCGGATGATACGTTCGGCAGGCAAGCCCACCACGTTATGCCAAATATCAAAGGCTTCATCATCGGTGTGATACACCGTCACGTAAAGTTTATCTTTGGGTAATCCAAGCCAATTATCCGATGTCAAAAACTCCCAACAAAATGGGATGGCTTGTTGTTTAAAATAATCGCCAAACGAAAAATTACCAAGCATCTCAAAAAACGTATGATGACGCGCGGTATAGCCGACATTGTCAAGGTCATTGTGTTTACCGCCTGCGCGCACACATTTTTGCGACGATACCGCACGTTTATAATCGCGTTTGTCTATCCCTAAGAACACATCTTTAAATTGGTTCATACCGGCATTGGTGAATAGCAGGGTAGGGTCATTATGTGGGACTAGGCTCGATGATGCCACTGGGGTATGACCATTTTCGGCAAAATAATTGATAAAAGCTTGACGTATATCGGCTGAAGAAAACGGACGGCTCACAGCGGCTCCTTAAGAGTTTTCAAAATTAAATTTGGCATATATTATCAAAAAAATGTAAACATTGTATTTTAGCAGAATTCATTCGATGTGGATAATGCTTTTATAAATCGCACTTTTTAACAACCGCACCTTTTATAAAACTCACCTTTTAAAAACCGTACATGGCATCTAAAACTGTGGGCATAAAGTATGAGCTTGGCAAAATTTTTCATGGCGCTAAAAAAAAGACCGATAGATAGCATCGATCTTTTTTGCTAATTCTTTTTTGCTAATTTTTTTGATAGCAATGTCGTTTGGAGTAAAAAATTAGCGCTCTACTTGACTGACATCACGCACCGCGCCTGTATCCGCGCTGGTTGTCATCGCCGCATACGCCCGCAACGCGGCTGACACTTGGCGCTCACGATTGACAGGTTTCCAAGCTTGGTTGCCACGGCTTATCATCGCTTCTCGGCGTTTTTCAAGTTCGGCAAAATCAACCGCCAAATGAATCGAGCGATTAGGAATATCAATCTCGATGGTATCGCCTTCATTGACCAAACCAATGGTACCACCTTCAGCGGCTTCTGGGCTGACGTGACCGATGGATAAACCCGACGTACCCCCTGAGAAACGACCATCAGTAAGTAGCGCACAGGCTTTACCCAGACCTTTTGATTTTAGGTAAGAGGTCGGATACAACATCTCTTGCATACCAGGACCACCTTTTGGACCTTCATAGCGAATCACCACGACATCACCGGCGACGATGCTTCTTGCATCACCTGCATCTGCCAAAATCGCTGCGACGGCGTCATCTTGGCTCTCAAAAACACGGGCACGACCGGTAAATTTTAGGATGCTGTCATCCACGCCCGCTGTTTTGACGACACAGCCACGTTCAGCGATATTACCAAACAATACCGCCAAACCACCATCTTGCGAGTAGGCAAATTCTTTGCTGCGGATACAGCCAGATTCGCGATTGACATCAAGATTTGACCACGCATTGTTTTGGCTAAAGGCTTGCGTGGTGCGTACCCCGCCTGGGGCTGCAATGTAACGCTCACGTGCCTCGGTATTATCAGGATTCATGATATCCCATTGGCTAAGCGCTGCTTTGAGTGAAGTACTATGAACGGTGGGAACATCGGTTTGCAGTAAGTTTGCGCGATCAAGCTCGGCTAAAATTGCCATCACCCCGCCAGCGCGGTGCACGTCTTCCATATGGTATTTTTGCGTTGCAGGGGCAACTTTCGATAGGCAAGGCACTCGGCGGCTTAGACGGTCAATATCCGCCATTTTAAAATCTACTTGGGCTTCATGGGCAGCGGCAAGCAAATGTAGAATCGTGTTGGTTGAGCCGCCCATGGCGATATCAAGGCTCATGGCATTTTCAAATGCTGCTTTGGTCGCAATTGAGCGCGGCAATACGCTGGCGTCATCTTGCTCATAATAACGTTTGGCAAGTGCCACGATACGGCGACCTGCTTCTAAGAATAAATCTTTACGTTTGGCGTGAGTGGCAAGTAACGAGCCATTACCAGGCAGGGATAAGCCTAAAGCTTCGGTCAAACAGTTCATCGAGTTGGCAGTGAACATGCCTGAGCATGAGCCACAAGTTGGGCAAGCAGAGCGCTCAGTTTGTGCCACATCTTCGTCACTAATCAAGTCATCTGCTGCATCAATCATGGCGTCGACTAGGTCAAGTTTGCGAATTTTTTCACCCAATTCATTCATCACGGTTTCATGGGTGGTATGTCCATCGCCCAACGTGGATGCCAATACTTTGCCCGCTTCCATTGGACCGCCCGACACAAAAATCGTTGGGATATTAAGGCGCATCGCTGCCATCAGCATACCCGGGGTGATTTTGTCGCAGTTGGAAATACAAACCAGCGCATCGGCGCAGTGGGCATTGACCATATACTCCACGCTATCAGCAATTAAATCACGGCTTGGCAAGCTATAGAGCATACCCAAGTGACCCATCGCGATACCATCATCCACCGCAATGGTGTTAAATTCTTTGGCAACACCACCTGCCGCTTCAATCTCGCGGGCAACCAGCTGACCCAAGTCTTTTAGGTGTACGTGACCGGGTACAAACTGGGTAAACGAGTTGGCAATCGCGATAATCGGTTTGTTAAAGTCCTCATCTGTCATACCCGTTGCACGCCAAAGTGCGCGTGCACCCGCCATATTGCGGCCAGACGTGGAGGTTTTTGAGCGATATTGTGGCATGGTTGTTCCTTATTTCTAACAGTCAATACAAGTGATAAATTTAGCACTTAGTGTACTCTGTCTCGACCAAAAGGGCTAGTCATGGCTCATGATAGATAGTTATAATTGGTTTTAAAGAATGGCATATTAGCCACCCTTATCATGGCTATATCACGGCTATCATTCAACCGTATCTCTCAATAGTATCTAATAAAAACTCATCAAAAGGATTTTATTTTGACCAATCCCACCTTAAGCATTACCGATGTCATCCGACAAAGTTTGGCATTTTTAAGTAAAGATAGCCTAAACAAACATGATTTGAGCAAACACGATTTAAGCAAAGATAAAACTGCCGCAGCAGCAAATCAAGCGTTCACTGGGCTGATTATTGGTAATGACACGCAGTCGGTTTTTAGCCAAATTCAAGCCATTGATGAAGCTATTGATCAAGCCGTGAGTTGGGAAGCGTTTGATTATCAAGATTTTATCGCACATCGGTTTGCCAAACGCTATGACTTGGCAGTGATAATATTATCAAACGATAGCACTATCGACACCCAAATTATTCAGCGCTGTCGCGACTTGTTTGCCAAGCATTGTTTGGTGGTGCAAAACTTATCCCAACCAAAAACAGGTGTTGATGTAGTGAGCTTTGGCTTTAGCCGATTACATGAGCAGCCGATTGTGGAGAATGACCAAGATCACCATGCAACCAGCTACCAAGTATGGCAATTTAATCTATTTGACTATAAACATTTGCCAGATTGGTTTAATAGCAAGTTTTGGGCAAACCCTGAACTATGGAATAAATTTCGCTGGTAGCGGTTGTAGACAAAAATTTAGACGGCTCTGTTTTAGAAATTACTGTTTTAGACAGCTTGTTTTATTATCACTCATCTTATAAGTGGTAAATTTTTTTAAGCTATTTGTTTAATCTAAAAATTAAACTGCTTTGAGAATTTCGAGGAAAAGTTGGCTAAAATTTACAGTAACACTGTTTACAAAAAGCGCGAGATTGATTTACTCTATCGAAAAGTAACAAAATAGGTAAATGCGTTAAATAATAATTTTTGAGGAAAGACTATGAAATTAACGATGCTAAAAGTAGTAAGCGCTGCTGCGATGATGGCAACCATCGCCTTAACAGGGTGTTCTGCCAAACGTACTGGCACGTCTGAAGTGGTGGTTGCGCCGATGGGCGTACCCGGTGGCGTAGGCTACTATAACGGTGGCGCTGTAGTAACAAACTCGACGTCAGTCATCACTGCCGCAGGTGCGAATCCCAATGCCGTATATTTCGGCTTTGATAGCAGTGAAATCGACGCTCAAGGTCAAGCCGTGTTAAATCAACAAGCACAATTCTTACAAGCCAACCCAAGTGCCCGTGTCGCCATTGCGGGTCACACTGATGAGCGTGGTAGCCGTGAATATAATCTGGCATTGGGTGAGCGCCGTGCCCAAGCCGCACAGGCCTACTTAGCAACGTCAGGGGTATCAGCATCACGTATGGAAGCCATCAGCTATGGTGAAGACCAACCTGCTGATCCCGGTCATGACGAATCGGCATGGGCAAAAAACCGCCGTGCAGAAATTTCTTACTAAGTATTTCTTAGTGAATAAAAGACAAACAAAAAAACCTGTTGATTCAACAGGTTTTTTTGTGGTTAAAATCGGCTTATTTTACCAGTTGTACGGTACCATTGGCAGTGACCGTAATGGTGCTATCGCCCGCTTGGAAGTTTTGGTCAGCGACTTTGGCACTGCTGGCTTCTAGCATCATTACACTGCCATACGCGCGCGGTGCACGATAATCGCCCCCTTGACTAAACTCCAACGAGACTAATTGATAGCCTTTTGCGCCCCACACAGGCAGCAGCGTTTGCGCTTGGCGCTGGAAGTTTTTGGAAGCTTCCATCATCAATTCTTGCTCGGTGGCTTTGCGCGCGGCATCGGACACGCTAAAGTCTAATCCATCAAGCGTCATAAAACTTTGCAATTCGGCAATCAATTTGCTAGCGGCAACTGTGTCAGTGCTTTTTAAATTCAAGCTTGCACTCCCCGTCCAACCAATGATTTTTTGGTTTTTATCATATTGCGGATAGGTGGTTTGGTTGCCCGTACTGACTTGCACTTGTGGGTATTTTTTGGCAATGGCAACCGCTTGGTTCAACGTGGTAGCGATTTGATTAGCCACCTCACTGCTTGATTTGTTTTGCACAGTTTTGCTAAGGGTAGCATTGATTTGGTCATTGCTGACTTTTTTACTCGCTGAGGCAGCAAAGTTAAGCAAGCCGTAGTTTAAAGTATTGGTCATTGATGGGTTCGCAGGGGATGGGTTCACAGGGTAGGTAGCGGCTGAAACACTGGTAAAAGGTAATAGCGTCGCTATAGCAAGTAAGCTGGCTGCAATACGTTTGGTCATTGTATGATTGGCATGCATTTTATGATTGGGATGATTGTTAGTCGCGATGCTTAAATGTGTCATAGTGTTTCCTATTGTTTTTTTCCTAGTTTTTCTAGTGCTTCTGTATACGAATTGGCATGAATCTGTTGCTAATTAAACTGTTATTTAGCTCATTCAATATGATGTTGAAAGGGCATTATAAAATATTTTGTAACATTTGCAGCGCAAGAATTGTAGAAAAAGGGTAAGAAGTTCGACAAAAATTTACCCAAATGTTGCTTGCTGATGGTTTAGCGTGTGTAAAAGTGAAATAAATACAAAAATTTGGTGTATATGATAAAAATAGTTTGCATTTGGTCGCCAAATTCTCTAGAATACCGCTTCGGTAACCCCATTGGTAGCTTCGCAACTAGCTGCTGTGAACCCCGCCAGGACCGGAAGGTAGCAACGGTAGCAGCCAGCCAGTGTGCCGAAGATGTGCTAGTGGGGTTATCACTTTTTTAAGTAGGTGTTTTTGATGCCTATTTCACTTGGTAAGTTTTTTAATTGCGAAAGAAAACTGACCAATAATGACTCATATACGCTAAGAGCAACGTCAATTTTCCAATTAATCTAGCTTATCCATCTGCCTATATATCAAGCGCGCCATTGTAAGCGCTGATAATCTTCCGATGATAACCTAATATTTAGCATTGTATTTTTTTAAGCATTCTTGTGAATGCCGCGATACGAACTTTTTGATGGTTTTACTGTTTCAAAAGTTTTGATAAGTCTGACAGTAGGTTTTGTCGCTATTTTTATAGCGAAAATAAGTCTTACAGACACGATTACAATGCTTTAAAGCGATTAACACGATATTTGTGATTAATGATAGCTGATAATTTTGCCTATTCATTTTGCTTATCCATTTTGAAAGTGCAGTCAGCTTGAGGGCTTTTGCTTGTTGCGTGTTTTCAATCAAGGTTACCACCGACACTTTGATTAACTTATTTTTTAAGGACTTACATGACTGATTTTAATTCAACCACAGATTTTGCTGATAACTCAATCGATAATTTTTTTAACCACAGCCAAGCCAACAGCAATCAGCCTACTGATAATACCCAAGTTGATGACACAGAAGCAACTGCGACAACGGATGTTGTAGCGGCTGATACTGCGGCAACGGATGCGCCAACGTCTGACGATGCTAACCCTAGCGAAAATGGTTTTACTGCACTGGGTCTTTCA
>Ga0316228_1003621_pt1 | contig 12197 bp, 15 predicted proteins | sample TBH18021metaG_FD_206005 | JGI IMG/M metagenome (GOLD analysis project Ga0316228, IMG submission 206005) | Freshwater microbial communities from Trout Bog Lake, Wisconsin, USA - TBH18021 | ecosystem: Environmental > Aquatic > Freshwater > Lake > Hypolimnion/Profundal zone | place: USA: Wisconsin... | reverse complement strand
AGCGAGAAATGCGATTCGCCCGCGGGGTTGTGGCCCGAATGGCCGTGATGCTTGGCACTGTCGTCGGTGAGCTCGAGCCGCGTCGGATCGAGCGCCTGGGTGAGACGATGCGTGATGTCCCGTGCGACCGGGCCCGTGAAGTCGGCGTTCATGCGCCCTATATACAGAGGCTTGGCAGCAGAGGCAGCATTGGCGTCACGTAGTCCCAAATTCCACGGCCGGATCGAAGGCGCGGCGGATCGCTGCGCGGTCCCCGGCTGCGCGGCCCCCGGCGAATTCAAGGCGCCGTTGACCGAACCCAGCTTCGATGGGCCGGGGCAATGGCGCTGGCTGTGCCTCGACCACGTCCGCGAGCACAACAGCGGCTACAATTTCTTCGCGGGCATGAGCACCGAGGAGATCGAGGCCGCGCAGTCGCCGATGGCCGGCTGGGACCGCCACACCCGCGCCTTCGCGCATGTCGGGGCGGGCGACCCGGCGCCGGCGTGGAGCGACTTCAAGGATCCGCTCGACGCCATTTCGGGCCGCTTCCGGGCGCGGGGCGGGCCATCGACGTCGGCCGCGCCGCCGCGTTTCACCCGCGACGAACAGGGCGCGCTGTCGGTGCTGGGGCTCGGGGACGACACCGACCTGAATGCGGTGCGTCACCGCTATTCGGAGCTGGTGCGCCGCTACCACCCCGACCGCAACGGCGGCGACCGGCGGCACGAGGGCAAGCTCAGGAACGTCATCGATGCCTGGCAGACGCTCAGGAAGGCGCTGGCGTTCGGCTAATGCGCTAACCGCTCACGCTGAGTAGCCGCGGCACGCGGCGTAGCGAAGCATGCCCCTGTCCTTCGATACGCGGCTTTGCCGCTACTCAGGATGAGCGGGGTTGGATAGTGGGACGGTTTCTAGTCCCGGTCGGGCGCGCCCAGGGGGAAGTAGGCGCGGAACGGCCGCGCCTGCTCGACCGCCTTGCTGACCGCCGGATGCGCGAGGAGGCGCTGGCGGTAGCGCGTGAGACGTGGCCGATGCGCGCCGATCGGCTCGACCCAGTCGGCGTAGAAGAGCGCCGGCGCGGCGGCGCAATCGGCCATGGTGAAGGCCTCGCCCGCGGCCCAGCCGTCTTCGGCGAGGTTGCGGTCGAGCCAGTCATAGGATTGCCGCAGCTTGTCCATCGCTTGGGTCACGCCATGGGGATCGCGCTGTCCCTCGGGCCGAAGAGCATCGCCGACCGCGAGGCTCGCCCGGTCCATCACGCGCTGGTCGAACACCCGGTCGAGGAACCGCACCCGCAGCCCCGCGTCGCCGTCGGGGATCCAGACGTTGGACCCCGGATGGTGCCGCTGCAGATGCTCGATGATGATCGAGCTCTCGGCGATCACCTCGCCCTCGTCGACCAGCAGGGGGAATTGCCCGAACGGCGCCAGCGCGGCGAACTCGGCGCCATGCTGCTCGACCGAGCGGAATTCGAACTCGGTAATGTCGGCCCATAGCGGGATGAGCGCCTTCCAGGTGTAGCTGCTGAACTCGTGGCCATAGAGGATCAGTGTCACCAGTCGCCTTTCGTGATGCGGTCCTGCCGCGCCTGTTCGACCGGATTGCCATTGGCGGGCGGGCTGCTGCCCACGGCCACGCCGAGTTCGGGAACGAAGGCCGCCACCGCCGTTCCTTTCGCCGTCGTCTTGCCACTTTCGAATCGCCAGGTCGTCGGCGGCGTTCCCGCGGGGAAGGTGCGTTTGCCCTTGCCCAGCACGAGCGGGTAGGTGAGCAGCGTCAGCCGGTCGAGCAGGCCATGCGCGATGAGGCCCGGATAGAGGGTGCTGCTGCCCCAGATCTGGAGATCGGGGCCATCGCTTTGCTTCACTTCGGCGAGCGCATCGAAGCCGGAGAGGCGGCGACTCCCCTGCCATTCGAGCGGAGCGTCGCTGCGGGTCATGACGAACTTGTCGGCGGCGTTGAAGGCATCGGCAACCGCTCTGTCGTCGCCATCGTGATACGGCCAGTAGGAGGCGAAGATGTCGTAGGTACGGCGGCCGAGGAGCAGCGCGTAGGGCGGCTGGAGGCTCGCCCCGATCGCCTCACCGGCCTCTTCATCAGGAAAGCCGAACTGCCAGCCCCCGAGGTCGAAGCCGTCGGTGGGGTCTTCGCTCGGACCGCCCGGGGCCTGCATCACGCCGTCGAGCGACTGGAAGATCGTTCCCAGGATCTTACGCATGGACCTCCTCTCCTCGCCGCGCCGCCTCGATGGTGGCGATGTCGATCTTCTGCATCGTCATCATCGCCGCAAAGACGCGCTTGGCGACGGCGGGGTCGGGATCGCTGTTCCCTTCGAGCAGCACGCGCGGGGTGATCTGCCAGCTATAGCCCCAGCGGTCGGTGCACCAGCCGCAGTCGTTGGGCTGTCCGCCATTGCCGACGATCGCGTCCCAGTAGCGGTCGGTCTCGTCCTGCGTCTCGGTGACGACCATGAAGCTGGTCGCCATGCTGGGGCGGATGCCGGGTCCACCGTTCAGTCCGACGAACGGGCGACCGAGCAGGGTGAAGCCGACGGTGAGCTCGTTGCCGGTGGCGCCGCCCGGATAGTCGTCGGGCGCCGCCATCGCCGGGCCGACATGGCTGTCGGGAAAGGTCGCGGCGTAGAATTCGGCCGCCTTGCGCGCCTCCCCATGGTCGAACCACAGGCAGGTGGTGAGCTTGTCGGTCATCACGCGCCTCCCTCGTGCCGGGGACCGACCAGGCCGAAAGCAGCGCCCTGCGGATCCATGCCGGTCAGCGAATATTCGCCGCCGGGGATCTGGTGCGGACCAGCGAGGACCTTGCCGCCGCCGTCGTTCACCGCCGCCACGGCACGATCGATATCGTCGACCCCGAAATAATAGGTCCAGCTGCTTCCCGGCATCCCACGCATCGCGTTCATGATCGCGCCGACGCCGACCCCCGCCTGCTGGATGAAGCGATAATCGCCCAGTTCGCCCATCGGCATGGCGCGTTGCTGGGTCCAGCCGAAATTCCGCGTGTAGAAGGCCACCGCCCGCTCGGCGTCGCTGCTCGACAGCTCGTTCCAGCGGACATGCTGCGGTTCGGTCACCGAGAAGACGTCGCTGGTCGCGTCGGGCTGGTCGGCGCGGGGTTCGGGCTTCATCAGGTAGATGGGCGCGCCGGTCGGGTCGGCGATCATCGCCATGCGGCCGATGCCGGGGACCGACCAGGGCGGCATGATGGTGGTGGCACCATCGGGCTTGGCCGCCTCGACCGCGCCATCGACGTCCTCGACGTGGAGGTAGCCGAGCCACGCCGGCTTCGCGCCATGCTCCCGCATCGCCGCATCGAGCCGCATGACGCCGCCGGCATTGCCGCCGTCCGAGCGGCGGATCATGCGATAGTCGAGCTCGCCCGCGGGCTGCGGCTCGATGTCCCAGCCGACCACCGCATCGTAGAAGGTCTTCGATCCGTCGGGATCGGGGCTCATCAGCTCATACCAGATGAAGCTGCCAGCGGGATTAGCCATGGTTGTTCTCCAGTACGACGATCGGCTCGAAGCCGCCGAAGATCATCCGTTTGCCGTCGAAAGGCACCGGGATCGCCATCAGCGCCTCATTCTCCATCATCTTGGCGAAGGCGCGGTCGCGGGTCGCCTTGTCGGGCCATTCGATCCACGAGAAGCAGGCGATCTCGCCTTCCTCGACCGCGACCGACCGGTAGAAGTCGGTGACCTTGCCTTCGGGCACATCGTCGGGCCAGCATTCGACGATGCGCAAGGCGCCCTCGTCGATCAGCAACTGATCGGCCGCGCGGGCGTGATCGATGAAGGCCTGCTTGTCGCTCCGCTTCACCGGAATGACGAATCCGTCCACGTAGGTCATGCCGCTTCTCCCCTGGGCTTGTCGGCGTAAAGCGCGAGTTGATCGGCGAGCGCGCGCTGAAAGGCGGGGCGAGCGACACCCCGCGCGCGATAGGCGTCGAGGGTGGGGAAATCGGCGATCAGTCCCCCTTCGTCGCCAAGGATGCGGAGCACCGCGATCATCAGGAGATCGCCGATGGTGAAGCGGTCGCCCTCGAGCCACTGCCGGTCGCCAAGCCACTCGGCGACGCGCGACAGGCGCTTGCGTAATTCTTCCTTGGCGCTCGGCTTCCTCAGCCTGGCCCATTCCTCGTCGGGGTAGAAGGCGCCCAGCGCGGCATAGGCCATCAGGAAAGGCTCGACGCTGTTCAGCGCCGCATAGCTCCACTGGACCGCGCGGGCCCGAGCGACGGGATCGCGCGGGAGCAGCCGCTCGTCCTTTTCGCCGATGTGCTGGACGATCGCGCCGCTTTCGAACAGTTGCAGCTCGCCCTCCCGGTAGGCTGGCACCTGCAGGAACGGCTGCTCGCGCTCGTAGCCGGGCGGGACCGGTCCCACCGTCCGCACGGCATAGTCCGCGCCGATCTCCTCGAGCGCCCAGCGGACGCGCAGGTCGCGGACCTGCCCGCGCGCGAAGGGGGGGACCCAGCCGAAGGTGGTGAGGGTGATCGGGGCCTGGTCGACCAGCGGCATGGCTCAGGCCTCCACCGCGATGGGTTGGTGCGGCACGTCCTGCATCGCGGCCAGGTTCATCCAGCCAATCTCCCAATGGTGGCCGTCGAGGTCCTCGAAGCTGCGGCCGTACATCATCTCGCCCATTTCCTGCGTTGGACCCGGATCGGGGCGCCCGCCGGCGGCCGTCGCCGTGGCCACCAGCGCATCGACGCCCGCACGGTCCTCAGCCGAGATGCACAGCAGCACCTGGCTACTGGCATGTGCGTCGGCGATCGGCTTGGCGGTGAAGGTGGCATAGAAGGGGTGCGCGAGCAGCATCACGCGGATCTGCTCGCTCCACACCATGCAGCTCGCCTGCTCGTTCGAGAAGGCCGGCTCGCGGGTGAAGCCGAGGGCTTCGTAGAAGGCGGTCGACCGGGCGACATCGCGCACGGGCAGGTTGATGAAGATCATCTTCGCCATGGTGTCCTAGCTCCTCCACTTGGCGACTCGGGATGCTTGAAACATGACGGGGTTCGTCATACTTGACAACCGTGGAGTTAGAAAAGCTAACTAAAGCACGTCGGACCGAGCCGAAGCGAAGTTACGACGATGCCTGCGGCACCGCCCATGCGCTCGAGCTGATCGGTGAGCGCTGGGCGCTGATCGTGCTTCGCGAGCTGCTGCTGGGGCCACGCCGCTTCTCCGACTTGCGGGCCGACATTCCGGGGATCAGCGCCAATGTGCTGACGCAGCGATTGTCCGACCTCGAGGAGCGCGGGCTGGTGCGTCGCACCCGCCTGCCGCCGCCAGCGGCGCGCGAGGTCTATGAGGCGACGCCGTGGGGACTGGAGGCCGAGCCGGTGGTGCAGGCGCTCGGCCGTTGGGCGGCGCGCTCGCCGCGTCACGACCCGACCCTGCCGCTCTCGGCGGTCTCGATCCTGCTCAGCTTCCGGACCATGATCGACGAGAAGAAGGCGCGAGGATGCGATCTTCGTATCGGGTTCGGCTTTGGCGACGAGACCTTCATCGCCCGCGTCAAGAAGGGGCGGATCAAGGTGCAGCGCGGACCGCTCGGCGGCTGCGATGCGGTGATCGTCGCCAGGCCGACCGAACTGGCGGGGGTGGTCTACGGCGGGGCGCCTTTCGAACTGCTCCGGGTGGAAGGGAACGAGGCGGCGGCACGGCGGTTCGTCACTCTCTTCACCCTGCCGCCGAAGGTTGAGACGACCCGCGCGGCCAGCTAAGGGCCTGCCCATGGCCACCATGTCGAACGAAGCCCCGATTCCCACCGGCGAAACGCTGCTGAGCGCGCCCGACAAGATGGTGAAGGTCCGCGAGGCCTTCGGCGTCGACAGCGACATGGAAGTGCCGGCCTTTTCGGAGGCCGACGAACGGGTGCCCGATCTCGATCCTGCCTATGTGTTCGATCCCGACACGACGCTCGCCATCTGCGCCGGCTTCGCGCGCAATCGCCGGGTGATGGTGCAGGGCTATCACGGCACCGGCAAGTCGACCCATATCGAGCAGGTCGCCGCGCGTCTGAAGTGGCCGTGCATCCGCATCAACCTCGACGCGCATATCAGCCGCATCGACCTCATTGGCCGCGACGCCATCGTCCTCAAGGACGGGCAGCAGGTCACCGAATTTCGCGAAGGACTGCTGCCGTGGGCGCTCCAGCACCCGGTCGCGCTCGTGTTCGACGAATATGACGCCGGGCGGCCCGACGTCATGTTCGTGATCCAGCGCGTCCTCGAGGTCGAGGGCAAGCTGACGCTGCTCGACCAGAACCGCGTGATCCGCCCCAATCCCTTCTTCCGCCTGTTCGCGACCACCAACACGATCGGGCTTGGCGACACCACCGGCCTGTATCACGGTACCCAGGCGATCAATCAGGGGCAGATGGACCGCTGGAACATCGTCACCACGCTCAACTATCTGCCGGCGCAGGTCGAGGCGCAGATCGTGCTCGCCAAGTCGGGCGAATATGACAAGGCCGACGGCCGCCAGACGGTCGAGAAGATGATCAAGGTCGCCGATCTCAGCCGGCAGGCCTTTATCAACGGCGACATCTCGACCGTGATGAGCCCGCGCACCGTGATCAGCTGGGCGCAGAATGCGCTCATCTTCGGCGACGTCGGTTTCTCCTTCCGAGTATCCTTCCTCAACAAGTGCGACGAGGCCGAGCGGCCGCTCATCGCGGAAATGTATCAGCGCGTGTTCGGCAAGGACCTTCCCGAGAGCGTGGCCGGCAAGGCCTGATGGCCGAGACCACGCCCCTCGACCGCTTTCGTCAGGTGCTGGCCGGGACGGCGCGGGCGATCGCCGGGGATCCCGAGGTCGAGGTCGCCTTCGCCAGCGAGAGCGGGGCGACCGGTGGGCGGGTAGCCCGGGTGGTGTCGCCGGGTCCGGGACTCAATCCGCGGCTGGTCGCCGAGGCGCGGGGCGGCGCCGACGCGGTCGCGCTTCGGCTGCGCCACCACAACAACAAGCTCCATGACGGGCAGGCGCCACTCGAACCCGAGGCGCGCGCGGTGTTCGACGCGCTCGAGAGCGCCCGGATCGAGGCACTCGGCGCCCGCGCGATGCCGGGGGTGCGCGACAATCTCGCGGCGCTGACCGAGAGCCGGGTCCGCACCGACCCGATAACCCGCGCCCGCTCGGCCGAGGAAGTGCCGCTGTCGACCGCGCTCAACCTCCTGGCGCGCGAACGGCTGACCGGCGAGGCGCCGCCCCAGGCGGCCAAGGCGGGACTGTCGCTGGTCCAGGACTGGATCGAGGAGCGCGGGGGGAGCGACCTCGACGCGCTGGCGCTCGCGCTCGACGATCAGGCCGCCTTTGCCGCGCTTGCCCGCAAGCTGCTCGAGGACCTCGAGCTCGCCGCCGCCGACGACCGCGCCGAGGAAGAGCCCGACGAAGGCGGCGAGGACGAGCAGGGCGACGAGTCGGGCGACGAGGACAGCGAGGACCAGCAGGACGACCAGAGCCCGTCCGCGGGCGAGATGGAGCAGCGCGCGCAGGAAGAGGAGCAGGAGAGCGACGAGGAGGACGTGTCCGCCGAGGACATGGACGATAGCGATTCGGTCCCCGGCGACGAGGGCGAGGAAAGCAGCGTCCCGCGCCCCAATCGCCGCTCGTCCGAGCCCGAACTTGCCGGCGACTATCGGGCCTACACGACGCGGTTCGACGAAGTGGTCGAGGCCAGCGACCTGTGCGACGAGGAGGAACTCAACCGCCTGCGCGCCTATCTCGACCAGCAGATGGGGTCGCTGTCGGGCGTGGTGACCCGCCTCGCCAACCGGCTGCAGCGGCGGCTGATGGCGCAGCAGGCGCGCAGCTGGGACTTCGATCAGGAGGAAGGCCTGCTCGACGCGGGCCGGCTGGCGCGGGTCGTCGTCTCGCCCGGCCACTCGCTGAGCTACAAGATCGAGCGCGAGACCGATTTCAAGGACACGGTGGTCAGCCTGCTGATCGACAATTCGGGCTCGATGCGCGGGCGGCCGATCTCGATCGCCGCGATCTGCGCCGACATCCTTGCCCGGACGCTCGAACGCTGCGGCGTGCAGACCGAGGTGCTCGGCTTTACGACGCGGGCATGGAAGGGCGGGTTCGCGCGCGAATCATGGCTGAGTGAGGGACGCCCGCCCAATCCGGGTCGTCTCAACGATCTTCGTCACATCGTCTACAAGCGCGGCGACGAGCCCTATCGCCATTCGCGCCGCAACCTCGGGCTGATGATGCGCGAAGGGCTGCTCAAGGAGAATATCGACGGCGAGGCGCTGCTGTGGGCGCACAACCGCCTGATTGCGCGGCCCGAGGAGCGGCGCATCCTGATGGTGATCAGCGACGGTGCGCCGGTCGACGATTCGACCGCGAGCACCAATGGCGGCGCGTACCTGGAGAAGCATCTGCGGCAGGTCATCGGCTACATCGAGAACCGCTCGCCGGTCGAACTGGCCGCGATCGGGATTGGGCACGATGTGACGCGGTACTACAAGCGCGCGGTGACGATCATGGATGCCGAGCAGTTGGGCGGGGCGATCGTCGAGCAGCTCGCCGCGCTGTTCGATCAGCGCTGAGCGCGCGCTTGGCCCCGAAGCAACGACCCGGCACTGTTACGCAACAGGTGCCGGGCCTGCCCTCAAACGCGACGCGAGGGAACTCGTACTTCGTCGTGGCCGACGAACGCAACGGGATGACAGGGGAAAAATCCCGTTCGCTGAATGACTTATGCGTGATTCGCCTTGAACGAGCCTGAACGGATCGGCCAGCGCAGGTTCAGGTCCCGCCTCCTCCGGCTGGCGCTGCCGATCATCCTGTTGTCGGTCCTCCCCGGCGATGGGTCGCAGGAGCTGCCCAATCGTCAGCCACGCGCGGACGCAGTCGCGCCGTTGACCGTGACGCCGCTGACGCTGCCATCAACGGCGAAGCTCGGCATCGTCCGGCTGCGCGGTGCGTGGACGCTGGCATCGCCAGACCGCCGCTTCTTCGGCCTGTCGGCGCTCGCGGTCGACGGGGGCACGTTGCTCGCGCTGAGCGATTCGGGCGTGCTGCTGCGGATGCCCGAGCCGGGCCGGGGAAGGGAGGTGCGGCTCCACGAATTGCCGACGGGGCCGGGATTTCCCACCTTCAAGAAATATCGCGACAGCGAAGCGCTGCTCCGCGCCGCCGACGGCGGCTGGTTCGTGACCTTCGAGTTTCGCGATTCGCTTTGGCATTATGACCGTGCATTCCGGCGCGGCCACCAGATCGCCGATCTGAAAGTCATGCACTGGCCCCGCAACGAGGGTGTCGAGGCCGTGGTCGGCGCGCCGGACGGCGGGCTCCTCCTGATCCCCGAGACCCAGCGCGGTATCCTGCTGCTGCGTGACGGCAAGGCGAGCCTGCTCAGCCTCGCCGGGCGCACTGGCGGGATCGCCGACGCCGTCACCCTTCCCGACGGGCGGATCGTGGTCGCCGTCCGCGAGATCGGGCTGGGGATCACCAATCGCCTCGCCTGGCTCGAGCCTGACGGGCGCGGTTATCGCCTCAAACCCTTCGCTAGGCTGCCGCTCGGCTGGACCGACAATGTCGAGGGGCTGGCGGCCGCGCCCTTGCCGGGCGGCGCGACGCGGTTGTGGGCGGTGACGGACAATGACGGCTGGCGGCGGACGGTGCTGGTCGAGCTGGAGCTGCCGCGCACGACAAAGGCCCCCGCGCAGGCAGGGGCCTTGTGACGTTCGATCAAGACGAAACCGAACTCCCGCGCTTGCGGGAGCAAGCCGGTCAGGCTGCGGCGGTCGCCTTCTTGGCGAGTTCGCGCTTCAGCTTGCGGGCGGTCGGCGAGAGCTTCTCGGCATTCGTCTTCTCGAGCCAATTGTCGAGACCGCCGACATGCTCGACCGAGCGCAGGCCGTGGGTCGAGACGCGCAGCTTGACGCTCTTGCCCAGCGAATCGCTGATCAGCGTGACGTTCTGCAGGTTCGGCAGAAAGGTCCGCTTGGTCTTGTTGTTGGCGTGGGAAACGTTGTTACCCACCTGCCGGCCCTTGCCGGTCAGCTCGCAAACGCGCGACATGATATCTATCCTGCAAAAATGAAGCAGGCGCCCTTTCGGGGAGCGCCGGATCAGCGGGGGCCACTACAGAAGGGCGTCCACTCCGTCAACCGCGCAACCGTGTGCCGATGCGAACGTTATGCCCGCGACACGATCCATCTGACAGGGGCCGCACGGCATGCGTAGCATCATTCTCATCCTCATTCTCGCAGTGGTGCTGGGCATCGCCGCCTTCGCGACCGGCTTGCTCAACCTCACTCCGACGCGCACCGCGCAAGTGCCCGGCGTGGTCGCCGAGGACGGCAAGCTCAAGGTCCAGGGCGGGCAATTGCCGGCGGCCAAGGTCGAGGCCGGCAAGCTCGCGATCGGCCAGGGCGAGGCGACCGTGAAGGTGCCGCGGCTCGAGGTCCGTCCCGCGGGCAGCCAGCCGGCGGACAATGCGGTCAGCACCAACGCCGTCCAGCAGTGACGTCAGCGGGGCTTTGCCGCTAAGCGGCGGCATGGCCTTTCCGTTGCCCTTGCCGATGCGCCGCGCGCTCGACCTCGCCGCCGCGGCGGCGGCGGCGGGCGAGGTGCCGGTGGGGGCGGTGATCACGCGCGGCGACGAGATCGTCGCGGAAGCCCGCAACACGATGCGCGAGGCCCTCGATCCCACGGCCCATGCCGAAATCGTCGCGATCCGCGCCGCCGCCCGGGCCTTGGGACAACCCCGGCTCGACGGCTGCACGCTGTGGGTCAGCCTGGAACCGTGCGCGATGTGCGCGGGCGCCATCGCGCTGGCGCGGCTCGATGCGCTTCGCTTCGCGGCCGACGATCCCAAGGGGGGCGGGGTGGTGCACGGCGCCCGGGTCTTCGCTCAGCCGACGTGCCACCACCGGCCCGACGTGCTTGGCGGGATCGGCGACGCGGAGGCGGCGGCCCAGTTGCGCGACTTCTTCCTCGCCCGTCGCTAAGCCCCTGCCGAACGCCGGCGCTTGGCAGGTGATATCTTATCCCGTTATGAGTGCCCCACTGCGATGAGCGCCCAACTGCTCCCATTCCCCTGGCTCGACCTGCTTCTGATCATCGCGCTGATCGCGCTGAACGGGGTGCTGTCGATGAGCGAGCTGGCGATCGTGTCGGCGCGCGATGCGCGGCTGAAGGCGCTGGCCAAGGGCGGCAGCGGCGGGGCGAGGACCGCGCTCGCGCTGGCGGCCGATCCGGGGCGCTTCCTGTCGACGGTCCAGACCGGGATCACGCTGATCGGCGTGATCGCGGGCGCTTACTCGGGCGCGAGCCTGGGCGAACCGACCTCGCAGCGGCTCGAGCTGCTGGGGCTGGATTCGGACCTCGCGCACAAGCTCGGTTTCGGGCTGGTGATCGTGGTCACCACCTTCATCTCGCTGATCATCGGCGAACTCGTCCCCAAGCAATTCGCGCTGCGCACCCCCGAGCCGATCGCGGTCTTCATGGCGCGGCCGATGGTCTGGCTGAGCAAGATCACCGCACCCTTCGTCTGGATCCTCGACAAGACGAGCGGCGCCATCTTCCGGCTGCTCGGCCTCAAGCGCGAGAATGAGAATCAGGTCACCGCCGAGGAACTGCATCTGGTGGTAGCCGAGGCGCAGAGCGCCGGCGTGCTGGAAGAGAGCGAACGCGCGATCATCAGCGGCATCGTCCGCCTCGCCGACCGGCCGGTTCGCGAGGTGATGACCCCGCGCACCGAGATCGACTGGATCGACGTCGATTCGACGCCCGATGAACTGCGCGAGGCGCTCAAGGAGACCCCGCACAGCCGGCTGCCGGTGGCCGAGGGATCGGTCGAGCGGATCGTCGGCGTGGTTCAGACCCGCGATCTGCTCGACGCCGCCCTCGACGGCCGGGCGCTCGACCTGCGGCAGCTCGCGCGTAAGGCGCCGGTCATTCCCGACGTGATGGACGCGATGGATGCGCTGAGCGTCCTGCGTGGATCGGAGGTACCGCTGGCGTTGGTCCATGACGAATATGGCCATCTCGACGGCATCTGCACCCCGGGCTCGCTGCTCGCCGCGCTGGCGGGCGCGTTCCGGTCCGACGGCGAGGACGACGATCCGCCCGCGATCGAGCGCGAGGACGGCAGCTGGCTGCTGTCGGGGGCGGCGACGGCCGACCTGCTGGAGGACCGGCTCGGGCTCAACATGCCCGCCGAGCGCGATTATTCCAC
>Ga0316228_1003620_pt1 | contig 12200 bp, 9 predicted proteins | sample TBH18021metaG_FD_206005 | JGI IMG/M metagenome (GOLD analysis project Ga0316228, IMG submission 206005) | Freshwater microbial communities from Trout Bog Lake, Wisconsin, USA - TBH18021 | ecosystem: Environmental > Aquatic > Freshwater > Lake > Hypolimnion/Profundal zone | place: USA: Wisconsin... | reverse complement strand
GGGTTCAGGAGGGCGCGCAACGCCAGGTCCAGGGCCTCGCTGACTCCCACCGTAACCAGAATTTCATCCTCTGGCTTGTACCGGCCGCCGAACGTTTTTTCAACGTAGGCAGCCAAGGCGCGACGCAGTTCGAGGTAACCCAGGTTGCTGGTATAGTGGGTCGCGCCTCGTTCCAGGGCGAAAACGGTGGACTCGCGCACATGCCAGGGCGTGTCGAAATCCGGTTCGCCGATCCCCAGGCTGATGACATCCTTCATCGTCGTGACGATGTCGAAGAAGTCCCGGATGCCGGACCGTGGGATGTCGCGGACGACGAGGCTGAGCCGGTTACGGAGAGACGGTGAGCCGTTCATCGGAGCATTTCTCGTGCATCAAGACGCCCAGGCGCTTGTAGGTTTTGAGCATAAAATGAGTCGAGGTGGAAATCACTCCATCGAGCGGCGCCAGCCGTTCGCTGACAAAGCCCGCCACCTCCCGCAGGTTTCGCCCCTCGACGAACAGCAGCAGGTCGTACGTCGCGCTCATCAGGTAGGCCGAGCGGACCTCGGGAAACCGGCTGATCCGATCCGCGATCAGGTCGAACCCGCCTTCCCGTTGCGGGGTTACCTTAACCTCGATAACGGCCGTGACCTTGTCGATGTCGAGGTCGTCTTCGTTCAGGATCGCCTGGTAACCCCGAATGACCCCGCGTTGCTCATAATCGGCGATGCGTCGGTTGATCTCCGCCGCCGGCAGATCCAACAACCGTGCGATCGTCTCGCGCGGTTCCAGGGCATTGCCCTGCAATATCTTCAAAATCTCATCCATAGTTCACTTTGGGTGATATGGGTGAGAATAGCGACTCCGTCGCCTTGGAGCGAGAAGAAAACCGCAGTCGCCGGAGGGGCGTTGAGCTATGGTGGTGACAGCCGCCTCGAACGCCACACGTAGAAGATGGCGGGATAAACGATCAACTCCATCAGGGTGGAGGTGACCACTCCGCCGACCATGGGGGTGGCGATGCGTTTCATCACGTCCGCGCCAGCGCCGTGGCTCCAGAGGATGGGCATCAAGCCGGCGATGATCACGCAAGCGGTCATCGCCTTGGGGCGTACCCGCTTGACCGCCCCGTGATAGATGGCGTCCCGCAAGTCCCCGTGGTGGCGCATCCGCCCCTGTTGAACCCACTCGCCGTAGGCCAGATCGAGATAGAGCAGCATCACCACCCCAGTCTCGGCGTCGAGCCCCGCAAGGGCGATAAGGCCGACCCAAACCGCGACGCTGAGGTTGTAGTCCAGGAGATAGATGGCCCAAAACGCTCCCACCAGCGAGAAAGGGACCGCCAGCAGGACGATGGCGGCCTTGATGGCGGAACGGGTGTTGAGGTAGATGATGAAGACGATGATGAGCAAGGTGAGGGGGACCACCACCAGGAGGCGCTCGTTGGCCCGCAGCATATACTCGTATTTGCCGCTCCACAGGATGTTGTAGCCGTTGGGCAGGCGGATGACCCCTTTGGCCACCGCTTCGTTGACGGCGCGCCGGGCGGATTGGACGTAGGTGCCAATATCCATGCCCTTGACGTCGACATAGATCCAGGCGTTGGGCACGGCGCCCTCGCTCTTGACCCCCATCGGGGCATGAACGACCTGGAGGTTGGCGAGTTGGCCGAGGGGTACCTGGGCGCCGGTCGGAGTCGGCACGATGATCTCGCGTAGGGCCTCGAGGTTCTCGCGAAAGTCGCGGCTGTAGCGCAAGGTTACGGCGTAGCGTTCGAGGCCCTCGACGGTGGTGGTCAAGGGCATGCCTCCTAGGGCGACCTCCAGCACGTCCTGGACCGCGCCGATGGTCAGGCCGTAACGGGCGATGGCGTCGCGATTGATGTGGAATTCGATATAGTTGCCGCCCATGGTGCGTTCCGCAAACGCGCTCAAGGTGCCGGGCAGGGCCTTGACCACCGCCTCGATTTCGGAGGCGATGCGCTCCAGTTCCGCCAGGTCGGGGCCGGCCACCTTGATGCCGACGGGGGTTTTGATGCCGGTCGCCAGCATGTCGATCCGGGTCGCGATGGGCATGGTCCAGGAGTTGTTCAGTCCCGGGAATTGGATGGCCGCGTTCATCGCGTCGGCAAGTTCCTCGGGTGTGCGCCGGCGGTGGGCGACGATTTTACCCTCCGAATCCCTGAGGTCCACTTGCGGCCAATCCGGTTCGTCCTTGAGCATGATGGTGGTTTCAATCATGTCGAAGGGAGCGGGGTCGGTGGCGGTGTCGGCGCGGCCGACCTTGCCGAAGACCTGCTGGACTTCGGGGAACGTGCGGATGATTTTGTCGGTCTGCTGGAGGATCTGGCGGGCTTTGGTGGGTGAGACACCGGGGAAGGTGGTGGGCATGTAGAGCAAGTCCCCTTCATAGAGCGGGGGCATAAACTCCGAGCCGATGTTCTGGTAGGGAAAGAGCTTGCCCACCTTTTCCGCCCACGCGCGCATCGCCGAGTCACTTTCGGGCAGCCGCTGGGTGACCAGCTTGTTCCACGGGAAAAAGACCCAAACGACGAGCGCGCCGGCCCCGGCGATCACGGGCCATCGCCACCGGATCACCCAATCAATGACGGGATGATACATCCAGATCAGAAGCCGGTTGATGGGGTTTTTTTCTTCCGGTGGGAGCTTGCCGCGGATGAAGAAGCCCATCAACACGGGGGCCAGAGTGACCGAGAGCAGGGCGGCGGCAGCCATCGAGTAGGTCTTGGTAAACGCCAACGGCTTGAACAGCCGGCCCTCCTGGGCTTCGAGGGTGAAGACCGGGATGAACGAGACCGTGATGACCAGCAGGGAATAGAACAAGGTAGGGCCGACCTCGATGGAGGCATCGCGAATGATGGCCCAGTGTTCCTTGTGGCCGCCGTCGCGCTCGATATGTTTATGGGCATTCTCGATCATGATGATCACGGCATCCACCATGGCACCGATGGCGATGGCAATGCCCCCCAGCGACATGATGTTCGAGCTGAGCCCTTGGGCCTGCATGACAATGAACGAGATCAGGACGGCGAGCGGGAGGATGACGATCGCCACCAGGGCGCTGCGCAAGTGCAGCAGGAAGAGCAGGCAGACCAGCGCGACCACGAGGCTTTCCTCGATGAGTTTCTCCTCGAGCGTCCTCACGGCGCGTTGGATGAGGGCGCTCCGATCGTAGGCGATATCGTAGTGCACATCGGCGGGCAGGCCTTTCATCGCCTGATCCAGCCGTTGCTTCACGTCCACGATGACCTGTCGGGCATTGGCGCCATAGCGGACGACGACGATGCCGCCGACGGTTTCGCCCTGGCCGTTGAGCTCGGCGATTCCCCGACGCATGTCCGGCCCGAGTTGGATATTGGCGATGTCCCCCAGCAGGGTCGGTACGCCGTTGGCGCCCACACCCACCGCCACCTTCCGCAGATCATCCAGGCCTTCAATATACCCACGGACGCGCAGCATGAACTCTTTCTCCGCCATCTCGATCGAGCGTCCTCCCACCTCCCCGTTGCTCCGTTGGATGGCCATGCCGACCTCGGCGACGGAGAGACCATAGGCGCGGAGTTTTGCGGGGTCTACGGTCACCTGGTATTGCTTCACGAACCCACCCACGGAGGCGACCTCGGCGACGCCGCCGACGGAGGCTAATTGGTATTTGAGATACCAATCCTGAATCGAACGTAACTCCGCCAGGTCGCGGTTGGTCGAGTTGAGTGAATACATGAACGCCCAGCCGACGCCGGTGGCATCGGGTCCCAGGGTGGGGGTTACGTTCTTAGGCAACTGCGCGCCGAGGCTGCTGAGATATTCGAGCACACGGCTGCGCGCCCAATACGGATCGGTGCCGTCTTCGAAGATGACATAAACGAAGGAAAACCCGAAGAAGGAGTAGCCGCGGACCGCTTTGTTGCGCGGCACAGAGAGCATTTTGGTGGTGATGGGATAGGTGAGCTGGTCTTGGACGATCTGGGGGGCCTGGCCGGGCCACTCGGTATAGATGATCACCTGCACATCCGAGAGGTCCGGGATGGCGTCCAGCGGGATGTGGCGCACCGCATAGACCCCCACGCAGGCCAGCGCCAGCGTTGCAAGCAGAACCAGGAACTTGTTCTTCAGCGAGAAATCAATGAGACGTTGAAGCATGCAGAACCTGGGTTAATGCCGGTGACTCTCCGCCCAATGTTGTTCGGCGGTCTTCCCATGGCTGACCGTGCCGGTGGGGACGAGTTTCATCTCGCACTTGGTGCAAGTTCCGGGCTGGTCCGAGACCACGTCCGCGTGTTCCGCCATCGGGCAGGTGTAGAGGGCCGGCAGCGGGCTTTGAGCGGCAGCGGCGGGTGAAATAATTGCGGACAGGACCGGCGGCTTTGGATCCATCATCACCGGGATCAAGGTCATGTTGCAGCGCGGGCATTTGCCGGGCTTGTCCTCGCGCAGGTCGCTGTGCTCGGGCATGGGGCAAGTGTAATAGCGAACGCGCTCACCGGGCTGGATGCGACCCAAGGTCTCGCGCGAGACCGGCACCAGGCTCATCCCGCAGAGGGGACACTTGCCGGGGTGATCGTATTCCAGTGAAACATGTTCGGGCATCGGGCAGATATAGATGGCGGTCGTATCCGTGCCTGGCGGCGGGGCGGCCTCGGCTACGGCGGCGGGGCTTTCGGACGAGGCCCCGTTGGCGACGGGCTTGAGCATTTTCTGGATGGCCTCGCGCAACTGGCTTTCGGAATCCAGCATGAACTGGCCCGACGTCACCACGCGCTCACCTTCGCGCAGTCCACCGAGGACTTGGTAGGCATCCCCCGTCGCCCGCGAGCCGAGGACTACGGTGCGGGGCTCAAATTTCCCTCCTTCCAAGGCGACAAAGACCGTGTTCTTTTCGCCGCTGCGCAACACCGCCATGTCGGGTACCAATACCTCCGACGGCGACAACTCAGCGGTCAGGTTTACCGTGGTAAACATCCCCGGCTTCAACAGATAGCCCGGGTTGTGAAACTCCATCCGCACCTTCGCCGTCCGGGTCTTGTCATCTACCGTCGGGTAGATATACGTCACGCGACCACGAAACTTGCGATCTTGCAGGTACGAGAGGCTGACGACGGCCTCCTGCCCCAGCCGGACAAAGGGCAGGTCCTGCTCGTACACCTGGGATTGGACCCAGACTGTGCCCAGGTCGGCCAGGCGGTAAAGTTTCATGCCGGCATCCACCATCTGGCCCTCGACGGCCATCTTCTCCACCACGATGCCATCGCGCGGCGCGTTGATGCGGAGGGCTTTCTTGGGTTGGCCGCTCTTCTGGACCTCGGCGATTTGATCTTCGGGAATATCGAAGTATTGCAGCTTGGCGAGCGCACTGGCTTTCAAGGTCTCCGCGCCGGCGCCCAGGAAATTGGTGCCTTGGCGGAGTGCCAGCAGGTACTCGACCTGAGCGCTGTAAAGTTCGGGCGAATAAATGTCGAACAGGGCCTGGCCGCCATGAACCTGCTGGCCGGTCGTATCCACGTGCAGCTTTTCGATCCAACCTTTGAATTTGGTGGTCACGTCCGCCAGCGTCGTTTCATCGAAATCCACTACTCCCACGGTCCGTACCGTCCGTCGCAACGGGCCCCGGGTCACCAGGCCGGTGCGCAGGTCCATATTTTGAATCGTGGCCGGGTCGATGGTGATCGCGGTGGATTCCTGGGCGGCGACCGCCGTGGCCGCGGAGTTGCCGGCCTGCTTGCGAACGGGGGTGAGCTTCATGCCGCAGATGGGGCAGTTGCCTGGCTTCGGTTGGATCACCGTGGGATGCATCCCGCAGGTGTAGAGTTGCTCTTCCTTCACCGAGTTGCCGGCGGCTGAGGGATCGTGTTGGCCGCAGCCGGCCAGGAGGCCGCCCCCCGCCGTGAACGCCAGCGCCAAACCCAGCCAGACCAGGAGATAATACCCCACACCCCGGTTTTCCGGCCGAGGCGAGACGAGATAGGAGAGGCTGAGGTGGTGGGATTTGCCAGCCGAATCCCTTGGCGTTCGGGAGGCCTGGGCCGGCTTTGGTTCAATGCTCATAAGGAAGTTTTGTATCGCACGTCCTGAAGGGTCCATTGGCCAGTTCACATGCCACCTCCCATTTTCCTGGAACCGCGTGCACCGCTGGTGCGGACGCCGGTTTTTGGCGGGGCCATGCCGGCACGGGAGGGGGGCAAGCCTTGTACGAGCAGGGAGATTTCGACCAACGCCAATTCGCGCTGCGTGGCGGCCTCGATGTGGTCCAGTTCGAACGCGACAAGGGTGCGTTCGGCGTCGTTGACGTTGAAGAAGTCGATCTGACCGGAGAGGTAGCCGATGCGGGCGATTTCGAGGGACTGGCGGGCTTTGGGGAGGAGCCGGTCGTTCAGTAGCTCGAGGGAGCGCTCGGCCTCGCGGTAGAGGAAGGACTGTTCGGCAAAGGCGGCGGCGAGGTTGAGTTGCTCGTCGGAAAGCCGGGCTTGGGCGGCCCCCTGGTTGGCGCGGGCCTCGGCGATTTGGGCGGCGAGTTTGTCCCGCCAAACCGGGAGCGAAAGGCTGGCTTGGGGACGATAAAGCACCGGGCTCATCTTGGCATCCGCCATGAGGCCCAGACTGCCATCGGGGCGGCGCGCTTTTTGGGCCAGAAGGACGGAGGCGTGGGCGGAGCGAACCTCCGCTTCGAGAGACCGCAGGGTGGTGTTGTTCGTCAGCGCCGTTTGAAACATCGTTTCGAACGAGAGATTCGCCGGGGTGAACTCGAAGTGTTGGGGAATTGGTGGCGGCGGGGCCTCGGAACCAAGGCCCAGGGTGGTCTTAAACCGAGCCAGCAAGGCGCTCCGCGAGTCCTCAAGGTCCGTGATTTCAGTGGCCAGCCGGTCGCGCTCGATTTGGGCCCGGAGGACATCCTGCAAAGTGACCTTGCCCACCTCGTTCTGGGCGCGGGCAAGTTGCTCGAGATCCGCCGCCAAGCGGCCGTTCTCGCGGGTGACGCGCAGTTTTTCGTCAAGAAAGTGGAGTTGGTAGTAGGCGCGTTTGACCTCCGAGGCGCTCTGGAGGCTGGCGGTCTGGAAGGCAAAATACCTTGCCTGGCTTTCCGCGGAGGCGACTTCGGCACTCGCACGCAGTTTGCCGGCCCCGGGGAATAACATCATCAGCCCGGGCATGATTGAGGTCAGCGCGTTCTGGATGTCTGTCTGGAAAGTCAATTGCGGATCGGGAAGCGAGCGGGCGGTGGTAATGCGCTCGATCGAGGCCAGCCAGTCGTCGTAAGCGGCTTCGACGCTGGGTTGATTGAGCAGGGCATAGGTGAGGAAATCGCCGAGGCTCGAGTTGGTCGTCAACGTGGGCAAGGCGGGTTGGCGCCCGCCTGGCCGATAGCGCTGGGCGATCTCTTGGGCCTGACGCCGGGCCTGGGCTTCGCCTTTGGTGGGCGTTCCCTTGCATCCGGGCAGCAATGCCAGTACCGCCATCAGCAAGGACCCTACCATGGACCAACGGGCCACTCGCAAGCTATGCTTCAACTTCATGTTCGGCCGGTTCCGGTTGCCATGCTGCACGGTAATCGCCGCAAAGCCAACAATTGGCCCGGCCCTTCTACTTACGCCATGGCCGGTAAAACCACTCAAACAATCACGCCGCACGGGCGGCGTGAACCGGAGAAAACGGAGGGTTAACTCAGGCTCAGTTCCATCGCCGCGGGCCGAGTCGGGGCGAGGTCATTTCCGTGCAGGAGTCGATGGAGAACGTCCACGGCCGTGTAGGACTCTTGGCCGGGCGGGATAAACTGCGCGATTTGTTCCAGGTCGTCGCCGGCCGTAACCAACGGCAATTCGGCCCGTTGGCCGGGGCGCACCTGACCGATGCCGACCGTGGAAGCTAAGCCATTGCAGACGCACTTCCGGCCGAGGCTCTGTTCCGGCGCGTTGCTCTTGCGCAGAAAACTGGCGAGCGGTTCGGCCGGGCAGCGATACCCCACGGTGCCGTCGGATCTCCGGTAGAGATGGCGGAGGTAGCCCAAGTCGCACGTCCGTCGGCGGCCTTGGTAGAGGGCCTCGTCGGACAAGGTCTGATCGATTTGTGCCACTTTAAACGGGAAGCCGGTTGGCGAGGCCTGCGGATCGGTGAAAACCCGCGTGAGCCCCAGGCGGCTTAGCAGCAACGCTTGCCGCTTGACCTCCGGCAGAATCGAGGATTCTTCGCAAAAGGCAAAGGCGGTACCGACCTGAATTCCCGCTGCGCCCTCACGCTGGGCCGCGGCCAGGCCACCCGGGCGCCCGTAGGCTCCGGCCAGCCAGAACGGCAGCCCCAAGGCGCGAATCTTCTCCAACTCCGCCACGTCGCGTGGGCCGTAGAGTGGTTCGCCGGCGGCGGTGAGTTGCATCGGGCCTCGCGGCGGGGCGTTGTGGCCGCCCGCAGTGGGACCTTCGACGATAAACCCGTCCACGCGGCCGCTGGCCTTCTTGGCCAAGGTCATTGCGAGCGTGGCGGAGGCCACGATGCCCAGGAACTGCGGCCGCTTGAGCCGGGGAGCCGTGCCGCCGCAGAACTCCACCGGGTCGAAGGTCGAAACCCATTCTTCACCTGGCAGAGCGCCTTCAACGTCCAGCCGCAACGAGGCGGAGCGCCCCTCAGCCAGCAGGTCAATCGCGCCCGGGATGGCGCGGGGAATGCCCGCCCCCATGAGCACATAATCCACCCCCGCCAGCATCGAGCCAAAGAGCGAAGCCAGCGTTGGCAGTTGGATTTTTTCCAGGTAGTTGATTCCCACCAGACCGTCATGGCCTTCTTTGGCTAGGAACACTTCCACAAAATTAGCCGCGACCGTCAGCGTCACCAATTTTCGGTTCGGACGCACGGCGGGCATCGGGGTCAGCTTGAAGGGTTTAGCGGCGTCCTTTCCCCCGGGAATGAAGAAATCCGCTAAAATCCCCTCGACCATGAGGGGGAAGGGGAAATGGGCCAAGGCGCGACGAAGCGCGCCATCGGGGTCGCCGAGCTGCAAGCGCCGAGCCAACACCACTGCGAGTGCGGTGCCGGAAACGACCCCTAACTGGCCGGAGCGGGATACGGCACGAGCCAATGGCCAGCCGGAGACAGCCACGCCCATGCCGCCCTGAATAATGACGGGTTGCGACATAAACGAACAAATTGCACTGCGTTCCCCTCTCTATGGGGAAAGACGCGACAGGAAAGTCTGGAGTCGTGCGGCCAATACCTCCGCTCCAACCCCGGCCGCGGGCCCGTCGGAAACTAACGCGTAAACCCAAATTAACACCGTCTACCGGAAAGGGAAAGCTCTAATCTCGAATCTTCAGCCGAATTTTAGCGGTCAAAGCCGGTAGACAATGCGCGCTTTGTCGAGATCGTAAGGAGACATCTCCATCTTCACCCGATCGCCGATCGTCAGCCGGATGAATCGCTTTCGCATCTTGCCGGAGATGTGCGCCAGGACTTCATGTCCGTTTTCCAGTTTGGCGCGGAACATGGTGCCGGCCAAAACGGCCGTGATCCGACCTTCGACGGAGATATGCTCTTCCATGCGCAGACGGGCGGTTTGGGTGAGAGAGGAGCGGTGCGGAGCCGAGGAGGCTCCACACCCTCGGAAAGTGATTGATTAGTACCGACGGCCGTAATCGCCGCCGCCGCCGCTACGGCCACCGCCGCCGGTCCGCTCTTCCTTGGGACGGGCTTCATTGACCGTCACGTTTCGGCCTTTGAGGTTGGTGCCGTTGAGACCTTCGATCGCCTTTTGGGCTTCCTCAGGGGTGCTCATGGTGATGAAGCCGAACCCGCGGGGGCGACCGCTCATTTTATCCACCATGAGATTGGCTTCCGTCACTGTGCCGAACGCCGCAAAGGCGTCTTGAAGATCATTCTCGGTGACTTTGAAGTCTAAATTCCCGACGAAGAGCTTGGTATTCATGTCTTATTACGGTTCTGAATAGAGTTACCTTTCCGGATCCAAACTGTTCCCGACTGCCGGGTTTCAAATCGCCAGTGAACCGAGTCCACCTGAGGATTCACCATGTCCTGGAGGCTGCAAAAGTTAACTATTGACGTGATTATCTTGACCGATTCGCCAGCGGAAAGCAAGCAGGATCTTTCTTGCCAAACTGGCCGTAATCCCGGCACAATTCGCCATGGCAGCTTGCCCTGAAATTGACAGCCTGGATTCCCGGTTTTACCAGCCGGCGGATGAGTTCTTTGGTTCCTACAGCCATGTCGGGCTCACCTACGACGACGTCACCCTGGCGACCTTGTACTCGGAGGTTCTACCACGCGACACCCAGCTCGAGGTGGCTCTCGCGGATGGTTTGCGGTTGAACATCCCGGCGATTTCTTCGGACATGGACACCGTCACGTCCTCGAGAATGGCCATCGCCATCGCCCTCAACGGAGGGTTGGGTTTGATTCACTACAATATGCTCGAACGCGAGCAACTCTCCGAGGTCAGCCGCGTCAAGAACCACGTTCACGGCCTCATTCAGGAACCGATCAAGGCGGGGCCGGACCAGCTCATCGGCGATGTGCTGGCCCTGATCGAGAAGCGGCGCTTCGCCTTCAGCACTTTCCCCGTGGTGGACGCCGAGGGCCGGCTGATCGGCCTTCTGCCGGGCCATGTGGTGAAGCAGCGGTATGCCAAGCGAAAGGTAGTCGAGGCGCTCACCCCGCGCGCCCAGGTCCATACCATTCTCAAACAAGAACTCACCGCAGATCCCATCGCCCGGGCGGACCGGTTTTTCACCGACCATCCGGGGATCCACAAGTTGTTGGTGGTGGACGATCAGGACCGGCTTCACGGACTGTTCACGATGAGCGACGTCGAGCGCATCACCCAGGAGCGCAACGCCCAGTTCAAGCCGGCGCGCGACGAGCATTTCCGGCTGCTGTGTGGCGCGGCCGTCTCGGCCACGCGGAATGCCTTCGGTGAGCTGGATCGTGAACGGATTCTGGCTCACGTCGGCGCCCTGGTGGATCGGGGCTTGGACGTGGTGGCGGTTTCGACGGCGCATGGGCACAGCCGCGGTGTGGGCGACACGGTGCGGATGCTCCGCGAGGCCTTCCCGAGGCTACCCATCATTGCGGGCAACGTCACCAGCGCGGCGGGGGTGGCCTTCCTGGCCGATAGCGGCGCCAACGTCGTCAAGGTGGGGCAGGGGCCCGGTTCCATTTGCACCACTCGCATCGTGGCCGGCGTGGGTATCCCGCAACTCACGGCGCTCTACGTTGCTTCCCGCGCCGCCCGTGCCAAGGGAGTCACGATCATCGCCGATGGCGGCATCACCAAGTCGGGGGACATTGTCAAAGCATTGACGCTGGCCCAGGCGGTGATCTGCGGTGGTCTCTTCGCCGGCTGCCCGGAAGCACCGGGGGAGATACTCGAGATCAGTGGCAAACTCTACAAACAGTACCGCGGCATGGGCAGTATGGCCGCCATGAAAGCCGGGTCGGCGGCCCGCTATGGGCATGCTTCCGAGCCCACCCGCAAAGTCGCGCCCGAGGGGGTCGAGGCGCTCAAGGAGGTCAGCGGTTCGGTGGATAGCGTGCTGGCGCAACTGATCGGCGGCATCCAGTCGGGCATGGGTTACATCGGCGCGGCTAACCTGGCCCAACTCCGCGAAAAGGCCCGTTACATTCGCGTCAGTCCCGCCGGCCAGCGCGAAGCCTCCCCTCACGATGTCGTGGGATTGAAGACGGGGGTGTGAACCCGGTCAGAACTGCATTGCGTCGTTAATCTGACCGCATTGGGAGCAGCGCGATCGGACGACGTCCGGGTCGTCGGTATAGACGTAACTGCACTTGCGGCAGCGGAAGATACGGTCCTTGCTGGGAGCCGGCTCGAAGCTTCGGCGGCGGAGTTCGGAAAACACCGCCGCGCCCGTCACGCCACCGAGCGCCAGCACGACATAGCTGAAAATGAGGTTGGAGGTGGACATAGAATGGCTTTCTTACTGGGATGGGACCGCGTTGGTTGGCGCCAGCGGCAAGGTATGCCAATCGAAGACCAGCGATCCCCATGCCAGGCCGGCGAGGGAGGAAGCGGTCGGCTCGGTGTCCGCCCCGGGGAGTGGGGCAAAACGGACGTTGCGGGCGAACGCCAGGGCCTCGTTATCGGCCGTGGACAATCCGCTGCTGGCCAGCAACGTGAACGAGCGCGGTCGGCCCAGGGAATCGACCACCATCTGAATCACCGTATTGGTCAGGATATCCGAATTGGTG
>Ga0316228_1003608_pt1 | contig 12224 bp, 11 predicted proteins | sample TBH18021metaG_FD_206005 | JGI IMG/M metagenome (GOLD analysis project Ga0316228, IMG submission 206005) | Freshwater microbial communities from Trout Bog Lake, Wisconsin, USA - TBH18021 | ecosystem: Environmental > Aquatic > Freshwater > Lake > Hypolimnion/Profundal zone | place: USA: Wisconsin... | reverse complement strand
TAGGCATCGCCTGGTAATTCCAAGGCTGGTAATAACTCACATCAAACGCATAGCCATCATTGATAGCGATGGCATGCGTACCCAAATCAATTGTTGTAAAAGATGAATGGGCACTTGCATATGAAAGTTCATTGGCTGGATTCAATTGCGCCTGGACTAAATTGCCCTTCCAATCGTTATACACAGAAACTAATTGGCCATTTTGTAATGTCCACTGGATGAATTGAAAATTAAAACCATTACCATTGAGAATTTCTTGATTCCAAAAGGGATCATAAATGGGTACCAAGGAAGATCCTGTGTCATATAAAAACACGGGTTCTTGCAAATAAGCATTCGAAGTACCGCTAACAGGCACCCCTATATTTAGGGAAATTAAATTGGTGCCTGGAATAAATCCTTGCAATGAGCGCGTATCCCCACCGATGCTGACCGTAGCAAATGCTCCTAACCATTGATTGGTCTGATCCACAAAATTCCCGCCACCAGAATTGATCAAAACTTGTAAGTGGCCAGGAGATAAGTCCCCTAAGTTAGCGGAGCGATCAATCACCCAGACGATCAAATCCAATTTACCATCATGATTAAGATCTAGAACAGCAGAACCCTCAATCGTTGCCGCCGAGCCACCTAGAGCCTGAGGAATCACCGGCAACTGCGGCCCCTTAGTAAAGCCACCTTTGCCATTACCCAAAGCAACCAGATCATAGGCGCTATTCTGATAGCCGCCTTGCAAAAAGACAATGTCTAGATTGCCATCATTATTAAAGTCGCCGGTAGCTGCATAAAAAGCTGCAAAGTTGTATGCAGCAGAACCTGAGCCGATAATGGAAGACAAATCAGCTTGTGTAAATCCTGCTTTACCATTATTGAGCAAAAGCTTAGGGACTTGTTGACTGGTTGAATTATTAACGTCAGAGACATACAAAATATCTTGAACGCCATCATTATTAAAGTCCCCCACACAAATACAGTGAGCTTCATAAGTCGTACTGATGGTTTGGACTGGCGTAAAGGTGCCATCGGCATTTTGCAATAACACGTACTGCGGGCTACCCCAAAGAGAGGCGTTATTGCTAGCGGTTCCATTTCCGCCAGCAGTTCTTGAGTTACCCTGCTCAGGAGCAGCACCAAGAACCAAATCGACGCGACCATCGTTGTTTAAATCAGTGGCAATAATTTTTTGAGTCCACAAAGTGGAAAAATTATTGAGGACTAAATTACTGACATCAACATAAGAACCATCCGCTTTGGATTCAAAAATTTTGAGAGGCTGACCGGTACTTGATCCAATTTCTGTGGTAGAAAAGACGTAATCGACCAGACCATCGCCATTGAGGTCAACCTGTGCAGGAAAATTAAAACCCGGAACGCTTGCAGGGTCAGCAATGCTAATTAAGTTGCGTAACTTAATAATTGACATACTGACTCTGTTTTCTTATCCCACCCACTGCGTATAAGCAATCCCATGAGCCACCGTGGGAGCAACATTGGCTGCACCTTCCGCTAGGGTGGCAAATTGCTCTAGAACATATGCTTTAGTAACTGCTCCCAAATTGAGCTGCTGATTCCAGTAGCTCACCCCACCCGCATCACCCGCGCGGTGCAGCACGTTTTGGTACAAATTATTGACATAAGAAGCATTGCTTGGATTAGTACCATACTGCGCAATAAATTCGGCACTATTCACAAAGGCTTGCGCAACTGTTGTAGTGATGTTGGCACCATTGTCGACCGCATTAATCCAATAACCCAAGCCTCCCATATCAGGACTGCGATTAAATGCCGCTTGATAGAGCATATACACTGAGCCCGCGTTTTGACTTGGACCTACATCAAGCGCCAGCATCGCGTCAGATAACTGCAAACGCTGTAGATTCGTAATCGTTACATTACTGAGCGGAGTAACATCGCTTACTAAATGTTGCACCTGGGCACCATTGCTAGTGAGCGTTACCGAATAATTCACCAACGGATCGCTATAAATCGCCGTATTGAGGTTGTGCGCACCAGTACCCGTAACCGTCAAACTATACGTGCCCATAATTTTGGCTAGCGCGCCTGCATCTTGCGCCAGGGTGTTACTCGTAACCGTGAGCACAGGATTGCTATCAGTCAAGCTGATCGTCAGTAAATTCGGATTGGCTTGTAGGGTGTTTAAATTAGCTGCCACATTGAGCGCGCTATCGGTTACCGTAATAGCAGACGATGCTCCCGAAATGCTTACGCCAAGCGTAGGCGCGCCGCTCACTACTTGAGTGGCGTTAGCACTGCCAGGCAAGTTATCAATCGTAATGATGTCATTGGCAGACAGTAATGTAGATAGGCTCACTTCAAACGTAGTATCCCAATACTGCCCACTGACCGTTCCCCATGGATTGCGCAGCTCCAACATCCCCGTTGTTGCGTCATATCCATAAATGGATAACGCATGACTAGAAACTAAGGTTTGTTTTCCTTGCGCATCATAGGCATTGGTATACGAACTTAAAATCACATCATTGCCATTAGAAAGGCTACTGATAATTAAATTAAGTGCACTAGCATTATTTAAACTACTGGATGATTGCACTACCAAACTGGGAGAGAGAATCTGCTCAGACCAGGAGGTTCTGCCCGAACCCCACAAATTAATAATTTGCGTAGCCCCCGTAATTTCTTCCAAGGTATACCAAGGCCAGCCGCCATTGCCAATAGTGGCATACGAGTTGCCATAGTAACTCGTCGAGTTCCCCGTTAAGTCCCCGCCCCCTTGCAATTGTGCATAGGCTTTTTCAATTAAGCTAGCCCACAAGTCGGTGCCATTTAAGAAAAGGCCACCGCCATTAGGCAATTGGTTATTGACGGTAATATACTGTGGATTGCCATTAACGTAAAAGCGCACACCGTAAGTGTTGTTGCCATTACTGGTAATCATCGATTCGATTGCTTGTGGATTTTGATACGCGACTTCCGCTAGTGCAGAGCACACATAGCAATCACCAATTCTCCCTTGATTGACGTCAGCCATTTGCGGGCCATTGACCCCAAAAATCGATCCTGAGACTGCGCTATAACTCACGCTAGCAGCATTGACCCCAGATAAATGCGACACACTCGGTAAATCCGTTCCTAAAAACCATTTGCCTTCTAGCGCATTAAGTACATTTGCACTTGAGCCTATCGCCAGATTTCCTAAAGTGCTACTGCTAGTAGCGCCGCCAGTCCAGGTGCTATTGAGCGCACTGCCATTGACTAGGGCATTGGTAATAGCCGCCACATAAGAGGAGACACTTTCACCGATGGCTAAATCACTGGCAATCAGTTTGAGATCGGCTAGCTGGGAGCTCGATAAGCTGGTGTGATTGGCATTTAATTCACTTACCAAATCACTGAACAATTGCGCCATCGCTACTTCGCTCACACTTCCAGTACTGCTCGCCAGACCCATATCGGTTTTAAGCGTTGCATCGGCAATTTGGTTTATCCAAGCAGGGCTAGTCATGAATCTATCTTGCCAAATTTACTGATCAAGCGCAAATAGCGATTATTTAATTACGCACTAATAGTTTGTACGCCTACCAAGCCGACCGTGGTGTTGACCACCGCTTGCACCACTTGAGCAGCCGAGAGACCCGCATGGGCTGAAAGAACATCAGCCACTTCAGCGGCCACAAGGGGCGTAGCAAAGGAAGTGCCTGTCAAGGTTTCTAGCACGCCATTGAGTCCATAACCGAGTACATGCACACCAGGGGCGTTGACATAGTCATAAGGCGTTAACGTGCCAGCTTGATTGGTGTTGGAGGCAAAGGCCACACTCCCATCCAGATTTTGTGCACTAGAACCTACTGCAATGGTCGTGCTTAAGGACTGCGCAAAGTTGGCCGGATACTGCGCATTGGCTGAGCCTGCATTACCAGCGGCCATACAGACAATGACGCCATGCGACTGCGCGTAATTAAGCGCTGCTAATTCTGTTGGGTCCGCTAACACACCACCGGAAGAAATATTAATCACATTGGCGCCGTGATCGACTGCGTAATTAATCGCTTTGACTAAATTGGCAATCGAGCCATTGCCATTGGCATCCATCGCTTTTAGAACCATGAGCTGGGCATCATAAGCACCACCCAAAGTATTGGCATTGGCTCCCGTACTATAGCCAATCATCTCGGAGGCAACTGCGCTGCCATGGCCATTATCGTCTTGCACATTGCTATTGCCTGCGACAAAATTCCAACTCGCTGCGCTGATGTTATGCGTAAGCGCAGCGTTACTTAAATCAATACCGGTGTCAATCTCGGCGATGACCACACCTTTGCCGGTGTACCCTGCATTCCATGCATCTTGAAAATGGGCGGCGCCAATTTGCCACGCAGCCAATCCTGCATTAACCACTGCACCTTGCGCAATCGGTGTATTCAGCGCAGCGCCAATCGCACTAGCCACATTGATCTCACCAAAACCCGTCACCGGATTCCAAGCTGTTGTGGAAATATTCGAAACAATGGGAGCGGCTAACTGCTCGCCAGCAGCTACCTTAGCTTGCACTAACAAACCGTCGGCACTGCCCTGCTGATGAAACGCGGAATCGACAACACTCCAAACCACATTGCCAATAGCCGTACCGGAATTTAATTGCGCACTCCAGTACTGAGCGCCCGCAGCATCCGGTGCGCGGCCCAAAATATCTTGATAAATCAGATTCACCTGCGCAGCGGCATTTAAAGCGCCATACTGCGTGTGAAATTCTGTGGTTTGTGCAAAACCGGCCGCGACCGATAAGGCGCTCGCGCCAGCAGAAATTTGGCCGGCCCAATAGGACAAGCCTGCCGTATCGGGCGCGCGACCAAAAAACCCGAGATACAACTCGGTGGCGCTATCTTGAGCAGATTGACTAATGGGTGTGAACACGCACTAACTTCCAATTCGATCCTAGGTCTACTAGAATAAAGACTCTGGGGGCCCGCTTCAAGCAAAACTGGAGAAATTTGTGCGTTAGCGCACAAATTTAAATAGGATAAAGCCCCATTAAAACAAGGGCTTAAGCACCAAAGGAATGGGTTTAGTGACGAACCTGCAAGCCAGCAGGCGCCCTTAAAGGAGCATCTTCGCCGTGACCGAGCAATTCACGCAGCGCAGCAGCATAGCTGGCACGGGCAGTCTGGGCAATGGCCAGATCACGCTGCAATTCGGCAATTTTCTGGTCTGTATGCTGCACAGACAACAATTGCGCCTTGGCCTCATCGGTCAAAAGGTCCAGCTCGTAATCTACTTCATCAATGCGAATAATAGACATAGGCCTATCAAGATCCTTTTTTTATATAAAACAAAGGGGTTATCAAAAGCGTATCTTAAGCATCACCCATAATGCAATTATACCTATTTAGACGGGAAATAGACTACCCCCATTCAGGGGCTATCGGCAGATGCCAAAGGCCTATTTCAAGGGTTTTGAGTCATAAAACCATTACAATGAGCTCTTAGCGCGGTTTTTTAAACCGCCCCCAAATTGGTAATTTGTTTTTTCTTTTTTGAAAGCGTTGTTTTTATGACCACTATTACGATTGACGGTAAAGAGTACGAATTTGAGAGCTTGTCTGACAAAGCCAAAGCGCAGTTATCAAGCATGCAGTTTGTCGATGGCGAATTAGCACGCTTGCAAGCCAAAGCATCAGTGCTGCAAACAGCTCGGATGGCATACTCCAAAGAGTTGCAAAATGAACTCAACCCAATGGGTTCAGGCGATACGATTCAGTTCTAATCGTTTTCATTGCCCACATGAAAAAAGCTGCCCATCGGCAGCTTTTTTTCTGATGCATTTTTTTGTGCGAAGAAAAAAATTATCCTGCCAAATGAATCATGCCCACCGATAGATCACCATCGGTATTGCTAAAGTGCGTCAAGCCAGTGAGTTTGACTAAAGTATCGCCAGCATGATCGCCCGCTTTGCCATTGGCTGATTCCAAAATATAAGTGTTGCCACCAAACTGGAACCAAGCCACGCTGTGCGCACTGCTTGCTTGATGTTGCGCAGCACTGATCCAATTTTCTAAACTGGCTGCATCGCCTTGCACGTGCATTACTTGTGAACCACTCGCAGTACCAGCAGACCACATTAATTGACTATCCATGTCGCCCAAGAAGGAGATGGCGTCTTGGCTTTGTGCATTATTGTTTAAACCGGCAATGGTGACCAATGCGCTACTTGCTAAATCATGCGCACTAGCGATGCCATTGGCCGCTAGGGCAACAAAATCCCCTACGCTACTGTCATGGTTTGCAATATTGACAACCCCTGTAACGCCTACACCAGCAAGTAAAACGGTATTTTGACCACTACCTAAATTGACCAGAACCTGACCATCACCCGCATCAAATACAAAATTGTTGCCGTTACCTAAAGTAATGAAGTCGCTACTGCCTTGCGAACCACTGGCACCGCCAACTAAAAACAGGGTCACGTTGCTAGAATCGGACTGCCCAGAAACCGTAATGCCAGAGGTTACTTCATCAGCAAGCGCAGTGAAGGCCACTTTGCCGCTAAGGGATAGTGATGAAACATGACTAGCATCAGTGGTCACGGTTAAGGTGCCAGCGCCAGTATTAATAAAGTTTTCGACGCTTGCTTGTGGCGCAACAAAATCCGTAATTTGCACATTGCTATTGCCACTATCGAGCACAGTCAATGCGCTATCGGACAGCGCAGTAATCACCACGGGTGCACTTACCGTTGGCAAGGTGGAGACATCAATCACCGATTTATCAGCGCTCACGATGATTGGGGCAGGCGCGCTTACTGCGATCGATGCGGCCAAGCCATGGTTAATGAGTTCCGAAGAAGCGCTCATCACAGGCGCTACACTACCAACGGCATCAGAGAGACTGGCAATAGGCACTGCCACCAAGCTGGTGTCGGCAATGTTTTCAAGAATATTTTTACTGTAAGCCTCAAGCGAAGCAATGACCGCGTTACCACTTTCTTCATTGGCAGCAACCTTGGCATAATCTTGCGCTAGCGGAGCGCCAATCGTACTAATCACACCCGCATTACTAATTGATTGAGCGATGCTTTCTAAGACTTCACTCGAAGGCGCAAGCGATCCAGCTAGCACCGCAGCTTGGGCGGGCACAACCGGCGCTATTGGCAAACGCGCTAACATCGCCTCGGACGCAGAAGCGTTCGCTACGGAGTTTTTCGAGGATTTAGAGAGGTATTGTTCCTCACCCTCGGGGGCGTTTGACTTAAAGATGTACATAATGGTCTACTAGAAGCACCCTATTTTAAGATGTCCCAAAACCGCCTGTCCACCCGGACTTATTCCAGATTGCGGCATACATCACTTTTTAAGTCAAAAAGATTAAAAATGCACTATTTTGGCGCTAAATGACCCATCACCCTGTTTTGGATCATCATCCGCCAAGACCCCGCAGCCCTATGACTGCGGGGTCAAGCCTACTTCCATTGTTAAAGAGCATCTTTTTAACCCTAAAAGTCAAAAAGCTTTCCCCATTGGGGGTCAAATCCAACCTATTAAACATACTAAATCATTGTTTTTATTGTAAAAAATGACATTTCGTTTTTTAAACACCACTTTTATGCTGCTTTTGGATCCTCCATCACACTTAGGTTGGCAGGAACGCTGGCCAAATAGGAATTGCTTTTGCGAAAACGCATGAGCTTTTCGAGCATGGCGTAGGTTTGGTTGCGCTCTTTAAGTAAGAGCTGATCTAAATTTTCCAAGCGCCGCATCTCGGTTTTTTGCAAAAAGAACCAAGACTCCATCCAAACCCGAATCGTAGGTTTAAATTGCTCAAAATGGGCAATGAAAAACAATTGATTGGCAAAGTTTTCCAATACTTCTAAAAATTTTTGCGGATGCTGTTGCCAGGCCAGATTTAAAGCCACACCCGTGCCAGCCAAAATAGGCGTGCTGTTAGGGTACTCATATTGCACCCAATCGGCTAGGGCTTCATACAAAAATTGATACTGAGACCAGAGCATATTAAAGTTGGCAATCCCTTTAGCATTTTTCATTAAATGCTCATATTGCCCTAACGCTTTACTAGCATCGGCTTGCTCTTTTTTGGAAATTTTGTATTTCAGATCCACCAAAAAATCGGGTGCACTTTTAATGTAGCGCTCAGAAAGCCCTAGCATACCGGCGACCATCGCGGGCGTAATCCGATCCAAAATCTCTTCGCGCTCATAAGAGCCGCGCTTTTCATGACGAATAATGCGCCACAGGCCTTCAGCGTATTCGCGCGTCATTTGCGCTTCGACATAATTACTAGGAGCAAGCGCTTTTTCTACTTCTTTTATGTGGCGCTGATACAAGCGCTCATCTTCAAAAGGCAATACCGAACTTTTTGCCGTCGCGCCATCTTTGAGTGCATTCCAACGCGCGCGATTTTTACCAGCATCACTTTTAGGCCCTGTTTGACCATGGGCTTTTTTCTTCACTACCGTATCTGGCGAAGCTAATTGCGCATGCTCTTGATCATTTAACGGTTTTTCTACAACAACATCATTCATAACAAACTCCTAGCCCCTGGGGGCAAAAAAATATTTTTTAATAGCGCTAGAGCCAAAGTCAATGGCTTTTGTCGCCAACCAAAGTACTGCACGTGTTTTTGACGTTTTCAAAGGGAACGAATAAACCCTGGCAAGCCAGTTCATTGCAAAAATCTGCAAGCACTTGCCTGGCTGTAGGCAAATACACGTTCCGTCTGAACGTTGATCACTTAGTGTTGTCTAAGTGTTTTTTACTATCTCGCTAATGTCTAAGCGTTACTGCTCACTCTTGTCCGAGTGTTACTACTCGCTCATGTCCGAGCGTTGATATCAGCCCACGTCCGGGCATCAATCGTTGCAAACCCTTGGAACTGTGCAAGGGGTTTGCAAATTTTTTCTTCAGCCTATCATTTGAATAGGACCAGAGTACTGCGCCACTAAACGATCTGCCGTTAATAACATTAAATCGTCCACACACGCTTGCGCAATGAGCATGCGATCAAACGGATCTTTGTGGAGTTTTTCTAATACCTGAGTAAATGCAGCATGTGCACTCGTTACTGGAATTTCGGTGTATTCGTTATCTTGAAGGCAGCGGCGCAAATGCCACATATCGACTTTAAAGTCTGGACGCTCTAAGCCATTTTTAATGGCAATCTCCCACATACTGGCAGCACTAAAGACCAACTCATTTTGTGGGTCTTCTAACATGGCTCGCACTGTTGGGGTGAACTTATGGGGGGCACTAGCGGCCCACAATAAGACATGGGTATCGAGCAGATACCTCATTGCCGCCCCTCAAACAATTTAATGACATCGGCATTACCCATGTGATCAAAATCATCAGGGATGCTGAGTTGATTTTCTAAAAAACCCAAGCGCTTTACTTTGAGCGATGCGGGGGCTTCAATACGCATGACCTTAACCAATGGACGCCCTGCCTTGGCAATGATGAAGCTCTCCCCTTGGTAGGCTTTTTCAACCAAGCGAGATAACTGTGTTTTGGCTTCGTGCATATTGATTTTGAGCATATTTACTCTTGTGCAATAAAATTTACATTAAAACTTAGTTTAATCAACTTAGTCCATTATACAGGTAAAAAAATAGTTTGCAAGGCATTGAAATGATTAAGTTTTTGGCCGCCAGCGCACCCCTGCTCCACTTTCTGGGGTGCCGATGAATTCGATGCCGGCATCTTCAAATGCTTTTTGTATTGCTTCTAGAGTTTTTGTTTGAGCACCCGGCACCCCATCTAAAACCTCCAAACGCATCAGTGTTGAAAAGCCAATCCCGGATCTTTGAGCCAAATCTTTCCCACTCCACTTTAGTAGAGCTCTAGCTGCACGAATTTGATCACTTGTTATCAAGTTATTTTTACTTTATACTTAGTAAATATTACTAATTTAATAGATATTTTTATTAAACAAAGGAGAAAAAATGCTTAATTATCAAGATTTTACACACGATCGCACCAAATACCTAGGGGGCTCTGATATTGGCGCCATCCTCGGTCTATCCAAATACCGTAGCCCCGTAGATGTCTGGCTGGAAAAAACCGGCAAGAAGACCAATCAGGCCGATAATTTACCCATTCGTTTTGGCAGCTTTGCCGAAGAATTTGTCGCCTCTGAATATGTTCAAGCAACCGGCTATCAAGTAGCCCATCAAATAGAGCCCATCATCCATGAAATGCATCCCTTCTTACAAGGGCATATTGATCGCTTTGTTTTTGCCAATGGCGCTATAGCCAATAGTAAACCCTCCCATTTACTGGAATGTAAAACGGCTAATCCTTTTGCACGCTCAGACTGGGGTGATGTTGGTAGCGATGAAGTGCCTCTGACTTATTTAGCACAGTGTCACTGGTATTTGGCGCTCACCCAATTAGAGCGTTGTGATTTGGCAGTTTTATTTGGTAATAGTGAATTTCGGGTTTATCACATTGATCGTGACGCTGAACTAGAGAGCTCGTTAATAGAAAAGGCGGTTCATTTTTGGGAACGTCATGTCATCGCTGATGAGCCTCCAAGTCCTCAAACATTAGCAGACTATCAACAGCTTTTTCATACTGAAGTGGCCGGCAAAACTATTACCGCTAGCGACAAAGATTTAGCGCTTATCACCCAATTTCAAACTCTAACAAAGGAACTTGGCTGCGCAGAAGAAGCGCTTACTCACATTAAAGAGCAAATCATGGCCAATATGGGCGATGCTGAAAAATTGCTCTACCAAGATCAGGTTCTAGCCACCTGGAAAAAACCTAAACCGAGTGTGCGTTTTGATAGCAAGCGATTTGAGCAAGAGCATCCTGAACTGTTTCCAGCCTATCAAATACCCATTGTCAATAGTCGGCGCTTAGTGATTAAAGCAGTTCCTGCAAATAACAGTTAATCATTTTTCTGAATCGAGGAACCATTGATGAATAAACGTACCGCCCTGTTAAAAGAAGTTGCCTGTAAGAACCCTGTAGAAATAATGGAAAGCCTTGATCGGCCAATCGCTACCAGCAACACCCATGATTTCATAGAGTCCATACAGTCTATTACTGAAATGAAGACGCCCAATCTAAATGCCCCAATGCTTGAATATCAAATATCTAAGGCAGCAAACGTACTTGAAATAAATTCCCAGCAACTAATCGCTTGGCTGGATCTGTACCCAGCAGTACCACAGTCAATCAAGCTATCGCTATTGCATATCATTGCCCGCGCACAGCTAGATCCCTTTTTAGAAGAAGTGGTCTTTTCTCAATACGAACCCAATCACTGGGAAGCGGTTATTACCGTCAATGGCTGGTCAAATCTAGTGAATCGTTCCCCCGTCTTTAGTGGCGTTACTTTTATGCAAGGTCCAGAAGACGAGCAATCGATTCCCATCTGGATAGAGTGCAGTATTTATCGCGCCGATCGCGCGCTTCCAACCACCGTACGGGAATATTTTTCAGAGGTCAAAACAAAAACAGAGGCTTGGCAAAGAATGCCTAGACGCATGCTGCGTCACAAAGTGTTTTCGCAGTGTGCTCGTTTAGCATTTGGATTGCATCAATTAGGTTAATTCTGGGGCGCAAACAAAACATTTTATTTATCAAAAAAATTTAGTAAAAACAATATGAATTTACTGACATACAAAATTAATAATGTCCCCAGTACATCACCGATAAAGCCTGCTGAGAAAATCAATCCTAAAGAGGTCTCACCAGAGATTAGGTACACAACAAGGCAACGCGTTATTGAAGCAATCACTGAACTAATCAGAACTAAAGCCAATAATTGCTCTAGATCTAAACTTACTAAATTTATGGGGATACGACAAAAGTGCCGCCATATATAAAGCGATACCCAGGCCGCCAATCTCGAGGCAAAACCTAAAAATACACATTCAAGAAGGGTTTTTTCATCGGCGAACAAGTTACACAAGATCCAGCCAAGCAATATTCCAGCAACACCAAGCCAGTTAAATACCAAGACTGCTAGCAAACGAATGCCTGCCGGAAAATAAACCAGGTTCGTTAAATCACTATGCACACTTAAAGAGAGGACTTGAATATTGAACTGCCGAAAGGAAAAAAAGACTATGCCAATAAATGCTATTGTCATCATGTCTTTAAAAAATGATTGCAAGTTACCCCCCGCGCGCGCGGGATGCTTTAGAAAAATGAGAGAGGCTTTAGTAGGTGGGCGAAATAAAAACATGAGCCAGATTTAATATTTTGATAACGCCGACAGCATTG
>Ga0316228_1003607_pt1 | contig 12226 bp, 12 predicted proteins | sample TBH18021metaG_FD_206005 | JGI IMG/M metagenome (GOLD analysis project Ga0316228, IMG submission 206005) | Freshwater microbial communities from Trout Bog Lake, Wisconsin, USA - TBH18021 | ecosystem: Environmental > Aquatic > Freshwater > Lake > Hypolimnion/Profundal zone | place: USA: Wisconsin... | reverse complement strand
GGGCCCCGGGGGGAATCGCCGCGGAGGCGCGGGCGAGCACGCGGCCGTCCACGCGCACGAGGCCGGCGGCGATCGCGGCCTGCGCCCGCGCCCGGCTCTCGAAATGCCCGTGCTCGACCAGGAAGCGGTCCGCCCTGAGGCGCTCGCCCGTCATCGTCCTCTCGTCGCCCGCGTGTTCGTCCCGCCCTGTCGGGGCGGGCAAGTCGGCCTAACTAGCCCGACACCGAGAGGAGAGCCATCGCATGACACGCATCCTGCCCCTGCTCGCGCTCGCCGCGGGCCTCGCGCCCGCCGCGGCGCCCGCCCAGGAGCCGGCCAAGCCCGGCGAGCAGACCAAGCCCGCCGAGCAGAGCAAGCCCGCCGAGCCCCAGGCCTACGAGACGCAGATCAGGAACAACAAGGGCGACACCATCGGCACCCTGAAGCTGCGCGACGGGGCCAACACCCTCGTCGCGCGGGTGACGATCCAGCCCGGCGGCCTGCCCCCCGGCTGGCACGGCATGCACTTCCACGCGGTCGGCGACTGCTCGGACACCGAGAAGTTCGAGAAGTCGAAGGCCCACGTGAACCACGACCAGAGCAAGCACGGCCTGCTCAACCCGGACGGGCCCGACGAGGGCGACCTGCCGAACCTCTTCGCGGGGCAGGACGGCTCGGCCAACGCCGAGGTGTCGAGCGAGACGCCGCTGACCGGCGAGGGCGGCCTGAAGGACGGCGACGGCTCGGCGCTGATCATCCACGCCAACGAGGACGACCACGCGAGCCAGCCCATCGGCGGCGCGGGCGCCCGGATCGGCTGCGCGGTGATCAAGTAGCAGGGCCTGACGCTTCAAGGCCCCGAACGCGAGCGGCCCCGGGGGAAGCCCCGGGGCCGCTCGTCCGTTCGGAGCCTGCCGCTCAGGCGTGGGCCAGCGCGCGCTTCTTGCCGAGCGCCTCCTCGACCGTGCCGGCGCCGTCGAGATAGCCATGCACCTTCGGGTTCGGCATGATCAGCGAGGCCACGAAGGCGATCGCCAGCAGCACGGTGACGTACCAGAAGAAGGTCGATTCCATGCCGTTGTCCTTGAACCAGAGGGCGACGTACTCGGCCGTGCCGCCGAAGGTGGCGTTGGCGAGCGCGTAGGAGAGCCCGACGCCCAGCGCCCGCACCTTGGTGGGGAACAGCTCGGCCTTCACGATGCCCGAGATGCCCGTGTAGAAGCTCACCGCGAGCAGGCCGAGCGTGATCAGGCCGAAGGCGACGTAAGGGTTCTGGTTCGCGCCGATCGCCGTCATCAGCGGGACCACCATCACGGTGCCGAGGCCGCTATAGGCAATCATGTTGGCCTTGCGGCCGATCCGGTCCGAGAGCCAGCCGAAGAACGGCTGCACCGCCATGTAGACCAGGAGCACCGCCGTCATCGTGCGCGAGGCGACCGCCTTGTCCATGTGCGCGGTGTTGACGAGGTACTTCTGCATGTACGTCGTGAAGGTGTAGAACACCAGCGAGCCGCCGGCCGTATAGGCGAGCACGACGCAGAAGGCGCGCCAGTGCTTGAACAGCTCGCTGAAGGTGCCGGCATCCTCCTTGTCGGAGCCCCCGGTCTCGGCGAGCGAGCGGCGCAGGTAGAGCGCCACGACCGCGGCCGCCGCGCCGATGAAGAACGGGATGCGCCAGCCCCAGGCCGTGATCTGCTCGGCGGGCATCACGGATTGCATGGTGATGAGGACGAGCGAGGCCAGGAGCTGGCCGCCGATCAGCGTGACGTACTGGAACGAGGCGAAGAAGCCGCGATGGCCCTTGATCGCCACCTCGCTCATGTAGGTCGCGCTGGTGCCGTACTCGCCGCCCACCGACAGGCCCTGCAGCATGCGGGCGAGGAGCAGCAGGAGCGGGGCGAGGGAGCCGACGGTCTCGTAGGTCGGCAGGATGCCGATCATCAGCGAGCCGAAGCACATCATCAGCACCGAGATGACCATCGAGGTCTTGCGGCCCACGCGGTCGGCGATGCGTCCGAACAGCCAGCCGCCGATCGGGCGCATGAAGAAGCCGACCGCGAAGATGCCGGCGGTCTGCAGGAGCTGGCTGGTGGAATCGCCCTTCGGGAAGAAGGCCGGTGCGAAGTAGAGGGCGAAGAAGGCGTAGGTGTAGAAGTCGTACCACTCGACCAGATTGCCCGATGACGAGCCGACGATGGCCTTGATGCGGCGGCGGCGGTCGGCCGCGACATCCGCCGCCGTCGGGGCGATTCCGATCGAGTCTGACATGGCGTCTCCCTGGCCCGCGGCCGCGGGCAGCCCTTTTTCGTGGCCGACGGGGTAGCATGCGGAACCGGCGCGCGAACAGGGCGCCGCGCCCCCGAGGGAACGTCGCGCGCGTGACGGGTCGCGAAGTGTCACGCGCGGCGGTGTTCGAGCGGCGGTATTCGAACGGGGTGTGCTGTCGATCGGGCCGCGCCCGCCGTCCTCAGCGGTGTCCGTCGAGAAGCCGCGAGACCACGCGGGCGGTGTAGTCGACCATCGGCACGATGCGGGCGTAGTTCAGCCGCGTCGGGCCGATCACCCCGACGACGCCGACGATCTTCTGCTGCCCGTCGCGGAAGGGCGCGGCGATCATCGACGAGCCGGAGAGCGAGAACAGCTTGTTCTCGGAGCCGATGAAGATCCGCACCCCGTCGCCGTCCTCGGCGCGGGCGAGCAGGTCGATCACGTCCTTCTGGGTCTCCAGGTCGTTGAAGAGCAGGCGGATGCGTTCCAGGTCCTCGGCCGCCCGCAGGTCGTCGAGCAGGTTCGCCTGGCCGCGCACGATGAGCTGGCGCGCCTCCGACGGGCCGACCGTGGTGGCGAGCCCGGCATCGACCAGCCGCTCGGTGATCGCGTCGAGCTCGCGCTTCATCGCCTGCCGGTCGGCCTCGATCTGCTGGCGCAGGCTGCCGAGCGTGCGGCCCTGCAGCCGGGCGTTGAGGTAGTTCGAGGCCTCCTGCAGGGCGCCGGCCGGCAGGCCCGGCGGCAGGTCGAGCAGGCGGTTCTCGACGGAGCCGTCGTTGGAGACCAGCACCACGAGGGCGCGGGCCGGATCGAGGCGCACGAACTCGATATGCTTGAGATGCACGTTCGACTTCGTGGTGAGCACCACGCCCGCGCCGCGCGAGATGCCGGAGAGCAGGATCGAGGCCTCGGCCAGCGCCGACTCGAAGGTGTGCCCGGAGGCGGCCGCCCGCATCTGCGCCTCGATGCGCTCCTGCTCGTCGCGGCCGACGTCGCCGAGCTCCATCATCGCGTCGACGAAGAAGCGCAGCCCGAGCTCGGTGGGCAGGCGCCCGGCCGAGGTGTGGGGCGCGAAGATCAGCCCGGAATGTTCGAGGTCCGACATCACGTTGCGGATCGAGGCCGGCGACAGCCCCATCGGCAGGATGCGCGCGAGGTTGCGCGAGCCGACCGGCTCGCCGGTCGTCAGGTAGCTCTCCACGATCTGGCGGAAGATCTCGCGGGCGCGCTCGTTGAGGACGTTGAGCGGCGGGGCCGGGGCGGGGAGGGGGTTCTGGTCTGTCACGGCTCTGATCCTGGGCCGGCGATTGTGTCGGTAGGGCGGCGCGCGATCAATCGGGCGGCATCCCGGAACTTTCCGGCCCTGGCAGCACGAAAGCGTGGGACGGAACCGGGCCGGCATGCGTTGTCAGGGTAGGGCGCCGGACGAACCGGGGCCCCTGTACGACGCGTTCAAGGGAGACCAACGCATGCGCCTCGGTGCACGATCGATCCTCGTCAAACTCGCCGCCGTCTTCCTGCTCCTTGCCGGGCTCGGCGTCACGGTCGCGCCCCGCGTGGCCGAGGCCGCGCCGCTCGCCGTCCCGTCGGCCGTCGAGGCGCCCGGCTCGGGCCTGGAGACGGTGCAGTTCCGCCACCATCACCGGCACCCCGGCATGCACCGCGGCTGGCACCATCGCCGCCACTTCCACCGCCATCACCACCGGCACTTCCGGCCGCACCACTGGCGCGGGCACCACCACCATCACCGCCGCGGCTTCTACCGCTACTGAGGCTGCCTCGTAGGCCTCCGCCGCGGGGGCGGGTTGCCGCCCGCGCCCGCGGCCCTTAAGAGCCCGGCCTCGATCATCGATGGAGGAGCGGGTCATGCGGCCCTCGAAGCGCGCGCCGGACGAGCTGCGCAAGGTCACGCTCGAGCGCGCCGTGGCGCGCTACGCCGAAGGCTCCTGCCTCGTCAGCTTCGGCGAGACCAAGGTGCTCTGCACGGCCTCGCTGGAGGAGCGCGGCCCCCCCTGGCTGCGCGGCTCCGGCAAGGGCTGGGTCACGGCCGAGTATTCCATGCTGCCGCGCGCCACCCACACCCGGACGCGCCGCGAGATCTCCTCGGGCAAGCCGTCGGGCCGCACGCACGAGATCCAGCGCCTGATCGGCCGGTCCCTGCGCGCCGTCACCAACCTGCCGGCGATCGGCGAGCGCCAGATCACGGTCGATTGCGACGTGGTCCAGGCCGACGGCGGCACCCGCACGGCGGCGATCACCGGCGCCTGGGTGGCGCTGCACGAGTGCTTCACCTGGATGCGCGGGCGCTCGATCATCTCGGTCGATCCGCTGCGCGACCACGTCGCGGCGGTCTCCTGCGGCATCTCGAAGGGCACGCCGGTGCTCGACCTCGACTACGCCGAGGATTCGGCCGCCGAGACCGACGCCAACTTCGTGATCACGGGCTCGGGCGGACTCGTCGAGGTCCAGGGCACCGCCGAGGGCGCGCCGTTCTCGGAGGCCGAACTCCTCGACCTGCTGCGCCTCGCCAAGGCGGGCGTGTCCGACCTCGTCGCCCTCCAGAAGCAGGCGATCGCCGCGTGAGCCGGATCCTCTCGGGCAAGGTCGTGATCGCGACCCACAATGCGGGCAAGCTCGTCGAGATGCGCGAGCTTCTGGCCCCCTTCGGCGTGGAGGCCGTCTCGGCGGGCGAACTCGGGCTCCCCGAACCCGACGAGACCGGCACGATGTTCGCCGATAACGCGGCCATCAAGGCGCACGCTGCCGCCCAAGCCTCGGGGCTTCCCGCCTTCGCGGACGATTCGGGCCTGTGCGTCGATGCGCTCGACGGCGCGCCCGGCATCTTCTCGGCGCGCTGGGCCGGCGCGGCGAAGGATTTCTCCGGCGCGATGGCGCGCATCCTCTCCGAACTCGACCGGCGCGGCACCACCGACCGGCGGGCGCACTTCGTCTCCGCCCTGGTGCTCGCTTGGCCGGACGGCCACGCCGAGCTGTTCGAGGGCCGGGTCTTCGGCGATCTCGTCGCGCCCCGCGGCACGGCGGGCTTCGGCTACGACCCGATGTTCCGGCCGGACGGGTTCGAGCGGACCTTCGGCGAGATCTCGTCGGAGGAGAAGCACGGGGTCGATTGGCAAAGCGGCGACGCGCTCTCGCACCGGGCCCGCGCCTTCGTGGCGCTCGCCGCCGCCTGCCTGCGGCGGCCGGGCTGATTGCGGACCGACGCGCCACCCCTCACATCCAGCCGATGACCGCCTACCCCGAGCACCCGACCCGCGACGCGGGGTTCGGGGTCTACCTGCACTGGCCCTTCTGCGCCGCGAAGTGCCCGTACTGCGACTTCAACAGCCATGTCCGCCACGTGCCCCCGGACGAGGCGCGCTTCCTCGCGGCCTTCCGGGCGGAGATCGCGCATGTCGCCGCGCGCACGCCGGGGCGGCGGGTCTCCAGCGTCTTCCTCGGCGGGGGCACGCCCTCCCTGATGCGCCCCGAGACCGTGGCCGGGCTGATCGAGGCGGTCGATGCCGCCTGGGGCATCCTGCCCGGGGCCGAGATCACGCTCGAGGCCAACCCGACGAGCGTCGAGGCCGGTCGCTTCCGGGGCTACCGCGCGGCGGGCGTCAACCGGGTCTCGCTCGGCGTGCAGGCGCTCGACGACGCCGCCCTGAAGGCGCTCGGCCGCCTCCACAGCGCGGCCGAGGCCTTCGCGGCGGTCGAGATCGCGCAGGCGACCTTCGCCCGCACCTCCTTCGACCTGATCTACGCCCGGCCGGCCCAGACGCCGGCCGCGTGGCGCACGGAGCTCGCCGAGGCGATCCGGCGCGCGGCCGAGCACCTCTCGCTCTACCAGCTGACCATCGAGCCCGGCACGCCCTTCCACGGCCTCGCGGCGGCCGGCCGACTGGTGCCGCCGGACGAGGAGAGCGCGCGCATCCTCTACGACGTGACCCAGGAGGTCTGCGGCGCCGCGGGCCTGCCGGCCTACGAGATCTCGAACCACGCCAGGGCGGGGGCCGAATCGCGCCACAACCTGCTCTACTGGCGCTACGGCGAGTACGCGGGCATCGGCCCCGGCGCGCACGGCCGCCTCGTCACCGCGGCGGGACGGCTCGGCACCGTCACCGAGCGGGCGCCGGAGGCGTGGCTGGCGCGGGTGGAGGCGGAGGGGCACGGCATCGCCGAGACGGAGGCGATCGCCGGATCCGACCAGGCCGACGAGTTCCTGATGATGGGCCTGCGCCTCGCCGAGGGCATCGATCCGGCCCGCTACGCGGCGCTCAAGGGCCGCCCGCTCGACGCCGCCCGCCTCGACGCGCTGGTCGCGGACGGGCTGGTGGCCCGGCTCGCCGCAGGACGCATCGCCGCGACCGCCCGGGGCGCGCCGGTGCTGAACGCCCTGGTGGCCGAACTCGCGGCGTGATCGACGCGCCAGCTTACCACGTCGGGCGACGCGCATCCCCTCTCCCCGCACGCGGGGAGAGGGGATTGGCGCCCGATCAGGGAGGTGTGTGCCCATCGGGCTGCCCGGCGAAACCGCGCCGCCCCGGGAGCGCAAGCGCCCCGCTCAGGTCCCCGGCTTGCCCAGCGCCCGCGGGGCCGGGCTCATCACCGTCACGGCGTTGTTGCGGATCTCGTAGACCGCGAGCGACCGCTCGCTGAGCCCCTCGGGCATCAGCCGGAAGGTGCCGTCCGTGCCGGCGAAGCCCGCGCCCGTGGTCAGCGTCTCCTCGGCGAAGCGCTGGCTGCCGTAGCGGCGAGTCAGCGCGGCCGCGAGCGAGACCGCGTCGTAGGCGAGCGAGGCGACCCGCGGCGGGTTCGTCCCGAAGCGCGCCTGATAGCGGCCGGCGAAGCCCGCGAACCCCGCCGTGTCGGGCGCCGCGAAGCGCCCGCCCTGCAGGGCGGGCAGGGCGAAGAGGCGCGGCTCGTTCCACACCGCCGTGCCGACCGGGCGCACCCGGCCCGGCGCGTAGCCGGCCTTCGTCAAGGCGGCTGCGAGCGCGGGCATCCCGTCCGCGGTCTCGGGCAGGAACAGCGCGTCCGCCTGCGGGGCCGGCCCGGCGATGACGCGGGCGAGCCGCTCGACCGCCGGGCCCGGCGCGCCGGCCGGGTAGCGCTCGATGGCCACGACCCGCGCGCCCTTGCGCGCCACCGCCTCGCGGAACTGCGCCTCGACGGCGTTGCCGTAGGCGGTCTCGGGAATCAGCGCCGCGAAGGAGCGCTTGCCGTCGGCGACCGAGGCGTCGACGATCCGGTCGACCTCCGGCTGGGGCAGGAAGCTGAGGAGGTAGACGCCGCGCGCCGCCACCGCCGCGTCGGTCGAGAAGGCGATGACCGGCTTGCCGGCGTTGCGCGCCGGGAGCGCCGCGGCCTGGACGTTGGCGGCGAAGACCGGCCCGAGCACGAGGTCGGCGCCCTCCGCCAGCGCCGCCTGCACCGCCTCGCGCGCGCCCTCGGGGCTGGCGCGGTCGTCCTTCACCAGGATCTGGAGGTCGGGCTGCTGGAACTCCTCGTAGGCGAGTTCGGCGGCGTTGCGCATGGCCGCGCCGAGGGCGGAGCCCTGGCCGGAGAGCGGCAGGATCAGCGCCACCTTCACGGTGCCGGAACCGATGCGTCCCGCGCCCGCGCCGGGCAGGCCGGGGGCGGCCGGCAGCGCCTCGGCCTGGGGCGGCGGCGCGCCGCGCACGGCGCGGGGACCGTCGGGTCCGCCGATGCAGGCGGCCAAGGGCAGCGCCAGGGCGCCGAGCAGGGCGAGCCGGCCGAGAAGCCCCGGGCCGGGTCCCGGCAGCTTTGGGCGCGCCATCGCGGATCTCCTTGGCGGTCAGGTCGCCCCAACGCTAAAGTCTGCCGGTGAAAAGTAAACGCGCGCGCCGGAAAGGGACCGCGTTCTCCCCGTGTCCGTGGCATTGTCGCCGCAATGAGCCAGCGCCCCGACCCCGCCCGCCGCCCGCCCGGCACCGCGTCCCGCCGCGAGGGCCCGACCACCTTCACGGCCTTCGGGCTGGCCAGCGAGGCCGAGCCGCTCGCGCCCGGGCTCCACGTGGTGGCGACCCCGATCGGCAACCTGCGCGACATCACCATCCGGGCGCTCGCCACGCTGGCCGCCGCCGACGCGGTGCTGGCCGAGGATACCCGCGTCACGCGCACGCTGCTCGCCCATTACGGCATCACGACCCCGCTCCTCGCCTACCACGAGCACTCGACGGATGCCGTGCGCGCCCGGATGATCGAGCGCCTGCGGGAGGGGCAGGCCCTGGCCCTGGTCTCGGATGCGGGCACGCCGCTCGTCTCGGATCCGGGCTTCAAGCTCGTCCAGGCGGCGATCGAGGCGGGCATCCCGGTGACGCCCGTGCCCGGTGCCTCCGCGGTGATGACGGCCCTCGTCGCCGCCGGCCTGCCGACCGACCGCTTCTTCTTCGAGGGCTTCCTGCCCCAGAAGGCGGGTGCCCGGCGCAACCGCCTGGAGGCGCTCACCGGCCTGCCCGGCACGCTGGTGCTGTTCGAATCGCCCCACCGCCTGCCCGAGATGCTCGCCGACGCCGCCGAGGTGCTGGGTCCCGAGCGGCCCGCGGCCGTGACGCGGGAACTGACGAAGCTCTACGAGACGGTCCGGCGCGGGACGCTCGGCCACCTCTCCGCCCTCTTCGCCGAGGAGGGGGCGCCCAAGGGCGAGATCGTCGTCCTGATCGGCACGGGTCCGGAGGCCGCGCCGGAGGCGGACGGCGACGCGGCGCTCGACGCCGCGCTCCGCACGGCGCTCGCCCGCCACTCGATCAAGGACGCGGCGAGCCTGGTCTCCGACGAGACCGGACTGAAGCGGCGCCTCGTCTACGCGCGCGCCCTGGCGCTCAGCCGGCAGGATACGGGAGGCGAGGCGGGAGATGGACCGGACGACGCCTGAGCGGAGCGCCCGCCGCCGGGCCTATGCCAGCGGGCGCCGGGCGGAATGGATCGCGCTCGCGTGGCTGATGCTGAAGGGCTACCGGCCGCTCGACCTGCGGGTCGCGCTCGCGGGCGGTGAGATCGACCTCGTGGTGCGCCGCGGCGGCACCCTGGCCTTCGTCGAGGTGAAGGCCAGGGCTGAGCTGCGTGCGGCCCGGGAGGCGATCGACGCGCGCAAGCGCCGGCTGTTCTCGCGGGCAGTGCGGGCGTGGCTGGCGCGACACCCGGCCTGCGCCGGCCTCACCCTGCGAGCCGACGCGGTCTTCCTCGGACGGGGCGCCTGGCCGGAGCACGTGCCCGACGCCTTCGCGATCGAGGGGACGTGAGGCGCCCGGAGCCTCAGCCCCGCGCGGTGCGGATCGCCGAGATCAGCGTGCGCTTGAGATCGGCCTGACTGAAGGGCTTCTGCACCACGGGCCGGTCGCGGAACGGCTCGCGGATGCCCGCGCCGCCGTAGCCCGTGGAGAAGATCAGCGGCAGGGCGCGCTTGGCGATGGTCTCGGCGACCGGGTAGATCGGCTCGCCCGCGACGTTCACGTCGAGGATCGCCACGTCGAAGCTCTCGCCCTCGGCCATCTCGAGCGCGGTGGCGAGCCGGGCGGCTGGCCCGACGACGTCGCAGCCGAAATCGAGCAGCATGTCTTCCAGCAGCATCGAGATCGCCGCCTCATCCTCCACGACGAGGACGCGGGCGCCCTGAAGGATGTCCTCGTTCGGTTCCGCAGTCACGCCGAGATGTCTTTCCTTCGATCTCGCCCCGAGACTCGGAGCCCTGCCGTGCGGTTGGTGCCGAACCGCGGAGGCAGCGGCCGTAACCCTCCGAAACGCGAACCCGCGGAGCCGGAGCGGACCTGCGGGATAGCCTGAGCCGTCGCCTGGAAAGCCGAGCGTGTCAAGCGCTCCGGAGCTTGGCGGCCCCGCGACCGAAAGGCAATGTTACGCCCTGATACATTTTGTCCGAGGACGCGGCGAAGCTGCCTCCATCGGGGCCGTCTCAGCCGTCCTTGAAGCTCACGCGGGCGCCCTTGGCGACGTGCAGCCCGAGGTCGCGCGCGTCCCAGTTGGTGAGCCGGATGCAGCCGTGGGACTCGGTCTTGCCGACGTTCTCCGGCTCCGGCGTGCCGTGGATGCCGTAGGACTCGATTGCCAGGTCGATCCAGACCGCGCCGACCGGGTTGTTCGGCCCTGCCTTGACGGTGAACTTCCGGCGCGCCTTCACGCCCTTGAACCCGTATTTGGGGTTGTAGGTATAGGTTGGGTCGAAGGCGACGCGGGTCACCTTGGTCTCGCCGCTCGGCGCCGGCTTCTCGGCGCTGCCGATCGAGGCCGGGTAGTAGGCGAGCAGCGTGCCCTCCTTGTCGAAGGCGCGCACGTCGCGGCTGCCCTTGTCGACCTCGATGCGCTCCACCTTCGGCTCCTGCGGGAGCGCCTTCGGGTTCGGCCGCCCGCCCTCCAGCGGCGTCACCGCCGCGACGAGGAGCACCGTGCCGGGCTTGTCGAAGGGCTTGCCGGGGTTGAGCGCGCTCAGGAGGTCGCGGCTCATGTGGAAGCGCTCGGCCAGCATCTCGCGGGCGTTGGTGTAGCCGAGGTCGTCGAGTTCGGCCTGCTTCTCCAACTCGCGCGGCACCCGCTCCACGAACGGCGTCTTCGCATCGTCCTCGCTGACCGTGTACTCCGTGACGACGGGCTTCGAATCCGCCCGCAGCTTGTCGAGCAGCGCGGGCGTCGGCGCGCGCGTGGCGGGCAGTCCCTGTGCCGCCGCGTAGGCCGCGATCGCGCCCTTGAGGTTGTCGCCGTCCCGGCCGTCTATCGCGCCGGGGGAGAAGCGGGCCCGATCGAGCAGGACCTGCACCTTCACGAGGAGCGGGTCGGGGCGCTCGGTCCTGGCGGCCTTCTTCTGGTCCGAAGCCTTCCCGGCCTTGTCCGCGGCCTTGTCCCCGCCGGCTTCGGCCGGGAGCGCCGCGTCGTTGATCGCCTCGGCGGTGAGCGGCGGCGGTTCGGGCGCCTTGGGTGGGGTCTTCCGGGCGGCGGCCGTGCCGGAGAGCGCCGCCAGCGCGAGGGCGGCGAGGCCCGCCCGCATCGAGAACCCCTGCATCATCCCCGTCCGAGACTCCGGGAGCGTGGCGCTCCGCGGCGATAAAGTCCCGGGCCGGGGCGAACGTTCCGCGGCCCCGCGGCCCTACTGGCAGAGGCGGTGGCCGGCGTTGCGCTCGCGCTCGTCGAGGTGGAGGTGGTCGGCGTGGGCGGCGTTCGAGCCCGGCCCCAGCACGGTGCGGAAGAACGCGCAGGCCCGGCCCCGCACGGCGTCGAGGAAACGGCCCTCGTCCGAGCCGGCGGGCTTGGCGGCGACCGTGACCGGCGCCCGTCCCTCGAGGCCGAAGCTCATCACGTCGATGCCGTTGGCGAAGGCGTGCTCGCTGAGCTTGGCCTCGACGTCGTGGTTCTGGCCGCGGCACTCGTAGGAAGTGCCGATCGCGATCGACCGCAGCGGCTGCTTCAGCTCGCGCTCGGCCGCGACCTGCGCCTCGGTCGCCCAGCGCGCCAGCGCCTCCGCGGCCGTGCAGGTCAGCGTCGCCGATTGCGGCAGGGCGACCCCGTCGAGCGCGGTCAGCTTCAGGGGCAGGGGCGCGCCGCACTGGCCGTTCGCGATCGCGGGCAGGGGCTCGAAGCGCGCGCCGAGCCGCGCGAGGCGGGTGCGGCAGGCCGCGTCGTCGGGGGCCGAGACCTTGAGGGCGAGCGCCGCCTCCCCGGAGAGTTCGGGCGGCCGCGCCGGGGGCAGGGGGGTGGGCTGGGCGGCCTCGGGTTTCCCTGATTCCGCGGTCGGTGCGGGGCCGTCGGGCTTCGCGTCCAGCTTCCCGTCGGGCTTGGTGTCCGCCTGAACGGCGGGCGTCAGCTCGGCCGGCCGCTCGGGCGGCGTCGGCGCCGCCTTGATCGCCTCCCCGGGCGGAGGCGGGGGCGTCAGGTCCTGCGGGCGCTCCGGCGGGATCGGCGGCGGCAATGGAACGCTGGTGGCCGGCGCGTCCTGCGGCGCGGCGCGACCGGG
>Ga0316228_1003599_pt1 | contig 12250 bp, 8 predicted proteins | sample TBH18021metaG_FD_206005 | JGI IMG/M metagenome (GOLD analysis project Ga0316228, IMG submission 206005) | Freshwater microbial communities from Trout Bog Lake, Wisconsin, USA - TBH18021 | ecosystem: Environmental > Aquatic > Freshwater > Lake > Hypolimnion/Profundal zone | place: USA: Wisconsin... | reverse complement strand
GCGGCACCGCGACAATGCTGACGAACTCGTCCTGATCGAGGAAGCGCAACTGCTCGAGCCCTTCGGCCTGCTCGAAAGCGGCAGGCGCGTAGCCGGGGTAGCGGCGCAACGCGTCCACCCGACAGGCGTAAAGTCCAAGATGGAGGTGGACGTTGGCCTTCTCCGCCACATTGTCTGGCGCATCGTCAGGCAGATAAGGCAGGATCCGCTTGGAGAAATAAAGCGCACGTCCCGAGCGGCTGAAGACGGCCGTTGTGCCACCGACCCGCCCAGCCGCGGCATCGGCGCGCAAATGGGCCAGAGTGGTTGAGGCGCAGCGAACCGCCGGTGTCGCCATGGCTGCGTCCGGCTCCTCGTCGAGCCGCTTAACGAGCGTCGGTATCAGCGTCGCGGGAGACAGAGGTGCATCGCCCTGGAGATTGACCACGATCGGCGCGATCGGACCCAGCCGCTCAATCGCATCGGCGCAGCGTTCGGTGCCGTTGGCACAGTCGGGCGAGGTCATCACCACTTTGCCACCGAAGGTCTCGACCGCATCGGCGATGCGCTCGTCGTCGGTGGCAACCCACACGCCCATTGCGCCGTCTACCGCCTGCGCGCATTCCCAGCTGCGCTGGATCAAGCTTTTCGGCGACCCGTCGGCGCCGCGCAAAATGGCGAGCGGCTTGCCCGGGTAACGGGTCGACGCGTACCGGGCGGGAATGATGATGGCGAATGGCGTCAAGGGATGACGGTTCTAGCGCAATCCCGCGCGCAGTAAGTCGTGCACGTGAACGATACCGATCGGCGCCGCGGCATTCACCTTGGCGTGCGGCTCGATCACGAAAGCACACAGGATCTGGTTGGCATTGAGGAACTGGAGTGCCTCGTCCGCCAGCATGTCGGCCCCCAAAGTCCGCGGCGCAGTGGTCATGACGTCGCCCGCCGTGGTCGAGCTCAGTTCGTGGAAATGGCGGCGGACGTCGCCATCGGTGATAACACCGATCAGACGCCCAGCGAAATCCACCACTCCGGCAATCCCGAACCCTGAAGAGGTCATGATGCTGATGACGTCGCACATTGGCGCATCGGCCTTGACCAGCGGCAGCCGGGTGGTGTGCATCACTTCGCGAATGCAGCTGAGGCGAAAACCCAGCGATCCGCCGGGGTGAAGCGACTTGAGCAGGTCGACCGAACAGCCGCGCATGTCCATCACCGTCATGGCGAGCGCATCGCCAAGAGCGAGCTGCAAGGTGGTCGAGGTCGTGGGAGCGATATTGGCCGGACAAGCCTCGCGCGCGGCGGGAAGCAGGATGGCGATGTCGGCGCTCTTCATCACCAGCGAGTCTGGCTTGGACGCGACTCCCACCACCTTGACCCCGATCGATCGGGCGTAGCTGAGAATGGCGCGCAGTTCGGAGGTGTTGCCGGAATTCGAGAGGACGACCAGGATGTCCTCAGAGACGAGCATGCCCAGATCGCCATGTGCCGCCTCACCCGGGTGCACGTAGAAGGCCGGCGTCCCAGTGCCGGCGAAGGTCGCCGCCCACTTGCGACCGATATGGCCCGACTTCCCCATCCCAGTGATGACCACGCGGCCGGCGGTGCCCAGAATTGCGCGGCAGGCGTCGACGAAGCTTTCGTCGAGCGTCTCCGCCAGATGGCTGAGCGCTTCAGCCTCGGTCCGGACGACTTCGATGCCGCGGGCAAGAGCCGTATGAAACGCAGTTTCGGCCCGGAACAGTAACTGGATAGACATTCCACCAACCTCACGCGTGTCTCAGTTTGAGGCATCCGGCGCGGCAATCCCATACATGGGTTAAGACCGGAGAGCGAGTGCGCTCTCGCCTAGAACCTGTTTACTGCAGAACTGTGTCTTAACCGCACCAGAAAACGATCGGAAAATGCCTCCGTTTCGAAGCGCGGCGATGAAGAGCACGAAGGCTGATCATCTCAACGGGCAGGGTAGGCCTGCAATTCTGTAGAAAAGGTTGCCCAGCAACCGCTATTTAAGCTTGATTGTCACGACCAAGGTTTACGCGCCGTGAATAACAAGCAACGGTTAACCCATTTCTTCATTGATTGATGATCTTGAGCAATCGCTGTGCGATCGCGTTATTGCGCGCGGCCAACAGACCCTTTCTCTCTGTTTGTGGGTCGAAGCGCTCGCCATCGAGGTTGACTGCCGTTCCGCCGGCCGCCTCGACCAGCAGTACGCCAGGCACATGATCCCAGGGCAGCGTCCGCCAGTAGAGCGCGAAGTCGCATGCGCCGCTGGCAATCAGCGGATATTCGTGACCAGCACATCGCTGGGTTGCGAGGACGTTCCCGACCGCAGAGGCCAGCTTGCCGGGGATCGCCGCATATTCGGGTGGGACAAAGGCGTTGGAGACGATGCCCCTGAGACTTGTATCATCCGGCAGCTCGTCACTCGTGGAGAGCAGTCGGCCATTCTGCCACGCTCCGCAGGCTCGCTTGGCGCAGCTCATCTGGTTCAACAACGGATCGAACAACCACGATGCCTGAGTCACGCCATCGCGTAGGAGCGCGACCATGATGGCGAAGGGCGGGCGCCCCGCGGCAAAGTTGGCGGTCCCATCAATCGGATCAACCAGCCAAACGAGGCCTTCACCGATCCGCCCGCGCAGCGCCGGATCGCCCGCGCAGGCCTCCTCGCCGATGAACAGAGCGGCGGGCTCGACCCGCGCCAGCGCGGCGGCGAGCGCCGCCTCAGCCTCCCGGTCAGCCACCGTGACCAGTTCGCCCGCGCTTTTTTCCTGGACGTCACCGCGCCCGAGCGCTCCGAAACGCGGGAGGACGTGCTCGGCGGCGACCTCGCGGAGGATGGTGCAAACCCCCGTCAACACGTCCTTATTCATGCGATGGAGGCCTCTTACTCTGTGTTTTCGCGACCCCAAGGCGACTGTTGCAGTCTCGCAACAACTCAGGTCAGTTTCCCAAGCGTAGTGGAACTTGAGCAGCACTTTCGCGTATGGAAAGACCTGATTGGTGATGCCTGCACCAGTCAACAGATCACTGCGGGTCCATACTTGTTATTCATTGGATGGCACACGTAGCGGTTAACGACAATTTCTATTTGGGTTCTTAAGTTGTTGAGAGCTCGCCATAAAAAGGGGCAAGAGTTATGAAGTTTCTTAGTTATGCGGCGGTTGCTGCGCTCGCGCTGGGCGCGTCGCAGACCGCGAATGCCCAGGGGATCTCTCTCCGCGGCGTTCGGGCCGACGCTCAGATCGGTGCCGACCGTTTCTATTCGGAAGGCAACCACAACACCCATGTCGGTTACGGCGGTTCGGCCGGTATCGATTTCAATCTCGGCGGCTTCGTGCTCGGCGCCGAAGGCACCTTTTGGTGGGCGCCGAACGAGAACGTCACCCGTGACGGTCCCGGCATCGCCTATCGCAAGTCGTTCGAAGAGTGGGGCGGAGCGATCCGCGCCGGCGTGATGGTCACCCCGAGCACCCTGGTCTATGCCAAGGGCGGTATCGTGGTGAACGAGCAGCGCAAGCGCTTCGACGCCGACCAGCCGGTCAATGCGCCGTTCCCGAACTACGGTGATTACTACAATCACTATCGGACCAAAGGTTACGTCGTCGGCGGCGGCATCGAGCAGATGCTGAGCGAGAACTTCTACGTGAAGGCCGAGGGCCGCTACTCGAACTACAAGACCCACTCGTCGCGCCTCGTCGGTGCGATCGGCGTCGGCGTCCTGTTCGGCCCGCATGCGGAAGCGGCTCCCCCGCCGCCCCCGCCGCCCCCGCCGCCGCCGCCGCCCCCCCCGGCTCCGGCGACCCAGACCTGCCCCGACGGCTCGGTGATCCTGGCGACCGACGCGTGCCCCGCGCCGCCGCCCCCGCCGCCCCCGCCGCCGCCGCCCGCTCCGGAGCGTGGCTAAGCGGTGACGCCGACCGGCGAGGGTCTCGCACCCTCGCCGGACGGACGGTCAGCTTGGATAAGATCGGCTGCGGACCCATCCGGGTTCGCAGCCTTTCTTTTTGCGCGCCTCACGTCCGACTATTCAGGGCTGCGCTGCTGATTTATTCTGACTTCCGCAAACCTTCGCGGAGCATCTCTCATGGCCGACGCCGATCCCCGCCTGCCCGCTGCCGACAGCGCCGAGATGCGCCGCCTGTTCGCCCTTCAGCACGCCGCCTCTCGCTCCGACCCGATCGCCGACCTTGCGCTACGCCGCGATCGGCTGACCCGGCTCGGCGACATTGTGCGCTACAACGCCGATCGCTTCGCCGACGCCATTTCGAGCGACTTCGGCACCCGCGCCCGGATCGAGACCGAGCTGATGGAGCTGGTGCCGACCCTCGGCGCGGTCCGCCACGCGAGCAAAAGCCTGCGCAAATGGATGAAGCCCGAGAAGCGTCACGTCGGGCTCAACTTCCAACCAGGCAAGGCTTGGGTCCGCCACGAACCACTCGGCGTCATCGGCATCATCAGCCCGTGGAACTACCCCCTCCAACTCGCGCTATCGCCCGCCATTGACGCGATGGCCGCGGGCAACCGTGTGCTCCTCAAGCCCTCCGAACTCACCCCCGCTTTCGCCGCCCTGCTCAAGGAACTGGTCGCTGCCTCCTTCGACGAGGCCGAGATGGCGGTCGTTACGGGCGGGGTCGAGGTCGGCAAGGCGTTCGCCGGCCTACCCTTCGACCATCTCCTCTTCACCGGTTCGACCGCGGTCGGTCGGCAAGTCTACAAGGCGGCCGCCGAGAGCCTGGTTCCCGTGACGCTCGAGCTTGGCGGCAAGTCGCCCGCGATCGTCTGCGATGATTATTCGCTGGCCAAGGCCGCGCGAAGCATCGCCTTCGGCAAGTTCCTCAACGCCGGCCAGACCTGCATCGCCCCCGATTATGTGCTCGTTCCCGCCGCCAAGGCGCAGGCGCTGGCCGACTCACTCATGGCCGAGGTCAAGCGCGGCTATCCAACGATCGCGGACAACGCCGATTATTCGGGGGTCATCAGCGAGCGGCATCGTCAGCGCCTCACCGACGCCATTGCCACAGCGCGCGACAAGGGGGCGACCGTCATCACCTATGACGAGGCGGCCGCCACTACGGCTGGCAAGATCGCGCCAACCATCGTGCTCGGCGCGCCCGAGGAGACGATCCTCGCCAGCGAGGAGATTTTCGGACCCGTCCTGCCGATCGTCCCCTACCGGTCGCTCGACGAAGCGATCGCCTTCGTCAACGCGCGCGATCGTCCGCTCGCGCTCTACTGCTTCACCTGGGATGGCGACCGCGAGGACGAGATTCTCGACCGCACGCTGTCGGGCGGCGTCACCGTCAACGGCACCCTCCTCCATATCGCGCAGGAAAGCCTGCCGTTCGGCGGCGTCGGGGCAAGCGGGATCGGCGCCTATCACGGGCAGGAAGGCTTCCGCCGGTTCAGCCACGCTCGCGGCGTCTACAAGAGCGGCCGCTTCAACACCTTCGAGAAACTCGGCCCACCATGGGGCAATCTCGCCCGCAAGGTTGCTCAAGCCATGCTCAAGCGGGGCTGACGACCCTCGTCTTCTAAGCCGCGACCCGCGCCCTCGCGCTCGCCTTGACCATGTCCGCCGCTTTTTCCGCGATCATGATCGTCGGCGCGTTGGTGTTACCGCTGATCAGCCGCGGCATGATCGAGGCGTCGACCACACGCAGCCCCTCGACCCCGTGCACCCGCAGCTCGGGATCGACTACCGCGCGATCGTGCCGCCCCATCGGACAGGTGCCGACCGGGTGATAGATGGTCGTGCCCTTCTCGCGCGCATAGTCCAGCAGTTGCGTGTCGCTCTGCACGCTCGCCCCGGGATTGGTCTCGTGATCGATATAGCGGGCAAGCGGATCGGTCGCGGCGATCCGGCGACCCCACTTCAGCGCCGCCACCACCACTTCCTCGTCAAGCGGATTGCTGAGGTAATTGGGGAGGATCGCCGGATGGTCAGCCGGGTCGGAGGTCCTGATATGCACCGACCCGCGCGATTCCGGACGTAGCTGGCAGGGCGCAATCGTCAGCCCGGGCTCATTCTCCAGCTCCATCTTCTGCTCGTTGGCGAGCTTATCGGCATCCATTGTCGCGGGGAGGATGTGGAACTGGATGTCGGGCCCGGCGAGATCGGGGCGTGACTTGCAGAAGACCGCGACATGCGCCGCCGACAAGGTCAGCAGCCCACGCTTCTCGCGGAAATAGCGCGCGACTTCCCTGAGCAGCCGCGGCCCGCGCGCGAGCTCGTTGACCGAGATGACGCCCTGCCGCAGCCGGTAGGTCTCGCCCACGACATAATGATCCTGCAGATTCTCGCCGACCCCCGGCAGGTCGTGGAGCACCGGAATTCCGAGCGCCCGCAGCCGCTCGCCCTGCCCGACCCCCGAGAGTTCGAGCAGCTGGGGCGAGTTGACCGCCCCGCCCGCCAGGATCACCTCGCGCCGCGCGCGAACCACCCGCCTTGCCCCGCGCTGCACGAATTCCACACCAACCGCGCGGCGACCCTCGAACACCACCCGGCTTACCAGCGCGCGGGTCTCGACCCTCAGATTAGGTCGCGCCATCGCCGGATGGAGATAAGCGACCGCGGCCGAGCAGCGCTTGCCGTCCTTGATGTTGAGCTGGAACCAGCCGACGCCTTCCTGCTCGGACCCGTTGATATCGCGTTCGGGCAGACCAAGCGCGACGCAGGCCTGAATTGCCGCTTCACTCACCTCGTGGCTGTCGCGCGGATCGGAGACGTTGAGCGGGCCACCCACGGCGTGGTCCTCGCACGGGCCGCGCTCCTGATGCTGCGCCTTGCGGAAGTAAGGGAACACATCCTCCCACCCCCACCCCTCGCAGCCGAGCTGCCGCCAGTGGTCATAATCCGACCGCTGCCCGCGCACGTAGAGCATGGCGTTGATCGAGGACGATCCCCCCAGCACCTTGCCGCGCGGCCAGACATGCTGGCGACCGTGCGTCCCCGGGTCGGGCTCGGTCGTGTAGAGCCAGTTGACCTTCGGGTCTTTCAGCGTCTGCGAATAGCCGAGCGGGACATGGATCCACATGTTCGAGACGAGCTGTGACGGCTCCTTGAGCGGCCGGTCGTCGCCGCCCGCCTCGAGCAGCACGACGCTGACGCCCGGATCCTCGCTCAGCCGCGCCGCGAGAACGCAACCGGCCGACCCCGCGCCGACGATCACATAATCCGCAGTCAGCTCCGGCTCGGCCATTGCTCGCGCTCCTACTGAATGACGCTCCGCACCCATTTCGCGGTCTCGGTCGGCTGGGTGAAGGGCAGCATATGCCCGCCCTCGGTCAGCGTCAGCCGCGCGCCCGGGATCTCGTTGGCGGTCTTGATCCCATGATCGCGGTAATCGAGCAGATTGTCCTCGCGCCCGAACAGGATCGCGACCGGCAGCGTGAGCGTCGGATAATGCCCGACCATCTCCTCGCCGTCGGCGCGCGCCATCTGCAGGTCGGCGCAGGCAGCCTCGACGTTGGCCGGCCGCATCGCCAGCGCTCCCCCACCCGCGGTCAGATAATCCTCCGGGACTTGCTCAGGGCGGAACACCTCGACCAGCACCTTGTCACGGGTGGCAAGCGCCAGTGGCACCGCGACCGTGCGCGCGACCAGCGGCACGAGGTTAAGCGGCACCATCAGCCCGCGGAACACCTCGGGCACGTCGCGGACCGGCTGGGTCGCGGGCGCGATCAGCGCCAAGCCGCCGACCTTGCCGGGGTGCCGCTGCGCCACCGTCAGGCTGAGCGCGCCGCCAAGCGAATGACCGACGAGGATCGGCCGGTCGAGCGCGAGTTCGTCGATCAGCGCCGCAATCGCGTCGGCCTGATCGGCCAACCGCTGCGACCCGCTCGGCAGGGGCGGCGAATAGCCCGAGCCCGGGCGATCGACGCGGATCACGCGGTGGTCGCTGGCAAGCGCGTCGACCATCGCCTGCGCAAAGCTGCGCAGCTGCGCGCCCAGCCCGTGGATCAGGAGCAGCGGCCGCCCCTCCCCCTGTTCGGTCACGTGCAACCGATAGGGGCCAGCGGTGACGATCCGCCCGTCCATCGGCACCTGTTCTTCGGCGCGCTTGGCCGCGCGGGCGCTATAGATGCCCGCGCCGAGTAGCCCGCTCAGGACGGCGGTGCCGCCGATGACCCAATTTCTCACGACACGCCCCTCCCGAGGAATTTCCAGTAGCCGACCGGCGCCAGGCGCTCGATCAACGCGGCGAACTTGGCGTCGTTGCCGACCAGCACGCGCGGCTTCTCATGCGCGACCGCCTCGACGATGATCTCGCCGGCTTTCACCGGCGACATCTTGAGGAACTTCTGAAAGTCGCCGCGCCGCGCGGCGATCTCGGCCGCTTCCTCGTTGGTGACGTGGCGCGGCCCGCGCGCATTGCGCGCGATGTTGGTGTTGATCCCGCCGGGGTGGACCACCGTCACCCCGACCGGCGAGCCGGCGAGCTCGAGTTCCTTGCGCAGGCTCTCGCTGAACCCGCGCACGGCGAACTTGGCGGCCGAGTAAGCGGTTTGCCCCGGCGGCGCGATCAGCCCGAACAGGCTCGACACGTTGACGATCCGCGCCGCGTCGCGCGTCTTGAGGTGCGGCAGGAAGGCGCGCGTCAGCCGAACGACCGCATGGAAATTGACCTCCATCAGCCAGTCGAAATCAGCCTCGTCCACCTGCTCGAAGGTGCCGCCGATCGCCACCCCGGCATTGTTGAACAGGAGGTCGACCCCGCCATGCTCCCCCACCACGGCCGCGGGCAGCGCGAGGCAGGCGGCGCGATCGGTGACGTCGAGCCGGTGGCTCGTGACCTTGATCCCCCGGATCATTCCCGCGGTCTCGCGCAACGCATCCTCGTTGACGTCCGCGATCGCGACATTGCAGCCGCGCCGAGTCAGCGCGAGCGCGATGCCGCGCCCGATCCCGCTTCCCGCGCCGGTGATGACCGCGGTCCGTCCGTCGAATTTCATGCGATTTCCCTGGTGAGGCTGCGCGGCGGGATCGCTGCGCCCGGCGCCTTGCTGAAGGCCATGATCCCGTCGTCGATCTTGCCCAGCTTGAGCGCCACCCGGTCGAGCGCGTAATTCTGGTGGAGCTTCCACGGCGCACGGTCCCCCTGTTTGGGGAGGATAGCGATTGCGCGCTGGACGTAGCCGCTGGTGAAATCGAGGAACGGCACTTCCTTGACGTCCGGCTGCTGCCGCGGCGTCGCAATCTGCGTGCCGGTGGCCTTCAGGTGGTTGAGAAGCCGCGTCACGTAGACCGAGGTCAGATCGGCCTTCAGCGTCCATGAGGCATTGGTGTAGCCGAAGCTGTAGGAGAGGTTCGGGACGTTGCCGAACATCATCCCCTTGTAGGTCATCCGCTCATTGAGCAGCTGGCGGACCCCGTCGATCGCGAACGCGACATCGCTCAGCAATTGCAGCTTGAGGCCGGTCGCGGCGACGATGATGTCTGCCTCCAGCGTCCGGCCCGACTTCAGCGCGATGCCCGTCGGCGTGAAGCGCTCGACATGGTCGGTGACGACCTCGACCGTCCCCGCCTTGATCCCCGCGAACAGGTCGGCGTCGGGCACCAGGCAGACGCGCTGGTCCCACGGATTGTAGGCGGGATTGAAGTGCGTCTCGACCTCATAATCGGGCGGCAGCTCGCGCGCGACGCCCTTCTTCATCAGCTTCTTCATCATCGCGGGCCGGCGGCGCGAGAGCTGGAAGAAGAATTGCTGCATCAGGACGTTGCGCCAACGGATGACCCCATAGCTCGCCTTGGGGCCAAGCAGCGCGCGCAGCCGGTTGGCGGCTTTGTCGACCGACGGTCGGCTCGCCATGTAGGTCGGCGAGCGCTGGAGCATCGTGACGTGCGCCGCCCCGGCCTTGGCCATCTTGGGGACGATCGTCACCGCGGTCGCGCCGCTGCCGATCACCACCACGCGCTTGCCTTTGAAGTCGAGATCGTCGGGCCAGAATTGCGCGTGGAAGTAGCGGCCCGCGAAGTCTTCCACACCCGCGAAGTCGGGCAGATAGGCCTCTTTGTAATGATAATAGCCGCTGCACATGTGCAGCCATTGGCAGCGAAACGTCGCCGTCTCGCCCGTGTCAGTTCGGTGTGCCTCGACGGTCCAGCGACCCGTCACGCTGTCGAAGTCGGCGCTCACGACTTGGTGGCGAAAGCGGATACGCGGGCGGATGCCGTACTTGTCCGCAACCATGTTGACATAGTTCAGGATCGACGGTCCGTCGGCGATCGCCTTGGCCTCGGTCCAGGGCTCGAAGCTGTAGCCCAGCGTGTACATGTCGCTGTCCGAGCGGATACCGGGATAGCGGAACAGGTCCCAGGTCCCGCCGATCGCCTCGCGACCCTCGAGGATCAGGTAGCTGCGCTCGGGGCAATAATGCTGCAGGTGCCACGCAGTCCCGATGCCCGACAAGCCGGCACCGACCACCAGCACGTCGACTTCGGTGACCTTGCGCTCGTCCATCGGCTGGCCTCGTCCCGTCCGCTTGACACCGGGCCGATGCCCGTGCGTCATGGTGTGCGACCAACGGCCTCGCTCCGCAAGGGGCGGTCGGATGGGGGCGGTGAACCTTGGAGGAGGAACACCATCAGTGTCGTCGTCGTGTCCGGCGTCGAGGCGCCGGCCGCGACCTTGGCTTCTTGTCAGGAGCCGGAGGGGAGCAGTCACATGGTTCGTGCGCCGATTCTTCTTGCCGGAGCGTCCTTCGCGGCGCTGGTCATCGCGGATCCCGCGGGCGCACAAAGCGTGCCCGAACCGCAATCCGGCTCCCCGGCGGGAACCGTCACCACGGGCGCCGGCGACAGCGCCCCCCAGGGCAAGAGCGGCGATGCGACCAGCGGCACCAGCCAGAGCGCGGCCCCGGGGACGCCCTCGACCACAGACACCAGCGGCGACATCATCGTCACGGCGCAGCGTCGCTCCGAAGCCTTGCAGCAGGTGCCGATCGCCGTCTCCGCCTTCACCGGCCAGGCGCTCGAGCGGCAGCAGATCAGCAACGCCAGCGATCTTCAGCTGAGCCTGCCCAACGTCACCTTCACCAAGACCAACTTCACCTCGTCGAGCTTCACCATCCGCGGCATCGGCGACCTGTGCACCGGCTTCAGCTGCGACTCCGCGACGGGCATCCACGTCAACGACATGCCCCTCGTGTCCACCCGCCTGTTCGAGACCGAATATTTCGACCTCGAGCGGGTCGAAGTGCTGCGCGGACCGCAGGGCACCTTGTTCGGGCGCAACGCCACTTCGGGCGTGGTCAACTTCATCACCGCGCGTCCCAACCTCACGCGCGCCTCGGCCTCGGCCAGTGTCGAGGTGGGCAACTATGCGTCGGTTAAAGCCAATGCGATGATCAACCTGCCGATCACCGACACACTGGGCATCCGGGTCGCGGGCTACATCCTTGGCCGCGACGGCTATACCAAGAACATCTACAACAACACGCGGGTCGACGGCCGCGACCTCTACGCGGTGCGCGGCTCGATCCGCTGGAAGCCCACTGCGGGAACCACGCTCGACATCATCGGCTACGCCTTCAACGAGGACGACAATCGCTCGCGTATCCAGAAGCAGCTCTGCCACCGCGATCCGACCGGGGTGCTCGGCTGTCTTCCCGACCGCCTCGACTATGAGGTGCTGAACGGCAATTCGACCCTCTCGGCGACGCTCTCCTCGCGCCAGTTCATCAACGCGGCCTCGGGTTTCAATCCGCTCATCGCTGGCTTCGGGCTTGGGCTCACCAATCTCAACAGCCCGGCCGATCCCTTCTTCGGTGGGATCACCAACCCGCGCGACCTGCGCACCATCTCGGCCGACTTCGACCCGACCTACAAGGCGAAGGAAACGTTCGTCATGGGCCGGCTCGAGCAGGATCTCGGCGACAAGTTCAGCGCGACCGTCACCGGCGGCTGGGCGAAGAACAGTGTCGACAGCCGCACCGATTACAACCTGCTCGCGGGCAACAGCCTGGCGGGCAATCCGGGGCTCGTGAATCTCTACGGATTGAGCCTCGCCCCCGGCGCGGCCTTCCCCGGCGGGATCAACCCGTTCACCAACGCCGTTCGCGCGCTCATTCCCAATGGGCCGCTCGGGCCGGTCTGCACGTCGGAAACCAACATCAACTACACCGGCATCTACGGCGGCTTCACCAACCGCTGCACCGCCGGCAGCACCGATTACGACCGATCCCAGTCCAGATATCGGCAGTATTCGGTCGAGGGCCACATCGATTCAAACTTTAAGGGACCGCTCAATTTCCTGCTTGGAGG